>Ga0182024_10023597_pt1 | contig 10998 bp, 7 predicted proteins | sample P32metaG_FD_120480 | JGI IMG/M metagenome (GOLD analysis project Ga0182024, IMG submission 120480) | Permafrost microbial communities from Stordalen Mire, Sweden - P3-2 metaG (Illumina Assembly) | ecosystem: Environmental > Terrestrial > Soil > Wetlands > Permafrost | place: Sweden: Stordalen... | reverse complement strand
GGCCTGGGACAGTCTGGCGCATATCCGGCTGGTCAGCGGCATCGAGAATGAGTTCGGTATTCAGTTCAGCCTCGCGGAGATCGAGCAAATCACCTCGGTGCGGCAATTCGTTCAGCTGATTGAGGAACGCTCGCGGTGAGTGAATCTCCGGCCACGACGGCTCCCGCCGCCAAACTGCCCCCGCAGGCGCTGCCCTGGCTGCCGCGCCCATCCGGAAAGATGCGGGACCGGATCGCATCGCTGCCATCCGAGCCGTTGCAGGCGCTGCTGTTGTCGCAATCGCTGGCGCAAGCCGGCTGGGGTGAAGCCGACCTTCGCCTTCTCGGCAGGAAGATCCGGGCCATCCTGAAGTCGGCGCCTGCGAGCTTCGCGGCCGAGGCAAGGCAGGGCGGGCTGGCGCAGGTCCGGATCCTGGTGCTGTCGGCCAGCACCGCCTCGCATATCTCGGACGCGCTGATCAGCACCGCCATCCGGTTCAAGTTTCTGCTCGACGTCACGATCGCTGAATATGAGGAGCCGGAGCCATGGCTCGAGAGAAACCGTCGCGAGCTGAAAGAAAATCCCTTCGACTTCGTGCTGGTGGCTTCCGACAATCGCATGCTGAGGCTTGCGTCGCCGCTCGGCGACGAAGCCGCGGCTGAACAAATCATCGACGCGGCGGTGGCGCGGATTGCGAGGGTGGCCGAGGTGGCCGGCGCGGCGACGGGTCGCCCGGTCATCTTGCAGACGCTCGCCGGCGATCCCGACGCCGTCAGGCTCAACATGGACCTCGGCCTGCAGGGCAGCCCCCGGTATCTCGCCAGCGAATTCAACCGGCGCCTGGTGCAGCAGGCGCGACAGCAATCCCAGCTGGTGCTGGACGTAGCCGCGCTGGCGAGCCTGGTCGGGGAAGCCGCATGGTCGGCTGGCCGCTATTGGTACGCCGCGAAATACCCGTTCGCGACCGCCATGATCCCGCTCTATGCGGACAACCTTGTGCGAATTCTCGCCGCCCAGATAGGTCGTTCACGCCGGGTGCTGGTTCTGGACCTCGACAACACGATGTGGGGCGGCATCGTGGGCGACGATGGCATCGAGGCCCTTGCGCTCGGCAACGGTAGCCCGTTGGGCGAAGCCCATTCGGCGCTGCAGCGGATGGCGCTGTCGCTGAAGGAGCGCGGCATCATCCTGTGTGTTTCTTCAAAAAACGATGAGGCGATCGCGCTTGATGCGTTCCGCAATCATCCCGAAATGACGCTCAGGGAAGACGACATCGTTGCGTTCCGGGTCAACTGGGAGGACAAGGCGGCCAACATCAAGGCGATATCGGACGCGATCGACCTCGGTCTCGATTCCTTTGTGTTCCTCGATGACAATCCGGCCGAGCGCAAGCGCGTCCGCGACGCGCTCCCGTCGGTTGCCGTTCCGGAATTGCCCGAAGATCCCGGCGATTGGCTGCCGGTGCTCCAGGCCGCCGGATATTTCGAACAGGCCGACTTTTCAAGGGAAGACCAGCTGCGAGCGGGTTTCTACAAGGCGAACGCGCTGCGCGCCGCTCAGATGGAGCAGATCGGCGATCACAACGAATATCTGCTTTCGCTCGGAATGACGCTGTCGATCGCGCTGTTCGACAGTGCCGGCCGCAAGCGGATATCGCAGCTGATCTCTAAATCGAATCAGTTCAACCTGACGACGCGCCGCTACAGCGAAGCTGAGATCGCGGCGATGCAGTCGAACGCCGATGTTTTCGCGATACAGGCGCGGCTCGAGGATATCTTCGGCGACAACGGAATGATTTCGGCCGTCATTTGCCGTCAAACCGGCCCATCCTGGGAGGTCGATACCTGGATCATGTCCTGCCGCGTTCTCGGCAGACGCGTCGAGGAAGCGCTTCTTCAATACCTGGTCCAGCAGGCCCGCCTGAGAGGGGTCGCCGAGATCTTCGGGCGTTACATTCCGACCGCCAGAAACGGCCTGGTTCGCGATCATTACGGCGGGCTCGGCTTTATCCAGACCGGCTCCCAAAATGGCGAAACCATTTGGCAGCTTGCCGTGAGCGATTATTGCGAAAAGAATCTGCCCCTGAGGGTGGATTCGCAGCGAGAATGGAAACTCGCATCGGCCGGCAGATCCTGAAAGCAATGGCAAGCGACCATATTCCGTTCAATTGGCCTTACGCGACGGGCAAGGAGCTCGTCTATGTGGCGGAGGCGCAACGCAACCACCACCTTTCCGGCGATGGACCGTTCACGAAGCGCTGTCATCAATGGATCGAAGCGCAGACCGGTTGCGCCAGGGCGCTGCTGACGCACTCCTGCACCTCCGCGCTGGACCTGGCCGCGCTGCTCTTGGATATCAAAAGCGGCGACGAAATCATTCTGCCCTCCTACACCTTTGTCTCGACGGCAAACGCTTTCGTCCTGCGCGGGGCGGTGCCGGTCTTTGTCGACATCCGTGAAGACACGCTCAATCTCGATGAACGCCTGATCGAGGCCGCGATCACGCCGCGCACCCGCGCCATCGTCCCCATCCATTACGCCGGCGTGTGCTGCGAGATGGATTCGATCGTGGCGACCGCGCGCCGCCATAATCTGCGAATTGTGGAGGACGCAGCGCAGGCCATCATGGCCGGCTATAAGGGGCGCGCGCCGGGGGCGATCGGCGATCTCGGCACCCTCAGTTTTCACGAGACAAAAAACATCATGTCGGGCGAAGGCGGCAGCCTGCTGGTGAACGATCCCGAGCTTGTGCTTCGCGCCGAAATCATCCGTGAAAAGGGCACCGATCGCGGCCGGTTTTTCCGAGGCGAAGTCGACAAATATACCTGGCAGGATGTCGGTTCGTCATTTCTGCCAAACGAGATCACCGCCGCCTTTCTGTGGGCCCAGTTTGAGGAGGCGCAGCGCATTACGGCCGAGCGGTTGGCGATCTGGCAGCGCTACCACGAGATGCTCGCGCCGTTCGAGAGCCTTGGACTGCTTCGCCGCCCGATCGTGCCGGCGGATTGTCAGCACAACGGACACATGTACTACATTCTCGTGCCGTCCCAGGCCGAGCGCCACAGGGTTCTCGAGGGACTCAAGGAGAACGGGATCGGCGCGGTGTTTCACTATGTCCCGCTGCACTCCTCGCCGGCAGGCCTGCGCTTTGGACGCGCGCACGGAGACCTTTCGCTGACCACCTCGCTGTCGCAGAGGCTGATCCGGCTTCCGATGTGGCTGGGCCTGAGCGAACTTCAGCAGCAACGGGTCTGCGAGGTATTGACGGCGATCCTGAGGAAATAACGCGCAACCTCGATCGGGCCCGGGTTAGAGACCGTCCGGTTCGCCGTTCTTGGGCGTCGAGCGTGGGACGAAGGGTGCATAGGACGCATCGACGCCGCCCGCGGCCGGTATCCTGGGTGCCATGGAAGCCGCGGGGACGCCCGCAGGACCGCCCTGGCGCTTGAGTGCGAGAACCTCGGTACGGTCTGCCTTCTTGAATGTCACTTCGCCGGGTAGGACCGAGCTTAGCACCCAGCCGGCATGGGCTTCGCCCTGATGCAAGCGGACGATCTTCTGATTGGTCCGATCGAGAAAAACCGCAATGGCGTCGCCTTCCCCAACCACGGCTCCAATCAGCGCCAGCGGCGGATGTTCCGGCTCGGTTGGCTTCGGGGGAGCGGGCGCGCTGACCACGGGCACGGCAACCACAGCCCGCTGCGGCGGACGCCGCGAGGCCGAGAAAATCGGGCGCTCCTGCGTGGCGGTCAGGACCGAGAGTGGGACGGCCCATAGCGGGTTTCCGCTCGGGAGCGGCTTGCTCCCTTCCCGGACCGGCCTCGGGATCGGTTTCAGGCTGCCGAGGTCGACGGCAGCAGCGGGCTCGCCTGCGCCCTCGCCGGGCAGGATGTCCAGCGTCGCCGAAGTTACAGCCGCCGCTTCCGGCACCGGGCCAGCCATCAGCATCCCGCTGGAAATCAGGGCCAAACCGAGAATCCTGAACCACCTGACCATACCAGCCCCGCCGCCCGGCCGCCGGCTGCCTGTCAAAGAAAGGCCCGCGGCGGATCCAGCCTTCAGCCTAGCCGCAACCACTCCTTCCATCAACAAGGCGCTAATCAACATCAGGCTGTGACCACCCGCGACTGAACGGCTCTCACTTTTGGGAACTTTTCGATAACGCCGGCCCCGCAGATGTTGCCGAACGGACACGCCTGCAAAAATACGAAACGGCCGGATCGCGGTACCCCGACAAAAATGCCCGCTTCGTTGCATAGTGCGGCGGAGCCGTGAGAATATGACAAAAATCGGGTGTTGGGGCTGTTCCGTGGGCAATGCTGGCCGCCCCAGGGTTGTATGCGTGAGTTGAATTCCGCTCTCGACGAGAAGGGCGCCATGGTCGATCCGAAAATTCAGACACCCAATAACGGACATAGGCTGGGGTCGATTGCACGGCATTCGCTTGCAGTGCTGCTGGCGACCACCGCGCTGGGCGTAGTGTCGGCATACGCACAGAATGCGACCTGGGTCGGAGGCAACGGAGGCGATCCCAACGAGTGGGTCGAGAACAACAACTGGACGCCGACGACGGTGCCGACCGGGATCGCTACGTTCACCAATACCGGCGTAACGACCGTCGCCAATGACAATGGCGTCGTTGCGATCGGCGAGCTTCTGTTCACCTCTGCGCCCAACGCGCAAGCCTACACGTTCAATATCGACAACCCGTTCATCGTCAACGCCAGCGGGATCATCAACAACTCCACCAATACCCAGACCTTCAATATCACTTCCGGCAACTCGCTGGTGTTTCAGAATGGTAGCAGCGCGAGCGGCGGCACTGGTGCGGTGACCATCAACAATCAGAGCGGCGGATTCATCACTTTTCAGAATACCAGCACGGCCGGCACGGCCACGATCGTCAACAACAGCATTCTGCAGTTCAACGACACCAGCACGGCCGGCGGCGCTCACATCACGAACAACGTCGAGATGGATTTTTTCAATTCCAGTTCGGCCGGCAGCGCGCAAATCACCAACGCCGCGGCTGCAACGCTCACCTTCAACAACACGGCCACCGCCGCCACGGCGACCATTGGCAATGGCGGGGCAATTCAGTTCAACAATTCGAGCACGGCAGCCAGCGCAAATATCACCAATGCCAGCGGCGGGATCGTTGATTTGTTCAATTCGTCCAGCGCCGGAAGTGCGACGATCACCAATAATTCCGGCGCCAACATCACGTTCCATGACACCAGCACCGCAGGCAATGCAGGCATCAACAACAGCAACGGCGCAACGGCTACCTTCAACGACACGAGTTCAGGCGGGACGGCTGTTATCGTCAACGCCGGAGCCCTGAATTTCAACACCTCCGCGACCGCTGGCAGCGCCAATATCACCGACAACCTCGGCGCCATCCTCACCTTCGCCAATTCGAGCACGGCAGGCAGCGCCAACATCACCAATAACAACGGAACCTTCCTCAACTTCCACAATACGAGCACGGCCGGCAACGCCACAATCACCAACAATGCGGGCGGCACAACCCAGTTCCTAGACACCAGCAGCGCCGGTAATTCGGTGATCACCAACGTGGTCAACGGAATAACGCAATTCTTCACCAGTTCTACCGCCGGCAGCGCCACCATCAACAACAACGGAGGACTTACGCAGTTCAACAATTCGAGCACGGCCAGTACCGCCGTCATCACCACCAATAGCGGTGGCGGCGTATTCTTCGTCGGCACCAGCAGTGGCGGTCAGGCGACCTTCGTCACCAATACCGGCGGCGTGTTCGACATGTCGGGATTGACCTCAGCAGGAATGACCGCCGGCTCGATCGCCGGCGCCGGAAACTATTTCCTGGGCTCAAAGGCGCTGACCGTCGGTGGCAACGGAACGTCAACAACAGTCAGCGGGGTTATTTCCGACGGCGGGCTGTCCGGCGGCGTCGGCGGCTCCCTGACCAAGGTCGGAACGGGCACCCTGACGCTATCCGGCACCAACACCTACACCGGAGCCACCACCGTCAATAGCGGCACGCTCGTAGTCGCCGGCTCGACCGCGTTGTCCTCGACGACGGTGAACACGGGAGCCGCGCTCGCTGGCAGCGGCACGGTCGGCAATACCGCCATCGTCGGTGGCGCGCTGGCGCCCGGCAGCGCCGGCGGCAGCGTGTTCGGCCCGCTGATCGTGCAGGGCAACCTCTCCTTCACTGCGGCATCGACCTACATGATCCAGGTCTCGCCGGCGAATGCCGGCCGCACCAACGTCACGGGCACCGCGACATTGGGCAGCGCGACCGTGAACGCGGTGTTCCTGCCCGGCAGCTACGTCAACAAGCAATACACTATCGTCAACGCCACGACCGCCGTCAGTGGCACGTTCAATGCGCTGGTAAACACCAATCTGCCGACGAATTTCACTTCCACCTTGAGCTACGACGCCAAGGACGCCTATCTCAACCTCACGTTGAATTTCGTCCCGCCACCCCCCGGTCCGAACTTCCCGGGCGGCCTCAATATCAACCAGCAGAACGTTGCCAATACACTCGTCAACTTTTTCAACAGCACCGGCAGCATTCCGTTGGCGTTCGGTTCGCTCAACGCGGCGGGCCTCACGATCGCGTCGGGCGAACTCGGCACCGGTGTCATCCAGTCGTCGCTCCAGGCGGACAATCTGTTCCTCAATTTGCTGCTCGACCCGACGATCGCCGGCCGTGCCGGGGGCTTCGCGACGCCGAACGGCGCTCGCTCGCAATACGCCGATGACGACCAGAGCCTGGCCTATGCCGCCAAGCGACCGATGTCGCAAGGCGAGCGCGATGCCTACGTGATGGCGACCAAGGCGCCGCTATTGTCCGCCCAACCGGTCAGCCGCTGGAGCGTCTGGGGCGCGTCCTACGGCGGTTCCGAGACCGTCGGGGGCAATGCCGTGGTGGGGTCGCAGGACACCAAGGCGAGCGTCTATGGCCTCGTGGCCGGTGCGGACTACAAGGTCTCGCCGGACACCCTGCTGGGCTTCGCGCTCGCGGGCGGCGGCACCGCCTTCTCACTTGCCAACGGATCGGGAAGCGGGTCGGCTGATGTCTTCCAGGCTGGCGCCTACGCGCGGCAGAATATCGGCGCGGCCTATCTCGCGGCCGCGCTGGCCTATGGCTGGCACGACGTCACCACCAACCGTACCGTGACACTGGCCGGCATGGATCTGGAGCAGGGACGCTTCAGGGCCGACACCTTCTCGGGCCGGTTCGAGGGCGGCTATCGTTTCGCGACGCCGCTCATGGGCATCACGCCCTACGCAGCGGCGCAGGTGATCAGTTTCAATCTACCGGCCTATGCCGAGCAGACTCGCGCAGGCGCCGGCATGTTCGCACTGAACTATGCGGCGCAGACCACCACCGACACCCGCACCGAACTCGGCCTGCGCAGCGACAAGTCCTACGCCATGCAGGACGGCATGCTGACGCTGCGCGGCCGCCTCGCCTGGGCGCATGACTACGATCCGAACCGCGCGGCAACGGCGATCTTCCAGGCTTTGCCGGGCGCCAATTTCGTGGTGAACGGCGCGCGCCCCGACGCCGATTCGGCGCTGGTCAGCGCCGGCGCCGAAATGAAGTGGCTGAACGGCTTCTCGGTCGCCGCCACCTTCGAGGGCGAATTCTCCGGCAACGTCACGAGCTATGCCGGCAAGGGCGTCGTCAAGTACGCGTGGTGAATTCAATCTGCTGAGCGGCGTCAATCGGCTGGCCGGTGGTGGGGGGATTGAGCGCCGCATCAACAAGGTCAAATGAGGCTCGCGCACGAGCCGACACGCCGCCTCAACGTTTGTTTGTATTTACATCTTTTCATTTGTTGCCCTGCCATTGCCCGGAAACGCCAAGCACGACCCTTATCCGCCCCGATCCGTTCTCGTTCGCGACCGTCGTTTGCGGCACCTGCACGTCAAGCTGGTCGACGAACAGAAACGGCATGCCCGCCTCGAGATCGTAGAGCAGTTTCTGCAGAGCTGGCTGGTCCATTTCGCAGCTGACGACCAGCCCGACCAAACCATCCTTGGCTTGGGTGCCCGATACGTCGACCTGCGACGACTGGATGGTGCCGCCGACATTGCCGACGGCGGTTGCGACGCGCTGCAGCAGCGTGGCGCCGGCGACCGTCACGGTCGGTCCTTCCAGGAACGGCGTGCCTGGATGCTCGGCCGCCAGCGATGCCGCTTCGCCGCCGCGCGGCTTTCGGCCCCGCAACTGGTCGAGCAGGTCTGCGGTTTGCGCGAGCCCCTCGCGATGACCGGCGATATCGGAGACCGCGATGCCGGCCGTCGCCAGCAAGCCGCCGAGCACGGCGACATAAAGTGCAACCGCAATCAGCGGCGAGCGCGTCAGCATGCGGGTGATGGCGCTTTGCGAAATCATCGGCTCACCGTGTTCCTGGGCTCGACCCGCGCCTCGATATGGAAACGCTCGCCGGGGTCGGAGGGCGAGCGCGTGGTCGGGGCAGAGAAGGTGGCGCGGGTAAAATGCTGCGACTGCTCGATGAGCGAAATCAGCGACGGCGCGTCCCGGGTGATGCCTGATATCTGCAGCTTGTTGCCGGCCAGATGCAGTTCGGTGACGAAGGTATTGTCGGGCAGAACCTGGCTCAACGCGTCGAGCACGATCACGCTCGCGGGCGTGTCATATTTGCGCCGTTCGAGCGCTGCGATCGGCGAGCGGTCGCCATCGTTGCCAGCCCGAATCGCCGCGCGTTGCGCCGAAATCTGCCGCGCAAGCTCGGCTTCCTGCGCACCAAGACTGTTGCCGACATAGGCCGCCGACGTCATCGCCAGCAATGCGACAACAGCGGCGATGCCGAGCGCAATCGAGAGCGTCCGGCTCAACCGCGCGGCGTCGAGATGGCCTCTGGCCTTCTGCTCGAATACCTTGACGCGGCCCGCATTGCGCTCGGCGACATCGGTGCAAACGGCGATGGCGGCGGGATGGAAGGAGGCCACCGCCTGCACATAAGTCATCGCGACCTTGCGCGTGGTCGCCGCGATCATCGTGGTGATGCTGTCCGTGCCGCTCTCGGCAGGCGCGCTGCAGCCGAACACGGCTTCGCTCGCGCTCCATGGCGTCAGGCGGTCGATCTGGGCCCGCACGATGCCCTCGAGGAAATCCGCTGCCCGCGCCGGCAGCTCGAGCGGACGAAACAGGAAACGCGCAGGCTGAAGAACGATCTCGACCCGGCTGCCCCGCAGGACCGGCGCGAGGTTGGGCGCGGAGAAGACCCCGTCGGCAAATACGATACGCGCTGGAACGTCCTCCGGCCGCGCCGGCGTCTCGACCGCGAATCCGCCGTTGCGGTCTTCGATCAGCCGAACCACGCGCGGCGACACCACGCGGTCGAATCCGGCGATGATCGCAGCGGCCACGCTGCCCATCCAGACGTTGATGATCGCGCTGATCGTTCCAAATGGCTTCATCCCGGAGGGACCCCTTGCAGCGCCGCGCCACCATCGGAGGCGTTGCGCCACGACAATACACGATAAGGCTCCTCTCCGCTTTCGAGAATCAGGATCACGACGTCCGCGGCGCTGCGTCGTCCGCTGCCGGATTCCACGCCGACCGTCATCCGATAGGCTTTGGAGCCAGCAAGCGTCGCGCCCTCGCCGCCGGTCAGTCCGAGCAGGGATCGCGGATCCAGCGCCGGATCGGCGCGCTGCGACAATACCTCCTGCAAATTCTCCGGCGTCATGCCGGGCAGCGCCGCCAGCACCTGCGGTGCGGCATCGAAAACGTTCACAGCGGCGAGATTGCTGAATACCGTCACGAACGGCAGCATCCGCTCGATGAAAACAGGCGGAATCCCCTGCACGAGCCACAGTTCCTCCACTGCTGGGAACGGCGCATGCCTCGGCAGGTAGGCCACCCCGGAGGTGCGGTAGAACGAATTTTCCGGATCATCATCGCCCAATTTCGTCGGCGCGCGCCAGGCTAGAATGCGGTCGGCATAGGTCGCCGCGTTCGAGGGGGTGGCCCCCAGTCCGATCAGGAGCCCGCTGAGCAGGCCCTTTGGCGCGGCATTGAGATCGACGCGCGCGGCTTCGGAGCGGAATGTCACGGCTACCTTGCCGCCGCCAACCCTGGCGTTGAAAGTGCCGCTGGTCGGACGAGCGGCTTCATTGGCGGCCATCAACTGGTACACGGCGAGTTCGACGCCCGCGGTCTCCAGCGCCGCGGCCTGGACCCGGTCGGTACTCGCGGCCACCACGACCGCGGTGTTGGTAACATAAGTCAGATAAATCAGCACCAGCGCCGACAGCGCCGCTAGAATCCAGAGCACGGCGACGACGATGAAGCCCCGCGCGTTGCGTTGTCTGCCGCGGCTTCCAAAACCAAAACCGATGCCGTCAGGTTCCCCCCTCAGAGCTGCTCCCCCTTCTTCTCGGCGTCCGGTTTCAACCTCGCGGTCAGGCAGGTCGTCGGATTTTTTGCCCATGCGCATTCGGCCCAGGCGCTGATGTGGACGATGGCGGCGCTGGAAACGGCGAGCACCTGCCCGGTCGCGCCGTCGCGCACCGCGATACGGACCCGGTCCGGGAGCTGCATCTGGCCGCGCCAGTTCGGTTGCCAGACCTGATCCGGTCCCGCATAGGAGAACGTCACCCGGAACGGCGAGCGGATCAGCACCACCTGATCGGCAAACCGGATCTGCGCATCCCGCGCCATCGGCGCGAATGGCGTGCGCTCGCGCACCATCGCAAGCCCCTGACTGTCGGCCTTCTCGACCAGCCTGATGATTTCGAGTCCGGGACGCGTGTTGGGGCCGACCGCGGTGCGCACGAAGGTGACGGCCAGTTCGGAACCCTCGAACAGTGGCGCCTTTGCATCGGCGTTGATCGGCATCATCTCGGCGACCGACAGGTCTGCCACGATGCGGTCGAGTCCCAATGCCAGCCGTTCGGCGCGCTGGACCCGCGTCATTCCCCGATTCCAGTTCGGCAGCCATTGCGCGGTCACCGTGGCCAGGGCGGCGAGGATCACCGTCATCAACAG
>Ga0182024_10023596_pt1 | contig 10998 bp, 8 predicted proteins | sample P32metaG_FD_120480 | JGI IMG/M metagenome (GOLD analysis project Ga0182024, IMG submission 120480) | Permafrost microbial communities from Stordalen Mire, Sweden - P3-2 metaG (Illumina Assembly) | ecosystem: Environmental > Terrestrial > Soil > Wetlands > Permafrost | place: Sweden: Stordalen... | reverse complement strand
TCCGCTCGCCGGAAGCCCAAACCAATGGTTTCGGCCAGCCGTTCGCGGCGCGCGAGGCCAAGCCGCTGCAGACCCTGATGATGATGCGGGCGTCCAGGCAGGCGCAGATCGAACATCGGCCCGCTGTCCGTCCCTTCGTGGTCACGCGCGCGGGACCGGCCGGCATGCAGCGCTATGCCCAGACCTGGTCGGGGGACAATTCGACCTCGTGGGAGACGCTGCAGTTCAATCTGAAGATGGGCCTGGGCCTGGCGCTCTCAGGCGTCTCCAATTCCGGCCATGACGTCGGCGGTTTTTCCGGCCCCACGCCCGACGCCGAACTCTTCGTGCGCTGGGTGCAGGCGGGCGTCTTCATGCCGCGTTTCAGTATTCACTCCTGGAACGACGACGGCGCGGCCAGCGAGCCCTGGATGCATGCGGACGTCACGGCGCACGTGCGCGACCTGATCGCGTTGCGCTATCGCCTGACGCCGTATCTGTACGACCTGGCTTGGCAATACGCCCGCGACTACGAGCCGATCACACGCCCGACCTTCCACGACTTCCCGGACGATCCCCGCTGCCTGGGCGACAACGATGAGCTGATGCTGGGTCCGGCCCTGCTGGCCGCGGCCGTGGTCGAGCCGGGCCAGCACGTGCGCGACGTCTATCTGCCGGCCGGCGCGGCCTGGATGGATTTCTGGACCGGCGAACGGTTCGCCGGCGGCCAGACGGTGACGCTGCCGGCGCCGCTCGACCGCCCGGTGTTGCTCGCCCGCGAGGGCTCAGCCGTCCCGCTCAACGTCGCCGAACAGCATTTCGGCCAGCCCGCCGACGCGCGCGGGTTCCTGCTGTTCCCGCCCGATGGCGAGGGCGAATTCACCGCCGAGTGCTTCGAAGACGACGGTGAGTCCGTCGTGACGCCCGTCAGCCACGGCTTCTGGCGCCTGCGCGTCGTCTGCACCGCCGCCCGCGTCGTCTGCCACGTCGAGCGCCACGGCGGCCGCCCGCCGGAAGGGCCAGTGTCGATCATCCTGCAACCGACGGAGACGCGGCGGCTCGAGGTGATCGAGCAGACCTAACTTCACGGGCCATGACGGGGAAAAAAGGGCCTAGAGCAACGCGTCCAGCTTCTCCGCTGGCCGACACAGGGCGGTTCCCTTCGGCGTCACCACGATCGGGCGTTCGACCAGGATGGGCTCGGCGACCATGGCCGCCAGGATCTTGTCGTCGGCCGAGTCCGCGGTCAGGCCGAGCGTCTCGGCGGGCGTGCCGCGGGTGCGCAGAATGTCGCGCGGCCGGGCCTTCATCGCTTTCAGCAGCCCTTGCAGCTGCGGTTTGGTCCAGCCGGTCTTGAGATATTCCACCACCGTGGGGTTGGCGCCGCGCTCGCGCAGCGTGGCCAGGACGGCCCGCGAGGTCCCGCAGCCTGGGTTGTGGAAGATGGTGACGGCGTCCTTGGCCATGGGCGGCTCCCTCGCTTGTCGCGCTTGCCCCCTTCGGATACATCGCCGCGTCGGCCGGCGGTAGGGCCGAGGCCGAGCCGGACCCGCCCGACCCATGGAACCCGTCTTCATCTCGGCCCTGGTCGTCGCCGTGGCCGAGATCGGCGACCGCACCCAGCTCCTGGCCATTGTGCTGACGGCGCGGTTCAGGAAGCCCTGGCCTATCCTGGCCGGGATCCTGGTCGCCACCATGGCCAATCACGGCCTGACCGCCGTCGTCGGCTACCTGGTCGCCGGCCTGCTCAGCGGCCGTTGGATGAACTGGATCCTGGCCATCTCCTTCTTCGCGACGGCGGTCTGGACGCTCATCCCGGACAAGCCCGACGAGGACGAGAAGGTCGTCACCCATATCGACGTTTTCGTCACGACGGCGATCGCCTTTTTCATCGTCGAGATGGGTGACAAGACCCAGATCGCCACGCTGTCGCTGGCGGCGCGCTTCCACGACATTTTCCGCGTCGCGGCCGGCACGACGCTCGGCATGATGCTGGCCAATACGCCGGCGGTTCTGCTCGGCGGAGCAGCGATGAAGGTCGTTCCGCTCAAGTTCGTGCGCTGGACGGCGGCGGCGCTCTTTTTGGTGCTCGGCGTCTGGACCCTGATCGCCGCTCTCCGCGGCTGATCGCGCCGGGCTTTTTTGGCGCGCCGCTTGCTCTTTCGCCTCTCAAGCGAACACCACCGCGTCAGATCGGAACAGAGGCGCACCGGAAAACCTTCGCTAACCGAAGGCCTGTATGAGAGTGCGGATGCAAGATGCGGCGGCCACGGCGGGACTGGAGGCGGAACTTGTCCACCCCGGCGCGCTCGGCGCGGCCGACATCGCGGCCTGGCGGTCGCTGCGGGAGGCCGAACCGGCCTTCGCCAGCCCCCTGCTGAGTGTCGATTTCGCGATAGCCGTGGGCGGGGTGCGTCAGGATGCGCGGGTCGCGATCTATCGGCGCGGCGGCCGCACGATCGGTTTTCTGGCCCACCATCGGCGTCCGGGCGGCTTCGCGCGTCCCATCGGCGCGCCGTTCTGCGACTATCACGCCCTGATCAGCGACCGCGATGCGGCGCTCGGCGCGGCCGAGGCCCTGCAGGCGGCGCGGCTGGGCGCGCTTCGTCTGACCGGTCTGATCGACCCTTTCGACAGCTTCGGCGACGCGGTCACCACCCGCATGCCGGCCCACCGGATCGTTCTGGCGAGCACGTCCGAGGCCTATCTCGCGGCGCTCTGGGCTGGCAGCGGCAACCGCTTGAAGAATTATCGCCGCTATCGGCGCTCGCTGGAAAAGGCCGCCGGGCCGCTCCGCGTCGTCGGCGACGATCGCGACGCCGAGGCGTTCGAATGCCTGATCGGCTGGAAGCGCGAACAGTTCGAGCGCACCGGCCTGCACGATTTTCTCTCCGTGCCCTGGGCCGCCGGCCTGATGCGCGGACTGTTTGCCGACCGGAACGAGACTTTCGGCGGCCAGATGATCAGCCTCTATGCCGGCGGGAGGCTGGTCGCCGCCCATTTCGGCGCGCGCCAGGGCGGATGGTTTCACCCCTGGATCAGCGCCTTCGATCCGGACCTGAAGGCCCACTCGCCCGGCACAGTGCACCAGGTCGAGGCCATTGCGGCCATGACCGGACTTGGGCTGCACACCTATGACCTCGGCCCCGGCGAGGACCATTGGAAACAGCCGTTCACCACCGGCGACGAGACGATCGGCGCGGGCCTGGCCGTCGCTCCCAACTTCGCCGGCGCGCTCGCCCGTTCGTCCGAACGGTTCTGGGCGCTGCCGCCGCTGCGCGATGCGGCCCTGGTCGGGCGCGTGCGCAACCGGCTGGATCAGATCGCGGCGCTTGAGCTGACGCTCGGTGGCCGCATGCAGGGCGCGGCCTACGCGCTCACCACGCAACGGAGACGACAATGGGCGGCGTGATCGCCAACTGGTCGGCGGACCGGATCGAAGGCTTCGAGACCTCGATCGTGCGCTTCCGCCACACGCTCGCGGACCGGCCGCTGTTTACCGACGCGGGCCTGATCGGCGTGCTCGACCGCTATCCGCGCGAGGCCATGGGCGTCTTCACCATGGGCGAGGACCTCGAGGACTGGCGCTCCTGGCGCCGCGGCGCGGCCAACGGCCTGGACGGCGCGGCGCTGCTGGAGGCGGTGAAACAGGGCCGGCTCTGGCTCAACCTGCGCCACGCCAACGAGCATCTGCCGGAGTTCGCGGCCCTTTGCGACGAAATCTCGGCGGAGAAGGAAGCGCATTTCACGACGCGGATCCTCAACCGCGACCTCGGCCTTTTGATCTCATCGCCGAACGCGCGGGTCTTCTATCACCTGGACGTGCCGCTCTCGTCGCTGTGGCAGGTCCGGGGCGTGAAGCGGATCTGGTTTTATCCGCGCGGCGAGCCCTTCGTCGATCCGGCCTGGCTGGAGCGCTGCGTGCACGGCACGGCCGAGGGGCAGATGCCGTTCGCCACTGACTGGGACGCCCAGGCCCAGACCTTCGAGCTCACCGCCGGCGACATGGTCACCTGGCCGCAGAACATGCCGCACCGGGTCGACAACGGGCCGATGATGAATGTCTCGGTCTCCATGGAGTTCATGACGCCGGAGGCCAGACTTAGGGCCAATGTGCTGCACGCCAATGGCGTCCTGCGCACCACGCTCGGCTGGACGCCGCGGGTGCAGGACCGGGCAGGTCCCGCGCTCGCCGCCAAGCTCGTGGTCGCCAGCGCCCACAAGGCCTGGACCGCGCGACGCAAGGCCCAGCCGGTGCTGCCCGAGACCTTCACCGTCGAGTCCCATCCGGCATGAAGCCCGAGGTCTCCATCATCATCCCGACCCAGCGGCGGCTCGAAGGCCTGGCGCGGGCGGCGCGTTCGGTGTTCGCGCAGGTGGGCGTCGATGCCTCGAGCCTCGAACTGGTGGTGGTCGACAACGATCAGGCGCCGTCGGCGGCCGGCACGGCCAAGACCCTGGCCGGCGAGGCGCCCTTTCCCGTGCGCTATGTGCATGAGCCGGCCGCTGGCGTCGCCAATGCGCGCAACGCCGGCATGACGGAGTCGCAAGGGGCTCTGATCGCCTTTCTCGACGACGACGAGGAGGCCCCGAGCGGCTGGCTGGCCGCCCTGATCGCCGCCCAGCGCGCTTTCGAGGCCGATGTCGTCTTCGGGCCGGTGCGGGCCCGGGCGGACTGGGACAAGGTGGGCCAGCGCGTCTATCTCGAACGCTTCTTCTCGAGGCTTGGCCCGACCCAGAGCGGACCGATCGATCACTATTGCGGTTGTGGCGACAGCCTGGTGCGCCGCGCGGCGCTGCCCGATCCCGACCGGCCGTTCTCGGCCATCCGCAACCATATCGGCGGCGAGGACGACCTTTTGTTCGGGGCCATGCAAAAGACAGGCGCGCGGTTCGCCTGGGCGGTCGACGCCTGGGTCTGGGAGGACCCCGCGCCGGAGCGGCTCAGGCTGCGCTACACCGCCTTGCGCGCCTTCGCTTTCGGCCAGGGCGCCAGCGCCCATTGCGCCGCGGCGGGCGACCGGCTGGGCGTGGCGCGCTGGATGGTGCTTGGCATGGGTCAGGCCCTGGCCTTCGGCGCCCTGGCCGGCGTCAAATGGCTGCTGCGATCGCCGAGCTTCGCCTTTTCCCTCGACCGCGCCGCACGGGGTCTGGGCAAGACCCTGTGGTGGAAACCCTTCAAGATCCGCTTCTACGGACTGCCCGCGCCGACGGCGGTCTCCGCGCCTGCGGAGGCGACAAGCTGAGCTGTCTTTTCCTGGGACGCGACTCTGGATATTCGCTTTGCGCGTGGCGACGATCCTTGCAGCCAAGGCCTGGGTTGTGCATTTGTCTTAGCGCGAAACCGCGGGCGCGACGCGGTTGGACAAGACTAGGCGATAGGGAGCGTTTGTGAGTACGGCCAGCACCATCGCGGGGCTCGACCAAGCGCCCACCCGGCACGCCGGGCTGATCGCCTGGGTGCGCGAGATGGCCGAGCTGACCAAGCCTGACCGCGTCCACTGGTGCGACGGCAGCCAGGCCGAATGGGACCAGCTGACCACCGAGCTGGTCGAGGCCGGCACGCTCAAACGGTTGAACCCGGAAAAACGGCCGAATTCCTTCTACGCCGCCTCCGATCCGAGCGACGTAGCGCGGGTGGAGAGCCGCACCTTCATCTGTTCCGAAAAGCCCGAGGACGCCGGCCCGACCAACAACTGGCTCGATCCCAGCGAGATGCTGGCGGACCTGAAAGCCCTGTTCGACGGCTCGATGCGCGGCCGCACCATGTACGTCGTGCCCTTCTGCATGGGCCCGCTCGGCTCGAAAATCAGCGCGCTCGGCGTCGAGATCACCGACAGCGCCTATGTGGTCGTATCCATGCGGATCATGACCCGGATGGGCCAGGCCGCCCTCGACCAGCTCGGCGAGGACGGCTTTTTTGTGCCCGCCGTCCATTCGCTCGGCGCACCGCTGAAGCCGGGGCAGGCCGACGTCGTCTGGCCCTGCAATCCGATCAAATACATCGTCCACTTCCCGGAGAGCCGGCGGATCTGGTCCTATGGCTCCGGTTATGGCGGCAACGCGCTGTTGGGCAAGAAATGTTACGCGCTCCGCATCGCCTCGGTGATGGCGCGCGATCACGGCTGGCTCGCCGAGCACATGCTGATTTTGAAGCTGACTTCGCCTGAGGGCGCGGTCCGCTATGTCGCCGCCGCCTTCCCGAGCTATTGCGGCAAGACCAACCTCGCCATGCTGCAGCCGAAGCTGCCGGGCTGGAAGGCCGAGACCATCGGCGACGACATCGCCTGGATGCGCTTCGGCGACGATGGGCGGCTCTACGCCATCAATCCGGAGGCGGGCTTCTTCGGCGTGGCGCCGGGGACGGGCCGCGCCACCAATCCGAACGCCATCGCCGCGCTGGGTGAAAACACCATCTTCACCAATGTGGCCCTGACGCCCGACGGCGACGTCTGGTGGGAGGGCCTGACCGAGACCCCGCCGCCGCACCTCACCGACTGGAAGGGCCGCGCCTGGACCCCCGCCTCGCCGGAACCCGCCGCCCACCCCAATGCGCGCTTCACCGCGCCGGCCCACCAGTGCCCGATCATCGCGGCCGAGTGGGAGGATCCCAAGGGCGTGCCGATCTCGGCCATCCTGTTCGGCGGTCGCCGGACCACCGCCGTGCCGCTGGTCACCGAGGCGTTCGATTGGCGCCACGGTGTCTTCCTGGCCTCGAACGTGGCTTCCGAAGGCACGGCCGCGGCCGAGACCAAGGTGGGCGCGCTCCGCCGCGATCCCTTCGCCATGCTGCCCTTCTGCGGCTACAACATGGGCGACTACTTCAACCACTGGATCGAGCTCGACGCGGGGCGCGATCCGGCCAAGCTGCCGCGCATCTTTTTCGTCAACTGGTTCCGCAAGGACGAGCACGGCAAGTTCATCTGGCCGGGCTTCGGCGAGAATGTCCGGGTGCTGAAGTGGATTTTCCAGCGACTGGAAGGCGAGGGCGCGGCGCGTGAAACGCCGATCGGCCTCGTGCCGGCCGAGGGCGCGCTCGACGTCGAGGGCCTGGACATTGCTCCAGAGCGGCTGGAAGCGCTGTTCGAGGTCGATCGCGCCGTCTGGAACGAGGAGGCCGCGCTGATACCGGCCTTCTACGAGACCTTCGGCGACCACCTGCCCGACGCGCTCTGGCGCGAGCACAGGGCCCTGCTGCAGCGGCTGAACGGTCCGCAGGCCGGCCGCTACGCCCCAGCCGCGGTCGCCGCCACCGCGGCGGAATAGTTCGCGCCACCGGGACGGATTTGAACGACGATTTTTCCTCGACCCCGTCGTGACTGACGCTGGGGCACGCGCTTAAATTCTCCCAAACGGATGCGGCGCGTGCGCCCGCTCGGCAGGGAGACGATCGATGTCAGAGACCCAGATTGCGGCCGAAACCAAGGTGAAGGTCACTCGCGACGGCGACGTGGCGATCCTGACCATGTCCGATCCGGCGACCATGAACGCCGCCGGCGTCGACTTGGCCGAGCATCTGACCGAGGCGCTGAAGAGCGTGATCGAGGGCCCGTCGCCGGCCCGCGCCGTGGTGCTGACCGGCGAGGGGCGGGGCTTCTGCTCCGGCGCCAACCTCACGGCGGTCGGCCCACGCGCCGCGCCGGCCCCCGGCCAGCGCCCTGGCGCAGGTGACGCGCTGAAGACCGTCTATAATCCGCTGATCACAATGATCCGCGACCTGCCGATCCCGATCGTGACGGCGGTGAACGGAGCGGCGGCTGGAGTCGGCTGTTCCTTCGCCCTGATGGGCGACCTGATCGTCGCCGGCGAAAGCGCTTATTTCCTGCAAGCCTTCCGCCGCATCGGCCTGATTCCCGATGGCGGCTCGACCTACCTCTTGCCGCGCATGATCGGCCGGGCCCGGGCCATGGAGATGACCCTGCTTGGCGAACGCGTGCCGGCCGCCAAGGCGCTGGAATGGGGGCTGATCAACCGCTGCGTTCCCGACGCCGATCTGATGTCGACGGCGCTGGGCCTGGCCCAGGAGCTGGCGCGCGGACCCAAGTCGCTCAGCCTGATCCGCCGGGCGCTCTGGGCCTCGCTGGACGCCGACTTCGCCGAGCAACTCGACTATGAAGCCAACGCCCAGAACGAAGCCGGACGCAGCGCCGACTTTGCCGAAGGCGTGCAAGCCTTCCTGCAAAAACGCCCACCGGCGTTCACGGGGAAATAGGCTAGGCCGCCTGCTCGTTCGCGGGGGCTCCATCCAGCAGAGCTTCGAGCGCCTCGAACAGCCTTGCCGCTTCGATCGGCTTGGCGACATGGCCGTCCATGCCCGCCTCGATGTACTCGGCGAGCTGGTGGGACATGACGTTGGCGGTGAGCGCGATGATCGGCGTGCGCGCGCGGCTCGTGGCCGCCTCGCGTTCGCGGATGGCGCGGGCGGCCGTCGGGCCGTCCATGACCGGCATCTGGACGTCCATCAGGATCACGTCCCAGTCATCCGCCTCCCAGGCGGCGATCGCCTCGACGCCGTTGGAGACCACCATCGGATCGACCCCGACCTGGTGCAGCAGGGTCTTCAACACTAGCTGGTTGACCGTGTTGTCCTCGGCCGCCAGCACCCTCAGCCGCAGGGCGTGGGCCTCCTCGTCCGGGGCCGGCGGCGCCGGCAGCGCCAGGGCCGCGGGCGCATCGCCGACGCGCGCCAGCGGCAGGATGGCGGTGAAGATCGAGCCAAGGCCAGGCGTGCTCTCGACATCGATTGAGCCGCCCATCATCTCGGCGAGCTCTCGGCAGATGGCGAGGCCAAGGCCGGTGCCGCCGAACCGCCGCGTGGTCGAGGCGTCGGCCTGGTCGAAGCGGCCGAACAGCGCCTGCAGCCGGTCGGCGGGGATACCAACGCCAGTGTCGGCCACGGCCAGCGCCAGGCGCTCATCCCGCCACCGCGCCGTCACGCGGATCTCGCCGATATCGGTGAACTTGAGCGCGTTGGAGACCAGGTTGTAGAGGATCTGGCGAAGCCGGGTCGGGTCGCCGCGATAGACGCCTTGCGCGCCCTCGATATCGAGGGCGAAGGACAGGCCCTTCTTGTTGGCCTCGGCGGTGAAGGCTTGGTGGGCGCCGCGGGCGACCTCTTCCAGGTCGAACTCGATCTCCTCGAACTCGAGCTTGCCGGCCTCGATCTTGGCTAGGTCGAGCACGTCGTTGAGGATGGCGAGCAGCGCTTCGCCGGAGGCGTGAACGACGCAGAGCCGCTCGCGCTGCGCGGGCGTGAGTTCGTCCATGGCCATGGCCTGGGCCATGCCAAGCACGCCGTTCAGCGGCGTCCTGATCTCGTGGCTCATGGTGGCCAGGAAGAGGCTCTTGGCGCGGTTGGCGGACTCCGCGTCGTCGCGCGCCTTGGCCAGCGCCAGTTCCGCGCGCTTCACGTCGTCGATGTTGCGGATCACGCCCACGGTGCGAATGACGCGGCCGCGGCTGTCCTTTATCGCCTCGATGGCGGACTCGACCCAGTAGTGTGGGCCGTCTTGCTGCATCATCCTGTGCACGAGGCGATAGGGCGTGCCGTCCTTCACATGCTGGTCCCAGAGCGCCTGACCGCGATCGCGATCGAGCGGGTGGACGCCTCTCCAGATGTCCGCATTGAGCGACTCGTAGGTGGCGCCGCCGCCGTTTGTCGGCCGGGCGCCGTCGCTGGCCAGCTCCCGGTTGCGGTAGTCCATTTCCCAGACGTTGATGTTGGCGATTTCGGTCGCGAGGCTGAGCCGCTGTTTGGACCTGGCCAGGGCCTGGACGACCCGGCCGCGCTCCCACTCGTCGGCGACGAAGGCGGCGTGGTCGGCCAGCTGCTCGGCCATGTCGGAATCGTAAGGGCGCGGCAGATCGTCGAGGATGGCCAGAACGCCGATCCGCCGACCATCGGCCAGCAGGATGGGCGCGGCGGCGTAGAAGCGGTGATCGGCCTCGCCGAGCGCCAGCGGATAGGCGCCGCTCCAATGCTGCTCGGCCATGTCCTCGATCCAGAGGACCTCGGAGGTTTGCGCGGCGAGCTGGGCGAGCGCAATGGCGCGTGAATCCTGCACGGGCTGGTTCTTGCCGGCGCCGGCGATCCACATCCGACGCTGGCCGCCCAGTGCGATGTAGGCGGTCGCGGCCCGGGCCATGCGCAAGGCGAGCCGCGCGATCCGCTCGAAGATGACGCGGCTTTCCTCGGGATCGACGGCGTTGGCGGCAAATCGGCTGCCGCCCGTTCCCGCCGGCTTGTCCTCGTCAGCCATCGCCTTCAAATCTCTCGTTTAAGCCGACAAGAGGGTGAAGGAGTCGCCTTAAGATAGCGTCTACGAGGGGTCGCGCCTGCCCCGGCGTCAATCGGCCACGCCGGCCAGGTGGCGGGCGGCGGTGAGGGTGTTTTGCAGGAGGCAGGCGACCGTCATCGGCCCGACCCCGCCTGGCACCGGCGTGATCCAGCCGGCGACAGCCTTCGCCTCCTCGAACGCCACGTCGCCGACGGCGATCATCTTGCCCCTGGCCGCCGCCTTGGGCCGCCGCGAGGGGATGAGGCTGGTGCCCACGTCGAGCACCGCCGCGCCCGGCTTGATCCAGTCACCGCGGACCATCTCGGCCCGTCCGACGGCGGCGATCAGGATGTCGGCCTCACGCGTGACGCTCGGCAGGTCGACCGTGCGGGAGTGGGCGATGGTGACGGTGCAGTCGGCCCTGAGCAGAAGCTGGGCGACAGGCTTGCCGACGAGGTTGGAGCGGCCGATCACCACCGCGCGGAGGCCGCGGAGGCTTCCCAGCACATCCTCGAGCAGCATCATGCATCCCAGCGGCGTGCAGGGAACAAGACCCGGCTGGCCGCTCGCCAGCCGCCCGATATTGATGACGTTCAGGCAGTCGACGTCCTTGTCGGGATCGATGGTCGCCTGGATCACCAGAGGATCGATGTGCGCCGGCACCGGAAACTGCACCAGAATGCCGTGGATGGCCGGGTCAGCGTTCAGCGCCGCGACCACAGCCAGCAGTTCGGCCTGGGTG
>Ga0182024_10023595_pt1 | contig 10998 bp, 12 predicted proteins | sample P32metaG_FD_120480 | JGI IMG/M metagenome (GOLD analysis project Ga0182024, IMG submission 120480) | Permafrost microbial communities from Stordalen Mire, Sweden - P3-2 metaG (Illumina Assembly) | ecosystem: Environmental > Terrestrial > Soil > Wetlands > Permafrost | place: Sweden: Stordalen... | reverse complement strand
CCCGCCGGCCCGTCGTGTCGTCGTGCCGGGGCAGGAGTTCGGGTTATCGAACGTGGGCGAAGTATCGTCTCGGCGGCCGGCGTTCTCACCGGTCTGGGACCCGGCCGTGAGGTGGTGGATTCCACACCTGTTCTGACGGAGCGACATGAGCCGAGAGCGGTGCGTGGTGCCTGAAGCGCGGCCGAGCGCGACCGTCCGTCGTGGCACCCGGGACCTGGGGTGCAGCGCAGCGGCGAGTCGTCTCACGAGTGACGTCGGTTGTCAGTTACATGGCGTACCGTTGGGTTACTCCGGATGCGACCCCCCGGCGAGATGACGGAATCGTCACGGTTAAGGCAGTCGATCGGTGATAGTTTGAGGCCTGATGGTTGCGCCAACCTATCAGGAGTACCTATGCGCTGGACGTGCGCTGTCGTCGCGACTTGCCAACTAGTGCTGGGCGCGGCCGGTCGCGTGGCGGCACAAGATCTCCCCCGCGCGACCGGTGCATCGACGAAGGGCGGCATTGTCGCAAGGGTCGTCGTGAAACTTGGCCGTCAGGACGCGACGCGCGAAATAGCGAACTATTCGCTCGTCCTCTACCGCGCCAATCACGACAGCACGATTCTCACTACCGACGACGCCGGCCGGATCACGATGATCGTGTCGGCTGGCGATTACCGACTGGCCTCGGTCGCGCCGGCGATCTGGGGCGGCGGTCAATACCTGTGGAACGTTCCACTTCGCGTGTACGCGGGAATGGCAGTAGTGGAACTCACGGCCAGCAACGCTGTGGGCGTCGTGATACCGACCTTCTCCCACGCATCTCCGCCGGGAGGCAACCCGCTGCCCAGCACCAGTGCGCCGGGCGAGCCCGCCGTGGGTGGCCCGCTGACACAGCCGCCGCGCCTGTGTTGTATGAAGGATCCTGCAGCCGCGGTGCTGTTCTCGGTAGTGTTCCCCGGCGGGGGCCAATTCTACAACGGCGAGGGGGGCAAAGGGGTCGTATTGTTCCTGTTTGAGGTAGGGGGCTTGGCCGCCGCTGGCGCGGGCGCCGCGTCCAACGATACTTGCCAGGGGAACCTCGGATACGGCTGCAGTGGCGACCAGGCCTTGTTGTTTATTGGCGCCGGAGTCTGGCTCGGATCGTGGATCTATTCACTAGTGGACGCGTCGGCGGGCGCGCACCGACACAATCGCAAGCTTGGCTTCGAGTCGCCGGTCGCGCTGATGGTCGCCCCAGGGGGTCCCGGACGTACCGAGGTTGGATTGCGGCTTGCCCTCCGCTGATGAGCGAGGTAGGGGGCGGGCGGAGCGTCAGACGTTCTGGCGGTGACCACCACGGCCCGTAACGGAGGGAGACTCGATGGGATTTCGATTTCGTCGGTCCGTGAGGCTAATCCCCGTCCGCGAGAGTTGCGGGCATCGACCTTCCTAGGGCCTTCCGATGAAGAAGACGCGACCATCCCGGGTGTTAATCAGAATGCTGGCGGCCCTTCCCGATGAGGAGCTAAAGGACGTATTACGGTTGGTGCAACGTGAGCGGGCCAGACCCGCCAAACGGCCGAAGCGGAAGACGCCGACTAGCAAATCGCGGAGGCGAAAAGCGTCGGCCAGAATGGTATCCGAACGGAGACGGCCTCGGGTCTCGCGGTACGACGGCTATTGGCGAAACGGTTCCAGTCCGACTGAGATCATCCGAATCCAGCACTTGGGACACTATAAATACCGGGTGACGACGCTTGATGTCCGCCACCTGAGAGGCGCCGAATCTCAAATGACGAAGCGTGCTGTACAACGGATGGGGGCTGCGGCATTGAAGGATTTGCTGTACCCCTGCGAGGTTTTGCGATGGGAAGAGTTGGACTGGGCGCCACGGGACAAGGAGCCGGAGGACATTAATTGGAGGGTGTACGGGGACGACGTTCGCGATCCCGTGCACTCCATCCCGCAGACAGGCAAGCGATACACCCCTCCGCAGTGGCCCAACGGCGACCGGAATTGGACTTGAGCCGCTGACCAGCAGCCGATGTGATGTGCGGGGGGACGCTAGGGCCGCGATGCAACCGCTGCGGGGTCCGCTGACATCATCTACGAGTTCGCCATCAACTGTTCCGAAGGGACGGTCGCGCTGGAGTCGAAGCGCGGGGATCTGACCCCCGCTCCGAAAACCGGGGCTCAGTCGTTCTCGGGTCGGATGCCGGTGACGCCGGACGACCAGCGACCCAGCGAGCCGACACCGGGGTCGCGCTGTGCTACCGGATTGTCGTGTTGCGGCGATATTGCCAACCGCGAGACGGGGCCAAGGTTGCGGGGTCTCTCACCTGTGGGGCGCGCCGTGACCGTCGAGCAGCTCATCACCGCCTTGTCCCAGTATCCGCCGGACCGCCGCGTGGTCGTACCAGGGCAGGAATTCGGGCTCTCAGATGTCGGCGACGTGCAGTCGTGCCGGTTCTCGTTCTAATACGGCGACGATCCGGACTGGGGCAACTGGATTCCACACCTCCTGCGCAGAACGGATGTGCACCGTGAGCGGTGCGTCGTCATTGGCGCGCGTCCGAGTTCAGCCCGCCGCCATCCGCTGGCCTCCGTCACCGCGGCGCATGCGACACAATAGCGGGGCCGCAGCGCGGCTCCGAAGGGATGCCTATTTCGGAGAGTAAACTCATGTCAGAGCGGACGCAGGCCGAGAAGTATGACATGGCTCGCCGGTACCTTCGATGGTCGACGGCGATGCGCGAGTTCCACGATGCGGCGTTCGAGGCCGTAGCGGATGTGACTGGGATGCGTGGGGACGACCTGTTGACGGACAAAGCAGCCCAGGATCGCGCGGTTCAACATGCACCGGAGGGGCTGATCGACAGGATGTTCGCGACCATGCTCTATTGGTACACGAGTCTCTACGTCGCGGTCGAAGCATGGGCCGAGCTGAAGCTGCACGATGAAGTCATCGAGACCCTGTTGAGCAATGAATTGCACGTCGGCTTCCTCAAGCGGCTGCGGAATGGCGTCTGTCATTTCCAGCACGGCCTCGACGACTCACGGTTTGCAGACTTCTTCGACCGCAACGCGCAGGTGACGACCTGGGCGATCAGGGTGCACAACGCGCTGATCGCGTATTTCGCGGAGCGCCCCGCACTCTCCTAGGTCTAGGCGAGCAGGGTCACACGCACGCCGCTACGTCTCGCCCGACACAATCGGGACCGGTTTCGCGGCCATGTACGAGGAAAAAAGGCGCCGCTGAAATCCCCGCGCCCGGTTGCGCGCCTCGCATGACGGAATCGTCATGGTGATCGTGCTTCCGCTCTGCCCCCATAAGTAATACTGTTGTGCTCGAAGTAGGCAGCGGCTGCGGTCATGGCCGCACCGCGTGTCAAGAGCCATTCCTATCAATAGAGGTACCGCGCATGACCAACGCCATGCCGCATCTCGCCGTGCTCTCCAGTCTCGTCGCCGGATTGGTGCTCTTCCCGCATCACATCCCTAAGACGACGCTCAGCGCATATGCAGCCGCAGACTGCTGCCGACAGCATCACAAGGACTAGTCGGCCAAGGACAAGTCAGCTGAGCCGACCACCACCCCATCCGGCGCCGAGAACTATCGTACCGTGCACGTGAATTCGTTCGTTGATCAAAACGGTAGGGTAATTGATGCCTACGATCGGACGGTACCGGACGATTCAAAGGCTAACAACTGGAGCACAAAGGGAAACCTTAACCCGATGACTAATGAGCCGGGTACAAAAAGTCCTGACTGATTGCGATCGTAAATCGCGCTGTCCGTCATCCGCGCCCGATCCACGGCGGCGCCTTCGGGATCGGTAGCGTGGCGTGAGGCGTCGCCGAGTGTCGCCTGAAGCTGGTCTCGCAGGTCCGACGCGCCCGTGGAGCATGCCGCCGGGGAGAGAGTCTGTCGAACCTATGGCGTGGCCCCTCCCGGGCTAGAACGGGGTCCGCGAGGGGGCCGATGGGGGTGCCGGGCGATATTCATCGCCTCGCATGGCCTGTCGGCCACGCTCACCGAAGGACCGATCGCCCGGGCCTCGGTCCCAATAGGTCGTGGTCTCGTCGCGCTTCCGGTTACCAACCGGTTCCTGGCACCGACTGACTGACCACTAGGCCGCTCGTCCCCGGCGCCTCGCGGCCGACTTAGATGTGCCCTGTCCTGGAGGCGGATTCCCGGGCGGCAAGCTCAGGACCCTCTGGACGACCGGCGCCGAGTTTTGCCAGCGTTCGTTCGGCCCCGCCAAGATCGCCGCAGAGTGGCGACCCCGCCTCTACCGTGTCGGCGCCGCATCGGCTACGGGTTGCGCGATCAGCCGCTCGAAGCGCGGGTCGTCATGCAGAGTATTCCACGTCGGGTCGATCCGCATCCACGCCGGCGAGATGTAATAGCTCTTGGCGAGCAGCGAGTCCAGATGCTCGATGGCGTGTGTTTTGTCGCCAATCACGGCGTAGATCCGCGCCAGCATGTGCTGAGTGAAGGGGATGTCGAGGTATTGGTCTCCCTCCGCCTGTGCCAGCCGGCGGCCGCGCTCCGCTTCCTGGAGCGCGGCCTCGCGTCGCCCGACATAGGCCAGCATAAGTCCGCGAGCCATGTGGGAGGCGACGTCGCGGGGAATGGCACGGAGGTAGGCGTCAAATCCCACCCTCGCCGTGTCGGCGTAGTGACGCGAGTTCCCGGTGTCGCGGCTCAGCCAATAGAGCTCTGCGCGCACCATTCCCCAGGCGCCGCGGCCACCCCCGAAGGCTGAGAGCGGCAGCGTAAGCACCAGTGCGCGGTCCGCACTGTCCAGGGCCCAGTAGAGGTCGAAATTCCACGCCACGTAGGCCGCGAGCGTGGCGCGATCCAAGGTGGGCGGAATGTCGCGTAACGCAGCCCGAGCCGCCGCCAGCTTTCCCTCTCCCAAGAGGCTCATTGCGCGATCCTCGATTGCGCTCAGATTGGCCGGCGCGACCATGAGCCCGCGCTCGGCTTCGACTCGAGCTTCCGGATACCGGCGGAGTGCGAGCAGAATCCGGCTGAGCCGGTCCGCCGCGTCCAAGGAGCGCGGATCGAGCCTCGTCGCTTGGCTGGCGTGGGCGAGCGCCGACGTCCACTGCCCAGCCCCGGCCTCGGCTTCAGCCAGCCCAGAGTTCGCCTCGGAGGACGATGGCGCGAGTCGTAAAGCGATCACAAACGCGTCGCGTGCGGCCGATTGCCAAAGTCGAGGGCGGCCTTCGTCTGAGATGTACAGATCGCAAAGTCCGCGGGCGACATACCCCTCTGACGCCGTGGGTGCGAGAGCGACCGCCCGCTCCGCCGCGTGTCGCGCGGCGTCGGCCTCAGTCGGAACTTCCACGAACGCGAGCCACGCGTAGCGCGTCGCGATGCGCGCCCACCCCGCAGCGAAGTTCGAGTCGAGCGCCACTGCTTGCTCCGCTGCGGCGAGTGCGCGCCGGAGCGTCGGGGGGTCGTTGCCGTCGAGCGCGGTGCTGCGTAGGTACGCATTGTACGCCCGCAGGTTCTGCGTCGGGCGGGCGGCGAGCTGCGTCTGGGCCGGGGGGCTCAGGACCACCCCGAGTTGGTAGGCAACCCGCGTGGCCACGGCCGCCTGCACGTCGAAAACGTCGGCTAGCGTCGTGTCGTACGACTGCTGCCACTTGGTCTCGGGCGCGGCACCGTCCCGCACCTCGACCAACTCGGGGCTCACACGGACGCGTTTAGTGCCATTCGCCCCTTGCTCCCATTGGACGCGGCCCGTCAACAGGTAATGCACACCCAGTTCCCGGCCAATCTGCTCGGCCGGCTTGGCGGTGTGCCGGTACTGATTGGAGCTGGTGGACGCGATCAGCCTGAGCGCGGGGAGTGCGGACAGCTTGCCCCGGATCTCGTCGGTGATCCCCGTGGCGAAGTACGCGTTCGCCGTGTCATCTCCGTTGTCGAATGGGAGGACCGCGAGTCCCACGGGGCCCGCGGCCAGCACTTGCCCGCTGGTGCCATTGTGGGGTGAGCGCCAGGCATAGGTAGCAGCGGCGACGACGCCAGCCGCCAGCACCGTGAGAACGGCAACACGAGCACTGCGCCTGTGTACTGGCGGGGCGACTGTGGGGATGGCGGTCGTCGTAGCCGACACGGCGGTGGCCAGCGCGAGCGTGAGCGCTTTGGCGAAGTCGGCGATGGCGGGGAATCGATCCGCGGGCACCGGAGCGAGCGCCTTCCGGATCGCCGCATCTACGGTAGGCGGCACCGTCGGCCGGGCGCGGCGCACCGAGGGTGGCTCTCCACTCATCATCTTCGCGATGATGCTCTGCGCCGTGGCTCCCGTAAACGGAGGCTCGCCGGCCAGCATCTCGTAACACACCGCGCCCAGGGAGTAGACATCGGTGCGTGCGTCGATTGTGCGGTCAGCTGATGCCTGCTCTGGACTCATGTACTGCGGGGTTCCTATGGCGACGCCGGTCTCGGTCAGCGTCGCTCCGGGGACGGCATTCGTGAGTGCACGGGCAATCCCGAAGTCCGCCACCAGCGTGCTTCCGTCTTTGGTCAGAAGCAGATTCTCGGGCTTGATGTCGCGGTGCACGACACCGTGCTCGTGCGCGTACTGGAGGGCCAGCGCCGCCTCCCGCGTGATCCGGACCGCCTCCTCGAGCGGCAACTGATGCTCACGACGGATCCGGTCGCGGAGGCTCTCGCCGTCCACGTACATCATGGTGAACCACAACTGGCCCGAGGGCGTCTCGCCCGAATCGTAGACCGAGAGGATGTGCGGGTACTGCAGGCCCGCCGCCAGCGTGATCTCCCGCCGGAACCGCTCGGGGCCGAGGCTCGCGGCGAGGTCCGCGTGGAGCACCTTGAGCGCCACCGCCCGGTGGTGCTTGGTATCCTGCGCCAGGTAGACGGTTGCCATCCCGCCACGCCCCAGCTCGCGCTCGACCGTGTACTGCGGGCCGAGGGCGGCTTGGAGCTGGTCGCGCAGATCCGACGCCGCCAGAGCACTGCCGCCAGTGAGAGATGTGCCTCGAAGGTACGGCCGGCGCGGCCCGGCGGCCAGCGACTCGCGCATTCGCTGGTCTCTGCCGGGTCGTATACTCTAGCTGCCTCCCACCCGAGAATGGGGTTTAGGTAGTCGCGTTCGATGCGAGCGGGGGACACGCGCGGAATGCGTGCGCCGTTGTATGACCAAAAGTATGACCCGATGCTCGCTACCCGGTGCCGGATGGTGCTGGGTTATGCCGCTCTGTTCGAGGCCAAGTGCTTCGCTGCCCGGAGCACGACGACTGAAAATCCCTGGGCCGCAACGCCGCGCGCGGACATGCTACTCCGCGCGCAATGCCCGAACCGGGTCAATGCGCGTCGCGCGACGTGCCGGCAGATACGCGGCCAGCACCGCAACAATCAACAGCAACGCACAGACACCTCCGAGCGTCGCGGGGTCGGTTGGGTTCACGTTGTAGAGGACTACGCGGAGCAAACCGCGTCGTCGCGACGGCGCCCGCGAGGCCCACAGCGCTTCCGCCGCCAGCGATGACGAGTGCCGGGCGGAGCACCGAGTCTCGGATGTTGACCGTTGTGGCGCCGAGCGCGACGCGGACGCCAATCTCGCGCGTTTGTTCGCGTACTGGCGCTGACATGACGCCGTAGAGTCCCACGGCGGCGAGCACGAGCGCGACAGCGCCGAACGCCGCGACCAGCAACGCGGTCGCTTTTGACACCGCTCGCTTCACAATCGGATACTTGCACACCGACCAAGCCTCGCCCCGACCGCTCGGCGACCTGGCATCGTACGTAACATGTTGGTACTGGATGTCACCGCACCAGGCAGCGCGTGTCCGCGAGAACGCGCAGCACGTCGCCCACGATCTTCCGTTGAGCGCATCATGGGAGTACGCTTTCTCCCATGGGATCGCATCCTCAATGCATTGAGCGTCAATGTCCGCTACACGAGCGCCTGTCTTCCAGGCCGCTGTAGTTACGCGTCCCAAGCTGCGCCGCGCAGTCGTCGCGCTCGAAACACTGCTAGCGGTGCTAATTGGCTATGCCATTACTCAGGCGGCAAAGACCGCTCTCGACGTATTCCTGGGTAACTACCCAAAGCCACAATCTGCGGCCCCGCCGGCCACGGTAGCGCTGCTGTTTGTTGCGTTGCTTGCGACGATCATCCCCTTCTTTCACGGAGCCCATCGCCACTTGGAATTGATGCACCTGGACTCCACCGCAACGTTCAATTGGCGGGTGTTCCTTGCGGATTACGTCTTCTTGTTCCTTGAAGGAGTGGCATTCACTGCCGTCGGACTGTCGGTTGCGAACATTATCCATTTTGTGACGGCATGCATCGCACTCATGACGATCGATTTAGTTTGGGCGGGGATGTCGTTAGCGGTTGTCGCCAGAACGCATGTCTCTCCCAATACGCGGTATCTCTGGGTATGGGTCGGACTCGATATAGCTACGGTTGTTGGATTGTCGATCATTAGCCTGGTTTGGCATTATCGCACACCCTCATTACTGGCGGTGCCGATCGGCAATCAGGCGGCCGGATGGATTTGCGCCGGTGCGTTCCTTCGGACGATACTGGACTATGGGGTTAACCGCGACGTCTATTTCCCGTCGGACATCGCGAATGACGCGTAAGCGTGCGGGGAGTCGGTATTGACTCATCACCCGCGTCGGCCGCGTCGGCGCTGCGAGGACGACCTCGCTTATTCTGGCTCGTCGAATGTGCCGAGCAGCTTCCCGCCCTGTGAAAACACGAGGAATTTGAGCGTACACCTGGCGCCATGGGCAATACGCCGACGATGGTCGTCCAGGGCGAGCTTCATGCCAGCCGTCGGTCGCTCGTCCCTGCGTAAGCAGAACCAGGCCTCGTCTGCGTGGCCTGTCCAAGCGAGTCCGCAGTTGATTCCCAGCTTTCGCTCTTCAGCATCGCCGTCCTTCAAAAACTGTGTGAAGAAGAGGTGCATCGCATATGGGTTGTAGCCCTCGAGCACCGCGTAGCGACAGACGTTCTGCGCGAATACCCGATTTCGCCTGACGTCGCCAACATCTTTGCCTTTGAAGGGAGATTCGATTGCGACTAACGGTCGGGCCTTGGACACGTGGGTGCTCCGGCTATGGGACGCTCGCCGATACTGCGCGGCGAATGCCGCGATGTCAATTGCAGTGCGCGCTCGCCCGTGTCACCGGTTCATATCGTACGTAACCGTCGCTTAGTGCTTGGCGCATGCGTTGGCAACTCAGCCCCATCGCTTAGGCTGGCATATCAACGAAGAACTCATCGTCGGGAATCGGCCGCAGCACGGGCCGAATTGCCGCAAGGTTCTTGCCGAGACGCCGACGCGCATCGTAGAGGTCGATTGCTCGCTGAATGTTCAACCACAACTCGGCGGACGTATTTGTTGCCTTGCCGAGACGGAGCGCCATCTCCGCGGTCACGTTGCGCCGATTGTTGATCAACTGATTGACCGAGTACCGCGTGACGTGCATTGCTTCGGCAAGCCGGTCCTGAGTAACGCCGTCGTTGCTCAGAACCAGTTTACGCAAAGCGTCGCCGACACTCACCGGCGCCCTGGGCCGTCTGCCCCCTACCGCCATTGTTCACCTACCGTCGCTCGAGCCGGATGTCGGTCGCCCCCGCGTCCGGCACCCACACGAAGGTTATGTACCATTTGCCATGGATTCTGAGGCCGTATCGGCCCGGATAGTTGGCCCAGCGAATGATTGGGCCGATTGCCCTGACGTCGCCTAATTCGTACGCGCTGTGCAGCAGTTGAAGACGCCACCGAGCTTCCCGTGCTACGTGGGGAGGTACACCCTTGGCGAGTCCGGTATGGTACGCTGCTTCGGCGTGGGGATGCGCGAACCGCGGCATTGTGTTCCCTCTGCAAGTAAATGTTGGATGGACTGTGCTTGTCGTTGATCACGCCGCACGAGCACACCCACGCAGGGGGAGGATTTCCAATTTGAAATGCGAACGAAAATGCGCGGTCACGCGCGCAATCAGCCGCTCTCCAGGCAAATAGTGGTGACCGCCGGGCGAGACGGGCTCGTGTGAATCGAGCCTGAACCGCCAGCAGGGCGAGGCTGAACACCAGTCTTTGGACTGCCACGCGCGACGGTGTCGGGTCGGGCGACTCGGGACGCGAGGCAACTATGGCGGCGTCGAGCGCGTTTACCAACAGATCGTTAAGGAAACTCGGAGGCGCCCAGGCGTGCCCCCCGCGGAGGCCCCCGCCTATTACGGACGATCTGCTCCAGGCGGCGGCGAATCCTTTCGCCAACTGGGCCTCTAGCTCCGCGAAATCCTGAACGGAGAAGAACCCACTCATGTACGAGGCCCCGGGCGTCAGCTGAACCCCGGAGATATTCTGAGGCGTGGAGACCGCTAAGGCGGCCGAGTTCACGAGGGCGCCGATCTGCCGGTAGGCCTCGAGACATTCGTTGTCGGCGACGGCGGAAACCGCGAAGTAATTCTCGCGCTTCCACTCTAGGGGCCTAAACGCCAGCGGCTCAATCGGCTCGAATGCGATACTCCGTGTACTCGAGAGCAAGCATTGGCCGACCAGGATTGAATCACCGCCCAAGTAGATGCCGGAGAGCCCGCCATGGACGTACTGGATCGACGGCACATCGGCGATACCGGCACGCGTGACGCTTTCCCGCAGCGACTCCTGAGGGCTAAGCCATGTCAGAAAGGCTTGGCCCCCAAAGGATAATTCTGGCGCTATGCCGACAATCATACCTGCAACGTAGTATCGAGTACTACAGAATCACAAGGGGCTTGATCACCGGCCCGGATCAGGCCGCTCGCCCTCGGCGCCTCTGGGCCGCCGACTTCGACACCCCGTGCGCTGGTGGCGGGTTCACAGCAGGCAAGCTGAGGACCCTCTGGACGACCCGACCCGAGTTTTGCCAGCGTTCATCCGGCCCCGGCCGATACGCCCAAGAGCGGATCGGCGTTCGATCTGCCGATCGCGCTGGCGTTGCTCATGGCGACAGGACAGCTGGCACGGACCGCGACCGACGGCCTGACGGTCGTG
>Ga0182024_10023594_pt1 | contig 10999 bp, 13 predicted proteins | sample P32metaG_FD_120480 | JGI IMG/M metagenome (GOLD analysis project Ga0182024, IMG submission 120480) | Permafrost microbial communities from Stordalen Mire, Sweden - P3-2 metaG (Illumina Assembly) | ecosystem: Environmental > Terrestrial > Soil > Wetlands > Permafrost | place: Sweden: Stordalen... | reverse complement strand
GCCGAGCTGATAGCCCCCGAGTTCGAGCTGTTCCCGGCGATGACCGGGTTCGCCGGCGTCAGCTTCCGGGGACGCGAGGGGCTCAGCAGATACTTTGAGCAACTCGGCGAAACCTGGGACGAGTTTCGAGTCATAGCAGAGGAGTTCCGCGATCTCGGCGAGGCCGTGCTCGTCCTCATGAGGCTTGACGCACGTGGCAGAGGCAGCGGCGTCCCGGTCCGTGGGCGCCAAGCGTTCATCTGCGAGTTTCGCGGCGATGAGATCTCGCGCGTCCGCTCCTATCTCGACCGCGACGACGCCCTCAAAGCGGCCGGGGTGGCGGAGTAAGCGTGTCCTCAGCGAACCTGGACCTCGTGCGCTCGATCTACGACGGCTGGGCGCGCGGCGACTTCAGCTCGGTCGAGTGGGCGCATCCCGAGATCGAATACATCTTCGCCGACGGACCCCACCCCGGGACTTGGACGGGGCTCGCCGGGATGGCGAGGGGCAACCGCGACTTTCTCGCCGCCTGGGAGGATTGGCGCATTGAGGCCGACGAGTACCGTGCGCTCGACTACGAGCGGGTGCTCGTGTTCACTCGGATGAGCGGGCGCGGCAAGACGAGCGGGCTGGAGCTCGGACCGATGCGGGACCTCGGAGCAACCCTGTTCCAGGTGCGCTTAGCAAAGGTGACGCGGCTCACCCTCTACTGGGACCGTAACCGTGCCCTCGTCGACCTTGGCCTCACGTCGGAGTCTGGTTGATGTCCTCGACAAACCTGGAGCTCGTGCGGTCGATTTACGCGGACTGGGGTCGCGGCGAGTTTCAATCAGCTGATTGGGCTGACCCGAAGATCGAGTTCACCGGCCCGGGCAGTGTTGAGGCGGGGGTGCGGACGGGCCTGGCAGGGATGGCGGAGGGCTGGCGTTCCTGGCTGAGTGTCTGGGATGCCTATCACGCCGCTGCCGAGGAGTATCGGCTCCTCGACGATGGGCGCGTCGTCGTGATTGGCCGCATGAGTGCGGTCGATCTACGCGGCCTGGGAGCGTGGCGACTTCAGTTCGGTCGAGCGGGCGCACCGTCAGATCGAGTGGGTGATCGCCGACGGGCCTGAACCCAGCCGCTGGACGGGATTGGCCGGGCTGATGGCACCGGCGCGTCCAAGGCAGGCGCGCCGCGCGCGGCGTCTCAGCCGACGCGCTCGACGCTATCGTTGGGGCGAGCTCCAGTCGTACCAGCGCAGGCTCGCGACACGCTCGCTTACGCCGCGGAGGCTGTTGCACAAAGCCGTCTGCGAAAACCTGGGCTGCGCTCGCTGTGACGGTCGCTGAGGGGTCTGGCTGTGCCGAGGCTGGGCAGGGCGCGCCCTGGACGAGCGACGACTTGCCGCTCTTTCGAACCCGCCGTTAGAAAGGCTTCAGTGAGCCCGCCGGAGGTTTGTGAAACAGCCTCCCGGGAAAGCAATAGGCCGCCGAGTGATGGCCTATGCTGCGAGGCACAGGCCAGCCCAGCCGGCTACCCCCAGATTGGCTCGGACGCGGCCTATGTGCCGGGGAGCGACTGAGCATGATCGCGGTCGGACTCCTCGGACGGGCGGGCATGCCCACGCCTCAGACTGAACGGCACCAGCTCTGCTGGATGATCCTCGCCGCTTTCGTGGGCGTCGTTCAGGATCTGAACGTGCCTAGGGTGGCCGCCCCATTGACGAGACCGCGGGGCGTGAGCACACTGTTTACACAGACTGATTTAGGTGAGTGGCGGGCCGCCGTCCGCAGCTTGTCAACGCTTCGAGGAGAGAGACGGGATGGGAGGAAGGCCCGGCGAATGTCACGACATCGGCGCAGGCGTCGGATGGCCCACGGCCCGCCCGACAGTGAGGAGCGGTGTTTCGGCGGCCCGAGTGCATTTATGGTCCACATTCACACATCGACTCGACCCACGGCCACGCGGCTCGCCATCCGGGGCCAGCTCGACATGACCACCATGGGCGCATTTGATGAGGCCCTGACCAGGGCCGCGCGTTCCGGCGGACCAGTCGAGATCGATCTCGGCGAGGTCGACTTCATCGATGGCTCTGGTCTGAGTGTGCTGATGGACGCTAAGAGCCGTGCACGGCAGGCGGGCCACAAGCTGACGATCATGGTCGCCTCCAGAATCGTACGCCGTCTGATCGACTTCACCGACACAGCCGACAGTGTCCCGCCGCTCGCGCCCGATTCCGACGGCCCGCTGACGGGCTGAGAGATGCGCAGTGACTTCGCCCCGGTTCGCAGCATCCTCGCCGCCGAGCCCGATGGGCTACGGAAATGCGAGAGCGGGAGCATTGCCCCCGCTCTCTTCCCCGACACCAACAGGGTTCGGTCTACTTCGGAGACAGAGACGGCGCTAGTCAGTAATGCCGCTCTCCGCCACTGGGCAGTCATACCCGTTATGCAAGCCGGAGTTGTGGTTCTTGCAGTCGCCGAAACCGGCCTGCACTTCTCGGTGCGGACCATTCCCTTCCGATGCTGAGCTCACTGCTATCGCGGGGGAGCCGACGGTCATAAAGGCACCGGCCACGAGGGTCAATGCCATCCGCTTGTAGAATCGGTTGACTGCTGTTGAACGGTGCGTCATTTCAGGGGACTCCTTGTCCCGACCCGAGATCGCTCTGCGGATCGATGAGGTTGGAGAGCCGGCAGCCGAGCTATCTCGTCGCCGAGACCTCTAGCTTTGCGCCCCCACCTCACGGCGGGTTTGCCCTGAATCGATCAGCTCAGTGGGAACGGATCGGGCGCGCGTCTTGGCAGGTTGAGCCGCGACAAGGGACATGGACGCATTGTGTTCGGGTGACGATGGTACATCTGCCGACTATTGCGCTGCGGCCACGAAGGGCGAGAGTCCGAGATGAAGGCGCTCGTCTGATGTACGGATTGATGGGGGATACTCACCGGGTGATGTCCGAGGAGTGCACGACCCCCGACCTTGTGGATCATTCATGCATGACCTTTGACGAGGCAGTCGCGGCCACGCAGGCTCGACTCGGCCAACGCGTGAGGGTGCGTACCGAGGTCAAAGGCCGCAACCCCAGAACGCGACAGGGCGTTCTTGAGCCCGGCAAGTTCGACGCCACCGAGGCGACTCCCGAGGATGACGGCCGAGTGACGTTCAGGCTCGGCATCGGCTATTGGTTTCTGCTCGTTCCGACCCTCGTCCGAGACGCGCAGGAGCAGCCCGAAGACAAGCTACGTATAGAGATTGGCGACAGAGCCATCGTAATCGAACCCTTCAATGCACGGATGCCAGTAAACCGATCGACGCGTAGACGATAACGACGGGCACGCCCGAAGTAAGCGGCCCGCCGCGGCACCGGTGCCAAGAGGACGAGCGTCATTGGTCGAGTAGGGTCAGGTGCTGGTGTCCGGTGACAACTGCTTCGGTGGTTGAGCGGCCCTCCCCGGTGGCAAGCTCCGTTTGTCACCGAGAACCAACCTCGAGGAGGCCCGTTCACATGTTGCACGCTGGATTAGATCTCAGTCGCAAACGCCTTGACGTCTGCCTGCTCTCTGAGCACGGCGAGCTGGTCGAGGAGTTCTCCGCCCCGCCTGACGCCGACGGCCTGCGCGGTCTTGTGCGCCACGTCTCACAGCATGGCGTGCCCGTACGCGGAGTCATCGAGTCGATGACCGGCGCCCGCTTCGTTCACGACACGCTGGAGCAGCTCGGCTGGGAGGTTCTGATCGCCGACGCCCAGAAGGTCAAGGGGTTAGCGCCGCTGGCGTGCAAGACCGACAAGATCGACGCGCGCGTCCTGGCGGTGCTCTCCGAGCGTGATCTGGTGCCGGCGATCTGGCTACCCGATCCGCGTATTCGTTCAGAGCGCGAGCAGGCTCGGTTCCGCCTTCACCTGGTCAAGCACAAGTCGATGCTCAAGCACCGCATCCACTCAACGATGCTGTCCTTCGGGCATCCCTGTCCGGTCGACCTGTTCGGCGTTGAGGGCCGCAGGCTGCTCGAGCGTCTCCAGATCCCCGACCCATGGCGCCAGAGCGTCGACGCGAGCCTCGAGTTGATCGACGACCTCGAACGCCAGATCGATCAGATCAATCGCGAGCTGAAGTCCTCGGGCGCCGAGCACCCATACGTGCCGCTACTGTTGACCGTCCCCGGGATCGGGTGGGTACTCGCGTTCACGATCGCCGCTGAGATCGGCGATATCACCCGCTTCCCCTCGGCCAAGAAGCTGTGCGGCTACACAGGGCTATGCCCGCGGGTGCGCCAGTCCGGCGAGTCAGACCGCCGCGGTCCACTGACCAAGCAGGGCCCCAAGTACCTGCGCTGGGCGATGCTCGAGTCAACGATGCACGCACTCCGGCACCCCGCCCACGCAGAGCGCTACCAGCGCAACAAGAACGCCTTTCGTTTAAGCGTTATCGCGCCAGGTCTCTGACATGGTCTATCCAGAGCCATCGCCGTCAGCGGGTGCCCTCAAGCAGGTTCGGCGCTTGGCCGGATCGTCGTCCACGATTGACTCGGTGGTGAGACTGGAGGGGGGCCAGCACGCCGCCACGTGGAGGGTGGACACTGCGAACCCTGCGCTCACCGTCGTCGTTCGGCAGTTCCCGGTTGACGACTCGGCCGGTGCGTGCGAGGTGCGGGTTTTGCGGGCGCTTGACGGCTTTGGAGGGTTGGCGCCGGTGCTGCTGGGCAGCGACCTGGCTGGCAGGTGGTCGGAGCGTCCGACGACTCTGATCAGCTGGCTTGACGGCCAGGGGGACATCGCGCCCGCTGATCCCGACGCCTGGGCGACGCAGCTCGGTCACGCGCTGGCCTCGGTGCACGCGGTGCCCAGCGACCAGCTGTCTGCTCTGCCGAGCGTGTTCGACGAAAGCCGCGGATCTCGTGAGGTTTTGGAGGGCCCAGTCGCAGCGCGAATCCGGTCTGACTGGCCGCAGATCACCGCCTCCCCGGAGGTGCTCACGCACTGCGACTACTGGTCGGGCAACGTCGTCTGGCGAGACGGAGTGTTGGCAGGCATCGTCGACTGGTCAGGCGCCGCGCGCGGTCCGCGTGGCTTTGACGTGGGCTGGTGCCGTCTGGATCTTTACCTCCTCTTCGACGAGCGGGTCGCAGATGTCTTCCTGGCGGCCTACGAGGATGCGACCGGTCACCTGCTCGCCGATATGGGGCTGTGGGATGGCTGGGCGGTCGCGCGCTCACATGACACCGTCGAAACCTGGGCGGCGAACTACCGGCCCCTGGGCCGGGCGGACCTCGACGAGGACGAGCTTCGGCGGCGTCATTCCCATGGACAAGCCGTCTCTAGGAGCAGGTGGGCGACGCCATCGTGCTGATGCGGAAGCACGTCATCCCGCACGCCGCCCTAGTCGACAATTTTGATCGCGTCTGGCACCCGGGTGGACGGGTGACGTTAGGTCGGGTCCTCGACGAGGTGCTCCTCCGCCCACAGCGTGATCTGGGCGAGCGCGGGCAGCAGCGCCTTGCCGCGGTCGGTCAAGGCGTAGGAGACGGCGAGGGGCGGTCCATCATCGACGGTCCGGGTAATGAGGCCCGCCGCGGCGAGGTCGCACAGCCGGTCTGAGAGGACCGAGTCAGAGATCCCGTCGACCGCGCGCGCGAGCTCACTGAAGCCGGCGGGCCCGTTGCGCAAGGTGCCGAGGAGCACGCCGTTCCAGCGCTTGCCGAGGAACTCGAACGCGCGTCCCAGCGCGGCAGTGCCGCGCTCGCAGGCTGCGGAGGTCCGCTCTTGGCTCGGTTTGTGCGTCGTGGCCATGTCTCTATGCTAGCGTACCAGTGGTTGCTAGGATTTAGCTAGCGACTATGCCATTCATTGCACCTACCAATCTACGAGCCTGAGAGAGGCGTCCCCATGGCTAACACCCCCACCACCGTACGTGCCTCCGTCGTCGTCGTCGGCGGCGGCTATGGCGGCATCAACGCCGCCAAGGCGCTCGACGACGTGGCCGACGTCACGCTCGTCGACCCCACCGAGGCGTTCGTCCACAACGTCGCCTCCTGGCGCGCCCTCGTCGACCCCGAGTGGCTGGAGCGGATCTTCTTTCCCTACGAGCGCCTGCTAGCCCACGGGCGCTTCCTCCGCGATCGCGCCGTCGCGGTCGACGGACGCTGCGTAACGCTCGAGTCGGGTGATGTGCTGGAGCCCGACTACCTGGTGCTCGCGACCGGGTCCGCCTATCCGTTCCCGGCGAAGACCGATGAGTCCGACATCGCCTCCGCCAGAGCGCGGCACCGCGCCGCCCACGAGGCGCTGCTCGCCGCCGACCGCGTGCTGATCGTCGGCGCCGGTCCGTCCGGCCTCGAGCTCGCCGGCGAGATCAAGGCGTTCTTCCCCGACAAGCACGTGACGATCGCCGACGTCTCCGAGGACATCCTCGTCGGTCCCTACGACCAGGCCCTGCGCGACGAGCTGCGCCGCCAGCTCGACGACCTCGGGGTCGAGCTACGGCTTGGCGCGGCGCTCGCCGAGCTGCCCAGCGCCCCGCCCGCGACGCTCGCCCCGATCGCCATCGCCACCGCCGACGGCCGCGAGCTCGTCGCCGACATCTGGTTCCGCGCCTTCGGCGTGCGAGCCCAAAGCGAGTACCTCGAGGGCGGAACGCTCGAGGACCGCCGCGACGAGCGCGGCTACGTCCGCGTCGACGAGCACCTGCGCGTCGTCGGCGAGACCCACACCTTCGCCCTCGGCGACCTCGCCGACGCCGACCGCGACATGGCGGGCGTCGCCAACGCCGAGGCGGGCGTCGTCGCGGCCAACGTCCGCGCGCTCATCACCGGCACGGGCGAGCTCACCAGCTACAAGACATTCCCAACCATGATCGCGATCCCGCTCGGGCCCGAGGGCGGAGCCGGCCTCCTCGCCGACGGCGTCGCCGACGCCGCAACGATCGCCGCCCTCAAGGGCCGCCACATGGGCACCGACCACTATGCGGCGCTCTTCGACACCGCCCCGCCTCTGGCCGCCCCCGAGATGGATCGGCTGAGCACGAACACAAGCGTCTTCACCGAAACCAAGGTCAGTTAGGAGAGAAGCAATGACAAAGTCGCTCACTTCCGAATACGACCGCCGCTGGCTGATCCTCGCCGTCCTGAGCGTCGCCCAGCTCATGGTCGTCCTCGACGCCACGGTCGTGAACATCGCCCTGCCCTCGGCGCAGCAAGCGCTGAACTTCTCCGACAGCAGTCGCCAGTGGGTGATCACCGCCTACACGCTCGGCTTCGGCAGCCTGCTGCTGCTCGGCGGGCGCCTGGCGGACCTCTTCGGCCGCAAGCGCATGCTGATCACCGGCGTGGCGGGCTTCGCCGTCGCCTCTGCCGTCGGCGGTACCGCCCAGAGCTTCACCGTACTCATCGCGGCACGCGCCGTTCAGGGCATCTTCGCCGCACTACTTGCTCCAGCCGCGCTGTCGCTGCTGACCACCACCTTCACCGACTCGCGGGAGCGGGGCAAGGCGTTCGGCGTCTTCGCCGCGGTGTCAGGCACCGGCGCCGGAATTGGCCTGCTGTTAGGGGGCGTTCTCACCGAGTACCTCTCCTGGCGCTGGTGCCTATACGTCAACCTCATCTTCGCCGCAGTCGCCGGGACCGGCGCATTGCTGCTGCTGACGGGGCACACTCGCTCCGCCAAGCCGCGGCTCGACATCCCGGGCACGCTGACCGCATCGGCCGGCCTGTTCGCGCTCGTCTATGGCTTCTCTGAGGCCAACAAGAACGGTTGGGGTGCCTCGAGCACGCTGGGCTTCCTGGCCGCGGGCGTCGCGCTGCTCGTGGTGTTCGTCTTCATTCAGAGTCGCGCAGCCCACCCGCTGCTGCCGCTGCGGATCGTCTTGGACCGCAACCGCGGCGGCTCCTACCTGGCCATCTTCATCGCGATATTCGGCATGTTCGGCGTCTTCCTGTTCCTCACCTACTACCTGCAGCGAACGCTCGGCTACAGCCCTGTGAAGTCCGGCCTTGCATACCTTCCGATGATCGGCGCCATCGTCGTGACATCGACGACCGCGAGTACGGTGCTGCTGCCGCGTGTCGGCCCCCGCCTGCTTGTCCTACCAGGGATGCTGATCGCGGCGGCTGGCATGGTTGTGCTCACCCAGCTCGGTGTGCACAGCACCTACGTAGCCCACATCCTGCCGGCACTCATCCCACTGGGGGTGGGCATCGGTCTCATCTCCGCACCGGCGATGAACACCGCCACTCGCGGAGTCGACCCAGGCGACGCCGGAGTGGCCTCCGCCACTGTCAATACCGCCCAGCAGGTCGGTGGCTCGCTCGGCACCGCCCTGCTCAACACCGTCGCCACCACCGCTGCCACCAGCTTCGTCGCTGGCAAGGCGGCTGTGCCTGCCCTCGCGGCGGCTGCCGCCGTACACGGCTACACCACCGCCTTCTGGTGGGCGGCCGCCATCTTCGCCGCCGGCGCCGTGATCTGCGGGCTGCTTCTGCGCCCCGGCAGCCCCCGGCGCGAACCCGCAGTCCAGCTTGCCCCCGCGTGAGAGCTCACCGCACCAGGAAACCGAAGGAGAAAGGAGCTTCAGCCTTATTTTCCGAGCCGTAGCGCGCTCGTTTTCAGTGGCGGTCTCCGCCCCGCCGCCGACCCGCCCTGCCAGAGCGGCTGAGCTCGTCAAAATGATCGAGGGCTTGGCCTGAGCCGGTGACGACGCAAGTCAGCGGCGATGTCGCGAGGAAGACCGGAATGCCAGTCTCCGCTGCGACGAGCTCGGGGAAACCACGTAGCAGGGTACCGCCGCCGGCCAGGAGAATCCCGTCGCGCGCGATGTCCCCGGTCAGCTCGGGCGGAGTTTGCTCGAGCGTGTCCTTGATCGCGTCGACGATCTCGCGCAGCGGGCCCCGGATCGCCGCACGTACCTCCTCGCTGCGGAGATCGATTTGGGTCGGCAGGCCGGTGATCAGATGACGGCCCCGCACCTCGGTCGTCTCTTCGGGCTGAAGCGCGACCGCCGATCCGATCGCGATCTTGATCGCCTCCGCCGTCTGCGAGCCGATTGCCAGCGCGTGCTCGACACGCAGGTACCGTGTGATCGCCTCGTCCATCTCGTAACCTCCGACGCGCAACGAGCGAGACAGGGCGATGCCACCAAGGGAGATGACGGCCATCTCGCTGGTGCCACCTCCGATGTCGACCACCATGCGCCCGACCGGCTCTGCGATATCCAGGCCCGCACCGATCGCGGCCGCGATCGGCTCCTCGATCAGGTGGACACGACGCGCGCCGGCCGCAAGCGACGCCTCCTCGACTGCCCGCTTCTCGACCTCAGTGACCCCAGATGGGGCGCAGACGATTAGACGGGGATGGGCCCTGTTCCGATCGAGCACTTTGCGGATGAAGTAGCGCAGCATCTCCTCGGTGATGTCGAAGTCAGCGATCACGCCATGGCGCAATGGACGGGTCGCTGAGATCGTCGCCGGAGTGCGGCCGATCATCCTCTCGGCGTCCGCTCCCACCGCGTGGACACGACCGGTCAGCGAGTCCGACGCCACGACGGAAGGCTCCGAGACAACGATGCCCCGTCCCCCGACGTACACGAGGGTGTTGGCCGTACCAAGGTCGATCGCCATATCCCGAACCCCAAGCGTGGGAGCCAGATGGCGGCGAGAAACGTCGCGATGAGAGCTGTCTCTGCGGAAGCGCATTAGGACAGAGTGTCAGAGCGGCGCCGCATGCGGACTGGCGTTCTCCGTCGTCGGCATACCCGGGAGCGTCGGGAACCCAGCTGGACCTGTACCCCTGCTACGCCGAGGGCTGGCAGGTTCCGCAAGCGTGCGAGCGTCTACTCGGAGAGTCCTGCCGCCCGCAGTCCTTCGGCACGATCGAGATACACCCGGTAGCGCCAGACCCTGTCGCCGCGAAAATCGAAGATGCCCGCGAATGTCGTATCGACCGGTGCGCCGCTGCCCTTCCCGCGTGCCTTGAGCCTTCCAAGCACAAGCACCCGGTCGCCGAGATCGCGGAACTCCTCAGGGAGCGCCTGGAGCTCCTCCCAGTTCTCACGGATATCCGCGGCGTACTTTTCGACGCCCTCGCGTCCGTGGTAGCCGCCGCCGCCATCGAGAGCCCTGGTGATTGCCGGGTACCACTCGAAGTCGGGGGTCCCGAGCTCGGCGAACGCGCCGTCGAAATCACGGCGGTTGAAGGCATCGGTCGCTCGCCTGGCGACATCCACTTTGTCTCGCGACATCTCGCGAGTATCGCGCAGCCAGGATGCGGCCGCGCTCGGGGCCGCGCCCGGCGCTAGACACGCGGGATCCGCAGCTCCGGCCAATTCACAACAATTAGTCGCTTCGCCCAGGGCTGGCACGGTCTCCAAACGCCCAGCCTGCATACTTTCCCGATGTCCTCGAATCTGGAGTTCGTGCGATCGATCTTCGCGTGCTGGGATCGCGGTGATTACACATCGACCGAGTGGGCCGATCCGCAGATCGAGTTCGTCATCCCCTACGGCCCCGACGCGATCCGCACGACCGGGCTGGCCGGGATGGCGGACGGGTGGCGCAACTTCCTGAGCACCTGGGATGACGGCTACCGCGCCGAAGCCGATCAGTACCGCGAGCTCGACGAAGAGCGGGTCCTCGTCACCAACACCTACCACGGCCGTGGCAAGACTAGCGGCCTAGATGTCCGCCAGATTGGCGCGAAGGGAGCGACCGTGTTTCACATCCGCGCCGGCAAGGTGACGCGGCTCGTGCTCTACTGGGACCTAGGGCGGGCACTCGCCGACCTCGGCCTCACTCCGGAGACTGACGCCGCCGATTTACCCTGACTTAGTGCCTCAACCCGGGATCCGAAGCTCCGGGAGGTCGCTTGAGTGCTGCTTCTCGCGCACATTGCGCTAGCGCGCGGCCTGCCGATGCAGGTGGGGTGGTCAGGTCCCGGCGGCGGACTCCGTCTCGAGGAGCGCCGCCGCGCGTGGCTCGAAGGCGCCGTAGCCGTGCTCGCGTGAGAGCTCGAGCGCGCGGGCGGCGTGGTCGCGCGCCGCGGCTGGGT
>Ga0182024_10023593_pt1 | contig 10999 bp, 6 predicted proteins | sample P32metaG_FD_120480 | JGI IMG/M metagenome (GOLD analysis project Ga0182024, IMG submission 120480) | Permafrost microbial communities from Stordalen Mire, Sweden - P3-2 metaG (Illumina Assembly) | ecosystem: Environmental > Terrestrial > Soil > Wetlands > Permafrost | place: Sweden: Stordalen... | reverse complement strand
TAATCCCTCCGACCGAAGTAAGAAAACCAGCTGAAGAATAATAACCCTACTTTCTCTTCCTTGCGACGCTCAGCTGTTCACCTTAATCGCGGTTCAATGAAATTGGCCGGTTATCTCCGCCAACTCACTCTTCGAGATCGGACTCAAGTTCTACCCGGATGTTGGCCAATTCTTGGCCGACCCCATCTCCACATAAGCAAATTGACAACATAAGCGGCCCGTGTTCGCTTGACGGAGCTTTCCGCTCCCGTGGTCGAGGCGTTCTATGCCGAGGAGATTGGCGTAGGCCACGCTTTGCTACTGGCAAAGCTTCAACCCGCATAGCAGGACCAAGCACTCGCCAATTGCTTCCGCGAAGAGTGGAACGGTGCTGGAGCCAAGGCCAAGCGCATCCTGCTCCCCGTTCGGCATCTTCAGCAGTGGGTAGAACAGAACGTACTTCTGCTCTTGAAGCAGGCTCCTTTCAATAAGCGCGATGTTCAACTTGTTCCCGCCGCCGGAAGCTACGTCGATTGTCCGAAGCGCACACAGCCGATCTCGAAGTCAGATCGATGATCCTTGAGTGGCGGATGCTCAGTTTTCAGTCGCCGCCCAAGCAACTCCAGATTCTGGCGCCGAACTGACATGCTCAGGTCGGCGGCGGAGGATCGCTCTCACATGGAACCTTTATTTCCTGAAAAGAAGGGCTCTTCGAGGTCCTGCGGGTCGACTGGCTAACCAAAAATGGCACTGGACCTACATGGTCATGCCAGCTTTTAAATGTCTGAACTCCGCGATTCGCAAACTAGAAAGGAAAGGAAAGCTGGTGTAGACTTACCTTGGTCTTACCATGCCATCCCAGCGTCGCATTTCTCAAATCAGCTCCGATAGCCCGATCTCTGTCCGCCATCAACTTCTGACGATCTTGACGGAACAGATCCGTCAGGGCAAATACACAGCCGGGCGGCGTTTTCCCTCTGAGCGTGTGCTCGCTGAGGAATTTAAGATTTCGCGCGCCTCGGTGCGCGAGACCGTGACCCAAATGATCGCCCAGGGTCTCCTCTCGAGGGTCGCCGGGCGAGGGACCTTTGTCGCGGAACCGCCGTTAGAAAACGAGCAAAAGTCGGATTCCTCGCGTCAAATAGGCTTTTGGATTAGCGAACGTATCTTTCACTTCGTACAGGCGGGATACAACCAGATCCTGAGCGGTTTTACTGAGGCTTGTCGGCTTAGCGATTGCCGGCTTAGGTTCTTTCCGGTGTCAGATTCGGGTTCAGTATCAGACGCAGATTCTCTGGATGGTTCGATTGTAGTGGGTGGGCTTCGCCGGGATTTGATGGAGCGACTCAGTCAATCGGGAAGCCCCTTAGTTCTCGTGGACCTTTTGAATTCGAGCGATGAGGTTTCGGTTTCGATTGACTATGCGATGGGTACTCGCGCCGCAATCGACCACCTTTATGAACTCGGCCATCGAAACATCGGCTTTATGGGTTTTCCCAATAGCGACAAATACGATTCCTATTGGAAATCCCTGAACAGTCATGGCCTTCTCTACCATCCTGAATATGTCGAATTCTTTGACTCCTCCGATCTCATGCCAGGTATGTTGGCAGGATACCGTGCGATGCAGAAACTCCTTTCGAGAGGCCCTCGCCATCCGACGGCAATGCTCATTACTAACGACAACGCCGCGCTGGGCGCACTAGAGGCGCTGGAGATTGCGGGCCTTACTGTTCCGGGTCACATGAGTATCGTTGGCTACGACGATTTGGGTGTGACATCCACGCCGCTTACAACAATTCGAGCAGATCTCGTCCAGGTCGGCCGCATTGCCGCACGCGATCTGCTTCGCTGGATTGAAACAGGTTCGCGTCCGGAGGATCGATCCACTGTTCCCGTGGAACTGATCGTTCGCGCGTCCTCCTCTATCCCTCCATCGATTGAACCGTCCCGGTCGGGCGAGCCGGCTGTGATGGCGTCGAAGTGAACGTTAGTCGGAAGAACGGCCAAAACGAGTCTCCAGATCAAGGGGATAGATCGGCCTGGGAACATGCCGGAATGGCAAAGTGTTCAACCTGGGTGTACTCACACCGGGGGTATCAACAAGGAAAATCTGCTTGGCGATAGCCTCGTAGGCAGCCCTGAATCCGTTAGGGCTCTTCACAACTATGATCCGCATGCGGTGCGGCTCGATGCCATGGCTTCTGTATAACTCGGGATCTACCGTCATTGTCGACCGTTCTGCCACGAGCAGACGAATTTTCCCAATTTCAAGAACCGCAGCACGACCCATGCATGTCTCAATACCAGTGCTGTACCCACGCGCCTGAGGGGTCCAACAGCCATCGGACACGAGACGTACCCGAGCGGTTATAAAAACGGGACGGGTTCGTTTTCGGTCGATTCGGCCCCCTACGGATGTCTTCAGCGTGTTCCCGACACCCACGGCAATCGCCCTTCTCACCACAATTGGATCGACGATGAAGATTGCCGCTGGGATGTCTTGACATAGGTCAAGCAATACCTTCAGCACCCCAGTGCCATCCCCAGGAGATCCGGAGCCGGTGCTGTCTGAGGGCTCTGAGATCACGACGGGGCCCTCGCCGCGGCGGGCCTCGCGAATCGCTTCCTCCACGCTTGTCAATTCGACGTCGAATTGGCTTCTCGAATGCCAGAAGGTTTGCGCTAAGCCGTCGACTTGGCGTTGCAGTCGCTCCGTATCTCCACTCCCCACGGCGATCACACTGCACCCCATTTCGGGAACATCCAGCCACGGTTGGACTCCGAGAATGGAGATGTAATGATCGTGCATTCTCTGTTCCAGCTTTTCCGCTTGTCGCATCAGACGAGCGAAGGGTCCGGACGTGGTTTGCATGTTCTCCGCAGGGACGATCATCGGGATCTTGCGGTATGTCATGACTGGCTTCATTTCTCCTGCGAGGATTCGCAGCAGGAGATCGGCAGCTCGTCGTCCAGTTTCAAACAAGTCGATATGCGGATAGGTCTTATAGGCGATCAACGCCGTAGCTGAGTTCATCATGCGGCGGGTTACGTTCGCGTGGAGGTCCAGTGTAGCGACAATGGGTATCTTCTGACCCAGACGCTCGCGAGCGATTGCCAACAAGGCTCCAGCTACATCAGGCTCTGAGCCGGCTGTTTGTGCTCCATGGAGAGCGAGCAAGAGTCCCTCGGGCTTTTGTAATTCCATCAGCTGATGAGTGAATTCTTCTCGGACGCGACGGAAATCCCGGTGCAGCATTCGCCCACCGCTCACGGCCCAGCCGGCGCAAAGAGGTATTGTCTTGCGGCGAGCTTGAGACAACACACTCAGGAACCCGCCCATTTCCGTCAAGGCGTTCTGGTGCCGCACTATAACCGCCTTTCCAAAGACGAAGTCAAGGTCTTCGTAATGAGTTCTCAAGGGAGAGAAATCGTTGCTCTCTTGAACGATGGATGCAACCGCTACGGCCATTCCGCACCTATTTCGCCAAACTTAACAAGGTGATCGCCAGGATCTGCGTGCTCACCCCGATCCAGAGATAGCGAATCGAAACGCTTGGAGACCCTCGCCATTCGCCGAGACCGAGGCCCCAGAAAATGCCGGTCAAGATGATGGCGGACATATACATAGGCCAGGCAAGAGCAGTGCCAAGCCTTCCCATGCGCGAGGTCGCCATGCCGTACAGGACGGTCCCGGCAATCCACGCCGCACCCATCCCCAGGCATATAAGTGCATTTTCTACTCCGCCTCGCTCCCGGTAAAGTTTCCAGTGGCGGTTCCTGGTCAAGAGCCAAAGCGACCATACAATACTGGGCAGCGCGCCGCCAGTCACGGCGAGACTCCAAATGGCATTGGCTCCAAGTTTCGGGTCCGCGCCTGCAACAATTGCCTGTTGGCGAATAGGCTCACCGTAAGTCAAAACAATGTTGAAGAGAGTAGACAGAATCCCAGCCAGCAAAGAAATCACGACACCGCGACGAGTACGTATGCCGTCCGCGCTGGTTGCTGGTTCTCGAACACGCGCCGCCTTCGCGCACAATAGGACGCCCAAAACCAAAATCAGATCCCAGGCGAAAATCCTTAAGTTGTCCGCCGACAGCAGCTTCGACGGGTCGAGCAAAACCAATGCTCCCACGGAGCCCAGCGCGACGGACGAGCCGTAGAGTAAGGCGCCGCTGATGGATAAACCCGCCATGTCCACAGCGATGCCAAAGAGAACCACCGCCAGTCCCCAACCTGTGCCCAGCAGGAATGTGACTACCAGGAGGTGGGGTTGGACCGATTGGTAGACGTTCAATAGCTTTGGTATAGAGAGGAAAGCAACAACCCAGGGAGCAATCAAATATGCGCAGACGGAGAACAGCAGCCATATATTCTCCCACGGCCACTTCTTCATGAGCTTCATAGGCGCTAGCACCGACCCCGTGATTCCTCCCGCCAGGAGAACCGTCGCCAACCCGCCCCATCCGCCTATTAACATTTGCTTGTCCTTCGTGCGGTCACTGTGCAAAGCTCTCAAATCGCGCCAACGCCACTCCTCAATCAAACCCGATCAATGCATCACCCATCCCCCATCAACATTGATGGTCTGGCCAGTGATCCCATCACTCCAATCAGTGCCAAGAAACACACAGGTCCGAGCGATATCTAAGGGAACAATGCGCCGCTGCAGACTCTGCAGGTTTACCACAGCCGCTGCTTGCTCGGGTGTCGCGATCTGCGCCTCCCTCTCAGTGAGTACGGCGCCCGGGGTAATGCAGTTTATATGAATATTGAACTCGCCGAGTTCCCGTGCGAGTGACCGCGTAAACCCAACCAGCGCCCCTTTTGCCGAGACATAGTGGGTTAGGTGCTTCAGACCCCAGTGGAAGGTCACAGAAGAAATGTGGATGATCTTACCCTTACGGCGCGTCACCATTTGCGGCACCACGCACCGGGTGCAGCGGTAGGCGGCGTTGAGATTTACGTCGAGAACTCGGAGCCACTCCTCTTCGCCCATCTCCAGGAATGGTCGTCGCGGGTCCGCCCCCGCGTTGTTGACAAGTACGTCCAGGCTGGGGATCTCATGGTGAATCGCCGCAACTGCCGAGGCGACCTCCTCCGGCCGCGTCAAATCCACCAGGCACATCTCCGCCTGTATGCCCAGGGTTCGGAGTTGTTTCGTTTGTCTGTTGAGCGCGGATTCGTCCTTATCCAACAGCCACACACGTGCGCCTTCCTGGCCAAAACGATGCGCAATTTCTGCGCCGATGCCATTCGCGGCGCCGGTTACCAGGGCCGTTTTACCGGCCATTAGCATGGGTCGATGTTCCCGCGCCCTATAGATTCCGAAGCTATCTTTTGCGTGTCCAGGACTTTCTTGAAGACTTCCAAAGTGCGCCCGATGTCGCTTGCGCTGTGCACCACCGAAAGATATACGCGGCCATCGGGCAAAAGATAGATACCTTCCTCCAGGCACGCGCGCAACCAGGCTCGAAGAGCGCTTCGGTTGTCGCCCAGGACCTCGCGATAATTGTCGAGGCGGGAATGCCCGGTAAAGTGGACGGAGAATGCCGCGCCATGGCCCGTAGTCCGAACTTCCACTCCGGCGCTTTGCCCGGCGGTATCGATAAACCGCATCAGCTCCTTGCCATGAGTTGCGGCGTCCTTCAGCGCCTGGCCGTCATCGCGAGATATTTCCGTCAGGGTCGCCTTTGCTCCGGCCAACGATAGCGGATTTCCGTTGAATGTTCCGCCGAATACGACCTCCCCATCAATGATCAGATCGAGTATGTCCTTCCGGCCGGCGACCACGCTCAGAGGCAATCCACCAGCTACCGCCTTTCCAAGCGTAGCAAGATCCGGAGTGACGCCGAAGATAGCTTGCCCCCCACCCGGTGCCACACGAAAGCCGGTGATAATCTCGTCAAAAATTAGGACGGATTTGTATTTGCTGGTAATCCGCCGCAATCCAGGAAGAAACCCATCGATTGGCATAAGGCAACCGCTGTTACAGAGGATCGGCTCCGTGATCACGCCTGCAATTTCGTTCCCGCGCTCCGCAAATAGCTTTGCGACCGCATCGAGGTCGTTCCAGGGAAGCACAACCAAACCTTCCGCCGCGTCCCTTAATTGACCGCGCGAACCCAACACCGCCTTCGGCTTCTCCGCGGACCCCATGTCCTCGAGCCGCGGGTGATAGCTCACAAGCGCTGAATCCATCCAACCGTGGTAGTGGCCCTCGAATTTTACGATGAGATTGCGGCCGGTGAAGGCTCGTGCAAGGCGCATTGCAATCTGTACGGCCTCGCTGCCGCTCGAAGTAAAAGCCACTCGTTCAGCGCATGGCACAAGGTTGCAGATTAATTCAGCAACCTCGAATTCCAGTTCGTGCTGCGCCCCATAGTTATGCGGGCGTTCGGCCGCCTTGCGCACCGCTTCCACCATGACCGGATGTTTGTGCCCGAGAATGAGGGGGCCCCAGGCCAAAGCATAATCGAGGTACCGATTGCCATCCACGTCCTCAAGGGTCGGCCCGTTCGCATCTTGAAAGAACAGAGTGACCGGGAGACTTCTACGAAATGGGCTGCTAACGCCTCCCGCGAGCGAGTTTTGCGATCGCTCCAGATATTCGCGGGAGCGCTTCCATGGGTCGCGCATGTGAGTCGAATCACCTCTCAATGGTCTGGTCTGGTACGACCGTACCAATAGGTTCAAGATATTGTCAATCACTACCTGGCAGTCGGTCTTCCCCCTCGAGCCGGTCTTCAAGGTGCTTCATGCCTGGCTGCCACGGCTCGCCCACCCTTGTGTATTGTTCAGTGGCGGGTTCGCGAGAGCCGCCGGCAATGGCGATGCAATCCTCCGTCTGGAACTGAGGGGTTTGCGGTGACTGGTTCTCAGCGATCCGCAATTTTTCCTTGCTCTTGCGAGTACCAAGTTCATTGGGTTTCCTTCGTCTTCAGAACCTCTTTACCTCGAAGATGAGCGAAGGCTCGGGATGGGTCTGAAGGTCGATCGGCTCTGACTCGCTCGCGCCACGATGCGCTCACAAAGAGCGATGATGGCCTCTGCTCAAAACGGGCCGCCGGCGGGTTGGCAAGCACTTCAACCAAGCTCCCTAAAACTGTACGTTCAAAAAATCGTTGACAAGAGAAGCGGACGATGGTTCACTTCGATAACGGTCTGACCGCATCAGTCCACCCCGGGATTATTCCAAACAATTCAGCTGTGGAGGCGATATGAATTTCCCTCATTCTTCCCGCGATTTGATCGACTGTCTCTCCGTGAGGGGTTCATCGCCAAAGATGATTTCCTCCTTGAGAGGTTGTCGTTTGCTCCTTTTTCTTCTGGTTCTGAGCGCACTCACCACTGCCGCATTCTCGCAAGAAAATCGAGGGAGCATCCTGGGCTTGGTCACAGATCAAGCATCGGCGAAAGTCTCAGGAGCCAGGATCCGAGTCACCAACTTGGATACGGGCATCGCGACTTCTGCGGCTACTGACCAGACGGGAAACTACAGTGTTCCATTTCTCCCTCCAGGCAATTATCGTGTCGAAGTAGAGGTGCCGGGCTTCGCAACGGCGGCCAATCCATCCATTGCGCTAAGCGCTGAGCAGGCACTGCGGTTGGATTTCTCTATGCAGGTCGGAAATATCCAGCAGGTAATCTCCGTGACGGCGCAGTCACCCATGCTGGAAACCGCCAGTACAAGCACAGGACAAACGGTCGGAACCAAATCGATTGAGAGCCTTCCACTGTTGAGCCGAAACCTTGCCTCCGTTGCGCTCCTGGGCACCGGGATGCAGCCGAGTCAAAATGGTATTTCGGGTGTACTCTCGGCCATCCTGACAAACGGGGCCACAGTCACAGCAAATGGCATCCGGGACAGCGCAAATCAATATACGATCGACGCCGCAAACGTAAATGTCGGCCTTTATAACTATCCCAGTTTCGTCCCGGTTCCCGACGCGGTGCAGGAGTTTACCGTCCAGACCGGCAACTACTCCGCGGAGTATGGACAACTTGCGGGAGCCCATGTCAATTACGTCCTGAAATCCGGCACCAACTCGTTTCATGGAAATGCGTTCGAGTATCTGCAGAATAACGACTTGAATGCCCGGAACTACTTTTCGCCGAGCGTGCCAGTGCTTCGTCAAAATCAATTTGGCTTCGTGTTCGGCGGTCCCATCAAGAGAAACAAGACCTTCTTTCTCGTGTCTTACCAGGGGCTCCGGCACTTCACCGATACATATGTTCAAAGTGTGGTAATTACGTCTAACCAGCGGACCGGCAACCTTTCTCTGAACACTGACGGATCCCAGGCTTCTCCATTTATTGACCCGGCCACAGGCCTCCCATTCGTCAATAACCAGATTCCATCCTCACGGATCACGCCGCAAGCGATCGCGGCCCTCATGTTCGACCCTGCACCCAGTCAAACGGGCGCAGTAAACTATGCAGGCTTTGTGAATCAGCCGGAAAACGGAGACGGCGGCTTGGTTAAAGTCGACCACTCATTTGGAGATCGAGACCAACTGAGCGGAAGATTCCTGATTAATGACTCTTCCCAAACAAACCTCACTGGATTCGCCGTCCCATTTTCTTATCTTGTCACTCCACTCCTTGCCAAGAACATAGCCCTCATTGAAACCCATGCTTTCTCTCCTGCCACCGTTCTTTCCACGCAGGCTTCATGGAATCGGCAGACGCTCAATCAGACTTATCCCCAGACTCCCTCTGACCTGGATAGCCGTAAGGTCTTTGACATGGTGATTCCCAGCGACATCGCCCCGGGGAGCCCTTTAAACGCCTATCCATATTTTGCCGTTTCCGGTTATACCCCGATTGGAGAGTATGGCAATAATCCCCTCTTCCAGCGTGATCAGAATTATCAAATCGCCAGTGAGCTGGCTACTTCCAAGGGAAAGCACAATCTTAAGTTTGGCTTTGAAGTCGATCGATATCGCTCGTACCGATTTGTAAATGACGAGACAAATGGTCAACAAACGTTCTCCCCAACAAACCCGGCCGGCTCAGGAAATGCGCTGGCTGACTTTCTTTTGGGGCTTCCGTCCAGCTCTCAAGTCGCAACGGTTCCCATAACGGTCGATTTACGCCGCTCCGCTGTAGATCTTTACGCCACCGATAAGTGGTCGATAACGCCTAAGTTGACCGTTGAGTTCGGAGTTCGGTATGAGGTAGATGCGCCATCCAACGAGCACGACGGCCGCATCTCCCTCTTTAATTTCACCCCTCCAGGAGCATTCCAAACACTGAGTCCAGGTCAAGAGCTATGGCACGGCGATCGTGACGATTTTGCCCCTCGCCTTGGAATCACATATGGGTTTACCAACAAAGACGTCTTTCGGACTTCAAGCGGAATCTACTACTCAAATAGCCCACAGCTCAATCTCACCTTTGCGGCTAGCAACCCACCATTCATCAGTTCGTACAATTTCTTCGCTGCTGCTGGATCGCCGCTTAATTCTGCAAATGCGTTTCCACTAGGTCAGGCCGCGACCGGCGGCGTGCCCTCCCCTTTTGCAATTCAGACGTATCAGAGGACCCCCGCTGTTTATGAGTGGATGTTCGATCTACAACACAGCTTTAACTCAACCTTGCTGCTGGACGTCGGATACGTGGGCAACCGTGGAGTGCATTTCGGCCGCAGCGTCACGCAGAACGTCCCCTTGGAAGGGGGACCAGGCTCGATCCAGGAACGGAGGCCACTGATCGATTTCGGCCCAGTCAGCTCTTACCAGTTCGACAGCTTTAGCACGTATAACTCGTTGCAAGCTCGAATCGAAAAGCGATTCTCCCAGGGCTTATCTTTCCTGGCGTCTTATACATTCTCGAAGAATCTGGACCTCTCTTCCAACGAACTTACAGGTGGTACTGTGATTCCGACGAATTTAAACTTCGACTATGGACCATCGGATTTCGATGTCCGGCACAATCTCACTGTGAGCTATGTCTACGACCTGCCATTTGGAAACGGACGCCGGTTTATGGACACAACGGGTCTCGTCAACGAAATCCTCGGAGGGTGGCAGCTTAGCGGGGTAACCACTCTACGGTCTGGTTTCCCATTTACGGTTACCTATCCGGGAGACGTCGCCAACGTCGGTCTCGGAACCCGTCCCGTCCGAACCTGCAGTGGGGTCGGGACGAACCGATCAATTCAGGACTGGTTCAACCTGTCTTGCTTTGCGGCACCCGCGCAGTATGCCTTTGGAAATTCGGGCCGCGGGATCTTGTCCGGACCGGGCTACAAAAATTGGGACATCGGATTAATGAAGTCCTTTCCAATTTTGTGGGAGCACTCCATCCAGTTTCGCGCCGAGTTCTACAACGCCTTCAACAATGTCAATTACGGGCAACCGAATAGCGAAGTAGATACGCCTGGTGCGGGTCAAATCACATCGGCATCCTCAGCAAGGGTTGGGCAGTTTGGACTCGACTATCGATTTTAGGCGAGCGGTCGCCTCAACTTAGCTAGGTGGTACGCATGGCGAAGTTTTATCTATCGTTACGTTTACATCATATCGTCCGGATTTCAGACTTGGAGAAGAATGCCATGCGGCAGAGTGTGGGGTGGGGACCGGAGTTTGGAAGTGGCGAATTACAAAAACAAGGCATAGCAAGTGCTGGGGGCTTTCGGTATCCATTCATTGTGGTGCTTGGCTTTTGTTTGTCCATTGTGCCTGGACACCTGTTTGCGCAATCTTTAGTTTCGCCAACCGGAGCATCATGCGCATCGTTGAGTATTTCTCTCGCGAGCCCCAGGAGTGCGTTGTTAGAGAAAGAAGTCGAAATACTGGCAAGCCGGATCCAGGAACATTCCGGCGTGAAGCCCATCGTCGGCGGAGAGGCTACTTGTAGTGTCGAACTTCGTGTTCAGAGCGGCATCGGCAGGGAAGGCTTTCGTATTGAGCATGCGTCCCCGGGAAGAGTACGCATCGTTGGCAACGATGCGCGCGGGCTGCTTTACGGTATCGGAAAGTTTTTACGGAGCAATACGTATCATCAGGGATTCTT
>Ga0182024_10023592_pt1 | contig 10999 bp, 17 predicted proteins | sample P32metaG_FD_120480 | JGI IMG/M metagenome (GOLD analysis project Ga0182024, IMG submission 120480) | Permafrost microbial communities from Stordalen Mire, Sweden - P3-2 metaG (Illumina Assembly) | ecosystem: Environmental > Terrestrial > Soil > Wetlands > Permafrost | place: Sweden: Stordalen... | reverse complement strand
TGCCGCTCAGCTCAGTTTGAGCAAAGCGACACTCGAAACATCATTCGTCATGAGGTCGGGCCGCGTTTATCCGCTGTTTAACCGCTAAGCGGCACCCGATTCGTGATTAGTGATTTCGCGGAGCGGTTTGTTGCCAAAGAACCCTGTCATCCCCGCAACGTGCGGTGGTCTGTGACAGTGGGTCTCCAAACCGTTCTGCGAAACCAGTGGGTAGATCGAAGGGGATGATGGGTCCAGATAATCTGGCGCAGTTTTCATTCCGCCATATCAGTTGCCTATTCAGCAACCCTCCCGGTCCTCTTCGATCTAACCATCCCCCGGCGCGACCATAAGGCCATACTGGCCTAGCCGCTACTCCGGGGGAGGGAAGTTAGTCACTTGCCGTAACGATAAATGGCAAGCTCGTATTTGCGAAGTGCAATAATCTGAGCTTTGGTCATTTTTATCTCCTGTGATGAAGCGGGTGCTTCCTGCTGCACACTGGTTGTTGCAATGTGCAGTATGGAAAAACTCTAAAAGTGAGCTGCGCCGCAACGCGATTTGCTAAGCCGCGTTCGTATAAAAAGCGTTCACACTTCATATTTCCTCTTGCGAGGTTTAGGTTTTTAGTTTTCGAAGCCCAACCTTTGTCTGGTCTGACCTCTCTCTGAGTTGCCCAACAACCCCAAGACCCTCGCGGACCTGATTTATGCAGCCTGTTTTAGGAACCACGCCCGCCGTCGATTTTAGCGGACCCATCCTCCGGCTCATTAGCTCGCCGTCGTCCCCGGTTCCGTTCTCGGGGTCTCTTCTCTTGGCAATACAATCGCACGTCCCATCGGCTTTGTCACCTTTTTTCTTTGTTTGGTACCATGCCATTTTGTCGCAGCCCACCTCATTGATATCATTGATGTTTTTACCCAAGCCCATAGGAGCCCCGCCCATGCGTCCGAATATTTAGGATAGAGAGGTAGCGGGCCTCCACGGGGAACGCACCACGGAGGTCCGCAGCAGCACGCTTTTAGGCTTGCCAAGCAAAACCCGCTCCCCTATGTTGACCGTTCCACAGGGGAACAAACGTTAACTATTTCAAATTGGTTCGGTCTATTGGTGGCGGCGCTCGTTCGAAGCCGCTTATTGGTGAGATTGAAGGCGGTCCAGCTGCCTCTCTTTCCGCTTCTGTGGCCAAACAGACCGACGAAAGTGCGAACCGCAGCCAATACACTTCTTCAGGTCAGGCAAATGATCATCAGACGTCGCCACACAGGAGCTCCGATCAAGGCCAAAGACATCCCGTTATCGGAACACGCCATTCAGGCTACCCTCGTTGCCATCCTTGAACACAAGCTTCGCCCCGGCGTCGTCATGTTCAGCGTGCCCAATGGCGGCCTTCGCCAAATGCGGGTAGCTATAAAATTGAAAAGCGAAGGCAGTGCTGCAGGAATGCCAGACCTTGGTTTTGCATTTGAAGGTGGTCGGGTGATATGGCTAGAAATAAAAAATGCTAAAGGTAGATTATCTGATGTTCAAATTGGAATGCATCAAAAATTAAAAAACTTGGGTCATGTTGTCGGTCTGGCAAAATCAGTGGACGAAGCTTTGATATTTCTCGGAACGCACGGGTTATTTGCGAGGGCTGCATGAACCCCTTTATTGATCAAGCCAAAGCTTTTCACCAACCCAAAGAACCCAAGACCGCACGTCAACCGATGGTGCTGCATGGCTTGGAAAAGAAACAGGCTGAGAAGGCCAAGCAGCTCAAGCATTATCGAGAGTGGAAAGCACAAGTGCGAGACGGCATAGCTCGAGGAGACTATGGCGATGAAATTATCGAACTGTTTAAGGTGCTACGCCGTCCTGGTCTAGCTGTCGCTGAATATGTTCAGCAAGCGACGTGGTTGTTAAGCTGCACGCTCGACGTTCGCTTAACACTTTTGAGTTACATAGATCATGCGATGACACGCCAGAACATCCGCAGCGGCCTTCCTACCTTCAATGATGCACTTCCTTGGGAACCGCCGACACCATTTCTTCTTATCCGTCACTACCTCACAGGAGTTTGAAAAAAATGAGATTACTTTGGAAACTATGCAAGCGTGGGCATGAACAGACCCCAACAAATGTCAGCTGGAGCTTGGGAACATCTGGTAAACCGCAACACCATTGTAAAGCCTGTCACCTGCGCACGGACGCCTTATCGAGAATTAGCCGACAGAGGAAACCAAAATGAGCAGACGCAAGGACAAACGCTTATGGAGCTATTCATGAGAATTTATTTAGTCGGGCCGATGAGTGGGCTCCCTGAGTTCAACTTCCCTCTCTTCAATGAAGTAGCTGCTAAACTGCGCGCAGCGGGACATCAAGTTTTCAGCCCTGCTGATCGCGATATAGAACGACATCCTGAAATCGACTTTTCATCAGGCGATATAAAGAAAGTAGTCGATCAAGGTTTTTCTCTTCGTGACGCCCTGGCAGACGATACACAGTTCATTTGCCTACATGCCGATACAATCTACATGCTCCCCGGATGGGAACGTTCGTTCGGTTCACTCGCTGAGCATGCCCTCGCTGTCGCTCTCAAACACAGGATTATCTACCATGTCTAAGAAAAAACCCGGACCTTATCGCCTGCTCGATGCCATAGGCAGTGCTGGGCGCAAAGAGTACCCGATGACAAGCGGGCTGATCGACTACTTCCCTGACGCCCTTGCAATGGTTTCACATATCTCCTGGCTTGGGAACCAAAAGCATAACCCCGGCGAAGAAATGCACTGGGCACGCGGCAAGAGCATGAACCATGCCGATTGCTGCGCTCGGCATCTCGAACAGCGCGGCGCGCGCGACGATGAAGGAAACAGCCACACGGCCCAATTGGTGTGGCGTGCGCTGGCTTTATATCAGGAAGAACTTGAAGCAGAATTTGGCTACACGCTTCCAAGAGGTGCAAAAAAATGATTAAAGAAACTTTTGCAGAATATGCAGCCACTCTTAACACTGTTTTTGAACATGACCGTACCAAAACTGTGGGTAGTTCTGAAATCGGTTTGTGCGCTCGCAAAATATTTTGGACCAAACACGCCGGAACACCGCGTGGTGTCGAAGAAGATGAAGGCTTCGAACATGATTGGGGTGCCAGAATACGCGGCACCATGATGGAAAAACATTTCTTCGTACCAGCGATGCGTGCCAAATATAAATACAAGCTAGTATTTGCTGGCGATCAGCAACGCACATTGCAGCTTGGACATCTATCAACAACACCTGATGGTTTGCTAATTGATCAACCGTATGATGCTTTGAAGCATCTCGGTGTTCGCAACATCAAAGCTGATTGTATCCTAACTGAATGTAAGACAATTGATCCGAGAACGAATCTAGTTGAAGCTAAGGAATCCCACTACTTTCAAACTATCGTGCAGCTCGGGATGACAAGAGAGCTGACACCTTACCAGCCTGAGTACGCACTCGTTTCGTATGTCGATGCATCTTTCTGGAGCGAGGTGCAGGAATTTCCCATCCAGTTTGACGAGCCTGTTTATGACGCCGCTAAAGTCCGCGCCACCAGGATCATTACCGCAAAGCATGGCAAGGAACTAATGCCTGAAGGCTTCATTGCTGGTGGCAAACAATGCTCGTTTTGCCCCTTCACTACCGCTTGTGGGATCGAGCGTCGCGGCATACCATATGGAAGCAATAAAGCCTCTGCACAGTTTGTCGAAGAAATTACACAGCTCGCTCAAGCCGCCAACAAAATAAAGCTTGCAAATCTCAAGGGAGAAGCCCAACTTCGCTTGGCTGAAATCACCATCAAAGATCGGTTGCGCACCAAAAACGTTCGACGTATTGAGAACGTAGTAACTTGGAGCGAGGTGCCCGGCCATGTTCGATACAGCAGCAAGGATATGAAGGCACATTTAATTGAACTCGGAGAAGACGTCGAATGCTTTGGCAAAATGGCGGAACCGTGGGACAGGCTGACTATCGCAGCTACACCGCTTTCAAGCAAAGTCAAAAAGCGCACACCAGTGAAGCGCAAAGCAGCACCTGCACGGAAGAAAAAAACACAATGAAAACATTTACAGCCGACGACGTCAGGGCATCTGTTGATTTGATAGTCAATGCGATCAGACCAGCAGACACCAAAGATACTCCAGACATAATGGCATTGAAGGGACTGGTCACATTAGTCCTTTACGACCTCCACCGCATCGCCAACAGCGTCGAAACTTTAGCTTACGAAGCAGCGAGAAAGCAACAGACGTAAAGCCATGACTTAATGCTCATAAGAATGGGCAATATATCGATTACTGACCATTTGAGTGATCAAAAGGGAAAGTCTCATGAGTGACTGCAATGCATTAGTGGGTAAATTCATAATTATTTCGCAAGAAGATCACTACCGCATTGGCCTCGTCACTGGTGCGGTTGGTGAAGAATTTATCCTGATCAGAATATTTCCCCAAGACCCAAACCCTGAAAACATTCCCGCGTTTTCTACGCTTCAAAATATCAACACGCTTGATTGCCCTTGCGGCGAGTGTATGAGCAGCCAGTTCTTCGACAGCCGGGAGGAGATGAACGCATGGCTTGCGTGGGCCGCCGCCGCGCCTGATGATGAAGGCAAACTGAAGATCGTGAACATCAACACAAAGCACTAAGCACAGGAGAAAATATGTTTGATCTACTTTGGTACCTGAAACGTCAACACGTGTTCTCACGTAATACGTTTGGCCCCGGCCCACGGACTGCCGGTATCATCGACCATATTCGCAAGGAACTGATCGAGATCGAACAGTCGCCGCTCGATCTCTCAGAATGGGTTGACGTGATTACACTGGCGTTTGATGGCGCTTCAAGAGCTGGACATTCAGGGGACGACATCTGCCTGCAGTTATTTGGTACGCTGAGCCGCAACGAAAGCCGCACATGGCCCGACTGGCGCACATCTGATCCAAACAAGGCGATTGAACATGACCGCACATAACCACCCATTTAAGATCACAATAGGAGGGCGCGCATGACTGAGGCTCAGAAGATACGAAAGATCAAAGCAATTTACCGCCGCTGGTTAGAGGATGAAAAATTCTTTGATGAAATAACCGCGCGTCCAATGCCCGAATTTGGCGACGTTACGGAAGTGCTCAGGAACATCGGCAGCGCTATCGCAGCCGCCCAAGGCATCGTCACATCTGAGATAGCGCAAGAGACTGAAGTTGAAGAACAGGCGTGGGCTGCAGAGCGCGCTGAAGAACAGGCGTGGGCTGTAGAGCACGCTGCTGAAAAGAGCGGACCGGACGATGGTCCGATACCGTTTTGGGAAGATTAGGAGAAAAAAAATGGGCATGCTTGAAGACGATCTGACAGGACCGCATCTCCTTGACCGCACACCGCTTGAGCGGGCCAAGTGGTCTTACGACAAAGCCGTGATCGATCATGAAAGTCTCAGGATAGCATTGCAGGTGTCTGCCAGGATGCTTAGCGACGCAAAGACACGACTTATAGAAGCAAGAGATGATGACTCAAGGAATAAACGTGATGCCTGAAGTTCACGAGCCTCCTATCAAACCATCCAGCGAAGAAGAGTTGTTATCGGCGTTGTTATGGTTGAATCATGAATGTCTCAGGATAGCATTGGAGGTGTCTGCTCGGATGCTTAGCGACGCAAAGACACGACTTATAGAAGCAAGAGATGATGACACACCATGAGGCATCTCGGCGCACGCAAACCAGTGGAGCCTGCATGCAGCATTGCCATGGGTCAGTGGGTGCATCGAAACTGGCTGGTGAACACTACTCTTTTTCCGCCGCTGCCGCTGCCGGTAGAGCCAGAAGAGTCGCGCGGGAAAGGAATAAAACGTGATGCCTAAAGTTCGCGAGCCTCCTATTAAACCATCTAGAGTGAATACACGCGAAGAAGAGTTGTTATCGGCGTTGTTGTGGTTGCGCAATCAATATGCTGCTGCTACTGATGACACCCTCAGAAGCCACAAAGTTCTTGATGTCATCTACAAGGTTTTGTGCAGCAGCCCGACCGACAAAACAATCACAGCTGTCAGTGGTGAAGTGTTTGCTTCATTTCGTTACAAGTATCTTTACGGAGAAACATTTTAAGAGCTTTTCCAGTCTCGATCTATATCTGGAATCGGAAGCGCGAGAGAGACTAGCGCCATGCTCCATCCCGAGGCCGTAGATGGGTCAACCACACATAACCTTGCAGGTCGGGACAGTGGTGACAGCCGGGAGAGACCGGCAACTTTCAAAATCGTAAAAACAGGAAAACGAAAAAATGGCTATTAAGAAAAACGAAACCGACAAGCAAGAACCGACGTGGGATCGTGAAGTGGACAACGCGCCTGATGTTACGACACAACGGCCGCCGCCGCTCCCCAGTGACACCATGACGCGAGAAGAACGTCAGGCCAATGCCGTGGAAAGCAATGGACCGACGCCTTTCAACCCCTTTATTAAACAGGCTGAAGAATATTCCCAACGCAACATCATTGGATTGATGCTCAAGTTTTCCAAGGGTGATTATTCCGCCGGTCAGGAAAATATCGACGTCCCGATTGGCACTCAGATGATCTGCGACATGAGCCGTTTGCTCCGTGGCTGGATTCATTGGCAGGATCAGAAGCCTGTCGAGCAGCGTATGGGATTGATGATCGATGGTTATGAGCCTGCTCGACGTGACACCATGGGTTTTGGTTATCATGCCGGTGACATGGATGCATACCCAATCACTGCTCGTTATGCCAAAGATGACGACCAGAATATCGACAGGTCTGCTTGGGAAACTGATGAAAACGGAAAGCCGAGAGACCCCTGGGTTTATACCAACTACCTCGTCATGAAAGACCCAACTGTGAAAATTGTTGACGAAGGTCTCTATACTTTCGTTACAAGTTCATATGGTGGCCTCAGCAATATTTCGAAGTTGGCCAGCTGGTATGGTAACAGGATGGCCCAATATCCTGATTGCTATCCTGTTGTTGCTTTGAAGGTTGAGACCTATCCCCATCCGATTAAAGCCTACGGTAAAATCAAAAACCCGGTGTTGAGCCCTGTTGACTGGGTTACAAAAGATGTCTTTGGTAACGACGTGAGGATCATTGGTGTTGGTGATGCCCAACGGCAATTGGAAAAACTATAAGCGTTCTGATCTGAAAAACTTCAGCCCCGGTTAAGTCACCGGGGCTTTTTCATCAGACAAGGGATAATGAGATTTCCTTTTCAAATAGCGTGGACACGCATTCATAACGCACCGCTACCTAAAAATGGGAGAAATAACTATTTTCTTCCCGGTAAAACAAGCTCTGATATCCCTACAAACGAAGAAATCTGTCGCGACCATCCTTTTTTGAAATCATACCTTGTTGATAAAATCAGAAAAGCAAAATACAACCGAGATGGACGACCCAAAAATGAGCCCGTTCTAAACGATCTTTCAAGAGTATTTATTTCATGACAACCTTATTTCGTTATCCCGGTGGCAAAAGTCGATTGTCTGATCCAATCCTCGAACAGCTCAACAAGCGTGCCGAAAATTTTCAAACGTATTGTGAAGTAGCGTGCGGCGGTGCCAGCATCGCACTAGCTTTTGCTGAACAACATCCAGAACATAAAATTGTTCTCAACGATCTTGATAAAGGCGTTGCAGCTTTGTGGGAGTTGGTAGTAAATGAACCTGATTGGTTAATCTCACAAATCAAAAAATACGAACCAACAGCAAATGATTTTTATCGCTTCCAAAAACAACTTGATGATCCTGATTGTAAAAATCGAGGTTTCAAGCAGCTCGCTATCCACCAAATAAGTTATTCTGGACTAGGACGCCGAGCAGGCAGCCCAATAGGTGGCAGAGAACAAAATGGAAAATATCCTGTTGACTGTCGCTGGAATAGAGATCGTCTTGTTGAAAGAGTAGAAACATTTCATGAACTGTTGAATGGAAGAACTACGGTATCAAACAAAAGTCTTTTTACTCTGCTCAATAAAAAATATACAAAAACTTTGTTCTATATAGACCCACCCTATTTTGTAAACGGTGAACAAATGTATGTTTGTGGGTTTTCAGAAGAACATCACAAGCTCGCCGACAAACTCAAGACAATGAAAAATAATTGGGTATTGTCTTATGATGATTGCCCACCAATCAAAAAACTTTACAAAGAATGGGCATTCATCAAGCCACATATCATGACCTATAGCATTGCTACAGGGTCTAAAAAGGGTGCAAATATGAATGGCAAAGAGTTGATCATCACACGGAGATAAAATTACAATGAACAAGTTCATAAAAGCTGACGACGTCACTAACGTGCTGCCAGCCTTGGCTAACTGGTTTCATTCACAAGACATCGATGATGAAGACGCTGCATACACCTGCATGATATTTGTCGGTATACAATTAGGCTTTATGGCCAGTAGTGAAGAAGGTCTTCAAGGAGGCGTAACGATATCAGCCGAGATCATCAAGGCCAAGGCAGAGAGCTTCTTCAAGAAGCTGCAAGCGAAACAAACACCATGACATCATGTCTTGAATGGGCATTGATTTACGCCAGCAAGGGGGTTGAAGTTTTCCCTGGCGTTCCCAGTACCAAAAAATCTCACAAGTCAATGAAGTTCAGCAAGGGCGTCGCATGGGGTAAAACCACTAACGAGACTCAGATCATATCTGACTGGCAGCGCTGGCCTCAGGCCAACGTTTGCATCGTCACAGGGCCTGTCTCCAACATCTTTGTGCTGGATGTGGATACTCCTGAGGGACATGGTCCTGAACGCGATGGTGGGGCCGCGCTAGCCGCACTGGAGGCCATCCACGGTCCGTTGCCGCCGACACGGGAGGCGCGGTCGCCGACTGGTGGCAGGCACCTTTACTTCAGGTACCCAAAGAACGGGAACATTTTCAACAGCGACAATGAAGTCGGCCCCGGTCTGGATATCCGTGGTGATGGGGGAATGGTACTTGCGCCGCCCTCGATCAAGCCAGCCAAAGGCGACAAGCCTGAGGGGATGTACACTTGGGTGAACGACATCCCAATGGTGCAGGCTCCAGATTGGCTGCTCCAACTGGCGCTCGATAAGAACACTGAGCCCCGCGAGGCTGGCGAAGAACAGAAATCAATCGACTACATCGTTGCCGCCTTGATGATCATCCCAAACGATGAAAGCACCGGATGGGACCACTGGAACACGGTGGGCATGGCGACATACAATGCAAGCGGTCACAGTGAGGACGGCTTCATTGCCTTCGATGCATGGTCGAAAAAGAACCGCAAGAAGTACAACGCTGAAGATGTCAAAGAGCGCTGGTATGAAAAGTATCGTACGACGCCACCAACAAATATTGGCTTCGGCAAGTTGTATCATTTGGCCAAGCAGGCATGTGGTCAAGACTGGATGATGCAGTTTGAATATGACAAGGAAGCGGACGCCGCAATCAAACTAAGTCAGGCATGCCAACCATCAGATAATGAAGAAAACCCCTCTGCTGCAGGCACTTCTGGCAATCCACCACCAGAGCAACCAACCGATGAACCACCACCGTTTTCAGACGATTATCTCGCGCAACTGTTAGGTGACAAGCATCAACGCGCGCTTAGATACGTCTCGCCTTGGGGCAAATGGTTCATGTACGATAAAATCAAATGGGAATATGATGAAAAGCTCAAGACGTTTTCACTATCAAGGATGACATGCCGTCAGGCTGCAGCCACCATCAACAAACCGAAAGAGAGGAAAATGATAGCCAGCGCCAAAACAATCAATGCCGTCCTCACCATTGCACGTACTGATCCACGTATTGCAGCTTCGGTTGATCAATGGGACAGCGACCCATGGTTGCTCAATACACCCGGTGGCACAATAGATTTACGAACAGGCAAGATGCGCGAGCACCATGCCGCCGACTACATGACGAAGATCACAGGCGTAACACCAAATGCAAAATGTCCAATTCCAATATGGAGGAAGTTCCTGAAGAGCAGCCTTGGTGATCCTGAACTGGAGGGATACATCCAACGCATGCTTGGCTACGCGCTGACTGGCGTCACCACCGAGCACGCGCTGTTCTTCCTTTATGGCATGGGACGAAACGGCAAGGGCGTGCTGATGAACACGGTGGCTGGGATCATGCTCGACTATCATATGACCGCAACGCAGGAAACTTTTGTGGTCAGCAACAACGAGCGTCATCCAACTGATATGGCGATGCTGAGGGGTGCAAGGCTCGTCACGGTAAGCGAAACGGAGCAAGGCAAGCGGTGGGCTGAAAGCAGGATCAAGATGATGACTGGTGGTGACCCCATCACCGCGCGTTTCATGAGGCAAGACTTCTTCACTTACATGCCTCAGTTCAAGCTGATGATGTCAGGCCAACATAAACCGGGATTAAACTCAGTCAACGAGGCCATGCGATCTCGCGTCAACATGCTGCCCTTCAACATTGTCATTGCTAGAGAAGATCGCGACACAAACCTGACTGATAAATTGAAGGCTGAATGGCCGGGCATACTGGCTTGGATGATCGAAGGTTGTCTTGAATGGCAGCGCGACGGATTGAAGCCACCGAAGATCGTAACCGACGCTACGGAAGAATATATGCAGGCTCAAGATAAAATGGGACGATGGATTGATGAGTGTTTCGAACGCGACGAAGGCGAGGATAAAAAGACCGGAAAGAAAGTTTGGACAAGTTCAAATGAAATTTTCGAATCATGGAAGGTTTGGGCAGAAACGAACGGTGAATTTCCCGGCTCCCAAACCAAGTTATCAAATGACTTAAGTGAACGTGGCTTTCAATCTGAGAGGCGAACTTTTTATGATAAAGACAAACATCAAACCAAAATCATGGGATTTCTTGGTTTGAGGCTGAAGCCAATCAAATATCCCGGTCAAATTTAAACTTAACGTCTTCCCCGCCCTAAAGGGCGAGGATTTCCTCGGCAGGAGGGCGACGCTCCGCCCCGACACGTAGAATATTTCTAGCCGCATTCACGTCGCGATCTCGTGGCGAGTGATA
>Ga0182024_10023591_pt1 | contig 10999 bp, 9 predicted proteins | sample P32metaG_FD_120480 | JGI IMG/M metagenome (GOLD analysis project Ga0182024, IMG submission 120480) | Permafrost microbial communities from Stordalen Mire, Sweden - P3-2 metaG (Illumina Assembly) | ecosystem: Environmental > Terrestrial > Soil > Wetlands > Permafrost | place: Sweden: Stordalen... | reverse complement strand
CGCTGGGCCGATCCAGGTTATTTCAGCGCCCTCGGAATCCCGCTTGTGAACGGCCGGTTCTTTACCAACCACGAACGGGTTGCTCGCTCGTACAAAGTGATTGTGAGCCATCAACTCGTGCGGCAATACTTCCCCGGTGACAATCCCATAGGCATGCACCTGCACGTTCCGGCGCATGCCCATGCTGGAGCGCCTGGCGACGTCGATTACGAGATCGTGGGCGTAGTCGGGGACACCTTGTACCGGGTCGGCAAAGAGCCAAAGGCGGCCATGTACTTCCCAATCCTTGAAGGTGTCGCAGGAGGCGGCAATATGCTTGCTGTGCACACGGCGTCGGAGCCGTTGCAGTTCTCGGTGCCGGTGCAAAAGCAGATTGCGTCTCTCGATCCTGAGCTTCCAGTTTCGGATGTGCGCACCATGGACCAGGTGATCGGCGAGTCATTGGTAAATGCACGCCTGAGCGCGACCCTCGTTCTTGCATTTGCGATTTTGTCGCTGCTTCTTGCCTCGGTAGGGTTGTACGGGGTCCTGTCGTACCTGACCACTCAGCGGACTTCGGAACTGGGAATCCGCATGGCGCTCGGCGCGCAACGAGATCAGCTTTTGCAGTTGATGCTGGTCGATGGCCTGCGACCGGCGGTGTTCGGGCTTGGGATTGGCTTGGTGGCGAGCTTCGCGGCGACACGCATCTTCCAGTCGATGCTTTTCGGAACGAAGCCTCTCGATCCTGTGGTTGTCTCCGGCGTGATTGCGACGCTGTTGGTGGTCGCGGTTCTGGCCTGCCTCGTTCCCGCATGGCGTGCTTCTCGGTTAGATCCAATGAAAGCGCTCCGAACCGAGTAGCACCGGGAATACGGAGATTGACGCGTAATCGCCGAGACACTCAGTGAGCGCAGTAACGATGAATCATCAAATGCCGCCCAATTGCTCATCAGCAGTACATGCGGATCTGCGCGTCGTTAGACATACGCGGTTAGGACAGGTGCACACTGGGGACGCCCTTTTGCAGACATGTCTTCGCTTTCCGAGAGGTGACATCGTGAAGGTGCTTTGGCTCGACGGCCAAAGTAGGTAATCGAGCTTTCGGATTACTTTGGTCCAACTGCGTAGATTGTCAGAGTGGCGTTCGTAGGAGCTGATCCGACAAACGTAAACGCTGAGTCGCCTTCAAACCGTGCAAGTGTTAGAGGAATGCCTGGGGTCAGTGCATAGGTCGACGCTACCGTACCATCAGTTGCATCCACTATAAGGATTTCTGCTTGTAATGTGCGATTCCGTTCATCTTTTGAGTTCTGAGCAAGCAGCGCAGCGATCTTTTGTCCCGATACCTTGATATCTTCTAAGGAATAATCCACCGGAATTTGAACTTTAAAACGCTGTTCTACTATGCCGTTCGGACCAATTTTGAAGATTATGCCGCTGTTCCCGCGTCGAGCAAGATATATGTTACCGTCACTGCTGGTCGTAAGCAGCGATCCAGCCAGAGCATATTCATAGTTATGATCCCTGCGGGGTGGCGCGGTGCTAACCGCGGGACGAGGAGGAGGCGTGATATCGCCAGTGACGGGAACCACGTCGGTGTCTCCTTTGGAATTAACCATTACGATCATCGGTCTTGAATCCAAAGCTTGATTGGACGATACTTTCCCTTGATTGTTGACTCTTCCACTCAGCAATACTTTTCCGTTTCCAGCAATCGCGACCTCAAATGGATCGATGGCACTGCTGATCTCGAAGTTCGACTGCAATTGCCCGCTGGCGTCGAAAGTCAAGATGTGCGAAGTGTGATCTGGTTTCGTTACCAGTGCGATGAGATTTCCTCCGTCGTCGATACAGAAGTCGCGAATGAGGGACCGCCACCAGACTGGCAGAGCACTAATATCGTACGTAGCGAGTTTTAGGCCAGTAGGCGAGATCTTAACGATTGGCCGCGCTGCATTCGTTGAAAGCCCATAGCGCAGATATAGGTTTCCAGTGGCATCAGCCTTTACGGGAACTACAAAATCGTTCACCTGCTCTTCGGCCACAGGTGTAGTGCCAACGATCTCTAACACTCTGTTCTGCCCGTTACCCTGCGGTACGACAACCGCCGCGGCCAAGAGACATCCGAGAAGCAAACGTGGTGTCGGCATGTACTATTGTCCTCCTACTGCAAGGGTACTCTTCCCATCGGGTTGATTAGATACTGGGAGATAGGGGGACATGATGCCTATCCCCCGCCACGGAATCCCTATTGACGTTTGGAAAGCAGGGAAAAGCAGGACGGGAAAAGCAGGACGGACCTGACACTAAAGCGAGCCCATTCGAGCAAAGCAATTGGTCTGTTTTCGTTAGGGTCATTTCCGTCTGGTCCTGCTTTAGTCCGTGAAGATCACGGAATGCCAATGAGCAGACCGCCGCTCATACCAATTGATTGCTGGTGGCCCCTTGCGAAGCTGTAGTCGTAAGCCGGTTCAAGGAACCAGCCAAATCGGTGTTTGCCGTTTGGCCAGAACATAAAGTCTCCCGCCGCCTCTCCAGCTATAGAGTTGCTCGCTTTCCCATTCTGCTTGATGTGAACCCATTCGGGACCGATGCCCAGCATGATCTCTGCCTTCCGTGATATGGTCCACGGTTTCTTGAAGAGCAGGTCGGTGTCCCATTCCGTAGAATTACGGGTGTAGAAGGGCGACACGCCTGCCTCAAGCTCCAGCCAGTTCTCTATAGGCGTAATCTCCGCTGCAAGATTTGGCGCGAAGGTCGCTGCGCCTCCACTGAAATTCCAGCTTGTCGCTGCGCCAAGCTCAAGGATGGCTATAGGGTCTTTATCCTCGTTGGCCTCTTGTGGATGGCCGGCGGACTCTCTAAAGGAAGTCTGCCCATGGACCGGCAAACACAAAATCAGAAATAGGCACGCTCCAGCGAGCGTGAACACGCGTCGATGCATAGATGCCCCCAGAACGAGTTTGTGTGTCCGCCCCCAAGGGGCGGCCACCGTGGGTGGCCGTTCATTTCAGGTAGGCTCGAACGAGATCGATCAGGTCTTCCGCTAGTTCGGTCGGGGGCATGGAATTCTTCTCCGGAGTCAACATATGAAGACGGATGTGATCCTCTAGTACCTCGGCCATCAGGCTATTGACGCCACCGCGTACATTTGCCAGCAACATCAAAACATCCGCGCAGTCATCCCCGGAAGACAGGGAACGCTCAATCGAATCCACCTGCCCCCGGATTCTTTTGATCCGGGCAACCAGTTTTTGCTTTTCTTTAGCGAGATGTGTCATTTCACTTTTATATCCTAGGGGGGTATGCTATAAAGATCGGAGCGGCGCCTCTAGTGTAGCCGGAAGCGTCGGAAACTTACGAGCATCGGAGCGTCGTTAAACACTCCCCGACGCTGGGGTCTGTTTTTATCGCACTTGGACTAGGCCGGGGCGCCCCCTTCAGCTTCGCTAAATCGACCCCCCTGCTCGCTTCCCATAGTGCTTGACATGTCCCAGTGAGTGCGCAGCCTCCGCTTGATCAGCGGTTCTACCCACTCATCCTATACCTAAGGTCGGGCTAAGCATGCCTGAGACGCGGCCGTCGACGTCTGTCCATTTCGGTGAACGGCATGAGTGCCGGCAGGAGGGAGTAATGACCAGAACGGCTTTGATCGTGGCTAATAGGCAGCGTAGCGCGCTCTCCTGCATCTGGATTGGGACCGGAAACCCCGCACAGCCGCTTGCGTGCGTCTGGGTTGACCGTGACCAGCGCGAGGTTGCCAATTGCGAAGAAAGTGAACCCCCACGACCGCGATTATGCGCGTGATCTCGTAGACACGAGGCAAAATCCTCGTGGAATCATCACGCGCGTAACAACGGCATAACAAGGTTGGCGTATCTTAACCGTTTCAACTGTAAACAACACTGGACTGAGAGATGACACTTTCAATGGCTTGCCAACACATGGCAAGGAGGATGCATGCGGGTCTTAAAACGGTTGTTAACCGGGCTTTTTCTGGCCGCGATGGTGGTGAATGCCGGTTGGGCGCAGAGGGCGCTGACCTGGCAGGAGGTACGCAATAAGTTCGAAGCGGCCAACTCCACTCTCGGGGCGGGACTAATTGGTGTCGAGGAATTCCGTGCGCAAGAGACTACGGCCTACCTCCGCCCGAATCCCAGCCTGACCCTGGCTGCCGACCAGATCGACCCGTTCCCAGGAGGCCCGCCCCACGGCCCGTTCGCATATCTGTTGTCCGCAGCCGCCGTCAATTATCTCCACGAGCGCCGGAATAAACGAGAGCTGCGCCTGGAGAGCGCGCAAGACGCAACCAAAATCGCTGTTTCGGGGCAGGCGGATCTTGATAGGACGCTGCTTTTCAATCTGCGCGCTGCGTTCGTACAGACTCTTCAGGAAAAGGCAATTTTGAACTTGGCCAGGGAAAACCTGGAATATTACGACCATCTTCTGCAGATAAATCGTGACCGTTACAAGACCGGTGCGATAGCCCGGGTAGATCTAGACCGTCTGGAGCTACAGCGAGTCCAATACGAGTCTGATTTGCAAACGGCTGAAGTAAACCTCCGCACAGCCAAGATTCAGCTGCTCGCCCTTTTGGATGATCGAACCCCAGTCGAGCAATTTGATGTTGCAGGTCCGTTTGATTTCTCCGCTCAAATGCCTCCTCTTAACGATGTGCGTCAGATTGCTGTGGACACACGGCCTGATTTGAGAGCCGCGGTCCAGTCGGTCGAGAAGGCAAAGACCGATCATCAGCTCGCCGTCGCCAACGGATCGACCGATCCAATCTTCGGTTTCGATGTTGGCCGCAATCCGCCCATCGACCAATACATTGGTGTGAACGTCAACGTTCCTCTGCGTATTTTCGATCGCAATCAGGGCGAAAAACAGCGTACACAATTGGATATCGACCGCAACGCAAGACTCGTTGAAGCTGCGCGAACGCAGGTATTCAGCGATGTCGATTCTGCCTACGCCACGGTCAACGGCGCTGTGATCCTTCTCAAGCCGTACAAGGCCCAATACCTGCAACAGGCATTGAGCGTGCGGGACACCATTTCATTTTCATACCAACATGGCGCGGCATCACTTCTGGACTTCCTGAACGCTCAGGCTGATTACCGCAGCGTGCAGGTCAACTACTTAAATCTGATTGGCTCCTATCTCGATGCTGCCGGCCAGCTGAATCTTGCTGTAGGACGTGAGGTGATCCCATGAACCGCGGGGAATTCGCGATGCTCGCCCTTTCCTTGACCCTTGGCGTGTCTGGAGCCGGCTGTAACGGAGACAAAAGCAATCCCGCGGCTGAGGCGCCCCCTCCGCTCAAGGTGGAGCAGGTAGAAGATCGAAATCAGTTTCAAGTGGATCGTCCCGAACGGTTCCAGTTGGTGCAGGCGGCGGAGCACATCGCGACTCCTCAACTAAGGGTCACAGGTACGGTAAACCCGGATATCTCGCGTGCTGTCCCGGTGATCTCGCTGGCCGCAGGGCGGGTCGTGGAAATCGACGCGCGCTTGGGTGACACGGTCAAGAAGGGCCAGGTCTTGCTCAAAGTGCAGAGCGCGGACATTTCCGGCGCGTTCTCCGACTATCAAAGTGCAGTAGCCGACGAAAAATTGGCAAACACTCAGTTGGACCGATCCAAGCTGCTCTACGACCGGGGAGCGATCTCTCAAAACGATCTCCAGATCGCAGAGAACACAGAAGACAAAGCCAAAGTCGCGGTCGAAAACACAGCCCAAAAGCTTCGTGTATTGGGTACCCCAACGCTTGATCGTCCGAGCAACCTGGTGGAGATCCGTGCCCCGATTTCCGGCATCATCACCGATCAGCAGGTGACCAATGCAGCGGGGGTGCAGGGCCTGGCGTCACCCAATCCGCTCACCATCTCCGACCTCAGCTACGTTTGGATCTTATGTGATGTATACGAAAACGACCTCGCCAATGTACGCCTTGGGGAAAGAGCCGACGTTCGTCTCAATGCTTATCCCGATCAGGTGTTCGCCGGCATCATCAGCAACATCGGTCCTGTCCTCGATCCCAACATTCGCACTGCCAAAGTGCGCCTGGAGATGCGCAACCCTGGGCTGATGCGCCCGGGAATGTTCGTGACCGCGACCTTCCACGGCCGAAAAACCGAGAGACGAACGGCTGTCCCTGCCGCCGCAATCCTACACTTGCATGATCGCGATTGGGTCTACGTTCCGATGGACGACCATAGGTTCAGGCGGACAGAGGTTGTCGGGGGTGACATGCTGCCGGGCGGCATGCAGGAAGTCGTTTCTGGAATTACCCCTGGCCAGCAGCTGGTGGCCAATGCTCTCGAATTTCAAAGCACGGTGGGACAGTAATGATCAGCGCTCTTGTCGACTTTGCCTTGAACAACCGCTTCGTCGTGCTGAGTATGGCGGTTCTCCTCTTCATTTGGGGCGCCATTTCGTTCCATAACCTACCCGTTGAAGCCTATCCCGACGTCGCCAATACCTGGGTGCAGGTCATTACCCAATGGCCTGGGCGGGCCGCAGAAGAGGTGGAGCAACAGGTCACCATACCCATCGAAATCCAGATGAATGGGATACCGCATCTTCAGCACATTCGGTCAGCATCGCTGGCTGGGCTTTCCGTTGTGAACCTCATTTTCGATGACAATTCCGAAAATGACTGGGACCGCCAGAAGGCGCTGGAGCGGCTCGCGCAGGTAACGCTCCCACCCGGGGTCACAGGCGGCATTGGACCTGATTTCAGTCCCATCGGTTCGGTCTATTGGTACACCATCAAGAGCACCAACCCTTCGGTTGATCTAATGGAACTTAAATCTCTGCAGGATTGGGTGGTCAGCAAGTACATCCGATCGGTGCCGGATGTCGTGGATGATTCTTCCTTCGGTGGCTTGACGCGCGAATATCAGATTCGCCTGGACCCGGAAAAATTAATCTCCTACGGTCTGAGCCTGGCACAAGTGGAGCAGCAACTTGCGAACAGCAATGCCAACGCAGGCGGTAGTTTTGTCGAACAAGGTACGCAGCAGATCAATGTGCGGGCCGTCGGCTTGATCAGAGATGTTGGAGACATTGAAAAGACCGTGATCAAGACTCAAAACGGTACCCCCCTGCGGATCAGGGACACCGCGGTGGTTACGCAAGGCCCGAAGATTCGTCTCGGCCAGATCGGAAAAGCAATCCACCGCGGGGACGGTGTGGTTGAGGATGATAACGACGTCGTCGAGGGCATTGTATTCCTCCGCAAGGGTGCGGATACCGAATCCATGTTGAAGGCCCTTCATGCCATGGTCCAACGCCTGAACGATCACATTCTGCCTCCGGGGGTAAGGATCGTTCCTTACCTGGACCGGGATGACCTGGTCCACTACACTACGCACACCGTCCTGCACAACCTTGCAGAAGGCATGATCCTGGTCGTGATCATTCTCTTTATCTTTCTAGGCAATTTTCGCGGCGCATTCATTGTGTCTTTGACCATTCCCTTCGCGTTGCTTTTTGCTTCCATCTGCCTGAATCTGCGCCATATCTCAGCCAACCTGCTTTCTTTGGGGGCGCTGGATTTCGGCATGGTTGTGGACGGCGCGGTGGTGATGGTTGAGAACATTGTGCGCCATCTCAATCGGCCAGAGGAGGCTCCACGCACTCTGGTGGATCGTATTCGTACCGCCGCGCACGAAGTGCAACGGCCGGTTTTCTATGCAATTGCTATTATCATCACCGCTTATCTTCCCATTTTCACGCTGCAACGGGTTGAAGGAAAGTTGTTCAAACCGATGGCATGGACAGTGGCTTTCGCGTTACTGGGTGCTTTGATCTTCTCCATGACCATTGCGCCCGCTCTGGCCAGCATCCTATTCCGCCGCGGAGCCAGGCAGTGGCAGAACCCGGTCATGACATTTCTGACCCACCGCTATCGATTGAGCGCTCACTGGGCCATCCGCAACCGCGTCAGTACCGTTGGGACGGCCGCTGCAATATTTGTGGTCTCGATGTTTCTTGCGTTTGGCGGCGTGATCGGTTCGGAGTTCCTGCCCCACTTAGATGAAGGTGCGATTTGGGTCCGCGGAACACTGGCTCCCAGCGTAGGTCCGACGGAAAGCGCGCGGATCGCAGACAAGGCACGTCAGATCCTGTGTTCCTTTCCCGAAGTTCCACAGGTCGTGAACCAGATAGGGCGACCGGATGATGGTACCGATACGACAGGTTTTTTTGATACGGAATTCTTTGTGGATCTCTTACCAAAGGAGAAATGGCGACCCGTCTTCCACCAGGATAAAGAGCGGTTGATAGCGGCGATGGATCGCGAGTTGGAGAAAATTCCTGGGGTAACCTGGGGCTTCTCGCAACCTATTTCCGACAATCTGGAAGAGGCCGTCAGCGGCGTCAAAGGTGCCCTCGCAGTGAAGATCTACGGCGACGATCTTAGGACCCTCGAAGCCAAAGCTGATGAGATTGTCGCTGTCATGCAGAACATCCGCGGGGTGCAAGATCTCGGTGTGTTTCGCGTCATCGGACAACCCAACCTCAACTTTACCGTCGATCGCGATCAGGCTTCACGCTTCGGGATCAATGTTTCTGATGTGCAGGACGCCATTCAAACTGCCGTTGGTGGAAACGCTGTCAGCCAGGTACTGATTGGCGAGCAGCGGTACGATCTCGTTCCCCGCTACCTCCCCGAATACCGGGACACGAAGGAGGCCATTGAAAGGGTCCGCTTGCTGGCGCCTACAGGAGAGCGAGTCTCACTGGCGCAACTGACAACCGTTAAAGTGCTGGACGGTGGTTCGGAGATCTATCGTGAAGAGAATTCTCGATACGTAGCGGTGAAGTTCAGCGTGCGCGGCAGAGATCTGGGGGGTACGGTTGAGGAGGCAATCCGAAAGGTCAACGCCTCGGTCAAGTTGCCTACGGGCTATACGATCGACTGGGCTGGGGAATACGAGAGTCAAAAGCGGTCGCAGAGGCGTTTGTTGATTGTATTGCCACTGACGATCCTGCTCATCTACATCATCCTCTACTCGATGTTCAAGTCGATAAAGTGGGCTCTTCTGGTTCTCACCAACATCGCCATGGCGCCCGTCGGTGGACTGCTGGCCCTGCTGGTTACGCATACAAACTTCAGCGTGTCCTCCGGGGTTGGCTTCCTTGCGCTGTTCGGCGTGTCCGTGCAAATTGGCGTCATCATGGTTGAATACATCAATCAGCTACGAGCCCGCGGCTATTCGATTGAGGAAGCGGCTGTAGAAGGAGCGGTCCTGAGACTTCGGCCCATCATGATGACGATGCTGGTCGCAACATTGGGCCTTCTGCCCGCGGCGCTCTCACATGGCATTGGGTCCGACTCACAACGCCCTTTTGCCATCGTCATTGTCGGCGGCCTGGTTGCCGGACTCGTCATCAGCATCTTCTTGTTGCCGACGTTGTACGCATGGTTCGCACGTAGCGATGATCGCCTGCCGGAAGCGGACCCGAATGATGCTGTTTGAGCTCACTGTGGCGGTTGATCGAAGGAGAGGCAAATGAAGAAAGATGAAGTCTGCAGTCGCATTAGAGACATAGCTATTGTCCCGGCAATTAGGGTCTCGTCTGGCGACGATGCCCATTTTGCTGCGGAAGCGGTCACACACGGCGGAATACCGATCGTCGAAATCACTATGACCGTGCCGGGAGCGGTAGAGTTGATTTCGCACCTCGTTCGTTCCGACCCCAAAGTCATAGTTGGCGCGGGCACGGTGCTCGACACGAATACCGCGCGTCTGTGTGTCGACGCGGGAGCAGTATTTCTAACCTCCCCCTCCTTCAATCTCGCAGTAGTCGAATTCGCAGCTAAAGAGAACATCGCCGTCTTGCCAGGCGCAATGACACCGACTGAGATAGTTACCGCATGGAGCGCCGGTGCTGATTTCGTCAAGGTCTTTCCTTGCGCACAAATCGGCGGAGACAAGTACATCAAGGCGTTGAACGCGTCGCTGCCTCAAATACCGTTGATTGCAGCGGGTGGTGTCAATCAACAGACAGCGGCTAATTTCATTCTGTCGGGAGCGACTGCAATCGGCATAGGCACGGAATTAATTCCGACCGAGGCCATTGCAAGGCGGCAATCGGAGCGCATCAGAGAACTGGCACGCCGTTTCACAAGACTCGTGAAAGAGGCTCGCGAACAGATCTCTGTTTGGAAGCAAAGCACCGTCGTTAAGGAGTTCACAGGAACGGAAAAATGTGAAGAGTGAATGCGACATTTAGGAACCTAAAGCGGAACCTAAAGCGGGCCAGTCTGAAATGGCCCTAAAGGAAACTAGGCGTGGTGGCCTGTTCCGCCCGCATGCGCGCGGGGTCAGTCTTCTGCTGATACCTCCGCCTACACCTGGAACAAATAGTAACTTCGCGCGTTCGGTCCCCAGGTCTGTCTTCCATGCCATCCTGGGGACGCACCTGCATCGTTCCTCATTCCAGCTGGTGAAGCGCATCAGTAAGCAGCTTTACCGCAAACTGCGTAAACGAGAACCCGATCTCCCGTCGCTCGTAGCTCAGCCTGTACGTTCCCTCCGACACCTTCGCTTGATTCATCAGCTTGTGCAATACCGGCGCATAGGTCCTCGCCTCGACCTTCATGGCTTGCGCCTCCACCGGCCGTTCCTCCACCACTGACACCACGTCCGCCGCCAGTTCCAGCGGCTCATGCTTCTCGGTCGTGCACTTCGTCTCGCAATGCCCGTCGCGGCATTCGCAGTACGCCCACTGCCCTCTCTCGCATTGCGTCTTCCCGCCGCACTTGCATACACACGGAGGCGGCGCTTCTCGATCCGTCGTCGAGACCTGCGCAAACGCCAGCGAACTCGGCTTCAGCACCAACTCCTGCCCGCGGCCCACTCCATAAATAAGGCTCAACATCGCCGGCACGATCCACCACTTCGCCGCCCATTTCATGGCTTCCTCCCCTCTGTCTGGGCAATGGATCCGCAGTCAATCCGGTAACTCACATCCTTCTTGATCGTCGTCACCGAGAAACTCAGATT
>Ga0182024_10023590_pt1 | contig 11000 bp, 11 predicted proteins | sample P32metaG_FD_120480 | JGI IMG/M metagenome (GOLD analysis project Ga0182024, IMG submission 120480) | Permafrost microbial communities from Stordalen Mire, Sweden - P3-2 metaG (Illumina Assembly) | ecosystem: Environmental > Terrestrial > Soil > Wetlands > Permafrost | place: Sweden: Stordalen... | reverse complement strand
CCAGGACCTTCGAGGTTGGTGGCCCCGGTCCGGCTCCGCTACCCCGTACCGAGTGAACCATCTTGGGTCGATAGGACCGCCGCCTCAGAGAACCGGTTGGGCGAGCACACCTTCCCGAGCATTTGCCATGCGCGGTGCAACGGTGATTACTCGGGTAACACCTGCTCTCCGCGAATCACGAATCTTGCTTCCGCGTTCGAAGCAACGGGACCAGGCTGACCGCCTCCCACGGTGATCCGGTAGTCACCCGGGACAGTCAGGCGAATTCCGGCATCGTTGACCATACTCAGGTCGCGAGCGTTGAGATCGAATTGAACGCGCCTGGTCTGGCCGGCGGCGAGTCGGATACGGGTGAATCCCCGGAGAGCGCGGATGGGTGCGCCGGAAAGCCGCGGGAAGTTCAAGTACGGTTGCACCACCTCATCACCGTCTCTGTCGCTGATGTTCTTCACATCCACTCGAACCCCAAGCGAATCACCCGCATGGAGATTCAAGGTCGAGAGCTCCAAATTACTGTAGGCGAAGCGCGAGTAGCTGAGTCCGTAGCCAAAAGGATAGAGCGGCTGCCCTTGGAAGTACCGGTAGGTTCGATCCTTCATTGAATAATCGTCAAAGCTCGGCAACTGTTCGAGTCCTTTATAGAAGGTGAGCGGAAGTCTCCCCGCGGGGTTGATTGCTCCGGCCAAGATCTGCGCAATGGCAGTCCCTCCTTCTTCGCCTGGATACCAAGCCTCCAGAATTGCGTCCGCATGTTCATTGGCCCAATTTATGGACAGCGCACTTCCAGGATTTGGGTGGCTTTGATTCACGATGCGAAGGCGGCGTGATTCTCTGCAGTTTACTCGGACCACGCCATGACCAGCCTGAGCTACCTTCTGGATACGCCGGTTCCCTACCGCAACGCGCCCGATCTTTTCTGCCTGGATCTTTACAAATATTTTGATATCGATCGACTCACCGTTCTGGCTTCTCCGGTCACGGTTCTTGCCGGCAGCAAAGCTGGTTGCCCGCCACTAAGACTCCGTAGAGTAAAATGAAGCCGGGCCCCGATCCTTTGGGAATCGGAGCCCGGGTGCTAGGACGGCATCGAAGCTTAATCCGCTCGCGGTTATCTACAGTTCCGCGTGTTTGGCCTCGGCTACTTCCTTGTCGGCCAATGATTTGCACTGCACCACGCTGAAATCTTTCACGTTGTTCAACACGAACACCGGCATATCCGGCGCCTTATCCGGCTGGATATCCACAAAGTCGACGTGATCGACGTCATCCAAAACAAAACACGGCCGGGCGTCGGTGGCTTGAGCCACCACTTTGAAATCACGGACCTCCATCCCTTCGGCATGGCGGATGATCAGTCCGTGCGCGGGGGTGGTTCCGAACATCGTAGGTTCAGGATATTCCTTTTCCTTTTCCTCGAGTTGAATGGCCGCGTCTTTCTTCGTTCCGCCGCCCGGATGCTGCACCAGGATGTTGCTGATCTTCACATCCTCAATCCGGTGACCCGGGATTCCCGCAATCATCGAGCAAATCTGCGACCGGGCATCGGAAGAGACGATGTTCGAAATATTCACTCGCCGAATCGCGCCCACCGGCACTCCCGCGGGTCCGCGCATCCGGGAGCCCAAGCGCAGGAAAATTGGGGCGCCGACGGTTTGACGCATGGTGATATTTGAAATGGAAACGTCCTCAATCACGCCTCCATCCACGCTCAGAATCGCCAACCCAAAACATCCGTCAAACACGCAATTCGAAACAGTGATGTTCTTGAAGCCGCCGTTGGACTCCGTGCCGAACTTGATGCGCCCGTTGCGGTCCACATCGGAAGTCGCCGGGAATCGCTGGAATGTAGCGTCCAGCAAGGTCCCTTCCTCAAAACTGCCGCTCACCAGGCAGTCGCTGATCGTGACCATTTCGGTCGCGCGCGGGTAACCCAGGGCAAACGAACTCTTCAGGCATATGGCATCGTCCCAGGGCGAATTAACGCTGCAATTCGAAATGCGCACATTGCGGCAGCAATCCACATCGATGCCATCACGCTGGGTATCAATCTTCAGATTCTCGATGGTCAGGTTGTCGACGCCGGTGGCCAGAACTCCAAAATGTCCGCCATGAAGGATCGAAAAGTCGCGAAGAAGCACATCGCGGCAGTTCTTCAGCGCGATGGCTTTGTTCGCCACGCCGGGAATTTCCGCCACTGGGCCGGGTCCCTCGCCTCGGCTGAGCCCCTTCCCCCAAATCAGACCCGGGCCGCAGATCGCGACATTTTCCAGTCCTTCGCCCCACATCAGGCTGTTGTGCCAGTGGCCGTGCCCAAAATCCTGAAATTCTTCCCACGGTTTGTTGGATTCTGCGGGATCAAATCCTTCGGTTCCTTTTTCGGGGGGATCCGCTGCGACGATGGTGGCGCCACTCGATAGCTGCAGCCGTACCCTGCTTTTCAGACGAATGGAGTAAGACAAATAAGTTCCTGCGGTGAAATGTACCGTGCCCCCGCCCGCTCCGGCGGCTGCGTCAATGGCTTTGTTGATTGCCACTGTATCGAGGTTCTTGCCGTCACCCTTCGCGCCAAATTCGCGAACATCAAAAGCACCATGCGCGGAAGCTCCCGCTACCTTTTCCGCGGAGGCACCGCTGGCCGGCCCGCCGGCGGCAAGACCGAGGATCGCCGCACCAGTGATTTTCAAGAAGCCACGCCTGGTCTCCACTCCTTCGGTCATCTCCGTTCCTCCCACAACGTTCTCGCTCCCATCGGTGTCCGGCACTCGTTTGCTGCTTCTATCGCTCTGGTTATACCCCGTGCACGGGCTGTAACCGCGGCACGATCACCTGCATCACTCCGAGGGCAATCAGATACGCCGTCCCGGCAAAAACAAACGGAACCAGATAACTCCCGGTCTGCTGTAATAGATAGCCCACGATTTTAGCGATCAGCATTCCCCCCACTGCGCCAGCCGTCCCGCCAATCCCCACCACGGACGCCACCGCGTGGCTCGGAAACATATCCGATGCGGTCGTAAATAGGTTGGCGGAAAAGCCTTGATGCGCCGCCCCGGCAAGTCCGATCAAAAGCACCGTGGTCCAAAGCCCCTCCGCCCGGTAGGCGTACACCATCGGCACCACGCACACCGCGCAGATTACACCCATTCCTGCTTGCTCATGGCCGTCCTCGCCGAGTGCGGTGCCTGATTCCATGCCAATGTCCGTAAATTTCCCATGGCCCTCGTTGCGATTCCGAGTAGTGGCGTTGGGTCTATCCGTCCTCCTGCTTGGGGGAATAGCGCTTCTCGGTTGGCGTCTAAACTTCCTCCAGCAAAAACCCAGGACTGCGCCGCCGAATTCTCCGATTTTGGTTCGAGGCAGATCGATGACCGCCTTCACGACTGGGGCGAATGGCTGGCAACCATCTGGTTCAGCGTATTGTGCCGACGTGGACACCAGCTCCATCACATTTGAAAATGCGGGCGAACCGCAAAACTCGAATTCTTGGACTGGCTGGCCGAAGTCTAAGACATGGCGAGTCGTTATCCACGGGCACGATGCCATTGATTATCCGAATGATACGACGCCCAGTAATAACGGCATGGCGTTCGTATCGCATTTGCACGAATGCAGTGCGATCGCGGACGACGGTAACATGTCGGTAGTTGTCAGCATCCTGGGAGACAGCCAGTTCTATCCGAAACCGCATCTGCCTCACGCGGGTAACCGCACTGACGATCTTCGGTTTCTAGACATGCTCCAGGGCGGTAAATGCAAGGGAGCAGACCTCACAGACGCGAGAGTCGCTGATGAAGACTTCTGCGAACGAATGGCACAGGTTGACATCACACTTAACGCGAACACAGCGACGCCGACTATCGTACCTTCCCTCAAATGCAAAGATGGGGATTGTTCAGTCGGCATCGGATTACCTCCGTCTTAAAAACTCTTGATGGATGTTTTGCTGAGCGCCGCCTTACCGGATGCCCAATTTTATCTTGACCTAAAGAGCGTGAGCCGACCGCCGTTGGAAACCAAGGACGCTACGGGTTACGTAATTCGTTCTTGCCAACCCGATTCCAAGTGTGCCACGTAGCAGGTCTACACGTTTCCACCCGAGAGCGAATATCTCACCAATTCGCATTCCGGTGAGGACGCCAATTTGGACGACCGTGCGATAAGGCTCCATCAACTCCGGGAGGAGCTGTCGCACCTGGGCAGGTGTATAGAATCGGCGACTGCGCTGTGCTCCAGGTGCAATCGCTTAGCAATAGACGGCTTTATGCTCACCGCCATGGAGCCATGGACGCCGTAGTTACGCTGCCCCCGTGCCATATCACTTCACGAGGGAGTCCAAGTGTTCACTGAGACTCGCTTCATCTCCTCCTAATCCTCACCAATCGCGTTTCCGACTCCAGACTGTGACAGCAACCAATCCACCGGGTCTTCACCCGCCGGCGATGGCGCCGACGATGAGGAGGGGTTCCGCCCCCGAGGCGACCGCGTCGGGCAGCGGGGCGTCCGGCTGCTCATGGGAAAGGTCCTCGCCGCAGGCGAAGAACCGCAAAAACGGCCGACGCTTTTGCGTGATGTGATCGCGGATCGCGCCGCGCAGCATCGGGTAGCGGGCTTCGAGCGCGTCGACGACCGAACGCTGCGTGGCCAGACCTTGAATGTCGAGCCGCACCTCGCCGCTGATGCGCGCGAGTCCACGGAGGTGTGGCGGGAGCTCAACTCGGATCATGGCAGTGTCTGGACCTCGACGGAAAGCACGGCCGGAAAATCTCGGACGATGGGTGCCCACGTGTCTCCCGCATCGGCGGATCGGTACACCTGCCCGCCGGTAGTACCGAAATACACGCCGCATTTATCGAGCGAGTCCACGGCCATCGCATCGCGCAGCACGTTGACGTAGCAGTCGGCCTGCGGCAGTCCTTTAGTGAGTGCTTCCCACTCGTTTCCGCCCGTGCGGCTGCGGTACACGCGCAACTTTCCATCCGGCGTAAAGTGCTCCGAGTCGCTCTTGATCGGGACGACGTAGACGGTCTCCGGCTCGTGCGCGTGAACGTCGATTACGAACCCGAAGTCGGTCGGCAGGTTTCCGCTGATCTCCTGCCACGACTCGCCGGCGTTGTCGCTGCGCATGACGTCCCAGTGCTTCTGCATGAACAGCACACTCGGACGCAAGCGGTGCATGGCCATGCGGTGAACGCAGTGGCCGACCTCGGCTGTCGGGTCGGGGATGTATTGGGAATGCAGACCGCGGTTGATCGGTCGCCACGTCTTCCCGGCGTCGTCGGTTCGGAACGCGCCCGCCGCCGAGATGGCGATAAAGATCCGCTCGGGATTGCTGGGATCCTGAATGATTGTATGCAGGCACATCCCACCGGCGCCAGGCTGCCAGCGCGGCCCTGAGCCGTGGCCGCGCAGTCCGGAGAGTTCTTGCCAATTCTGCCCACCATCGTTGGAGAGGAACAAGGCGGCGTCCTCAACCCCGGCGTAGACCATATCCGGATCGGTCAGCGATGGTTCGAGGTGCCACACTCGTTTGAATTCCCAGGGGTGCGGCGTGCCGTCGTACCATTGGTGCGTGCCGGGGACGCCGTCGTAGGCGAACTTGTTGCCCACCGTCTCCCACGTCTTGCCGCCGTCATTGGAGCGCTGAATTATCTGTCCGGACCAGCCGCTCGACTGCGACGCGTATAACCGATTTGGATCAGCGGGCGATCCCTTGAGGTGGTAGAGCTCCCAGCCCGCAAAGTGGGGGCCGCTGACATCCCAGTGTTCGCGCTTGCCATCCGACGTCAGGATGAACGCACCCTTCCGTGTGCCCACCAGAACCCTTACCTTGCTCATCTCTCCCTCCTCCTTGAGTTTCCGGAGACGCTCGCCGTCGACCATCGAGGTGCGGCAGCATTATTTCCCCATATTTGCGGCGCGCAGCGGAATCCGGCAATGCTGGACGAGTGGTCGGCTAACTTAACTTAGAAGTAATCGCCGGACTTAATTCGCCCGGCGGACGCAAAGATCGCTTGGTAACCTCAAACCATGGCAGCACCCCTACAAATCACGTGCGTTAATGTTCTGCGGGGGAGTGGTGCGAGGCGCCGAAGAGGGCGCCCTTGATTTCTTTGGCGATCCATATAGGGCCTACGAGGAAATAAACCACGCCCTGGAAGAAGGCCGGCTTGTTGCCTTCGATCCGATGGCCGACGAACAGAAGAATCCATCCGCCGCCGAACAGGGCAAGCCCGATTCGCCACCACGTAAGAATCAGCAGAACGATGCCCGCGAGAATGATGGGGATTCCGATGCCGTGCAGGGCCTTGTTCCACGGATTCGCGTGCTCGCGATCGTACTGCGACATGTACCGGTCGAATGACCGCATCGCGTGCCTCCGCGGCAGGTGAATGGCTTTTATATACGCCTTCCGCGTGCGGGAAGCAAGGCAGCGATCCAGTTGCGGGGGCCGGGAGTTTCCGAGAATCCTACTTTCCGGGGAGTCAGACGTTACACTTCAACCTCAGCGCATCTTATCGTGAAACCGAATGGATCCCTTCCGAGCCGTCACTCGGGCATGATCGCAGGCATTTCCGCCTAATTTTGGGGTTGGCAGAAAATGACACTCTTTTGTCATTGCTGCCATCGCCTTCGGGCATTAACGTCGTACCGTGAGGAGCTCAAAAAACCGCCGTCCTGCCGTAAACCATTCAAGAACCATCGTATTCCTTGCCGCGCCAAGCACTCAGATCCTGGACGTGGCCGGCCCATTTCAAGTCTTTGTTCGGGCGGCGGAGTTGTTCGTCAAGGATTATCCGACACGGAAGGCACCTTATAACGTGCTTTTGGCGAGTACCACTCGCCGCAGATCCGTCCAAACAAACTGCGGACTCATACTAACCGGTACCGAAACCTTCCGCAGTCTTCGTGGGCCAATCGATACTTTATTGGTGGCGGGGGGAAGCGGCCTGGAAAACGCGGCGTGTGACAATGAATTGGTTGTCTGGCTGCGAAAGACCGCTCAGCGTGTGCGCCGCATCGGATCCATCTGCACCGGAGCCTTCTTGCTTGCCTCCGCTGGGCTCTTGGACGGCAAGCGTGCTGCGACACATTGGAAGTGGGCAGCGGAGCTGGCCGAGAAATTCAAGCGCACCACTGTCGACCCGGACCCAATCTACATACGCGATGGAAACACCTACACCACCGCAGGGGTGACCGCCGGTATGGACCTCGCGTTGGCTCTGGTCGAAGAGGACCTTGGGGCGCCGATGGCCCTGAAGGTCGCACGTGAACTGGTCTTGTACTTGCGCAGGGCTGGAGGTCAATCGCAGTTCAGTGCTGCGCTTTCTCTGCAGGCCTCCGACCGCAAACAAATCGAGGAGATTCGTTCCTGGGCCGTCGACAATCTTAAGCAGGACCTGCCGGTAGAAAAGCTCGCTGCCCAGGCCGGTATGAGTCCACGAAACTTTGCGCGCGTGTTCTTGAAGGATACCGGCACGACCCCCGCGCGGTTTGTGGAGCGCCTGCGCGTCGAAGCAGCCCGGCGCCGATTAGAGGAATCGCAAGACAAACTGGAAAAGGTTGCGAACGATTGTGGTTTTGGCTCGATGCAATGCCTGCGGCGGTCGTTTCTTCGTGTTCTCCACGTTGCTCCAAACGACTACCGGCGGCGGTTCACGGACTTGAGTACCAACTAGTACGAAATCAATGAGGAGATTCCAGATGAAACGCAGAGAATTGCTCAAACAATCGGCTACGCTCGGCTTCATGACGGCGATGCCCTTTTCATTTTCTGTTGCGCCGCAGGCTGGCGCGGAATCCTTTCAATCATCGAGTGGTGTGGGCAAGCCAGCCCCGGTGGTAAACAAACTGACACCGCCGGCTGATGGCACCGTGCCGGTTGCCTTTCTCATTTCAGACGGCGCAGTCGTTATCGATTTCTGCGGTCCTTGGGAAGTCTTTGGGAACGTCATGGTTGGCGGCCGCATGGATGCTTTCCGTCTTTATACCGTTTCCGAAACGACCAAACCCATAACCGCAAGCGGCGGGATGAAAATCATTCCTGATTACACCCTGGAATCCGCCCCCGTCCCCAAGGTTATCGTCATTCCGGCGCAGAGCAACTCCAGCGAAACAGTGCTGGAATGGATTCGCAAGTCGTCCAAGTCCGCCGATCTCACCATGTCGGTTTGCACCGGCGCCTATCTTCTGGCACAGACCGGCCTGTTGGCCGGCAAAACCGCCACCACGCATCACGGATCGTATGTGGATTTCGCCATGAAGTTTCCGGATATCCGCGTCGAGCGCGGCGTCAGATTCGTGGACGATGGCAATCTCGCCTCTTCGGGCGGACTTTCCTGCGGCATCGACCTGGCGCTACGCGTGGTGGAACGTTACTACGGCCGAGACGTGGCCAAGCAAACTGCCTACGATCTGGAGTATCAGGGTCAGGGCTGGATGAAGCCGGATTCCAACACGGTTTACAGCAAGGTGCGCTCCTCAGCAAACAATCATCCCCTCTGTGTGGTGTGTTCCATGGGCATTGATCCCGGGATCGCTCCGTCCGTATATAAAGGCAAGACGTACTACTTTTGTTCACAGAATCACAAAGCACAATTCGACTCGGCTCCGGAACGCTTTGTGGCGGTGCTCGAGAAGCAATAGGAGGGTCGCCTGCGTGTTTCTAGCTCGGCAGTGTGGTGGGAATAGTTCTGTTCACTGCCATCGCTTTACTTGCTCCGCGCGCATCGGCGCTTGGGGGTCATGCTTGTCCAAGCAGTTCGCCTCGAAACCGACTCATTGAAATCCTCGCTGCTTTTCTTGAAAAGGTGTGCCGCCCGATCTGAGAACTGTGCCGGGTTACTTGATAAGGCACGGTTTGGCGGACCCGGGCCTGCGGGGCACGAGGCAGACTGCGGCCTGATTCTTCCGATCGGCAATTGGGTCATTCGTGAAGCGTGCAAGCAAGCCCGGGTTTGGCGGATGCAGGCTTGCCCTTGGCTACCACGGCGGTGAATATCTCGGCGATGGAGTTCCGAGACGAACATTTTCTTGAAGGTGTATTTGCCATTCTCAAGGAAACGGATTTGGATCCGAGATCTCTTGAGCTGGAGCTGACCGAAAGCGTTCTTATGAAGCATGCGGAGTCGACGGAATCCATTCTCAAGGAACTGAAAGCGAGAGGGGTTCACTTGGCGGCCGATGACTTCGGCACGGGTTACTCCAGCTTGAGCTATCTTAGCAAGTTTCCGATCGACGCCCTCAAGATCGACCAGTCGTTCGTCCGTCAGATTACTACTGCTCCCGACGAGACGGCCATCGTGACAGCGATAATCAGCATGGGTCGAAGCCTGAAGCGGCGAGTTATCGCCGAGGGCGTGGAAACGCAAGGGGAACTGGCATTTCTTCAGGCCCACCAATGCGACGAGGCGCAAGGGTACTATTTCAGCCGGCCGCTGCCTGCTCACCAATTCGCCAAGTTGCTCGAAACCTTTTCACCAGCCAATGGCCTACTCGGCCACGTGGTCAACTCCCGCTGATCGAACATCAACGGTCATCCCGCAGATATGGGTCCCGGGAAATAGAAGGGGCCCTAGCCGGCCCCAATATCCAGGCGGCCGTTCCTTAACCTACCTTTCGCCAAGCCCGTAACTACTTGATTCAAAACGCCCGAATCCCGCCGCCCGATACGCTAATACTGTTTCTGGGCCCTGCGAAAGCTTGGCATATCAAACGTAGGTAGACGCTAAGTCCGCAGCTGAGGCAGTCGCATAGTATCAGGGAAGCAACATTCTGATTTAAATGGCCGCCGGTACTACTTGCCGCGGCGATACCCACCGGTAAAATTCCACCCAAGAACCACGTTTGTGCTCAGCGGAGTATGCCCCGAGCACAGTCAATGAATCGTCCCAGAATGCTGCGGAATCACACGCTTCCCGCTTAGGGTAAGTCCTGGGGAATCAGGGATTAGTGCCTACTCTGGCGCATCTTCGCCGGTTTCGTAAGCCCGGCGATTCTTGGCCGCGGAGTCCATGCAGAGGCTTGGTTTGATCTTTGTTCCGAGATAAGGGAGGCCTATATGCAAACGACTTCGAAGGTGTTCGGCCGTGTGCGCGCGGCTAATCGCACCAGGGGTCTCGCGACCAGCCTGATCGTCTTCTTCACCTTGGTACTGAGCGCCTGCGGTGGAGGAGCCGGAGGATCAAGTTCCACCGGTCAAACAACTCTCCCTGTGCCTACCCTACAATCCGTCGCAGTTACACCGACCAATCCGACCATCGCGAAGACTACGTCGCAGCAGTTTGCCGTGACCGGGACGTACTCGGACAACAGCACCAAGGACCTCACCACTTCGGCGACCTGGAGTTCATCGGCCGCTTCCGTGGCTAGCGTCGGCAGCAGCACCGGCTCCTATGGCCTGGCATCGGCGCTGGCGGCGGGCACCAGCACCATCACCGCAAGCGTGGGAAGCGTCTCTGGAACGACCACGCTCACGGTCAGCTCGGCGACGGTTGTCTCCATCGCGGTCACCCCGATGACGGCGAGCATTGAAATGGGCGGAACGCAGCAGTACACGGCGACCGGTACGTTCTCCGACAACTCGACGCAAGACCTCACGACGCTGGCAACGTGGGAATCATCCGACACCGGCGTTGCCTCGGTCAGCAATGCGGCGAGCCCGAACGGGCTGGCGACCGGCGCCACGGTTGGTTCGACAACGATTTCCGCAGCCTTCAACGGGGTTACTGGCACGGCGAACCTGGCGGTTACTGCGGTGACGCTGTCCTCGATCGCAGTCACGCCCGCGAACCCTAGCGTTGCGGTGGGCACCGCCGAGCAGTTTACGGCGACCGGGACCTATTCCGATAGCTCGACGAAAAGCCTGACTACGACCGCGAGCTGGACCTCCGCCGCGACAAGCGTCGCCACGATCAGCAATGCGTCAGGCACGAACGGGCACGCCACCACCCTCACCGTGGGCACCAGCACGATCACGGCAACCGTGGGAGGTGTGTCAGGGT
>Ga0182024_10023589_pt1 | contig 11000 bp, 6 predicted proteins | sample P32metaG_FD_120480 | JGI IMG/M metagenome (GOLD analysis project Ga0182024, IMG submission 120480) | Permafrost microbial communities from Stordalen Mire, Sweden - P3-2 metaG (Illumina Assembly) | ecosystem: Environmental > Terrestrial > Soil > Wetlands > Permafrost | place: Sweden: Stordalen... | reverse complement strand
TTGGCAATCGGCCCGCCGCGGCAAAGCGCGCTGCGATCTACGCTGAATATGTCGCTTGGTTTCGGAGGCGCCAATACCTGCGTGATTCTGGGCCCTGCACCTTCGGCGCCGCCGCCTTGCGCCCCTCGCCAGGCCCCCGTGACCCGGGAAGTATTCATCACCGGCATTGGCGTGATTCTGCCGGGAATTGTTGGTAATGACGCTCTGCTGGCGCGCCTGGCGAGCGGCGGCCGGCCGCAGGTCGAGCGAGACGCCGGCGCGGTTCCGCAAGATGCAATGGCAGGCCTGCTCAATGCCCGGCGCGTGCGGCGGATGAGCGATTACGTCAAGCTCACCCTCGCGGCGACCACCTTGGCGTGTCGCGATGCCGCAATTGCCGACACCGCTGAATTCGCTCGCCACTGCGCCGCCGTGTTGGGCACGACTCACGGCTCCAGTAACTATAGCGTCGCCTATTACAGGCAGATCGTGAACGAAGGACTCGCCGCGGCCAATCCGATGCTTTTTGCGGAGGCGGTGCCCAACGGGGGCGCTGCCCAGTTGAGTCTAATGTTGTCGCTCAAGGGAGCGTGCCAGACTGTTATCGGCACTCGAACCGCCGGGTTAGACGCGATCGGGTTGGCCTGCGCCAGGATTCGCAGCGGCGTGTGGGACCGGGCATTCGTCGGAGCCGCCGAGGAATATTGCGATGTTGTTTGCGATGCTTATCGCCATTGCGGAATGGCAACTGCCGGCGGGGCATTACCTTTCACGGGCGAAACGGGATTTGTCAGTGGCGCCGGAGCCGTCATGTTGATCCTCGAATCCAGAGAATCGATGGAGCGGCGCGGCGGCAGGGCGCGGGGGAAAATCCTGCGCACGGCAGCGACTTTTGGCGATCGCGAGCAAATCATCGAATCGGCGCAAGATGTGCTCAAGGGGCTGGGTAATCCGGGCCACATTATCAGCTCCGCACACGGCACCTGGATTGACCGCGCGGAAGGCAGCGCGATCCGCCGCGTCGGCGGCGCCCGCGTCGTCGCCTCCATTTACGGCCATATCGCCGAGACATTCAGCGTTAGCCCCCTGGTGGGCATTGCTTCGGTGCTGTTGTCGGGCAAGTTGCCGCGTCTTTTCGGAAATGGCTTGGACAGCGGCATCATCTGCTCTGCCAACGGCGAGGATAAGGTCGCGGACTTTGCCGTACTTTGCACCGATTTTTCCGGCGCCGTAAGCGGAAATCGCGTAGCGGTATTTTGAGCTTGTCGTCATAATGCACTGGCAGTTTCAGGTTTGGGATGGCCAGAGCCCTTTTGCAAAAAACAATGAGTGTTTGGACCGGGCCGCAGGCCCAGCAAAAATGCAGGGAGCAAAGGCAGGGTTCGGCCGTGCCTTTCTGGGCGGTAAACCTGGCCGGGCACGCGCCCCAGGTGTATTCGCTTAATGGGTTTGAGTTGGAGGTAAGCGAGGGCGACTTCGCATCGCTGGTGAGTCTTCGACTGCCCCGAGCGCGAGACTTGGACGCGGCACAATTTGAACGGCGGACCATCGCCGCTTATCGGCAGATTCGTTCACTGCTTGGCTCGCTTCGGCAGCAACATCCGGTGCGGTTCTGGACTTTTCTTCCCAAAATTCACGAGCAACTGGATGCCAAGCGCGACCGCTACATGGTGTTCAATACCGGGCGAATCCATGTCTTCCGCGAATGGTTCGGGCAATCGGGGCAATTCACTTCTCGACTGCCCGCTTCGTCAGCGGTGGGGCACGATGAGGATGCGCTGTCGATCCACTGTTTGACGCTAAGCCGGTCGGGTATCGCGCTGGAGAATCCGCGACAGATTCCCGCCTTCCAATATTCCTCTGTATATGGTCCGCAGCCTCCTTGTTTCGCACGCGGTACTATCATCGATCATCCTTCGTTCCAGAGCCCGATGCTTGTGACGGCCGGCACCGCCAGCATACTCGGTGAGAACAGCGCCCATCCGAACGATTTGAACAGGCAATTGAGCGAGTCGCTGCAAAATCTGCGTACTTTGGTTGACGTGGCCCAGGCCACTGGCAATTCTGCGGCAACCCTCGACGCATTTGTTGATGTGCGCGTCTACCACGCACGCCGGCAAGATGCAGCCGTAGTTGAAAGCACGATCCGGCGCTCAATCGGATCGGCAACAGCGTTGCAGGTGATACGGGCCGAATTGTGCCGATCGAACTTGCTGGTTGAGATCGAAGGCCTTGCCCGTCTCGAGCGAAACAAATCGCTGTGACCGAATCGTACGACGCCATCATCATTGGTGGAGGACCAGCGGGCGCTATCGCCGCTCTGCTGTTGGCACGATCGGGAACAAAGGTTTGCGTTCTGGAAAAATCGCGACATCCGCGCTTCCACATTGGGGAATCGATCCTGCCCAGAAACATGCCGCTGATTCAAGAGTTGGGTCTGGAGCCTGCACTGCGCCGCTTGCCCCATTTGCCAAAGTACGGCGCGGAATTTGGCTTCGGAAACGATCCCAGAACCATGTGTTTCGGGTTTTCCGACGGCTTGCTGCCCGGCTCGCCTACCTTCAATATCGAGCGAGGGCTGTTCGACAAAATGCTGCTGGATTCGGCTCGTGATGCCGGCGCCGACGTCTTTGAAGACACCGCCGTCGATCAGATCCAGCGTCTAGCGGATGATGCCGTCGCAATCACTGCCAACGGACGAAAGCTTTCCGCCCGTATTCTGCTGGATTGCTCGGGTCAGAGCGCCGTCGTCGGCCGCCATCTAAACACCCGGCGCGGATTCGATGATCCCGACCTGCGGAAGGTGGCTTACTTCGAACATTTCGAGAATGTCCATCGCCTGGCCGGCCCCGCGGCAGGTCATCCCGCCATCATCATGTGCACGGAAGGATGGTTTTGGCTGATCGGGTTGAATGCTTTGAAGACGAGTGTGGGATTCGTCACCTACCCCGGATTTGTCAAGGGAATTCATGTGTCCCCAGATCGCCTGCTGCAATGGGCGATAGCGCGCTGCCCGGTCGTGAGAGAGCGCATGCAACTTGCAACGGGCCCGCAGACGAATCAGGTTCTGTCCGATTTCAGCTACACCTGCCGGCCGTATGCAGGTCCGGGATATATGTTGGTCGGCGATGCCGGATGTTTCCTCGACCCCATCTTTTCAACCGGGGTGACGCTTGCCATGCTCGGTGCGCAACAAGCGGCCGCTCGTGCAATTGAGATTCTCCAGGGGCGGGTTACGCCGCTCGCCGCGCGCCGTTCCTATTGCCGATTCGTCGAGGGAAGCACTGCCATATTCTGGCGTCTGATTCGAAACTATTACCGCCATTCTTTCCGCGAGCTTTTTATGAACGGCCGCGGCCCCTTGCAGGTTCATAGGGCGGTGATCTCCATTCTTGCGGGGCAGGTGTTTCCCAGGCCCGCGTGGGCGCTGCGCTGGCGGCTGCATTTATTTGAGCTTTGTGTGCGATTGCAAGCTGTCATCCGATTGGTGCCTCGTAGAAAGCCTTGTTCTTTGCTCCACGAGGAACCGCAATCCGTTCCATCTCAGCTCGCGGAGGTTCAGTGAACATCGACGCACCCACCCTCCCGCCGCTCTTGGCGCAATTGCAGCGACATGCGCGGGCACGCCCTGACGCGCCGGCGTATCGTCAGGGATCGTATAGGCTCACATATCGCGATCTTTGCGGCGGGCTTAGCGACGTGGCCGATCGATTGCGGCGAGAAGTCCAATCCAAAGGCGTAGTGCTGTTGTCATGCTCGAATTGCTTTGCGTATCCAGTGGCATTCCTGGGAACACTTGCCGCGGGTTGTACGGTCTTCCCTGTGTCGACTGAGTTGACGGAGGTGGAACTGCTTCGAGCCGCCGCCGAATCGCGGGCGACGGCCGTCATCGGCGAGGATCGAGCCATCAAGGTGCTCGAGGGGTCAATACGGACTGCCATCTCAACGTCTCAGATTCCACTCACCGGCAACGACCACTTGAGGGCCGCGGATTCTGGTGATCTGCTTTTGCAAAGTTCCGGGACAATGGGCGTTCCTAAGATTGTGCGCCGCTCTGGCCAATCTGTCGATCGCGCCGCGGAAGTGATAGCTGAGGCTGTTGGATTCGGGCCCGATGATTCGGTGCTGATGACTGTCCCGCTCACCCATTCTTATGGGTTGGAACATGGCCTGCTCGCGCCCCTCTGGGCGGGAAGTTGCATCGTGCTGACTAACGGGCTGGAGATGCCCGCGATCGTGCCGGAATTTTGCAGCGGAGCAATCACGATCCTTCCGGGTGTGCCATCGAGTTTCGAAATGCTGAGCGGGCTGGCCGATCCGATCCTGAAAATGCCCGCACTGCACACGGCTTATTCCGCCGGTGCTCCGTTGCCCAATGCGGTCTTCGAAGCGTTTTATCGGCGTTTTGGTGTTCGAGTCGGCCAACTTTATGGAGCATCTGAGATCGGCTCGGTCACGTTCAACAAACCGACCGCCGATTTCGATCCGGCCAGTGTCGGTCAGCCGATGCGCGACGTTTCGGTACGAATCCTGGACGTCGATAATCTCAAAAAAAACCTTGACCAGGGCCAGGAAGGAATAGTGGCAGTTCGGGCGAGCTCAATGTTCAGCGGATATTTGAATGGAAGCGATGAGCTGATCGAAGGCCATTTCATCACGGGCGATCTTGGCCGTCTTGACAGGCACAATCGACTTTACATCACTGGCCGGATCAAGCTCCTGATCGATGTTGGCGGGCTGAAGGTCAACCCGCAGGAAGTGGAGGCGGTGCTGCAAAGCCATCCGGCGGTGGGGACCTGCGTGGTCGTTCCCATCGCGCAGAGCGAGACTGTTTATCGACTCAAAGCCGTCATCACGCCGCGCGATCCGTCCGTTGCAGTTCCAATCGATGAGCTGCGCATCTTGGCCCGATCGCAGTTGTCCGGCTATAAAATCCCGCGCTGGTTTGAGGTGCGCAGTTCGGTTCCCAGATCGCCGGCGGGCAAAATTCTGCGCCATCTGGTGGAGAAGACGTGACCATTCCGCACACAATGACGGCCCTGTGCCTGATGCTGGCGGGTTGCCAAACCGAACACATCGCCCATTATCCGCCGATGCCGGCTGCGCAAGCGACAGAGATTTTTATCAAACGCAATCGATCCATCAGGAGCGTTTCCGCTCAGGGCCTGGTCACTTTGGAGCGGCCGGGCGGCGACACGTTGCGTCTCGACGCGGTCTTCGCCATTGCGCATCCGGGAAACGCCCGCTTACGCGCCTGGAAATTCGGGCAGGCCGTGCTTGACATTACATTGACGCCGGCCGGACTTTGGGTGGTTGCGCCGCGACAGGATCCGACCCTCTTTAGCGATCAGACGGCTAATTTCATGCGCCAGTGGCTCCGGTTGATCACCGGCACATTCGAAGATCAAAGCTTCATATCTGATGACAGCGGAGCCCAACTGGTTTTGAAATGGTCAGCCGACGACCAAGCGACGATGATCTGCGAGGTGGATCGCAAAACTCTCACCGCTCGCCGCTATGTTCTGAGAGATCGTCAGGGCCAGGAACATTTCACATTAGCGCTGGCACGATACGCGGAATTCAACGGCGTGGCCTGGCCCGGAAGGATCGAAGCCGTAAGCCCCGCCGGCCGGATCGTCATTGATTTGCATGACGTAGAGATTAACGGCCAGCTGCCTTCGGCGGCGTTCCATCCGCCCGCGCGGGCGGTGAAGATACCGGAGACGCAGCCATGAAGCTGGCCGTGGTGAACGCCCCAGCTCGCCATCCGGTCGGTACGATCGTCATCAGCCTCTTCTTTGCCGGTTTGGCGATGCTGAGCGCGCGGCGGCTGCGGCCTGACGTCTCCCTGCAGAGCCTCTTCACGTCTGGACAGCCCGATGTGGTCGCCCTCAATCATGTCCTGAATGATTTTCCAACAACCGAGGAAATGCTGGTACTCGTGACGACTCCCGGGGAAAAGCCGCAACCCGATCGGCTCCTCGCCTTCGCCGATCGCCTGAAACTGCAAGCCTCCCAAGACCCCGAGGTATCGCAGCTTGTTTCGGCGGTAAATTATCGCGCTGATACAAAAAGCCGCGAATTCGTGACGCATGTCATTGTTCCAAACGCGATCTTTTATTTGAGCGACGCTGAATTCGAAGCGGCACTGCAGCGGCTGAGCCAGCCGCAGATGGAAGAGCAATTTCATCGTGACGAAGCGCTGGTGAGCGCACCTGGTCCCGCGGCGGGCTCGTTAGCCAGCGCCGTGCTCCGCGACCCGCTGCGGTTGCACGAATTCATTGAAACGCGGCTGGCGGCCGCGCAGCCGTTCAAATCTTATCAAAACAGCGATGCATTTCTGTCGCCGGATGGCCGCAGCCTGCTGATCCGCGTTGCCGGCAGCAAGCCGCCGAGCGATCTGGAATTCTGCCGGCGCATCACGACGGCAGTTTCGGAGTTGGCCTGGCGCGTGAACACGGACCGGCTGCTGCTGGAGTTCTCCGGCGCGTATCCAATTGCCGCTCAAAGCGAGCGTTCCATCCGCCACGATTCGATCAGCAGCGTCATTGGGTCGATCATCAGCCTGGGATTGCTCTTCGCGGTGGTATTTCGTCGGTCGATTCCGCTATTCCTGACCACGTTCCTGCCGGTGGCGCTGGGTGTGTTGTATGGCTTTGGCGTTTATGCCCTCTTCAATACAAACGTCGCCCCGTTGACGGCTGTGATCGGGGCAATGCTGGCGGGAATTGGAATCGATTACTCGGTCTTCTACATGGTTCACTACCAGCAGCAGCGCGGCCTTGGCCGAACGCCTGTTGACGCCGCGGGACGCACGATCTGTAACATCGGCGGAGCCTTGATTGCGGCGTGGGTGACTTCGGTTGTTGGATTTGTGGCGGTTGGCTTTACCTCGGTGAAAATGCTTCGTGATTTTTCGATTGTTGGTTCGATGGGTCTGGCCGGGGCAATGTTGTGCGCCATCTTTGTCTTGCCGGCACTGCTGGCGCTGGGGGACCGCAAGAGCGCAGCCCCGCCTGAATGCGCGCGTTTTTCGATGCGACCTTTGCTCCGGTGGATTGATCGGCATTCGGGCCTGGCCGTGTTGGTTTGCTCGCTGGGCATGGCTGTCGCGGTCGGCGGGATCGCCATTGCGGGGCCCTGGCTCGGGATGGATTCAGATCCGACCGTGCTTCATCCGCGTCCAAATCCACCGCTGGATGCCCAAGCTCACATTGTTGCGCGCATGGGGACTTCGCCGGATTCGATGATCGTCTTTCTGCACGCTGATTCCCCGGCTCAGTTGGTGTCGCTAGCCTATCGAGTTCGGGATCGCCTGGCGGGGCAGGACGCGAAGAAGGCCGGCGTTGCTTCCACTTTTGGTCTGGCAAATGTCTTACCGGACCCGCCAACCATAGATCGACGCACGAGGCGGGTTGGACAGGCGTTTGCCGATCGCGTTCTTGCGGATTTTGATGCCGTTGTCGCCCAGAGTATTTTCAGCGCCCATGCGTTTGACTCCTATCGAGAATTTCTGCGCACCTTGCTCGCGCCCGCGGCTGCGCCGGGAATTGAGGAATTGAATCGGTATACGCAGTTGGCGCAGACCATGTTGCCGCGTCAGGCTGGATCTCTTGCGCCCATTGAAGGGATCACCCTGGTCTTTCCCAACCGAAACTTCGATCAGTCCGAGGCTCGTCAGGCGGCCGTCCTGCAAATTCAGGAGTTATTACAAGATATTCCCGGCGCTACACTGACGGGCATGACGGTCCTGGGCCTCGATACGCAAGCGACAATCCGCCACGATCTGCCACGGCTGACGATTGCGGCGCTGGCCATCTGCGTGGTCTATCTTTTGATTCACTTCCGGTCCGTGAAGGATACACTGCTGGCACTCTTGCCGACGGCATTCAGCCTGAGTTGTCTCCTGGGCATCGCCCGGTTGATCGGAGCCAAAATGAACCTCGCCAATGTTGTCTCCGTGCCCTTGCTGGTGGGAATCGATGTGGATTACGGGATTTTTCTGGTGAATGTCGCCCGACGCAGCCAAACTCATGATGGATTATTGACAAACGCGTCCGCCACCGGCCTGGCGGTTGTTGTGTGCGCATCGGCAACCGCGCTCGGTTTTGGCTCGTTGGCGTTCACCTCCGTACCGGCGATCCGATCGCTTGGATGGGCCGTGGCAATCGGGGTGATTACGTGCGCGATTGCTTCTTTATTTTTCCTGTTGCCGCTGCTGCTGCGAAGCCGGCGTTTTAACGTGCGCGGCGCAGCGTCTGTCACGGCTGCGGTATGCCTGCTGGGATTGGCGATGACCGTGGGCGGATGTTCGCCGCCATCCGCGCGCCTCTCATTTCCCACCACCAGCCTTGCCCACACGCAGGATTGTGACTGGTACGATGTTCATCACAACGGCAAGAAGCAATTCGGCATCGCCTACGACACGGACGGCAACGTCGATCGGCTGCTCTATAGCGACGGCGGCGACGGACGGGCTGACCGTGAATATCGGCTCGCTGACTACGCCAATGAACAGGTGCCTCATCTGATTTTGCTGCTGGATTCAATTCCATATCAGACGGTGCGCGAGCGTTATCAATCGGGCGATTTCCGATGGTTTAGCGCGCCCCAGAAGATGATCGCCCCGTTTCCGTCTCTCACGGAAATCTGTTTTAGCGATGTGCTGCATTGCCCGCCGCTGCCCGGCGCGATCGATCAATACTTCGATCCGCGCGACGAGCAGATCAAGAATAACCTTTGGGACAGGGTGTGGGGTCTGGAGGAGCCTTGGGAGCGGCGAACGTTTTACCACGCGACTTTCATCCAGGATGGTTTGTCATTCCTGGATCCCCAAGACTGGTATGCTGCCGAACTCGAACAGGCGCGTCGCGCCGTCGAGCGTTCCCCCGATCGCTGCACCGTGGTCTACCTATGCAGTGCCGCAAGCATGGTCTGCAAATATGGAAAAAGCGGAGCGGAGCAGGTTCTGGATGGCGCCCGGCAATTGTGTCTTGAATTGCTCTACGAACGACGAGGAGCCATCAAGATATCGATGATGGCCGATCATGGCCACAACTACACCACATCGCAAAACGTCGACCTGGAAAAGATATTGACAGCCGCCGGATTCCATTCCGCGAAAAAAATCCGCTACGCCAAAGATTTTATCGTCGAAGATTATGCGCTGGTAACCTATGTGGGGATTGACACCTTGCAACCCGAAGAGGTCGCGAAAACACTTTGCGCCCATGAGCCGGTTGAGCTGGCCGTTTACATGAAAGGACCGCGCGCCATGATTCGCAGCGCCGTCGGGGCAGCTGCCGTCGAATGTCGAAATGGACAACTGCGCTATCTGCCATTGGATGCCGATGTTTTGGGATATGAGCCTTTGATCGCTCAGCTCAAAGCGGAAGGACAAATGGATTCCGACGGTTTCGCCGGCGACAAGGTTTGGTTTCATCGCACGTTGGATCATCCCTGGCCCAATGTGCCGCGCCGGGTGTGGGATGCGCTGCATCGCCAGGTGATCAATGCGCCGTCGGTAATGCTCTCTTTGAAGGACGGGTATTATGCGGGGAACCCGGATTTCGAAAAGTATATTAAAATGGCCTCCACGCATGGAGGGCTCAATCAAGTGAACAGTGCCACCTTCGTGATGACCATGACAGGACGCCTGCATGATGCCGTTCGGCACCAAGACATCATTCAAACACTTGAACCCGGCTTTGAGCCGCCGGTGCAAAAATGAACATGGTGGCCTTGGCCGCAAGCGCGGCGGTCGGCGGCGCCATCGCCGCGGCGTCGTGGGCGACGGTTTGGCCCAGAAGCAGCTTCTGGGGACCGGTGCGCTATCGTGCCGCCGACAATGCCAGCGGTTTTGCGTTGACCTTCGACGATGGTCCGGCGCGCAATTCCAGCGCCGCCGTCCTGGATCTTCTGGGCGAACTGAAAGTTCCCGCGACGTTCTTTGTCATCGGCGTCAACGCGCGGGCCTGCCCGGAACTGCTGGTACGAATGCACAACGAAGGTCATCTAATTGCCAATCACAGCCTGGATCATGACCACATGGGAATGTTTCGCGGCCGCCGCTACTGGGATAGGCAGATTGTGGAGACTAACAATATCATTGAACAAGCGATCGGCCGCAAGCCGGCGATGTTCCGCCCACCCATGGGAGCCAAGACATGGTCTGCAATGGGAGCGGCGGCTGCGCAGGGACAGGCGGTCATTACCTGGAGCCGGCGTGCCGGGGATGGGATCGCAACGACGCCGCGGCGCATCCTCGAGCGGCTTGTTCCACGCACCGCAAAAGGCGATATACTGTTGCTGCACGATGGTGTCGAGCCAAACAGCCGGCGCGATCCTGCCACCACCATTACTGCTCTAAAACCGCTGATTCTGGCATTGCGAGATCGCGGACTTGCACCGTTGCCGCTGGACCATCTGCTCCATTTGCCGGCGTACGCAACGCCACGCACCAAAGCAGGAGTCGCATAACACAATAGCTGCCACTGGCCAGTACGATCCCGCAGATTATTCCACCGATCGCCCATTCCAGCGCCATCGACTTCATCAGCGAAAGATAACCGACGGTTCGGGGATCGAAGCTGGCAAGTTGCGGAAATTTGCCGTAAAGGCACCCATGCCCGATCCCGATCGCCGCTGCTATCAGCAAAGGACCCAGCGGCGGCGTGGAGATGGAAGATCCGGCCACGACTGACAAAGGATTCAATCGAAGCCGTTTGGCCAGATAGAGGCTCAATAGTGTTTGCACGCCGTACAATGGCAGGTTTGCAATGAAGACTCCCGCGGCAAAGGCAGTTGCAAAGCGGGCACTTCCCTTCGGATCGCATCTCAAATCGTCCCAAGCGCGGCCAGGGTTGATCCAGTGCGCCAGCCGCATCCATATCTTTCTCGTGCCAGGCGCGTTACCCAGCCGACGATGGGGCCATGGCACCAACGAGACCGCCAGCAACCAGAGATGCAATCGCACCGATGCCAGTGAATCGCGCCAGACTCGGAAGTGGCTCACACGGCCT
>Ga0182024_10023588_pt1 | contig 11001 bp, 10 predicted proteins | sample P32metaG_FD_120480 | JGI IMG/M metagenome (GOLD analysis project Ga0182024, IMG submission 120480) | Permafrost microbial communities from Stordalen Mire, Sweden - P3-2 metaG (Illumina Assembly) | ecosystem: Environmental > Terrestrial > Soil > Wetlands > Permafrost | place: Sweden: Stordalen... | reverse complement strand
TAGGTGAGCGTGAGCCAGGTGCGACCATCAATGAGTTCGCGGGCCGCATCGAGGTGGCCGGCGTGACACGCCGTCTCGGCGATGACGTGCAGGATGACGGCTCTCAGATCGGCTAGTCGCCACTCACCGAAGAAGTCCGGCCAAGCACCCGGTTCGGCGTCGAGGGGAGTGGCGGCGATAATGGTGTTAGCCCTCCCGATCTCCTGGAGGTAGCGATCGAAAACCTCCTCAGATGGTGTGTCGGGTGAAACCACCCACGCCGATGCCGCATCACCGTCAGGATCAAGATCGAAGGTCTCGGCGGAGACAACCTGGCGGAACCAGAATCGTTCGACATCGAGCGCGAGATGGTTGACGAGTCCGAGGCTGGTCCACCCACTCGGCAGCATGGTTTGGTGCAGTGCCTCGCTAGACAGTCCGTCCAGGATTCCGAAAACGTGCCGGCGCTGGTCTTCGAGGCAGTCGAGCAACGCTTTCGTTTCACGGTCCATGGCTGATCCTCGCGCGTGTGGAAGGGCCGGTGGCAAGCGCATCCCTGGTTGGTCGTGTGAGGCCACCGAGAGGGGTTGACCGCGTGAAGCCGCTGATTTGAGGTCTTACTCGGGTCCCAAAGCCTGTCGCCCACTAGGGACTTGCCTTCCAACGTGTGCTTCACAAACCAATGGTCGTGGGGTGCATGGAAAACCGCTTGGGCCTGGTGGGGGCGACACTCCTCCACAGGTTTGGAGTTGTAAACGAGGCCTTCTTAGAAGCCGGTCGACGAGAATGGCGCGGGAGTGGTGGCGAAGATGGCGTCGGCCCGTTCCAGTGCTCCTGGCACGAGCTCGGAAACCCGGGCGGCCGACGCCCTGGACCTGAGGTCCTGCCCGCCGAGGAGGGCCGCCCCAAGCTCCGAGACGCCGAGCCGGAGCTCCGGTGTCTCATCGGCTCGGGCCGATCGACACGACGATCCGTCGGGGCCGACCTCCAACACCCACCTCCCGGCGGCGGGGTCCGTACGGGCCTCGCCGTGCTGGTCGACCGACGCCGGCGCCGCGTCGACCTCGAGCACCAGCCGGCCCTCGGTGCGGTAGCGGCGGGCGGTCAAGGCCGTCGGGACGTCCAGCACCCGAACCCAGAGCCCGTCCTTGAGTCCGGTCACGGCGAGGCTCCTCGGATCAGCCAGTCGCCACCGGATGGGCTCGTCGACCGGGCGGTCGGCCACGATGGTGTCGACCAGGTCCACGCTTAAGAGGTACTGCCAGAGCGCGGCCTCGGCGTCGGGCGAGACGCCGAAGAGCTCGTCGAGATGCAGGACGGTCGGGTCCTCCGAATCCCAGTTATTGCTCGCCCGGTAGGCGACATAACCGTCGTCACAGACGGCAAAGAAACGCTGGGAGGTCCCGGCCGGACGCCTGGACTTGGGATCAGCGAACACGTTCTTCCAGTACGCCGGGTTCCGATCAAGCTCCCCGGCCCGCTGGAGCCGGAACCGGTCGAAGAGCTTCGGGATGCGAGCCTCGGCCTCCTTGGCGTCGCACAACACGAGATCCAGGGCTGGTGCGTCATGGGTCAGGAGGGTCGTCCTCCGGGGCAACGACAACTGCAGGGTCGATGTGGCCCAGCCGAACCCGAACTGGCCATAGATGGCGGCCTCCGACGCGAGCAGCCCGGCGATCGGCTCGCCGCGGTCGACGGCGTCGCTCATCATCGTCCCCATCATCCGGCTGAGGATGCCCCGGCGGCGATGGGTGGGGTGCACGCCGACCCCGCTCACGGCGGTCAGCGACACCGTGGGTGCCAGTCCGCCCGGAACGCCGGGGAGCGTCACGTCGCGGGTGAACACGCACGAGGTACCGACGAACCTCCCCGCGTCGGCCGCGACCCAGGTGCGACCGATCTCTAGGTGGTCGACCCAATGCGCAACGTGATCGTCGTCCGCCTTGGCGAGGAACGGGACGTACAGGCTCCGTATCCAGGGGTCGATCTCGTCTGGGCCGATGGGACGTATCTCGACCGTCACCTCCCCAGTATCACCCGCGGCGGTGACGGCCGATCAGGCCTGGTCAACCATGAAGAGCGCGCCATTGGGTTTACTTCGACACGACCTCGATCACATACTCCGTCCAGTTGGCCACGGCCAGCTGCGCCTTGTCCTTTAGCTCCTTCGAGATCGGGTGAGACTGTCCGGCCCTCGGTAGGCTCAGTCGCTATGCGAGTCGGAATCAGTGGAGGTGGGAACACCACCGAGCGAGTGATCGAGCAGGCGACTGAGGCCGAGTCGGACGGTTTCACCAGCGTGTGGTATCCAGGGGGCACCGGCGGTGACCCGCTGGTCCTGATGGCGCTGGCGGGCCGTTCGACCACGTCCATCGAGCTGGGGACCTCGGTGCTCCAGACCTACACCTGTCACCCCGTGCTCCAGGCGAACCGGGTGAAAGCGGTGGCCTCGGCGATGGGACGCCCGATGACCCTCGGGATTGGCCCTTCGCATCAGATGGTGATCGAGCGCCTTGGCCTCTCCTACGAGGGGGTCGGTCAACACGTCGAGGATTACATCGAGACACTGACTGGATTGCTGGGCGACGAGATCCCGGTGCTCGTTGCCGCGCTTGGCCCCCGCCTCCTCAGGGTTGCGGGCCAGTACGCACACGGCACCATCCTTTGGATGGCGAATGCTCAGGCGGTCGAGTCCCATGTGGCCCCTCGGGTCTCGGCGGCAGCCGAGAAGGCCGGCCGACCGGCGCCGCGGATCGTCGCCGGCCTGCCGGTCGCCGTCCACGACGACGTCGACGCCGCGCGGGCGGCCGCAGCGGAGCAGTTCTCGATGTACGGGACCCTTCCGAACTACCAGCGGATCCTGGCGCACGGCGGAGTCACCTCTCCGGCCGAGGCCGCCTTGGTTGGGGACGAGGACGCGGTGACCAACCAAGTCGAAGCGCTCTTTGCTGCCGGGGCAACCGACCTGTGGGCAGCCCCGTTCGCGGTTGGGGAGGACCGCTCGGGGTCTCGGCGCCGGACCCGTGCCCTCCTCGCCCGACTTGTGGCCAGCTGATTACGTGGCGGGCTGACCTACCGTCGCGACGTCGCGAGATCGGCGAGCTCTTGGGGACCCGACGCCGGGTAGCCCTTCGCTCTGCGAATGTCGGCGCCCCAGCTCGAGAGCGTCGCAACGAGCTCGTCGAGATCTTCTCCAAGGGCGTCGATCGCGGGCTTGCACTGCAGATCGGTCGCGACCTCGATGCGCTCCCGCTCGGCCCAACCCGCCTCGGTGAGGCCACCTTCGGCCAGCCACCCGCGATCAATTAGCCAAGCTTCCGCGGAGTCGAAGTCGACCTCGCTCCAGGCCCGGGTCTTGCTGTAAGTACGGAGCGGTAGGCCCCAGTACGGCTCCGTCAACAGGCACATTTCGCATGCGCCAACGCCGGCACTCGTCCACGCATTGATATGAGCGTCGCCTCGGTACTCGCGCAGCAGATCCGCACGCCGCCACATTTCGCCGATCGGATGACCGGGCAGGTCGAGCGACGCCAGTCCGGCATAGAGCGGGCGTCCTTCTGGACGTAGTTGGTCGACCGCAATAGCCAACAGCTGGTTCACTCTGTCGATCGCGCCGGGCTCCTCGCCGAGGACGCGCACCAACTGTGCGATGGCACCATCGTCTCGGGCGGTGCAGATCGTGGCGGCGTCGGTGAGCGACCATCCGTGGTCAACCGCTCCTACGACGACGGTGGGTTTGAACACCCCGAAGGCGGCAGCCACCACCTCACCGGGCACCTGCCCCATCACTGATCCGCGGGAGGTGAAGTACGCCGACATGTCGGGTCCAGCCACCCCACCGAATTCACCGGGACTGGGATCGAACCCGAGCCGCTCATATCCCTGGTGCGCCTCCGGAGAGAAGTACACCTGGCCAGCGACGGGCTCGAGAGCCGCTGCCAGTTTCCGCGCCCGCTTGGACAGCTCCTCCACCGTGCCTCCCGATCTCGAGGAACTCTACGCGTCGAAGGCTGGGTGAACTAATGGTCCGAGCCCGAGCGTCTATGGCCACGTGGCTCGTGCAGGTGAGTGCCAGCGCATGGGTGGGGCCCATGGGACCATGGCCCTGCGACCGTGTTGGGTGTCGTTGATCGGTGGTTCTCGGGTGGGCTTATGGTCAACGGTCGGCCCGTGTCTGAGTCTGGAGTGAAGAGTTGGGTGCTGCGTCGAACATGGATCGTCTGGAGCGGATCGTCGGCAGGTTGCCGGAGGCGACGCGGGTGGACGTCGAGGCGTGGGGCGGAGAGCCCACCTTCCGGGTCGGGGGCAAGAACTTCGTCTTCGCCAGCACTGACGCCACCACGATCACCGTGAAGCTGCCCAAGGAAGAGGCTGCTGCGGTGATCGCCACCGACTCGCAAGCCGCTCCGACCGGCTACGGCCTCGGACGTCACGGCTGGGTCTCTGTCACCCTCGACCGGCGCTCCAGTAATGCGCGCTGGCAGGAGGTCGAGGAGTGGATCCGTACCTCCTACAGCCTCATCGCACCGCGGAGGCTTGCAAGGCAGGTTCTCGACGAGGACCAGCCGTCTTCGTAGGCGTCCTGCGAGCCACACGATCACGACAGAGGCTGATGTCGGCCTTCGGGGGCCCGCGAACCCCGGTGCCCTGATCAAGAGCCGACTCAAAAACCACCTGCCGACCCGAAGGCCGGCAGGTGGTGGGTTTCAGGGGATGGCGGACGAGTCGAAAAAACTCATTGCCTCCAACAATCTCGAGGGGCTTCCCTAAGAATTTTCGGGTCTTCAAAAAACCTTGATCACATCGCCCGCGGTCAATACTCCGCTGACACTTCACGGGCAAAGGGGGAAGTCTCCCAACTGATGGTCAGACCAGGAAAGCGTTCGCGTAACGAGCGCTAGTCCCGCTCGGTTCTTCGGAGACCTCGCTCGGGGGTCCATGACTCGACGACGAGTTTGGTGGCCTCCATGTTGAGTCCGGTGATCGCAACCTCGGTGATGTCGGCGATGAACGTCTCACCATCAGGTTGCTCGTTCGCCGTGTCCGTGGTCACTGGGCCGGCGAGCATGGCTCGCCCGGCGATCTTGGCCTCGCCCGGCCAGTCGCTCTCCTTGCCCTCCTCAGGGTGGAAGGTTGGGCCGTGTAGGGCGAAGCGCGGATCCCGCTTGAGGTCCGCCCCCTTGCGCGCTCCGCTCATCGAACCGAAGCGCAGATCGCCGTCCGTGAACTCGCATTCGATACCCGAGATGCGTGGCGAACCGTCAGCGCGCAGCGTTGCGATCGTCTTGTGGCGACCGGCGTCGAACAGCTGCCGCACCCGTCGGGCGAACTCAGGCTCGGCCTGCTCGATTGCCTTCCACGTTGGCACGGCATGGCAGCGTATCGGCACATTGAGAACCGTCGAGCCGAGCGGGGAGTACCGGGGGCACCCCTCCGCAGTGCGGTTACTCGGCGGACTCACGCGGTGCATAAAGTCTCTGACTTGCCGTTGGGCAGCTTCGTCTGCGGAAACTTCACAGGCCAAACGGAGGAGCCTCGACACTCGTAGGTGAAGGCTCACCTCGCGAACTTCCACCGACGCCAGAATTGTGCTACGGTGTCGCACATGGAGATCGGAGTGCGCGACCTGCGTAATCGCACGAGCCAAGTGATCGACGCTGTGAAGGCCGGGGAACGAGTGGTTCTGACCGTGCACGGTGAGGCGATCGCGGACATCGTGCCTCATGGACGCCGGACTCGCTGGTTGCCGGGTGAAAATCTGCACCGTGAGCTGGGCACGCGAGCTGCGGACCCACAGCTTCAAGACAACCTGGACGCCCTCGTTGGGCAGACCTTGGAGGACCTGTGACCGACAAGACAGCGGGACTGCTGGACACGTCTGTGTTCATCGCTCGAGAGGTGGATCGAAGCCTCGAGGAGCTCCCGGAGCGCGTGGCGGTTTCCGTCATCACAATCGGAGAGCTACAGCTCGGCGTTTTGAGCGCTGACGATTCAGCGATACGGGCCCGCCGAGGGGACACCCTGGCGTTGGCAAAGACAGCAGACCCCATACCGGTCAGTGAGTCGGTCATGGGGGCATGGGCCCGATTGATCTCCGACTGTCGGGCTGCAGGGATTCAGCGGACGGTGAAGCTCACAGATACCTTGATTGCTGCGACCGCCATAGATCTGGGCCTTCCGGTCGTCACTCAGGACGAGGACTACGACGAGATGGCTCGGGCACATCGAGACCTGCGTGTTCTCAAGGTTTAGGAGTCCACGAGCTCGTCCCGAGGCGATCTGGTCGGCGTTGGCCGGCCGCGCGTAACCTGTTGAGCGGACAGATGAAGCGAAGATGAGTGAGGTTCTTCCTGCCTTCGAGCGGAAGCTCGCACCATTGAATTCGGGCAACATCCAAACCGAGAACCGGACGGGCATCGAGGAAATGCGCCTCGGCGTTGACGAGAACGAGTCCCCGCTTCGAGACCCGGAAGGGGGTGCGTGACAATCCGTACCGTTGATCCCGTCGACATCTCGACGGCCAGCTTTTGGGGCAAGACAATGCGGGAGCGAGATGTCGCCTTCGCTACCCTCCGAGCCGGGGCCAATGTGACGTTCCACCCGCCGATCAAGCTTGGTGCCGTGGCGACCGGGCCCGGCTTCTGGGCGGCGAGCAAGCATGCGGACATCGTCCATGTGAGCCGCCACCCTGAGGAGTTCTGCAGTGGACAAGGCGTCGGCTTCAGCGATATCCCTGCTGAGTTCAACGAGCCGTTCGGGTCGTTCCTGATGACCGACGCCCCCCGGCACACCGAGCTTCGTCGTCTGGTCAGCCGCGCCTTTACCCCCAGGCAAGTGGCGATGATCGAAGCTCAGATCGTCGAGCAAGCCAGGACGATCGTTGCCGAGACGATCGCCATGGGATCCTGTGAGCTGGTGGAGAACCTGTCGATGCGACTCCCGCTATGGACAATCTCAGAGATGCTCGGCGTTCCTCCGGAGCGGCGAGCGGAGCTGCATCTGGGAGCCAACCTGATGGTCGGCGCCCAGGTCCCCGCGTCGGCGGCCGGGCACGATGACCCGTTCACGACCGTGTTGTCTGGAGGTATCACGCTTTCCACGCTGGGCTCCGAGCTTGCCGCCCAACGGCGCCGGCACCCCACCGACGACCTGCTCACGGCGCTGGTGCAGGCCGAGGTCGCCGGGGTGCGGTTGAGTGATCAGGAGATTGGAGCGTTCGTCGTCCTGCTCGGGGTGGCCGGCAACGACACGACTCGGAACACGATCACTCACGGGGTCGTGGCCTTCGCTGAGCACCCTGACCAATGGGCACTGCTGCGCAGCGACCCGGAGCGATTGCTGCCCGGCGCGGTCGAGGAGATCGTCCGTTGGGCCTCGCCGGTGATGACCTTCCGGCGGACGGCTACCACTGACACGAGTATCGCCGGTCAGCACATTGCTGCCGGCGACCACGTAGTCATGTTCTACGGGTCGGGCAATCGAGACGAGACCGTGTTTCCCGATCCGTGGCATTTCGACATCACCCGAGACCCGAACGATCACGTCGGATTCGGTGGTGGCGGCCCCCACTTCTGCCTCGGGGCGAACCTTGCCCGCGCGCAGGTCCGGTCGGTATTCAGAGAGCTTGCGAACTCCGTCAATTCGTTCGAAGTGGAAGAACCCAACATGCTGGTCGGTGCCTTCGTTCACGGCATCCGGTCGATGGAGTGCCACTTCGTAATGGACGGAGCATCTCGACCGTAGCAAGGTCGGCCCTCAAGGCGCGTAATCCCTTCCACGTCGACTTCACCATATCGTTTGTTTGGAGTTGCTAGAGGTCGCTATCCGGTGGTGTCGGATGATGTCGGGAACATCGACACGGTGATCGGTTTCCCAAGTCGCGGGGATCCGACGAGTCGGATGAACACCTTCGAGGACGCGGTCCATCAGGATCCGGGGTTCGGGTCGAGCCCGTCGAAGCGCCCGGTGGGTCGGATATCGCGGTACGCATCGACGACCGGCACCAGCTGGTCTGGCGTCGCGCCGTGCATGATCACCCCGTCGACGCCGAGGTCGAACTGGCGGAGCACCCGGTCTGCACAGCGCTGCGGCGAACCCGTTGCCGCCGGCTCCAACCACTCGTCGGGCAGAAGGCCAGCGATGTGCTCGAGAGTCGCGGTGTCTGCCTTGTCGTCGATGGCACCGCGGAACGACGCCAGCACCGGATCAGCCCGGAAGCGCTCCAGCGCCGCCGGGTCCCACCCGTTGGTCCTCACCAGGAGATCGCCATAGCCCTGGAGGTATGAGGCAAGCCGACCGACGGTCTTCTTTAGTCGTAGGTCCTCGGGCAGGCCGTCGTGCACCGTCGCGTAACACGACCAAATTCGCACCGACGAGGGGTCTCGCCCGGCGTCCTCGGCTGCGCGGCGCACGGTGGCAACGCACCGCTCGACGGTTTCGTCGCTGAAGAACGTGTGCAGCACGACCATGTCCATCACGCGACCCCCGAGCGCGAGAGAGTTCGGCCCGAAGGCCACGTAGCCAATCGGGATGTCTTCGTCGAACGAGGCATCGAGGAAAAGAACTGGGAACTTCCCCGCCGGTCCATCGTGGCCCACCACAATCTCGCCTCGGAAGAGGCGGCGCACAAGACCCACGAAGTCATCGAGCTGCGCCGTGGTGACGCGCGGGATGCCGAAGGTGTCGAAAATGCGGTCGATGCCGCGTCCGAGGCCGAGCGTGAAGCGACCTCCCGTGAGCCGGTGCATCGTCGTGGCGAACGAGGCGGTGACTGCCGGGTGCCGAGTGTTGTGGTTGGTCGCGGCTGTCGCGATACCGAGCTTGCGTGACGCCGCGGCGACCGCCCCCGAGAGCGTCACCGCCTCCTTGATATTGAACCGCTCGGAGATGAATGCGCTCCCCAGGCCGAGCGCCTCACCTGCCGGAACCTCTTCGAGGAGTTCTGCAGGCGATTTCGGCGCTCCGGCCAGCACATAGAAACCGAGCTCGTTCAGCTGCGGACGCCCGATTTCGGTCCCCACGTCGATGAGCCGGCCCTCGACGAGAGGGTCTTTATTCAGCATCGGCTGTCTCTCGATGGTGCCCACCGGTCCCCTCAGTCTGAAAGGACACTAAAACCCGAAGTCAGCATACGGGCTGCGGGGCTAATTGGCCGAGCGCACAATCGAGCAGTGCAAGCCGGTGCCGGATGACGTTCCAGACGAGCCGGGCGGGTGCGTCGCTGTTGTAGCGTCCGCTCCGTGCAAGCTGCCGTGCCGACGAGACTCGACGCGGTGCTCGACCCAGCGTGGTTCGGTGAAGCGCTCGACGACCCTGAGACAAGCTCACGCAACGTCGGATTCGAGGGGGTCGACTCGTCGCAGACCCTCGCCCAGACGATCCGGTATCGGCTAGCGGGCGGGGAGACTCCCGGTTGGGCGCGGCGGTGAACGGCGTCGTCGACAGCGCGGCGGACCTCACCGCGGTGTGGCTGAGCGAAGCACTAGGAACCCCGGTGCGTTCGGTAGTGACCAAGCGGATTGGCAGCGGCGTGACGGGCGCCGCCTACCGTCTCGTCATCGATAGCGACGGCGGACCGGACTCCCTCGTCGCCAAAATCGCCGCCGGTGACACCGAGCTCAGGCACCGCGTCAGGAACGGCTACCGCGCCGAGGTCGGCTTCTATATCGATCTGGCGGACACCGTAGAAATCCGGACGCCGCATTGCTGGCACGCCGCTATCGATGACGACGGCACCAGCTTTACCCTGCTGCTCGAGGACCTCGCGCCGCGCAGTCCGGGCGTCCAAGCTGCGGGGTGCTCGGTCGCGCAGGCGGAGGACGCCGTGCGCAGCTTGGCCCGGCTGCACGCGCCGAGGTGGGATGACGACTCAGTGTTCGACCTCGCGTTCCTGCACCGGCCGAGCGAGTCCGGCGCGGCGTTCCTCGCCAGCATGACGTCCTCGGCCACCGCCGGCTTTGTCGAACGCTACGCTCCCGAACTCGATACTGCCGATGTCGCTACGCTGCACGCCGCCGCCGCTCTCATGGAGCGCTGGCAATTGGTCGGGCGCGAGCATTTCGCCCCGATCCACGGTGATTATCGCCTCGACAACCTCTTGTTCCCGCCTGATGGCATTGGCGTCGTGGTCGTCGACTGGCAGACGCTCACGGTCGCGCCGCCCGCGCGGGACCTCGCCTACTTCCTAGCGACGAGCCTTGACGTCGCGCACCGCCGGGCCACCGAGCGCGACCTCGTGGCCGCATACCACGCGGAGCTCGTCGCCCGCGGAGTCGAGGGTTACACCGTCGACCGCTGTTTCGACGACTACCGCCTTGGGCAGCTCCAAGCACCCATGATCACCACCATCGGGTGCATGTACGCGACGGCGGAGCGAAGCGAGGCGGCGGACCGGATGTTCCTCGCCATGGCGCGGCGGTCCTGCACCGCGATCCGCGACCTCGACGCCCTCGGCGCGGTCGCCGCCATCTGAGACCTCGGCACCCGACTCAACCGATGGCCCCTCGGCGGGCAACCTCGGCATCACGAAGTCGACGGGACCGTGGGCTTTCTCCGCTTTGACGGACATCCCGCCTGAGGGGCACAGCCCTAGAGAGTTCGCGGAGCTCGGGCCAGTGACAGCTGTGCGCGGAGTCTCCACAGGTCTAGGCGGGGCGTCTCCACAAACGCAGGCCAGAACGACCTTCGACTCGCGTCGGAGGTCGCCGACTCGGAACGCGTGGGACTCGTCACCTACAACTTCGAGAGGCCTGGGTCTGGGTCCGCAGTGGAGGGCTCCCTCGGGCTGATCTTCCGGCGGCTTCAGGCGGCGTCCAGACAACCGTGGACGGCAGCCACCAGGGACTGTGCCCGCGGGTCCGGCGTCATGAAGGACCCCAGGTCCCACATCTTGTTCATCGTGTAGCCGAAGCCGATTCCCCGGTCCGGGTCGGCGTAGCCGAGCGAACCGCCCGCTCCACCATGACCGAAGGAGGTGGGACCACGGTTGTCCGGCTGGCCGGGCACCGGGAGCATGAACCCGAG
>Ga0182024_10023587_pt1 | contig 11002 bp, 10 predicted proteins | sample P32metaG_FD_120480 | JGI IMG/M metagenome (GOLD analysis project Ga0182024, IMG submission 120480) | Permafrost microbial communities from Stordalen Mire, Sweden - P3-2 metaG (Illumina Assembly) | ecosystem: Environmental > Terrestrial > Soil > Wetlands > Permafrost | place: Sweden: Stordalen... | reverse complement strand
CGGCGACAGCAGCGCGGAGCTGCGCTTCAAGGCGGAGCAGATCAACGATGTGCTCAAATCCCTCATGCTGCAGGACAATGGCGGGCAGGTGAGCAGCATCGTCTATCCATCCCAGGACCCGCTGGCCAAGACGCTCAAGAGCTTTCAGGTGGACATCACCGGGAACCCGTCGCTGGCGGAGCTGCTCAACCAGCTTCGCGGGGCGAAGGTGTCGGCGTCGCTCGGGACCGAGACCGCGGCGGGGATCATCCTCGGCGTCGAGCAGCGCCAGCGCCCGGTGGGCGAGAACGCGGTCGTGGAATATTGGGTGCTGAATCTTCTGAGCGGTGCGACGATCCGGTCCGTCTCTCTCGACGATCTACGGGAGCTGGAGCTCGATGAGCCGCAGTTGCAGGAGGAGCTGACGAAGGCGCTGGCCGCGCTTTCGCAGGCGCGCGATCAGGATAAGAAGCCGGTTACGATTCGCTTTAATGGCGAAGGAACGCGCGCAGTGCGGCTGGGGTATGTCGTGGAGACGCCGGTTTGGAAGACGAGCTATCGGTTGTTGCTTGGGGATCAAAATGAGGGCGCGGATCCCGCGAAGGGCAAGCCGGGGGGGCGTGTCATTGCCAGGCCTGTGGTGTCGCCACCGAAACGGCCGGCGCGCAAGCCGGTTGCACCGGCGGATGTAATGGTGCTGGGGGAACACCCGGCCGCTTATCTGGCTGCCGCGCTGGTTCGCTCCGATCACAAGATCCGGGTGCTCCATTGCCGCATTCCCGGCCAGACCGAACCCGACCGGCTCGTAGTTATCAACCCCGCCTTTTTCACGCTTCACCCGCTGCTTTCATCGCTGCAACGCAAACTGGAAACCACCGCGCTGTACGGCCTGCAGTTCCTGTCCGACGATCCGGCGATCAAGAGCGAGCATCGCAGCAAGTCGGCACTGGCGTACGTCGCGTCGTACCACGCGGTGCGCGACCTGGTTGCCGGCCGGGCCCGCGAAGAAGGCGTCGACCTGGTTGCGCCCGATGAATTGCAGATCCATCGGATCGATGAAGCTGGGCTCGAAGTCTCCGTTGACGGGTCCAACCTGCGGCCTAAGGTGTTGACGCTGGGCGGCGCACTCTCCGAAGGGCAACACAAGTTGCTCGGCCTGCCGGAGAGTTGGGGGGCCGACATCATCCATCGCTACAGCTACCTCAAGCTCCCGGGAAATACCTGGGCGGACTTCGGCTCGCGGCCGATCATGCCCATGTCCCTCAGCCTCAATCAAACGCTCTGCTGGGGCTGGCTGCTGCCGGGGACCAAGGCGTTGCAATTGGCGGTTGCCCAACCCGTCGAGACCGTATCGCGCCTCCGCCCGGTGGACCTGCTGACCCACTGGGCAAGCGTTCTTCGCGGCAACGGCATTCTCTCCGATAATTTGTTGCCCCTGGACCATTTACAGTCCAAGGACCTGCCCCTGGCGGGCGCCCTGGCTCATGAAGGCGTCGCTAACCGGACGCTGCTGGTAGGGCCGGCTGGCGGCTTCTATTCCGCCTGTTCCGAAGACATCTACCCCAACTGCTGGTCCGCCCTGTTTGCCGCCGACGCAATTAAGAAGGCATTGAAGGAGCGCCATCTCCAGGATGCGCTGCAACCCTACCGCTCCAAGTGGCGGACGACGCTGGGCGAGTACCTTCGCGGGCCGCAGCAGAATTTCCGGTTTCTACTCCCCTTCATTTACCGCAACCAGGTTATGACAACTCGACTGACCGAGAGCATTTTGCAGGGCAAAAGTGTCGTCCGGTAAGTGGGGCGTCCTATAAGAACGTCCCAATCAGGAAAAGTACCTATCGGGCCCCCATTGTTAGTCGTTAATATGGGTAATATAGGGTATATGGATACGATATACGGCCGGCAAAACTGACACAGGCAAATGAATTATTTGCGCTGGCGCATACTAACTATGCCGTAAGTTTAACATCGACAATAATTTGCGTCCTTTCGTCGCGCTGCCGATACGTTAAGCTGGAACGGTTTTTCCCGTCGATGACAGGTTTAACGACGACAGTCGCCAATCGATACGACCGGGCAATGCCAGCATGTCGCGCTGGCAACCCCAATACTTATTGCGGAGCAATACCATGAGTGCAATCAATGGCCTAGGGGGAAACTCTCCAATCCAGCGGACCACCGCGCCGGCTGCGGCCACCAATCCGACCGCTGCCACGTCCACTTCCACAACACGCCCGGCGGACAAACTCGATCTGTCCGGCGCCAGCCACCTGCTCCAGTCGCTGAAGACGAACAACATCCGTGCCGACAAAGTCGCCGCGGTCAAATCACAAATCGAGACCGGCACCTACGAAGACGACCATAAGCTCAACGGGGCTTTGGATGGGTTGCTGGACGACCTGCTCAAGTAATCTCCAGAAGTCTAGTGATCCGTGAAAAGAGCCCCATCATGGCAGCCCTCGTGCGATCCCCTTCGCCGCGGCGAGTTGCGTGGTTGACCTGGCCCATCCTGCCGGTACTGCTGGTGATCTCCGGCTGCGCCGGCAACACCGCGCCGCCGCAGGCAACCGGGCCATTGGCCGCCTATCCCACCACCCCGGCGTTCCTCTCGGTCAAGGCGATGCATGCCGAAGCCGGCACCGATCGGGACCAGCGGGCGCTGCTGATGACCTGGTTTGTCGACGGCGACCCCAACGTCGCCGAGTACTGCAGCGTCCTTCCCGACGGGCACGTCAGCGCCTACCGCCTGTTCTTCGACTCGGCCAACCAACCGCACCTCAAGCGGGACCTGGACTCGGAGCAACTCTCGCAATTAAAGCAGACGATGGATTCCCTGCCGCCATCGCAATCCCCGACCCTGCGCGACATGATCATCGTCAGCTTCAGGGACTACACGACGGGCCAATGGATGACGCGGACTTATGATCGCTTCAACCGCCCGGCCGCCGTATCGACACTGTTTGCGGTGACTGGTGCGCCCATCGAGCCTGAGTGACTGCGAAGAGGCGACAAGTCAGGGCTTGGGGATGCTAGACCGATTGGCGTACAATAAGTCGCCATGAAAAGCCCCTTTCCCGGCATGGACCCGTATCTCGAAGCACGATGGTCGGACGTGCATCCCAAGCTGATCGTCTATTTGGCCGAGACGATTCAGGCGGCACTGCCTTCCGATCTCAGGGCGCGCGCCGAAGAGCGACTCCTACTGGAGACGCTCGCAAACGCCCCGCTCAACAGATACCAAAGCGATGTAGCGCTCTTGCAGACTCGGCGACGATTCGAAGAGCCGCCCGCCGGTGCCGCATTGGCTACCGTCGAGCCGTTCAGTATCGAGTTCTCTGATGCGCCCGAGATCGATCGTTTTCTACAGATCATCGACCTCACCAATAAGAACCGAGTGATCACCGCGATCGAGGTCTTAAGCCCCTGGAATAAGAGCGCGGGCCGGCTCAATAAAGACTATCGGCGGAAGCTCAAAGATTACGGCCGGGCGGAAGTAAGCGTGGTCGAGATCGATCTGCTGCGCAGTTCTAGACGTCATCTCGAGGTTAATGAGGAAAACGTGCCGCCCGAGCGCAGTTCCCCCTATCTGGCGTGCCTTCGGCGAAGCTGGTGCCCTACGCTTTGGCAGGGCTACCCGATCAGCCTGCGTTCGCCGCTCCCGGCCATCCCCATTCCCTTGCGGGAGAACGAGCCGCAGGTATGGGTGGCATTGCAGCCGCTGATCGAGCGCGTCTACGTTTCCGGCGGGCACGACGACATTGACTACACCAAGCCAGCCAAGCCGCCTCTGAAAGGCAAGGGCGCGAAATGGGCCGACGACCTGCTCAAAAGTGCGGGGAAGCGGTGACGGCCGCAGAATGCGATCACTGAGCGAATGGTGTCGGCTAAAGCCGATGCCCGGGGCGTTTCTGGAAAGGAGACTTCGATGTCCAATGAGCCCGTCAAACCAGGACCGCTGCCGCCGCCGGTGCCGCAGCAGGTGATTGGTTATGCCACGCCTGCCAATCCTGCCTGGCACCCGCCGCCGCCCGGCCCACAGCCGGGTGACTCTACGACCCAGAAGGTTTTCGACACGGTCGCCGGGCCCAACATCCGTCTGAAGGACAACCTCATTCAGCTCGTGTGCGTCATCGTCGGCGCGGTCATTGGGGGCGTGATCGGGAGATTCAAGGGCGATCAAATGGGAATGCTCATCGGCATTCTCGCCGGGCTGGTGGGGGCGCTGGTCTTGTCGGGACTGGTGATCGGCATTCTGCGCTTCTTCGGCGCGGTGAAGAAGTAACCAGCGCCGCAGGAGCGGCTATCATCGCTCTCGGAAAGGCCATTCACGGCCAAGCTCGCTTGCCGCGAGCATTCAATCGCTCTTCAATTCGTTAGAGGTTGCTTCACAACCTCTCTGACTCGGGCCGTGTCGGCCCGGGCTGGCCGACAGGCCAGGTAATTCATTGGGGATCATGTCCCCCCGGGGACCGCGCTCTCATGGAGCAACGGATGGCTTGGAACTACATCAGCTTGAAAGACTCCGAATCCAGGGCTCGCCGGCAATACGTTCTCGACCAGACCTCGCGCTGGTGGTCGGCGTTCGCGGCCAAACGCGTTGAGGTCGAAGCCGGCCTGATGGCCTCGGCCACCGCCATGGATGCCGGCTCGTTCGACAGCGAGATCGAACGGGTACTGCCGGTATCGCCCCAACTCACCGCGTGGATGAACCAGCAGGTCGGCTCAATCGACGTCCGCCTGCACTGGGAGTTCGGCCAGGAGGCCGGCGGGAAGTTCTTCCTGACGATTACCGCAGGCGACTGCCTGCGGCTGCGGCCGATGGTGCATTCGCTCGTGGCCGCGGCGCCGCAACTGCCGGGCTGGATGTTTCTCGGTCACCGCCCGCCGATCCAGCCTTATTGGGCGGTGCAAGCCGCCCGGCAACGCACCGGGTTGAACGCCATCGCCCCCAGCGTTTTGTCGCGGCTCGGCTCCAACAACCGGATCGACATGACCTTCAAGATGAAGGCGGCCCGCGACGACGAAGCCAGCGCCGTCGTGCTGGCCGCCGGATTGGCGGAAGCCATCGTGGGCGAAGAGGCGTTCATCCGCTGGGTGGGCGAAATCGACGTCGAGCCGCTCGACCGCGGGCCTGCCCCGGACACATACTTGGGTTTGTCGCAGCTCCGCGGGACCGTCATGGGCCTCATTCAGACCGTGACCAACTCTCTTCCGGCGCATCCCCTGCACAAGCAGGAACCGCCGAGGAAATGGCCCACGTTCAGGTTCACGCCGACACCGGCGGCGGATTACCCGCGCCAGGACGACTTGTCCGTCGGCCGGTCGATCGTGCCGGCGGTGCGAACCGCCGCCTTCGGCGACGGCCCGGGCCGGCCGCCGAAGTCCCCTTTCTATTCCACGTCGTTCTCCCGCTCCGGCGAAACATTCTGCTATCTCAAGATCGACTTACCCGACCTTACCGTCGAACAGCGCCGCAAGCGCAAGTACCAGATCGAAGACCCGGTCGATTCCGACCTCCGCCGGGCCGGCGCCGGTTGCGTCGTCGGGAGCAGCACGGGCCTGCGCTATATTTATCTGGACCTGGCGATCATGGATGTGAAGCAGGCGCTGTCCGTGCTGGCTCCGGTTCTGCGCCCGTTGCAACTGCCCGAGCGGAGCTGGCTGCTGTTTTACGACACGGAGATGGCCGACGAATACATCGGCTTGTATTCCGCCAGCGGCGCCCCGCCGGCGGTCCCGCCCGGCGCGGCGGAATTTTCCCGCCGGCCGCTGGCGCGGCCCAAGCCGCCGCCGAAGGCGGAGGAGGTCCCCCTGACCGAGCTGTTGCCGAACCAATTGCTATTTTGACCGGACTGACAAGGAGCTTGTTCGTGTTCGGTTCCCATCTGTCCATCGCCGGCGGTATGCACAACGCCCTTCTCGAAGCGGAGAAGTTAGGGTTCGCTTCGGTCCAGGTCTTCACGAAAAACCAGCAGCAGTGGTCTTTCGCCCCCCTCGGCGACGAAATCGTCGAGCAGTGGAAATCGCATTGCCGGCGGCTGGAATTCCAGCAGACGGTTAGCCATGACAGTTACCTGATCAACCTGGCGTCGCCGGACGCGGCCTTGCGGCAGCGGAGCATCGGGCTGTTCGTCGAGGAAGTATCGCGCTGCGCGGCACTGGGCATTCCGCTGCTCGTGACGCACCCCGGGGCACATATGGGGGACGGGGAGGAGGCCGGGCTGCGGCGGGTGGTCGAATCGCTTGACGCGGTGCATGCGGCGATTCCAAAGGTTGCCGTCACGACCTGTCTGGAAATCACCGCCGGACAGGGGACTTCGCTTGGCTATAAACTGGAGCACCTGGCGGAGATCATCGCCCTGGTGAAGGAGCCGGCTCGGCTGGGGGTCTGCCTGGACACGGCCCACCTGTTCGCCGCCGGGTACGATTTCCGCGGCCGCAAGTATGCCGGCTTCCGCAAACGGCTGGAGGCGCTTGTCGGCGTGTCACGGGTGAAAGTCCTGCACCTCAACGACTCGAAGAAGGACCTGGGCAGCCGGGTCGACCGGCACGAGCACATCGGCCTGGGGACCATCGGGCTCGGGGGGTTCAAGCCTTTCGTGCGCGACAAGGCATTTGCCAATGTGCCGAAGATCCTGGAGACGGCCAAGGGAAAAGACGAATCCGGGAGGGACTGGGATGCGGTGAACCTGGAGGTGTTGCAGGGGTTGCTGTAAGAGAACGACTGCTAATCCGCCGCAGGCGTCGGAGCAGCAACGGGAAGCGAAGCCGGAGTCGAGGGGACGACGGGAACCGACACGGCGGTGGGCGGCGATGGCGCTGACTCGGCGTTGGGGAATTCGGGGGTGCGGTCTCTCAGGCTTTCCAGGTATCTCCCCTTAGGGCTCTGGTTCCGCAGGCGGAGCAATTCCACCATGCTTTTGACGTGTGCGTTCATGCCGTTGAGCGTATCGAATTGTTCAAGGACCGACGACAACGATTGCTTCTGGCGGCGCAGGAACAATTGGCGATAGGCCTGGTCGATGGCTCGGATGTCCTCGGCGGGGAAGCCGGCCCGCTGCATACCGCGCTTGTTCAGTCCGCGGACCCTGTCGGCGCCGTCCACTTTGACAAAGGGGGGCACGTCGTGGTGGATCCGCGCGGCGGCGGCCAGGTAGGCGTACTCGCCGATCGTCGTGTAGTGGTGGATGCCAACCAGGCCCATCATCGCCACGAAGTCGCGTACGACGACGTGCCCGGCGATCATGACGTTGTTGGCGATCACACAATGGCTGCCGATGCTGACGTCGTGGGCGACGTGACTGTTGACCATCAGCAGGTTGTCGTCGCCGATGCTGGTGACCCCGCCGCCTTTTTCCGTCCCGACGTGGACTGTGACGGCCTCGCGGAAGGCGTTGCGGCTGCCGATCTGCAGCCGGGTCGGCGCTCCCTTGTACTTTTTGTCCTGCGGCGCGGTACCGAGCACCGAATTGGGGAAAAAGATGTTGTTCTCCCCGATGGTGGTCTGCCCGACGACGGTAACGCTGTTGAGCAGTCGGCAACCCTTGCCGATCTTGACATCCGGGCCGATGACGCAGAATGGCCCGATCTCCACGTCCTCGCTGATTTCGGCGCTGGGGTCAACGACGGCATGCGGGCTGATCTTGGGCTGCTCGTCGGAAAAGAACTTGAAATTAAAGAGATTGCGGAACCAGGCCGGCCGTTTGGGGGCGGCAGGCAGGGCCGGTTGCGCGGGCGTCGCTTCTACGGGTTTTGCTGGCTTGGGTTCCATCGTTGCTGACCAGTCACTCACGGCTGGGGCGGCAAGTTATATCGTCACTACACCGGCTCGACGTCGGGCTCGGCGTCCACGAGCATGAATTTGATGTCGGCCTCGCAAGCCAGCTTGTCTTCCACGAACGCCTTGCAGCGGACGTGGCCGGTGCGGCTCTTCACCCGCACGGCCAATGCTTCCAGGATCAACTGATCGCCCGGTACGACGGGGTGACGCATTTTTACCTTATCCATACTTAATAGAATGGCAAGCTTCCCGGTGTGTTCCAGCTTGGTGCTGAGCAATAATCCGCCGAGCTGCGCCATTGCCTCCACGATCAGGACGCCGGGCATGATCGGTGTGCCCGGGTAATGGCCCTGGAAGAAAATATCGTTGAACGTGACGTTCTTGATCCCGGTCGCCTTGTAGTCCCCGACGATCTCCAGCACCCGGTCCACCAGAAGCATCGGGTAACGATGCGGCAGAATGCGCTGGATCCGCCGGATGTCCATTTCCGCGTCGCGATGGACCAGTGACTGGCGCGTGGTGGAGGCTTCCTGCTCCAGGAGCCGGCGGGCCATCAGGTGGTTCAGCTTGTGTCCGCTCTTGCACGCCACGATGCGCCCGCGGATGGGCCGGCCGACCAGGAACAGGTCCCCGATCAGGTCCAGCAGCTTGTGACGGGCGCACTCATCGACGAATCGGAAGGCGTTTTCGATCGGGCCCTCGGGAGCGATCACCAGCAAATCCTTGGGCGAGAGGTGCTTGCCCAGCCCACGGGCGCGAAGCTCCTGGGCCTCGTTTTCGAAGATGAAGGTGCGCGCGGGGGCGATCTGCGAGGCAAAATCGTCCATCCCCGGCGCGGTGCCGCTCGGCCCGCTCTTGAGGTGGAAGCTGACCGTCTGCCGGCCCACCGGCGGCGGGGCCTCGAACTCGTACATCACTTCCAGCCGGTCCGTCGGGCCGGGCAGGGCGGCGATCGTCGCCCCCTCCAGGGCCACCTGGATCGGCTTGCGGATGATCAGCGGCTGGGCGTCGGCATCCTGCTCGATCACGCCGGCTTGCTGGATGGCGTCAACGAAGGGACTGCTGCTCCCGTCCCCGCCGGGCAGTTCTCCCACCGACCCGCCGGAAACTCGCACGATGGCGTTATCGACCCCCATGCCGGCCAGCGCCGCCATGCAATGCTCGATCGTTTCGACGAACAGCGTGCCATTACGCAAACAGGTGCGGCGCGGGCGGTTGAGGACATTTTCGACCAGGGCGGGAATGGTCGCCACCTTCCCGTCCTGCTCGCGGACGAAAGTGATGCCCGAGCCCGGCTCGCCTGGCGCGAACGTCAGCGTCGCGGTCTCGCCCGAGAACAACCCGGGACCGGCCAACGATGCTTCGCGCGAAAGTGTCCGTTGATGCTCGCTCAAGCTCCACAATCGACGACTGGCGAACGGGCCTTGGGTGGCTCGATTCGCTCTCGTTCCTTCAAGCGACGTCCCCGAGTCGACAAGAAAAATGCGACTCGAAAGGGTGTATCATAGCATTCCCGCGAGAAACTCAAAACCATCGGTCGTTCTTGAGCGGTTTTGGACGCGTTAGCCCGGAAAAATCCGGGTTAGGCTCTATCTAGGACGCCCGCGCGGAGATGACGGAAACCGCCGACTCAGGCGGAAAGAGGAGACATTGGGTGATAGGTGTCGGGGGCCGGACGGTCCGGTCGATCATCCGGAGGTAGATCCCCATGCAATACGCAAAGTCGATCATTCCCCAGATGCCGACGGGAATGTCATTGCGAAGGATGGAATAGCAATCGCCTCGAATGCAGACGAGTGCGATTTCATCGCGGCCGTCATGGCCAACGAAAGTTCGGCGCTCGATTTGTACGTCCATGTTCCCCAGTCCGGTACGCGGTGGAACACACGAACCCGTGCCGATCCGTGGAACGGGCGGTAGTCCCTAGAACTCGGGCGATGCTAGCGGTTTATTTTCCAATGACAAGGCAAATTTCACATCCCCGCAGTGGTCTTTTGATGCCAGATGTTGGGGCGGCAAAACGTCAATATCGTAATGTGTTGATATGTATCTATACTTTGGAATGGCAAGTGTTTATGTTCATCAATGCGACTTCTTTACACGATGCCTAAGGTCCGGAAGATGGAGACATGATGCAATGTCTGCACCTGAATCTGGACGGCGCTTGGCAAGATGGGGAACTCGATGTGCCGGAAATCGACATGCGGCACTGGGGCCCTCGCTTGCGCTACTGCGCCCCGGATGCCGAGGTCGAGGCGTTCGACAAAAGTCTGCCGGACCCTCTCTGTCCGTTCATACTTTACGGTTCGGGGGACTTTCACTATTTGGCGGCCTTATGGGTGCGGCGGGCGGCCCGGCGAGCGGTAGGGGGGATGAACCCCGGTCAGCTTACCGTCGTCTCATTCGACAACCACCCCGACTGGGACGTGCGCCCACCCCGATGGGCGTGCGGCGGGTGGATTTGCCGGGCATTGGAAATACCCCAACTGCGCGCCAGTGTATGGGGCTGCGGCAACTTCGAGTTGGCATGGCCTGCCCGGCTGTTTGCCAATCGCGCCGCCCTCGCCGACGGCCGGCTCACCGTTCACGCCTGGGCCGAGCGGCACAAGCCCGCCGTCTGCCGCCGATTCGGCTGCATGAGCCGAGCCGACTGGCGCGAACGCTTCGAGGCATTCGCCACCGGACTCGCCGGCAGCGACGTCTATGTCACGGTGGACCTCGATTGCCTGCGAAAGGGCGAGGCCGTCACCAACTGGGAAAACGGGCTTTTCACGGCTGACGACGTGGCCTGGGCGATCGGCCGCCTTTGCGATGCCGCCCGCGTGATCGGCGGCGATTTGTGCGGGGCCTGGTCCCGGCCCGCCTACGCCCGCTGGCGGCAGCACTTTGCCGGCAACTGGGACCATCCGAAGTTCCCCCAGCCCGATGAATCGCACGCCCGCCGGGTCAACAGCGCGGCGCTGGCAAAGATTTGGCCGGCCCTGACTGGCGTGTAGGCTGTGTAGGCCGTGTAGGCTATATCCCAAAACACTTCAGGCTTGCGGCGGGGCCGCCCGCGAACCTGAAGTGCTTTGAGATACAGCCTATAGTTGAGATCGTCCGATAATGAAGGCAATCTATGCCAACGATAATCCTACCCAAAAAGCCGGGCCTGTTTCGCTACTCGAACCGGGATGCCATCCCGGTCGCCTTCGGGCTCGTCCACCTGCTGTACTTGGTGTCGATGTTCGCCGTCTTCACCTT
>Ga0182024_10023586_pt1 | contig 11003 bp, 6 predicted proteins | sample P32metaG_FD_120480 | JGI IMG/M metagenome (GOLD analysis project Ga0182024, IMG submission 120480) | Permafrost microbial communities from Stordalen Mire, Sweden - P3-2 metaG (Illumina Assembly) | ecosystem: Environmental > Terrestrial > Soil > Wetlands > Permafrost | place: Sweden: Stordalen... | reverse complement strand
GGTGCCCCCGGCCGGCGCCGGCGCGGCGCGCTCCCGGCGGCGCCGACGAGTGAGACACCCCCGCGCGATTCTTGAAGGTGTGCACGGGCGCACGAGCCACCCGAAGTTGGCCCGCAGGCTGGACCAGGCTGCGATGGGCCAGCACGGGCTGCTCCGGCGGGGTCAGATGCTCGAGATCGGGCTGTCGAGAGGGAAAGTCCGGCGGATGCTCCGTAATGGTCAGGTCGTCCGAATGGGCCGCGGCGTGTACCGCACCGCTGGGGCGCCGAGCACGTGGGAACAGTCGCTGCTCAGCGGGTGCCTGGCCTCCCGGGCCACCGCCTCGTTCACCTCAGCCTGCCGGCTGCACGGGTCGAGGGTCGTCCCGGCGAACGATCACGAGGTGACGGTGACCCGGGGGACAAGACCCGCATCGCTCGGGGCGCTCACCGTCCACCGCACCCGTGGCCTCCCGGCCCGTGAGGTCACGCGCAAGCGGGGCATCCCGGTGACGACGCCGTTGCGCACGCTGAGCGACATGGCCCCCAGGCTTGACGAGGCCCAGCTCGAGGAACTGATCTGCGACTTCCTCAGCCGTCAGGTCATCACCGCCGAGCAATTGGTGAAGCACGTCTCCTGCGCCGGCGGCCGCCGGCCGGGCGCTCCGCGGCTGAGACGAGTTGCGATTCGTCTCCTCGATGACGGCGTGCCTGAGAGCGTGGCCGAGGACCAGCTCATCCAGCACCTGCAGCAGCTCGGCTTTCCCGAGCCGGAGCGCCAGCTGGAGGTGAGGACAGGCGACAACCGGTTCGTGGCCCGGGTCGATCTCGGTTACCCGGATCACCAGGTCGCCATCGAGATGGACGGCTACCGCTGGCACTCGGGCCCAAGGCAGTTCAACACCGACCGGAAGAGAGATCTCGAGCTTGCTGCCCTCGGCTGGCGGGTGTTCCGGATGACGCCGGCCAACCTCGCCCGTGGGGGAGCCGAGCTGTGGGCGACGTTGGCGAGGGTGATGGGCGGTGCCGAACGTGCCCGAAGCCCCGGTGCCGCCTAAACGGGCAGCGGTCGACCGCTCAATGCATAAGGACCACTTGGGCAAGGGAACCTCTAATGTGGGCGGCGTAGCGCTGCCGTCCTAGATCGTCCGGCCAGGCGCCAGACGCCATATGACGGGTGCTCTAACCAAGGAGTCGCGAATCGGCATGGCGAGACTGACGAAGGGCGGCAGTCGCCGCGATGACGAGCCGGCTGTAGGCGACGAGTCGGAGGCTCTCCCGGTCGGCGCCGACACGATGGTCAGTGGGGGTGCAAGGAAGTCAGCACCTCGCTCTCCGCGCCGGACGATCGCCGACGGGGCCACACCCCACGAGAGCGACGGTCAAGCGGGCACTGTGCAACCTCGCACTTCGCCGAGGGCAACGGCAACGGCAATCGCCCCCGAGCGCACCCCCGATCAGCAAGCAGCCGAGCGCCAAGAAGCCGAGCAGCAACACGCCGCCCACTCCGCCGCCGACAGCTATCGCGGTTTCACGAGGGAGGAGCTGATCGCGGACTACCGCCTCGCCTGCACCTCCCGGGCGATCGATGACCGCGAGATAATGCTTCAGAAGCAGTCGCGGGTCTTCTTCCAGATCTCCGGTGCGGGCCATGAGGTGCTGCTGCTCGCCCTCGCCCGCTCCCTCCGCTCCGGGTACGACTGGTTCTTTCCCTACTACCGGGACCAGGCCCTCTGCCTCGGCCTCGGCGTCACGCCGAAGGAGATCCTCCTCCAGGCCGTCGGGTCGGCGGACGACCCGAGCTCGGGCGGGAGACAGATGCCGTCCCACTGGGGGGCCAAGCGGTTGAACATCGTCTCCCAGACGAGTCCGACCGGAAGTCAATGCCTGCCGGCCGTCGGTTGTGCGGAGGCCGGCCGTTACATCGCACCGAGGAGGCTCCCCGGATGCACGGCCTTTGGCGACGAGCTGACGTACGTCTCACTCGGAGAGGGCGCCACGTCAGAAGGCGAGTTCTGGGAGAGCCTCAACACCGCCTGCCGCCTGCACCTCCCGGTCCTCTTCCTCGTCGCCGACAACGGCTATGCCATCTCGGTGCGAGCGGCCGATCAGGCGCCGGCGCCGATCTCGGAGCTCGTGAGCGGGTTCCGCGGGTTGGCGATCACGAAGTTCGACGGGACCGACTACTTCACCTCGCGAGAGAAGGGGGCGGCTGCCATCGCCAGGGTGCGGGCCGGCGAGGGCCCCGGGCTGATCCATGCCACGGTGACCCGGCCCTACTCGCACTCCTCGCAGGACACCCAGGCGAAGTACCGGTCGGCGGAGGAGCTCCTCGAGGAAGCCGGCCACGACCCGATCCTGCGGTTCGAGCACCAGCTCATCACGGGCGGCATCATCTCTGCCGCCGAGGCGGAGAAGATCCGCGAGGAGGTCCGGGCAGAGGTCGGCCTGGTCGCACGGGAGGCCCTGGCAGCGCCTCGACCCGACCCCGCCACTGTGACCGAGAACGTGCTCGCCCTCCCTGTGATTCCCGATCCCGAATCCGCCCCGACGGCTGTCGACGAGTCCGAGGCCGGTGCCGACACAGCCGACGCCGGCCGGCCCTCGATCGCCGGCCATCCGTCTGATCCGATGAGCGAGCCCGCAAGCCGCGGCGAAGCGCTCGGCATGGGTGACTCCATCCGGCTGACTCTTGCCGAGCTCATGGCCGGCGACGAACGCATCCGTATCTTCGGTGAAGACGTTGCCGACGCGGCCGAAGACGTCATGGACGAGGTCGAGGGCAAGGGCGGCGTCTTCGGCACGACACACGGGCTCCAGAAGACCTTCGGCATCTCCCGCTGCTACAACACGCCGCTCGCCGAGGCGAATATTGTCGGCCGCGGCATAGGTCAAGCCATGCGAGGGCTGCGTCCGTGCGCCGAGGTCCAGTTCTTCGACTACATCTGGCCGGCGATGCACCAGATCCGCGCCGAAGCCGCCACGACGCGCTGGCGCTCCCAAGGCCAGTTCACCGTGCCGCTCGTGATCAGAGTCGCCATCGGCGGCTACGTCCGCGGGGGCTCGCTGTGGCACTCGCAGTGCGGAGAGTCGATCTTCGCCCACACCCCGGGCCTCATCGTCATATTCCCCTCGAGGGCGCGAGACGCCGTCGGACTCCTCCGGGCGGCGTTCAGGTGCGAGGACCCGGTCCTCTTTCTCGAGCACAAGCACCTGCTGCGTCAGAAGTACGCCATGGATCCGTTCCCAGCGGCGGACTACGTCCTCCCCCTTGGCAAGGCGGCGAAGGTCCGGGAGGGCAACCATCTCTCCATCGTCACCTGGGGCGCGACCGTGCAGAAGTCCCTCGATGCCGCCAAGCGGCTCGAGATGGACGGGCTCTCGACCGAGGTGATCGACCTGCGCACCATCATCCCCTGGGACCGGGAGGCGGTCGCCACCACCGTGGCACGGACGTCCAAGCTGCTCGTCGTCCACGAGGACGTCCTCACCTGCGGCTTCGGTGCCGAGGTGGCGGCGTGGGCGGCCGAGCACTGTTTCTCCGACCTCGACGCGCCGGTGGCCAGAGTCGGCGCCACCGACACCTTCGTCGCTTACGAGCCGACCCTCGAGCAGGCGATCCTGCCACAGGTGGACGACATCGAACAGGCTGCGAGGGAGCTCGCCGCCTTCTGACGAGCTGCGCAAGCGGGGGTCGACCTGGCTTCAGACAGGTGCGGCCACGCCGGCGCCCGCCTTGCGCGTCGGCCCTGCGCGCCGCCCGCAGCGCTCCGCTCTGAGCAGCAGCCCGAACCCCTACCGCTTCTGGTCAGGAGCAAAGCGCTGCGTCAGCCACGATCAGCCGCCCCAGCAGGATCAGCATCAGTACCAGCACGACGAGCAGGAGAGCGGCGTCGTGGCTGAGCGCCTGCAGCTTCGACGACGGCTCGTCCCAGAACTCGAAGCCGCCGTAGGTCAGGTACGGCTGTGGCGAGTGGGAGAGGGCGAACGACGGGAAGCCGATCGAGCCGCCGGCGGTGTACAGCAAGGGCGCCGTCTCTCCGACGGAGATGGCGAGGGCCACGATGATGCCGGTCGAGATTCCCGGGATCGCCGAGCGGAGCACGATCCGGCGGCATGAAATCGTTCCCACGCGCACAAGCGGCGGCGCACCGCCACCCGCCGGGGGCGGCGCCCGCCCGCCCGATGTCAAGAGCGCCGCCCAGGTCAGCCAGCGCCCGAGCTCCACTTCGAAGCTCCTAGGTCAGCCGGCGCTGGAGCGCCCTTCGAACCTCCCCAGGACAGCAGGCGCCCGAGGGAGCTACTTGGCCTTAAGGTCTGGCGGTCGCTCGTCGCCCACGAGTAAAGTCCCTGCATGGCGGGCTACTGCCGGCTGTCCGCCATGCCAAAAAATGTCGGCATCTCTGGCGGGAGGAGACCATTATGCGCCGAACACTGACGCTACTTGTGGCTGGAATCGTAACACTGACCTTGGCCTTGCCAGCAAACGCTAACGCCGCTACCAACACAACGATCAAAGACTCGAACAGCAACTTGTTTGCCGGGTATGTGCAGAAGGCTGGCCCGAGCGGCTATCCCCGCTATTACGAAATACTTGACAACATCACCGTGCCGACAGCGAGCGATTTCACTAGGGCGGGCATCTCGCGTGACCTCGCCAACATCGGCACCGAGACCGCCGGAGTGTCCGGTGGTGTCGAGGTGGACACCTCCGATAACACCGCCTTCTACACGGCAATCGGCATCTGGGGTCAGCACATCGTGTCCTTTGCCCAAGTGAAGCCGGGCGACGTGCTGCAGGTCACTGTCCGAGAGACCGGCTCGACAAACGGCACTCCTGACTGGCTTGTCGAGATTTTCGACGACCAAACCGGCCAGGAGTTTGATGCCACCAACCCTGACGCGGCGGCCAACACCACTGCCGGGGCGTTTGAGGCACGGTTCCAAGAGTCCAATGGCACCTATATACCGCTGACGCGGACCAGCGCGGTCACTTTCGCCGCCGCTCGAGTGTTCTGGGCTGAGAAGGGCCAACCGAAAGTTAAGGTGAGTCCGCTGATGGCCGGGGTGCCCAAGGGGGCCACGCTGTACAAGCTGACCATGCAGACCCTAAAAGGCAAGACGATCGCTGCCCCGTCCAAGCCGAGCGATGGCGGCAGCAACTTCAGCGTGAAAGCGGGCTAGCCTCGGAAGCGGCCGGGGCGAAGCCCTGCCGCATCGTGTTCTCCGTCACCACTCGCGGATCGACGAACTGGTAGAGGTAGTCGGGTCCGCCCGCTTTCTGGCCCAGGCCGGACATGCCGAAGCCGCCGAAGGGCTGGCGGCCCACGACGGCACCGATCGTCCCGCGGTTGATGTAGCTGTTGCCGGCCCGGAGGAATTCCGAGGCTTGGCGGATGTGGGACGGCCAACGGGAGATCAGCCCGGCCGTCAGGGCGTACTCGACCGAGCTCGCCAACTTGACCGCCTCGTCCAGATCAGCCGCCCGCATGACTGCCACCACCGGGCCGAATATCTCCTCCTGGGCGAGGCGCGAGGCGGCGGACACGTTGTCCACGATCGTGGGGCCGACGAAGTATCCCCGTTCGGGCAGCTCGTCGCGCTGGAGGACGACGTTGCCCCACTCCCCGCCGGCAGCACGCTCCTGCCACTGCAGGATGCGCTTCATGGCGTCCTCGTCAATGACCGGGCCAAGCTCGGTGCCCATCTGCTGCGGCGACCCGATGGCGAGCGCCCTCGTCGCCTCGACGAACCGCTCGAGGAAGGGGTCGTGAACGCCGCCGATGGTGATTATCCGCGAGGTCGCCGAACACCGCTGGCCGGCGTAGCCGAACGCGGAGCGGACGGCGGCGGGGACAGCCACGTCGAGATCGGCATCCGAGTCGATGACGAGGGCGTTCTTGCCGCCCATCTCGGCCAGCACGCGCCGGACCTCCCGCTGGCCGGGCACTACCCGGGCGGCGGTCTCGTTCAGGTGCAGACCGACCGCCTTGGAACCGGTGAAGGCCACCGTGGTCACATCGCGATGGGTGACGAGATGGTCGCCGATCTCCTCGCCGATCCCGGGTAGGAAGGCAAAGACGCCCTCCGGGAGCCCCTGCTGTACGAAGCTGTGCGCGAGAGCCTTCGCCAGCACGGCCGCGATGGCAGGCGTCTGCTCGGCCGGCTTGAGCACGACCGAGTTGCCGGCGACGAGGGCGCCGGCCACCATCCCGGTCGGGATGGCGAGGGGGAAGTTCCACGGGGCGATGACGACTGCCACGCCCCGGCCCCGGTAGCTGAGGCGGTTCTCCTCGCCGGGCGGGGACTGGACCGTGCCGCCCCGCCCGAGCACGATGGCTTGCCGGCCGTAGTACTCGAGGTAGTCGATCGCCTCGCAGACGTCGCCGTCGGCGTCGTCCCAGCACTTGCCGGCCTCGAACACCTCCAGAGCCGCAATGTCGAAGCGGTTCTCCCGCATCCACGCCGCCGCCCCGAACAGCACTGACGCGCGGGCGGCGGCCGGCCGCCGCGACCACTCGTCGAAGCCGGCGGCACAGACCCGTATCGCTTCGTCGGCTTCGGCGATACCGGCGCAGGCCGAAGTGGCGAGCGTCGAGGCGGGATCGGCCGGGTTGACCGAGGTGATGGTCCTGGAGGTCTGCACGTCCCGGCCGTTGATTCGCGCCGGGACGAAGAAGTCGAGCACACCGGCTTGACGACCGACGGCCTCAGCCATCTGCTGGCGGACCTCGGGGCGGAACCACTCCGCCAGGGGCTCCGGCCGGTACTCGCGCGGGAAGCGGGCCGATGTCGCTCGGCGCCCCGCCCGGGCGGACTCGAGGGAGGCTGCCGCGGGCGCCGGCGTGCGCCGGCGGACACGAGCGACCGGCCCGCCCCGGGCGGACCGGGGCAGCTTCGGCTTCGCGAGCAGCTTGTCGAGATCCTTGCCTTCCGCAAAGCGGTGCCGCACGAAGCTCTCCTGAGAGGTGTTCTCGAGCAGCCGCCTCACCAGGTAGGCCATCCCCGGGACCAGCTCTCCCATCGGGGCGTAGACCCGCAGGCGGAAGCCCAGCTGCCGGATGGCTTCGTGGACGGGCTCGGCCATCCCGTGCAGCAGCTGGATCTCGTAGCCGTTGTCCGGGATGCCCGCTTGGCGGCCGGCGGCGATGGCATAGGCGAGCGAGCGGAGGTTGTGCGAGGCAAAGCCGGACCGGACAACGCCGTGCGCGCCGTGCAGCATGCGGGTGCAGTGCTCGTAGTTGAGGTCGGTCTCCGCCTTGTGCTCGTAGACCGGCGGGCTCCAGCCGGCCGCCTCGGCGACGATCGTCTCGGTGTCCCAGTAGGCACCCTTGACGAGCCGGACCGCGATCGGGACCCGCCGGTGGGCGGCAGTCGCCCACTCGATCAGCTGAGCAAGGTCTTGTGCGCTGTCCTTCAGGTATGCCTGCACGACGATCCCCGCATGAAGGCGCTCCAGCTCCGGCTCGGCCAGGAGATCCCGGAACAGCCGGTGGGTCAGGTCCTTCGTGTCGTAGCGCTCCATGTCGAACCACACCTGCGCCCCACGTCGGGCCGCGGCAGTGAGGATCGGCAGCAGTCGCCGGCGCTCGGAGTCGATCCCCGCCTCCGCCGTGAGCGGCGCAAAGTCAGGTGCCAGGGCGGACGGCTTGATCGAGGCCGCCACACGCGGCAGCCCGCCGAGGTCGTCGAGCTCGAGCCGCTCGTTGGCCGGCCACTGCTCGCTCGCCCCGAGGAGAGAGTCGAGGAGGTCTGTGAGACGCGATGCGTACCGGTCCGCCTCGGAGTGGGAGAAGGTGTGCTCGCCGAGCAGGTCGATCGTGGCGGCCGTGCCCCCGCGCCACATCTTGCCCACCTCGGTGGCCACGTCGGCCGGGTGTTGGCCCACGATGAACTGCTCGGCCATCCGGGTGATCTCCTGGCGGGCGATACGCGTGACGATCTTCCGGCCGGCGGGCAGGACGGCGGCCGCCTTGAGGGGCGCACCGACAACGCTCGCGGCCACGCTCTGGTCGAAGTACTCGATCAGGTGCTCGACGGTGTCCCGGTCGTCCCGCATCGCCGGGAAGACGTCCACAAACCTGAACAGGTCGGTCTGGAACTCCGGAAAGCGCATCGCGAGGGTCATCATCACCCGGGTGATGCGAGACATCCGGTAAGCGCCGGCCTTCATCCCGCCGCCCAGGCGCGATATCTCCTGGGCGATCGTGAGCACCTGCCTCTCGGCCGGCTCCGCAACGGTCGGGACCGGCGAACGAGCAGGTGAGATGGAGCTTCGCTGCACTTGAACCGAGGCTAATGGGGGTAAGGCACTTCTAAGGCGGGGGGCACGACTCATGCCTCTCCGATGCCCATCAAGGTCGTGTTCATGCCGAATTCACTCAGAAGGCTGATGTGACTTCCCGTTACCCGAGTACATTCGGTGTTGTGCGGCGCGTCTTTGGCTCGGTATCCAGGGCCGGAGCCGGTGGCCTGCCCGCCACGGAGGGCGACTCCGAGGTCCTCGAGCAGATCGACAAACGGGTGATCCAGCTGTTCGCCCTCGTCGAGGAGGCCGTCGCCGGCGCCACCGATGCCCTGCTCGCCGGCGACTGGGAGCACGCCCGCAGGCTCGTAGCCAACGACGCCACTCTCGACGAGCTCTACCTCGAGCTGCAGGACCTCGTGCACAATCGGGTGGTGGCCGGCGGGCTGCCCCCCGGTGAGACGAGCTGGCTCCTCTCCGTGCTCGCCATGCTGCCCGAGCTGGAGCGCAGCGGCGATCTCGCCGAGCACGTGGCCCAACGCGCCGCCCGCAGCCTGCCGGCCGAGATGCCGGCGCGGGTACGCGGGCTGATCGAGCAGATGGGTGTCATCGCCTGCGAGATGTGGCGGCTGGCTGCCGACGCCTATGCCGACCGGCTGGCGAGCGCCGAGCGGATCGACCGGCTCGACGACGAGATGGACGACCTGCACGTGCAGCTGATCGCCGAGCTCATCAGCGGCTCGGGGGACGTGAGCATGGCGATCGAGCTAGCGCTCGTGGGACGTTTCTACGAGCGGCTCGGCGACCATGCCGTGAACATCGCCCGGCGGGTGCCGATCCGGAGCGTGCTGCGGTCGGCCGCGGAGCAGACACAAGCTTCCTGAGCCGCAGGAGCGCCAGCCGGGTCTCACACCTTCGGCTATGGGGTGTCCTGCCCGTCCTGGCCCCACCGATCCTGGTGGCGGACCTCCGCCAGCGAGAGCCGCTCGCGCCAGCCAGCCTTTTCGAGATCGGGTCGCTCCTCCAGGTGGGTGACCGGGCCAAGGCACAGCCAGGCAACAGGCCGGATGCCGTCCGGGATCTCGAGCAGCTCAGCCAGCCACGCCTCCTCGTAGAACGAGACCCAGCCCACGCCGAGCCTCTCCGCCGTCGCCGCCAACCACAGGTTCTCTATCGCCAGGCACATCGAGTAAAGGCCGGCATCGCCGATGGCGTGACGGCCGAGCACGTGGGGCGCCCCACGGCTCGGGTCGTAGGTCACGACGATGCCGCAAGAGGCCTCGAGGATGCCCTCGATCTTGATCCCGGCGAAGATTTCGGCTTGCTCACGCGGCAGCGACGTGGCAAACCCTGCTCGCTGCGCCAGCACGTGAGCCCGGAACTGCTCGCGCAGCTCTCGGTCTCTCACCACGACGAAATCCCACGGCTGGGACAGCCCGACGCTCGGTGCCGCATGGGCGGCTGTGAGCACCCGGGTGAGTGTGCCCTCGTCGAGCGGTGCTCCGCTGAACTGGCCCCGAACGTCACGCCGGCGGAAGATCGTTTCGTAGAGGCCCGGTGCGGTCATGAGCGCTAAAGGTAGGCCGCGTCCGCCTCAGAGCTCGAAATAGGGTCGCAGTGCCACCCGGCCCGGCGGCAGGCCCCCGTAGACGACCGCAGCTTCGCCCGGCGGCAGCCGCCGCAGGATCGAGCTCGGGGCGATCCGGCGAAGCGAGGAGGACTCCGTCCGGCTCCGGCGGCCGTCGTCGGAGACTGTCGTCGAGCTGTCCGTCCGCTCCTCGTCACCGATGAGCGAGCTCACGTGGTCGAGCGTGAGAGGGTCGGCTATTCCGCCACAGAGCACCTTGGCCCGGTGGTTGTTCACGATGGTCGGCCAGCCGCGTCCGTAGCGGGTTTCTATCTGAGTCAGGTCCTGCCAGACGGTCACGAGCTGGATGCCGTGGCCGGCGGCTGTCGACAGGATGGTGCCGAGATCCGACAGCGGTGCGATGTTGGCCGCCTCGTCGAGCACAATGAGCAGCGGCGGCGACAGTGGCTGCCCGAGTCCGGCGGCCGCCTCGAAGGCGGCGTCGATGACCTGGCGGACGAAGGCCACGAACAGCGGCCGGAGGCGCTCTTGCTCCCGGCTCGGCGCGCAGCAGTACAGCGTCCTCGCGCTGCCGTCGACGAGCATCCCCGGGTCCAGACAAGGCCCGTAGGTCGAGGCGGCCACATCCGGTTCGGCGAAGCCGGCCACGACAGTCTCCGCCGTGGCGAAGACCGAGCTGCGCTGGCGTTCCTCCCGGGCGAAGCTCGTGCGCGCCGCCCGAAGCGCATCGGGCACGCCAGCGAGCTCGAGCGCCAGTAGCGGCTCTCGGAGCTCCTCTTCGTCGATCCACCTCACCACGTCGGCCATCGAGACGCGGGCCGACGCGGCCGCGAACAAAAGTGGCCCGAGCAGCTTCTCGGCAGAGGCATACCAGAAGCCGGCATCCTCCATGCCACCTTCCTCCCGCGCCACCGAGCAGAGGGCCGCCGCAGCCCGCCGCGCACCGGGCCATGAGGTCGAAGACGCCAGCGGGGACCAGCCGGTCGTCTCCAGCGCGCCCGCCAGGCCGCTCGAGACCGTCGGGTCGTAGAGGTGGACCGGGCCGAGCTGCGCTCGAGCGGCGTGAGTAGCCCGGACGAGGTCGGACTTGACGCTCGTGGCCACTACCGGGCCCGCCCACTCGAGGATGGCGGGGATCGCCAGGCCGCTCGTCTTGCCTGATTGCGTCGGCCCGACCACTAGGACGGACTGG
>Ga0182024_10023585_pt1 | contig 11003 bp, 7 predicted proteins | sample P32metaG_FD_120480 | JGI IMG/M metagenome (GOLD analysis project Ga0182024, IMG submission 120480) | Permafrost microbial communities from Stordalen Mire, Sweden - P3-2 metaG (Illumina Assembly) | ecosystem: Environmental > Terrestrial > Soil > Wetlands > Permafrost | place: Sweden: Stordalen... | reverse complement strand
TTAACCTATCAGTGGTCGAAGAACGGCGCAGCGGTCAGCGGCGCGACTTCAGCTACCTACACCACGCCTGCCACCTTGAATACTGACAATGGCGCGAGTTTCAGCGTCACCGTACATAACACGGCCGGCACCGCGACCAGCAATTCCGCCGTCCTGACAGTTATTCCCGCCGCCATTGCTCCCGCCATTACTTCGCAGCCTGTAAGCCAGACGGTCAACGCGGGTCAGACCGCTACTTTCTCGGTGGCTGCAACGGGCACCGCGCCACTGGTTTATCAGTGGACCAAGAACGGCGCGGCCGTATTCGGCGCGTCATCGGCAACCTACACCACACCCGCCACCGTGGCTGCTGATACGCTCTCGACGTTCGCTGTCACGGTGCACAATGGCGCCGGCAACGCGACCAGCTCTTCCGCCGTCCTGACTGTCGCGTCCAGCGCGATTACGATCAATGCCGCGCCCGCGTCGCTCTCCTTCGCGCTTACACTCGGTGGAATTGCGCCAGCACAGCAAAGCGTCACCATTAACAGCAGCAGCCCGTCGGCCGCCCAGGCATTCTCTCTGTCTGCCGATCAGACCTGGATCAAACTGGAAATGACATCCGGCAGCACGCCGGTCACCACGAAAGTCTCCGTCGCCACAGGCAATCTGGCTGCGGGCACATACAACGGTCACGTGCTTATCACCGCTGCGGGAGTCACCAATTCGCCAATGTCTATCCCGTTCACGCTGGTAATTTCGCCAGCGGCCACGGCGCCGGCCATCACGGGCCAGCCCAGCAATCAAACAGTGAACGTCACCCAGGCCGGCACCTTCTCGGTGGCAGCTTCGGGCACGGCACCATTAACCTATCAGTGGTCGAAGAACGGCGCAGCGGTCAGCGGCGCGACTTCGGCAACCTACACCACACCCGCCACGTCGAATACCGACAATGGCGCGAATTTCAGCGTCGCGGTAGGCAACACGGCCGGCACGGCGACCAGCAATTCTGCCGTCCTGACAGTTATTCCCGCCGCCATTGCTCCCGCGATCACTTCGCAGCCTGTAAGCCAGACCGTCAATGCGGGTCAGACCGCTACTTTCTCGGTGGCTGCAACGGGCACGGCACCATTAACGTATCAGTGGTCAAAGAACGGCACAGCGGTCAGCGGTGCGACTTCAGCTGCCTACACCACACCGGCCACGTCGAATACCGACAATGGCACGAGTTTCAGTGTCACTGTAGGCAACGCGGCCGGCACCGCGACGAGCAACGCCGCCACATTAACGGTCAGCGCGCCTGTGACGCCTAGCTGCGTAAGTTCAAATGCCTCAACGTGGACCAACATAGCGCTGGCCGTGCCGCAGACCAGCACATTCCACATGGAATTCGACGCGACACCCTCTGCGGCGCTGCTCGATTCGGTCGTGGGAATTTCCGCTGCCCCTGCCGGCGCATACACCGACCTGGCGGCGATTATCCGGTTTAGCGTCGCTGGAGTAATTGAGGCCATGAATGCGACCGCCTATCAGGCGGCTACCGTCATTCCGTATTCCGCAGGCGTGAACTATCATTTCGCCCTGGATATCAACATTTCGAACCACACTTACAATGTATCGGTGATTCCGGCGGGAGGATCCCAGATCGTTATCGGGACAGGTTATGCGTTCCGGAGCACGCAGGCCGCCGTGACAACGCTCAGCAACATCGGGTCGCTTAACTCCTTGGGTGCCACGTCCATATGTAACGTAGTGACCACCAATCCAGTTGTTCCACAAGGAACGGCGCCGACGATCACGACTGCTCCAGTGAGCCAAACAGTTGCGGCGGGCCAGACCGCGACATTCTCGGTAGCCGCATCCGGCACCGCACCCTTCACCTATCAGTGGACGAAAAACGGCGCCCCAGTAGCGGGCGCAACGTCGGCAACCTACACCACACCCGCGACTGTTGCCGCGGATACGCTCTCGACGTTCGCCGTCACGGTTTACAATGCCGCCGGCAACGCAACCAGCTCTTCGGCTACCCTCACTGTCGCCTCCAGCGCGGTTACGATCAGTGCTGCGCCCGCGTCGTTTTCTTTCGCGTTTACACTCGGTGGAACTGCGCCGGCACAGCAAAGTGTCACCATTAGCAGCAGCAGCCTGTCGGCCGGCCAGTCCTTCTCTATGTCTGCCGATCAGGGCTGGATCACCCTGGGCGCGACATCCGGCACCACGCCAGGCACCACGAAAATCTCCGTCGCCACCGGCAGTCTGGCCGCCGGCACATACAACGGTCACGTGGTCATCACCGCTGCGGGAGTCACCAATTCGCCTCTGTCGGTGCCTGTCACCCTGGTGATTTCGCCAGCCGCACTGGCATCGTCGCTCACTATGAATCCGACATCGCTGAGTTTCCCGAACGTCACCGTCGCCACCAGCAGCGTCCAGGGTATTTCCGTCACCAACTCCGGAACTGCGACGATCAACGTGTCTAACGTCAGCATCTCGGGCCCGGGCTTTACCGGCTCCGGCGTGTCTGCGGGCCTGATCCTCGCCCCCAGCCAGACAGCCATGCTGAACGTGACATTCGCCCCCGCAGCCGCTGGAAGCGTTGGCGGCAGCGTCACCGTGACCAGCAATGCCACAAATTCCCCGTCGTCCATGACCCTGTCCGGGACCGGCGTCGCAGCCGTCGTGCACTCCGTATCCCTGGCGTGGTCGGAGGGTACTTCGGGAGTGGCCGGCTATAACATTTACCGCAGCAGCGTATCGGGTGGACCCTACACGAAGGTCAACGCCAGTGTGGCGCCAGCCTTCAGCGACACAGCCGTCACCAGCGGGCAGTATTACTATGTGGTGACTGCGGTAGAGAACAGCATGGAGAGCACATATTCGAGTGAAGTTCCGGCGCTGGTTCCCTAAGTCGCAGCCGCACCCGCGTAAGGAGCGCGGAGGCCCAGACACAACACTTGAGAGGGCGCGGATCGCCACGGAAAGGGTCAGGATAGAAACGATCAGGACAGGAACGATAGGAACAAAGAATAGATTGGCAAAGAGGGATAGAAACAGCAAAAGGGCCAGCCGCCGGTGTCACATCCGCGGCTGGCCCTTTCCTAATGCACATCCGAACGCCCTGTTCTAATGCCCTTTTACCCTTCGGATGTTATTTGTGCTTCCGAATGTGACATTGCCAAAAAAAGAGAGATTCATCGTCGCTGCGCTCCTCAGAATGACATCGGCAGGAGAAACATCGAGACAAGTTTCCTGGCAATGACAGCGGGGAGAAAAAACCTCCAGAGAGGTTTTCTCCACTCTTGCAGTAGCGCTGCCGCTCACCTTCCGGGAGCCTTGCCTGCGTTGGGATCGCTGCCCGCCGGATCGCCCATGCTCTTCAGATATTCAATCACCTCGGACGGGAGGCAGAGCTTCTCATCCATTTCCTGATTCGGAATCCATCTGTAGTAGGCGGTGCCCACCATAAAGGGCTTGGTATAAATCGTGGGATCGTCAATCATCACCGTCACTTTCAAATCATTATGGTCGACCCTGGTGAAGCGTTCCTGGACGTGCGCGTTGATGGAGTGCGGATATCCGTTCTTGGTCACCCACGTCCTATCGTCGAGGCCGGTGGTATCCACCACCAGCGTGGAATCGTCTTCCCAGTGACCCGTGGAGTACCCGTTGTATCGAGGATCGAGTGCGCCCTTTTGCGAGCCGCCTACGCTCGTGGGCAGCGCCCGCCCGTCCATCCAGATTTCGCGCCACACATCCTGAAACTGAATCGCCAGGAGGATGCGGTTGGGCATGGTTCCGATCGAAAGTCCCCTGATTTCGTCAATCGAGTTGCGCGGAACTCCGAAAGGATCGCAGGACCTTACGGTGGGATCGTTGGTCCCCGCGGGACTATATTTCCCGATTGGTTTATTGGCGTCGAACATTTGTTTGCCCAGCGGAGTCAGCGGCGGCGCGGGTTGCTCCGCGAAACTGGGTACGCCCGAACCCGAGAGTGGCCCGGCCCAGGTTCCGCTCAGATCACGCTTGGGAGCAGGCCCGCCTGTGCCGACGGCTCTGTCCTTGGGATAATATTTCCACGGCGAGCGTGCCTCGCCCGCCTGCTGTGATGGCATGCTTGGCGATGGCGCGCCCTGCGACGCGGTGGTTTGCGCCCAGGTCACCGGCGAAAGGGCCAGCACTGCTGCCAGAGCGATGATTGCGCGCGGCAACAGGTTTCGCAGTTCGTTTTGCGGTTCCATGTCGTTCTCCTTAAATCCAGCCGGAAAGTTCGATTCTCGCGCACATGGTACGCTTCTCATGTCCGCGAGACAACGTCACGGTCGTCCATCGCGCCTGGAGATCGGCCTGATCCATCGGCCTAATCCATCGGCTCCATGCATCGGGCTGATAAAACCAGCGAGGCCAAGCGCAAGGATCTGCATGGCGTTCAAGTCGTGAGTCGCCTTTATGTGTGACAGGCGACCGCGGAAAAAAACAGAGAGGCTCAATCCATGAAGGTCAGGACGCCGTGGTTTGCTCGCTATGCTCAAGCTCTGCTGTACTCCAATACGGAGCTGCACGCAAATACGGAGAAGTCCGTATAGTCAAGGCGGGGCTGGCCTGCGTTAATCCTGGTTGCAGAAACTCTGCCCTGGGGGAACCGACATGCCAAGCGCCAGACAAACGACCGCAGCCAGAAAAAATATTAAGAAGGCGGCAGCGGCCGCCAAAAAGAAGAAAACGATTGCGCACCTGCCCAAAGCCACGCGCACCGCGCTGGGCAAGCAAGGCGCCAAGGTGGCCGCCGAGCGCCGGTCCGCCAGCTAGGGCCGCAAGCTAGGGACCCGCACGCTAGGTATTCCCAACCGCGAGACGCGCTGCACGCGCGGCTCCGGTGCGAACCGCGCGTGCCACTAACATCGCCGGACAAATGTGGCAAAACTGTGGTGGTTGCGCCCTACGAAGCCGAAGCCGCTTTTACCGAGTATTTTTTGGCCATGGCCTCAAAGGCGGGCGCCGCTTTTGCTAGATCCTCCGCAACCATTACCGGCACCAGGTCGACGCTGGCATTGAACGCGAGGAACCAGGGTTCCGCGATGGACGGAATCTGGGAAGCGTCTTGAAGGTTCACGAAAAGATACCCGGTTCGCCGCCCATTCTCGGCAAGGAAGTACGCTGCCTCCGGCTTCAGCTCACTGAGGATGGACTGCATCGTCTTGTTTAGGCTTCCATCTGAAACTGCGGCATTGGCCGCCTCATTGTGCATGGAGACTTTCATTAGGAAACGCATGATGGTCTCTCCTTTTTTTGTACGAGTCGGTATCACGATGGCAGCAAGTACCATCGCTCAGCGCTAGTCTTCTCCACTACTAGGGACACTACTTCGGGCCGCGACACTTGCCCGCCCGGGTCGCGAACGCGGGGGAATGCGTCGTAAACTTGCGAGGCGCGGGTGTATAGTACGCAATTTCCGTTGCAGGTCAAGTCCGCAGATTAGGAGTTTGCATTTGCTCTGGTGGTGCTGCGCGTCGTGCTATGTACTGGGCTATGTATTGGGCTGTGCGCGGGGCGGGGGGCGGACGGGATAATTCAGGGTGAGGATCATGGAGATTGCAGACTGGAACGAGCGTTACCGCTCCGGCAGCCGGGCCGCCGAAGACCTGCATGCTGCGCCCACTCCACTGCTGGTGGAAATGGCGAAGCGTTTGGCGGGCGACACGCCTCGCGCGGCTGCACAGCCGGCACTTCGGGCGCTCGACCTGGCTTGCGGCACCGGTCGAAACGCGTTGTGGCTGGCCAAGCACGGCTGGGACGTTACCGCAGTCGATGCTGCACCGTCGGCTGTGACGATTCTGCGAGAACGTGCCGCACATAGCGGCTTGGCGGCGGGCGTGGCCACCGGACTGAGCTTGGAAGCGCGCGTTGCCGACTTAGCCCGGGGCGAATTTCAAATTCTTCCCGCCGCCTGGGATCTGATTGCGATCTGTTATTACTTGCAGCGGAGCCTGTTTGAACCCGCCAAGCAAGGTGTGGTGCCGGGCGGAATCCTGATCTCGATCGTACACATCACCGAGCCGCACGCCAAGCTGGAAGAAGAGTCCCATCCGCATCGCTTGCGGCCGGGTGAGCTTGAAACTTATTTCCAGGGTTGGGAAATCATTCATCGTTACGAAGGCAAGCCGCATGATGCGGCGCACCAGCGCGCGGTAGCTGAAATCGTCGCGCGCCGTCCAAACGCCTGATTTCGCACCTGCCTGCGCTCGTCGCGCTGGCCGATTTACGATGCGATTCAGGTCGCTCACCTTGCCGCATTCCGGGATGTTGCAGCGACTTGACTTAGCTGTGCCGTCAACGCTCCGTTTTGCGGGTACCACACCATACAGCGCTTACCGAAGGACTGCCTCAGGTGTATAGTACCCAATACGCCCGCAAGCCGTCCGAGAAAGGAACTTCGCCATGGCCCAGATTTCGCTTACCGTGAATGGCAAGCCACGCACCGTCAACACCGATCCCGCTACGCCCTTGCTTTACGTCCTGCGCGATGACCTGGAACTGAACGGGCCCAGGTTTGGGTGCGGACTCGCCCAGTGCGGCGCCTGCACGGTGATCATGGAGGGGAAAGCGGCGCGCTCCTGCAGCATCGCCGTCAGTGCGGCACAAAACCGGAAGATCACCACGCTCGAGGGTTTGGGCACCGTGCAGCATCCGCATTACCTGCAAACGGCATTCATTGAAGAGCAGGCGGCCCAGTGCGGATATTGCATGAACGGCATGATTATGACGGCGAAAGTTTTGCTCGACCAGAACCCGAATCCCAGCGAGCCGCAAATCCGGCGCGCGCTAAACGCCAATTTGTGCCGTTGTGGAAGTCACCTGCGCGTGATCCGCGCCGTGCAACGCGCCGCCCGGGAAAAAGTCTCCGCCTGACGTGCAGCCTTAAGGAGAATCGACGATGGAAACGAAAGCAATCTCTCGCAGACAGCTTCTCAAAGGCACTGGCGCGCTGGTGGTGAGCTTCAGTTTTTGGGGGCCCGTTACGCAGGCATTGGGGCAGGCGGCGTTCGGCCAGGCGGCCCGGCCATCGGGAGCGTCGGCCACGGCTGCGACCACGATGCCATCGGGCGCTGGCGATCTCGATGCCACGAAACTCGATTCCTGGCTCGCGATTGCGCCGGACGGCGGCGTTACGATCTTCACCAGTAAGGTCGAGCTGGGCACCGGCGTCGAAACCGCGCTCGCGCAAATGGTGGCGGAAGAACTCGATGTCCCCTTCGAGCGCGTGTACATGGATGTTGGCGACACCGACCGAACGGTCGACCAGGCCGTCACCGCGGGCAGCCGAACGCTCGAGCGCGCGGGACCGCAATTGCGCCAGGCTTCTGCCGCGGCCAGGCAGCAGCTTTTGAAACTGGCTTCCGATCGTTTAGGAGTGCCGGCGGCCGACTTGACCGTCAACGATGGCATCGTAAGCATTGCCGGCAATCCCGCAAAGAAAATTTCTTATGGCGACCTGATTGGCGGAAAACAGTTCGAGCTGAAAATAACCGCGACGGGAACGGGCTGGGACATGAAGATTGCTCCCGAGGCCCCCGCCAAGAACTATAAGGATTACAAAATCGTCGGTAGTTCTGTCGCGCGTGTCGATCTGCCCGCGAAATTTACCGGCGAATTCACGTACACGCAGGATGTGCGCGTTCCGGGCATGCTGCATGGCCGGGTGGTGCGGCCGCCCACGGTGAATTCAAAACCCGCCAGCGTTGACGAGGCTTCCATTAGAGATATTCCCGGGGTCGTAAAGATCGTGCAGGAAGGGAATTTCGTCGGGGTCGTGGCCGAAACCGAATGGGCCGCGATTCGCGCCAGCAGGGCGCTGAAAGTGAACTGGTCCGCGCCCACGACGACCATCCCCGCCAGCACCGCCGAAGTCGACGCATACTTGAAAAATACCAAGAGCTTTCGGGATCAGGTGGCGGTAAACAAGGGCAATCCGGACCTGGCCATTTCGCAAGCGGCTAAAACGTACGAAGCGACCTACCATTGGCCGTTTCAGTTGCACGGCATGATCGCGCCTTCCTGCGCGGTGGCGGATGTGCGCGGCGATAAAGTCACCATCTGGGCCGGCTCGCAAGGGCCGTTTCCCACGCGCGCGCGTGTCGCCGCCCTCCTGGGCGTGCCAGCCACAAATGTGCGCGTCCTGTACCGCGAAGGTTCCGGCTGCTACGGCCGGCTAAGCACCGATGATGTTCCTGAGGATGCCGCCATCATGTCGCGTGCGGTGGGCAAGCCGGTGCGCGTGCAATGGATGCGCGAGGATGAACATGCCTGGGAACCGAAGGGGCCACAGCAACTGATCAGCGTGCGCGCGGGCGTCGATGCCCAGGGAAAGCTTGTTGCGTGGGATTATCTCGATCGCAGCTTTCCGTGGACCACCTCGGGAACCCCGCTACTCGCTTCGCAGCAACTCGGTATTAAAGCGACCGGACCGGGCGGTCCCAACGGGACCGGCGGAGGCGGCGACATTTACACTTTCGATCACCAGAAAGTAGTGGCCGCGCTCATTCCCTGGGTACAAGCGGATCCCACACCGCTGCGGACCAGCAACCTGCGGGCACCGGGAGAATTGGCGCGCACGTACGCTACCGAGTCGTTCATCGACGAAATCGCTTCCGACCTCGGCGCCGATCCCGTGCAATTCCGGCTGCGCTACCTCAACAATGCCGTGCGCCCGACCGAAGCCTTGCGCGCTGCAGCCAAACAAGCCCAGTGGAAAGAGCGGCCCTCGCCGGCTCCGGCTGCGTCCGGATCGCTGGCCAGCGGGCGAGGCGTGGCGGTTGCGAACCGCGCGAACACCATCACCGCCGCGGTAGCCGAAGTAGAGGTAAACAAGACCACGGGGAAAGTGACCGTGACGCGAGTCACGCTCGCGCATGATTGCGGGCTGATCGTGAATCCAGATGGGTTAAAGAACCAGATCGAAGGAAACATCATCCAGGGAGTCAGCCGCACGCTGCTAGAACAAGTGCAGTTCGACGCCTCCGGGATCAAGACCCTCGACTGGGCCAGTCACCCGATCATCACGTATCAGGACATTCCTCAAATCGATATCGTGCTGATCAACCGCCCGGAGATGGGGCCGCTAGGCGGCGGCGAGCCGTCCATCTCGCCCGTGCCCGGAGCGATCGCCAATGCCATCTTCGACGCTGTCGGGGTTCGCCTGCGCGAGATTCCCTTTACGCCGAAACGCGTATTGAGCGGTTTGCAGGCCGGAACGCTGTCGAGCCAGAACACTGTCAAGTAAGAAGCTTCAGCAAGACAAAAACCGTCAGCGCCAGGGTGGGTGTGGGTGGCTTCGATACGGCGTCTTCGGTATAATCGGCATCTTATGTAGGATGTAACTCAGGCACACATATCAATGTTAACTGGGGGGGAACATATGAAACGACTTGCGCTCGGACTCATTGCGTCACTTGCGTTCTTGACGATAGGCTTTGCGGCTCCCAAAGATCAGACGTTTACGGGCGAAGTCATGGACAGTCCATGCGCCATGCTTGGCGGCCACGAAAAAATGATGAAAGCAGGCGAGAGCGCCAAGGACTGCACCATCCGATGCGTCGGGCTGGGCGGAAAATATGTGTTATTCGACGCTAGCAAGAAGATGGTGTATCAGCTCGACGATCAGAAAAAGGCGGAGCGCTTCGCCGGAGCCAAGATCAAGGTCACGGGCAGCTATGACGAAGCAACGAAGACCATTCACGTCACGGACATAAAGGCCGGCTCGTAAGGCGGAGCAGCTAGCGCGATCATCTGTAGCTTCTCGAACCTGGCTTGAGCGAGGCGGCGGCCCGGCGCGCAAGTATTTCAGCAGCCGTCGGGCAGAACGTCGGGCCAGAATGACGCGATAACCCGCTTTAGCGTGCAGGGCGTGGCTTGAAACCGCGCGAGGCAAGCTCTGCTTGCGCCCTTTGCGCCGCTTCGACACTGAGGTAGGGACCTACCAGAACGTGATACGAATTGAGCCACAGACGCCTTTTGTGAACGATTTGGGCCTGAAATCCAGATTGTGACAACTCGGCAGTAGCACGATCCGCCCAATTCATATCCTTGAAGTCGCCCACGTCAAAATACATTTCTGAAGAAGATGCGCTTTCCGGCGGCTTTGTAGAGTTGGTGCCGAAAAGAGCGCCGGCAATACGACCCAGTGGCGAACTACTATTGGAAACAAGCCCGCCGGGCGCAGGCCGCTCCCCCGAAGGTACTGGTTGCATGAGATTCGGCACGAGCACATTAGGCGCTGGCAGGTCTGCTTCTGTCGGCCCCGTGTATTCCGGCGTCGCGTGCGTGCCCATTGACGACGTGCCAGTGGGGACATGGGGAACGGGAGTCTGTGCTACGGCCGTCGATGTTGCACCCGGAAATTGGGATTGCCTACGCGTGGCATTGATGTGTAACGGATGGGTCGGCTGGAGTGGATGGGTCGACTGGATCGGGGGAGCATTCCGCTTGGAGGGCTGTCCGGCTGTCGGCCCATCGGGCGCATCGTCATATTCTGCTTCCAGTTTTTTGATTTCTTCGGCGAGTTGATTTTGGCGATCTGACGCGCGTGCCTCGGCCGACGCCGCAGGCGCGGCCTGGTTGTCTGCTGGCTTAGCCGTAAGATCGGGACGAGACAAAACAGAATCGCGCCTCCCGCCAAAGGCTCCATCGACCTGGTGACGTGCCGGATACAGCAGGACGACCGCCGCCAAGACCACGGCTGAAACCATAAATACTGCGGCCACTCTGCGCACATCAAACCGCGTGCGTGCACCGCGGCGACGCCGAACAGGGCGCTGCTGGCCGGGGCGGGGCTTCCGAGGAGCCTCTGCGATCGCGGGCGCTGTGTGCGCAGGGTTTAAGCACTCGACTTGCGACGGTGCTGGGACCGCTCGCGAGAGTTCGGCTGGCGGTGCTTGGTTCGCGAGCACCGGCGCCATGTGCGGAAAGACTTCGGCGGGGACGAACTGCGGCGGCGGTAGGGCGTAGCCGTCGAGCGACGCAAGGGTATC
>Ga0182024_10023584_pt1 | contig 11004 bp, 8 predicted proteins | sample P32metaG_FD_120480 | JGI IMG/M metagenome (GOLD analysis project Ga0182024, IMG submission 120480) | Permafrost microbial communities from Stordalen Mire, Sweden - P3-2 metaG (Illumina Assembly) | ecosystem: Environmental > Terrestrial > Soil > Wetlands > Permafrost | place: Sweden: Stordalen... | reverse complement strand
ATATTTGAACCCCTATGACCAGAATTTCTTTAAACTAGTTTAGCTTTTAACGTAATTTTCACCGCAGCTAATGCTTTAGAAATCGGACAATTCTTTTTGGCAGCTTCAGCTAATTCAACAAATTTATCAGCTGCAATCCCAGGAACTTTTCCCTGAGTTTCCAATTCGATTAATGATATTCCAAAGCCTGCGCCTTCCGGACCAAAATGCACCTTAGCTTTCGTAGTAATTGTATCAGGAGGACTACCAGCTTTAGTTAATTCCCCAGAAAGGGCCATGGAAAAACAACTCGCATGCGCGGCTGCAATTAATTCTTCTGGATTGGTTTGTTTGGATTTAGCTTCACCGATTCTTTGTTTAAGACTAAATTCACCTTCAAAAGCTTTGCTACCGAAAGTAACTTTGCCTTTACCTTCTTTTACGGAACCTTGCCACACTACATCAGCTTCGCGAATGATATCCATATTAACTCCCAAAATTAAATGCAAGCCATCAATTTTTTTGTTATAACCTTGGCAAAAGCATAACAAATTACCTACCATCAAGGAATAGAAAATGAGCCAAGCGCGAGCAGAAGATATTTTAGAATATAACAACTCTTTTATTCACGGTACCACATCACTGATTTTCACTACATTGCATAAAACAGATATGAGCTTAATGGGTCCAATGGAAATGCTGGAAAAATATCATTTAGCGCCAATTGGTGGCGAATTTACTTCGAAAGTGAAAGGCTACCTCCCAGCTATGCATAGGCTTGGTGAAAAATCAGCCCCGCGTTTTGGTAAAGTAAACGGTGAAAGAAAGAATGATTATGACTTGCGTCTCATTTTGCAAAGATATGCAAATTTAACCCATGTCGATACCGCTCAACAGATAGTAGAGAGATTCTCCAACAAGCTTTCCCAACCGCATACAAGTATTGACAACAGTCTAGGTATGTTGCTGGTATATATTGTGCAAGCCAAAGAACTTGGGGTAGATCTTTTTGCGCAGTTAAAAAATGGTGAGGCCATTAAGCATTCAATAATTAATCAAATTAAAAATAAGTACCAAGTTTTATATTTGGTTTTATTGTTAGGAAAATATGTGCATCCTCGTTTCACTGAAATCGAAGATCTTGCATTTGAAGACAGAAATAATATAGCAGATGCGGCCAGTACTTTTTTCACTTTTGAAAAGTTATCAGAAAAAATTATTCAGGAAGGATTAGATCTTAAAGCAATTTATGAAATGAAAGATCCAACAGAAAAGGATCTTGCGCCCATTTTAAAAATTTTTGATTTACCCAAAAAATGTGTTGTTAAATCCAATTTTGGTCAAATGCCAAGGGAAGTGAAATTGGCATTAACTAATCCATTTCAGGTTTCTACTGAAAGATTGTCCCATTTTCCGGATAAAGAAATGCTAACACCATTTCTTGATGCCGAATATTCTGCAGATTCAATTTGCAGCAAAACAGGGGGTCAACAACTCAATTTTTATTTTCACCAAATATGTAGTCTTAAAGTGAAAGAAACAACTTTTAGAAAACTAGATCCTTATATTTTAAAACACGAGGCGGAATTAGAAAAACCAATCAATTTACTTCTTGATATCCTTCAAGATCAAAATCCAGCTTTACAATTTAGTACTGAAGACAAAAAATTCTTAGATAATCCTTTTCCAATTATATTAATGAGTGATCAATGCCAAGATTTTCTATTAAAGCAAGTAGGAGGGGGAAGGCAAGAATTTGAAGCGCTGAAACCGCTTAAATTTGGGGTAGATATTACAAATATTGCTACAGATACTAAAGAGCATCAACAAGTTATTGAGAATTATTTTAAATTGCATAACGTCAATAACATTAAAACTATTTTAATCTCTGATTTAGAAAAAAGTTATATTCCATTCAGCCCTGATCATAAAGAAAAATCATCCAAATCTTTATTTGGATTTGGAAATTATTTTATGAATTTATTTTCTGGAAGTAAGAAACAAGAATCGGATGAATACAAAGGTCAAGAATCAAAACCATCTTGGTTTTAAACCATTTTAGATGAGGTTATAAATGCCAACAAAAAATTATTTAAAATTACACAACGCTTGTAAAACTGGGAATATCCGGGAAGTTAACGATTTGCTTGCTGCCGGAAATTCCATGAACGAATTAGCCATCTGTCCAGAGTATTTGGATTATACCCCTCTTGAAACAGTTGCAAGATACGGTCAAACCGAATTAATGCAGTCGTTACTTTCGCGGCAAGATGTCTTGAGATTGGTGCGGAAAGGTTCTTCGTTATATGTTGCAGCAGAATATGGTCAAGAGGAAATGGTTAAATTACTTTTGCAATATAAAGCTGATGTTAACGTAGAATACGTAAGCGTCGTTCCACGCGTTTATACTAGACCCATTAGCATTGCAACCGTCAATGGTCATGACAATATTGTTAGACTACTTTTGGACGAACAAGCAAGAACCTTAGAGATTTACGACCATGGCAATACTTTGTTACACGAAGCAGCAGCATTCGAAAATTTAGTAATCTTACAACTATTGATAGATCGGCAAGTAGATTCTGTTAATGCCACCAATGAATTTGGACGAACGCCATTACATGCTATTGCAAATGCCAAGCACCGTCCTGATGAAAATCCAAAACGTATACCAGGATTATTCAAGGACAGCGATTCACTCTCTAAAAATGCTGAAAGAGTGGTGCAAATTTTATTGCAAAATAAAGCAGACATTAATGCCCAAGACCAAAATGGTAACACTGCGTTACATCTTGCTGTTAACCCAGGTAGGTTATCGTTATTTGATCTTGATGCGGGTTTAACACCAGTGCAAGTTGTTAAACACAAGTTAGGATTGATTCAACAATTAGTATTAGGGGGCATCGACCCACTTATCACTAATAAAAAAGGTCAGAAAGCAAGTGATCTATCCATTCTTCCGAAAGTAAGTACTTTTTTACAGGAATATGAGGCCAAGGTATTAAAAGAAAAGAAAGACCTCAAAGAAAAACGAATTTGTTCCAGGCTTTGCTAAAAAATATCTAACCGGTAATATTTACCTTATTATTCAGTATCTTAGTAAAACAATGTTCTTCTAGAAACCTCCTATACTTTAGTAAAGCATAGGAGTATCTAATGGCTGCACCGCGAGTCCCACCAAATCCCAATATGGTTCATATTGACGCTTCTCACGTAGTTGTTGTCGGTGGGGGTCCTGCTGGTTTAGCAATAGCTGTTCGTTTAAAACAGTTAGGGTTTGATAATGTAACAGTGATTGATCCACGACTAGGAAACCGCAAACGTAACAGCGATCTGGTTAAAGAAGTTTTTGATGAAATTTCCAAACTAATCGCTCCATTAACTGTCAAACCTTCTCACGGCTCTCATATTAAAGATGTAGAAAGGCAATTAGAAGTACACGCCGAAAGATTAAAGATTTTAATGATTAAAGGAAAATTTGTGGGGTTTGATACAAACAAAAAAATAATTATTAAAGATGAAATGGATCGGGAAGTTTCTTTATATGCGCAAGTCGTATTTGATGCTACAGGAACGAAGCGAGTTGTTATGGAAAGGTTTAATAATGACATTCAGTTAGGAAAACTAGATGCGCAACCATTTACAACTTCAGATCTATTTGAAAAATTTTCAGGAAAAAAAATGTATGGAAATAAAGCTTACGGTAGGGTACAAACAATCGGCTATCCTGATCGTAATTTTAATTATCTAGGATTAGATATAACCAATCCGATTACTTATGCTCTAGGTATGGAAGAATTACGCGAACTAGGATGGAAAGAAGATTACTTCCCATGGCATATTGCTAAAGCAGGTTTTAAAAAAAATTCTCTTCAGTCTAAAATCAATTATTATTTTGAAATACCTTCGAACTTAATTGAGGAAAATGACATTGTTAACTTTTTGAAAATTATTTTAAAAATTGTAAATAATGAAGATCCTAATTTCCCTCAAGAGTTGGAAATGCGTTCACCTAAACAAAAACGAGTTAACGGTTTTACAGTAAACCCACAATTTGTTAATGAAGTAATGTATAAAGGTAATGCTAACTATCCAGTTATTATTCCAGTAGGCGACGCAAAAACCAATTTCCCATTTTTTACCGGGCAATCTATAATATTTGGTATTAAATGGTTGCATCAAATTCTAAACGCATTTGCAAATAATATATTATCTGTAGATTTATCTCAGCTGAATACCTCACAAGAAAAAGAGTTTGGAGATGGTGTTCAAAAATTTATGGCTGTAGATGCGATATTTGAAGGTTACAGAACAAACACAATTCAGCAAGCTCCAAAACTATATTTACAAGCATGGGAACAAGGTGACGCTGAAGTTAAACACAAAATAAAGAGTGGTTTGTTATTAATGATTCCTGGGTTAGCTACGTTTTTGCTTAAAGAATGGCAAAACCAATATGATATCTTGCTAGAAAGTACCAAGGACAAATCTATTCCTTCGCCAGGGCTCATTAAAGAAGTGGTTTTATTAACTACTAAGTTAATAGAAAATTTTCAAGAATTAGAAGAGGTGCTATCAGTAGAAGAACGTGAACAATATTATGATGCGATGAAAACAGCTGGAAAAAAATTCAAAGAAATTGGCACTGAATTTTATCTACAAAGAAGATTTAACACGGCTTTAACTTTTTATGAAAGTTCATTAAGATTGTTTGCAAATTTTCCGCGGAATGAATTCCTAACTACCAAATTGGCGTTGTACTCAAATATAATCATAGCTGCTAATGAATTTAAAAAGTATGAAACAGCGATCAAAAGGTTCGAAGAGTTCGTTATAAATCTTTTGCCTATCATAGATCTAGACGATCCTAATAATAAGCGTGTTTTTGAAAAAATTAACTATCAAACTGCCAAAGCCATGATAAGTTATGTTAAAGGATTATTAGAAGAATCTAATTTCGATAGACAACATGTTCTAGATATGATGGGTAAAATTGAACAACTAATCGCAAATGCCAATCCTGAAAAACAACAAGAATTGCGAGAAAATCTTTTGTCTATCACTAGCAAAGTTCGTATAAAAAATATATTCAAGGTTAGTGAATTAGAAACCAAGCCGGAATCAAAAGAAAATTCTTATCAGGAATGGGCAGCGCAACTATCAAAGTTGCAAGAGATAGCGAAATTTCCTGATGATATAATTATAAAACATTATTCTCGTTTCCCTTTTGAAAGTTGGTGGGAAGATACTCAGTACTTGCTAAATAAACAGTTGCAAGGCAGAGGTAATTTATTAAAAAATAAAATTGAAGAAATTAAATTTATCGGTAGAATACTTACTAAAGAACAACCAAACAAAAAAGCCGATGCCTATTTGCAAAAACTATTAGCTTTTAAACCAGTGGCTAGGCATAGCGCGGTTGGTGCCTCTATATATTCTCAGCCACCAAAATTAAATCCCGAACCTGCAGCTTCCAATTCACAAGCTCGCGATATCTCATCTTCATTAGAACATAAAAAATAACAACCACGATGTCAAAGAAGCTGGTGTCAGAAGCTGCTTTCTGCTTACAATTAACCAGGTAAATTTTAAATGGAGTTAGTATGTTAAAAAATATATTAAGGACTTGTCTTTATAGTAGTTTAATTCTTCCAACTTTTCTTTTCGCGGCACCTGCGCCTACTGGGTGTCCGAGCGCTGAGGCGATCAAAGTAATTCCCTTAGGAAATTTTACCGATGTGGAAATCACCACGGATAAATGGTATGTATGGGGGCAAGAACGACATTCTTTTGGTACCGATTATTTGTGGGGTTTTAGTTTAAGAAATATTTCCGCGGATAGTAGGGATGCAGCGCGTAATGCCGCACAAAAAGGTATAAAAACCTTAGCTTTTCAGCAAGGACCAACTCCGTGGGATCATCAACATTGGGCTTGTTTTTATGTTACTGCTGAAGGGTATCAGGGTAGAGCTATTACTTTTATTTAAATAGATAATTTCATGGCTCATTCACATATAATCAAACTCTATTAATAATAAAAAAGGAATTTTATGCGCGCATCCAAACCACAACTATCATCTGATAATCTCTCAAGACTTCTTCACCAGCAACCGCTCTCAATTAACTTACAGCCAGCAGCCCCTCCACCACCATCATATCGAGAAGCTATTGCAAGTGAGGAAAAATCTGCTGCGCCGCCAATTGCAGCAAAAGAAGTGGTTGCGGCACCTAAGCCTCGACGTCGTTTACTCAAGAGCAATGATCCAGAAATATCTAAAGATATGATGGCTTTAAAACAAGGGTTAAAAAAATATCAATTAGAAAAACATCAAGCAAGAATTTGCATTATATTAGATGCTTCTGAGTCAATGCAGACAAAAAATAAGTTTTATGAAACTAACGAAGAAGAACCGCCAATTCAAAAGTTAATTAATAAAGCCTTTACTCTTGCAGTTGCCTTCGATAATAACCAAGAAGTTGAATTATTTCCATTTCATCAAGAAGCATTTGATCCAATTATATTAACTTCGGAAAATTATAAAGATGCTACTCAGGAAGTTTTTAGGGTACTGGATTGTCAATTGGGCGGTGGTACTAATTACATGGCAGCTGTTAAAAAGGTTAGGGAGTATTATTTTAAAAATTCACTAGAGTTAAACGAGCCGCAACCTTGCCGCGATGCTCCAGTATTCGCTATTTTTGTAACCGATGGAGAACCATCTTGCGATGAGATCGCAGCTAAAAATGAATTTTTGTCTGCCTCTCATCAAGCTATATTTTTCAAATTTATCGCATTAAAAGGTTGTCAAGAGGTTGATCCAGAATTTGAATTTTTAAAAAGTATCGACGATGCCAAAGTTAAAAGTAAGGAAGATAAGATTGCTTTTTTTGTTGATAATAGTGATTTAGTAACTCTTAAAAGCCCAGAAGATTTAACTATGGACCAATTAATCCTAGAATATCGTGCATGGTTGACAGAGGCGTATCAAAAGAATTTATTAGTTCACGATCCTGGTGTTAAATATAGCGAAGAAGATTGCAGATGATGGCAGAATTGTTGCATCTCCTCGTGCTGGTCTTTTTGCTGCGGGCAGAGTCGAGCGGCCTGCTACGGGACATGCAGTAGTAAAACCTGGCCTAAGTGGTAGCGTTTGATGACGCTTGATCCTTTGAGAACCGGAACTGGGATGCAATACCTAATCTGAAAGCCGGTCCGCATAATTGACCCAAAGGGTCTTTACTCATACAAATTCCTATGCTAGGGTCAGTAAATAGCTTGAATGTTTATGTAGCAACTTGGATTTGTTGATATGAGGCACGATGCCCAATTAAATTTTTTATAAATTAATTGGAGTAGTTATGGCAATAAAAACCACCATTTATTATTGGAATCAAGGTATTGGTCATATCGGATTTCGTATTCAGAATGTTGATTTTAATCAAGAATATTACCGGAGTTCTGCACACAGTAATTTCTCAAAGGATTCTAAGAGTTATGATAAACCTCCAATTAGCTTTTCCTTGCCGATTGTGGATGTAAATTATGATGATCTTATGATGATATTCGAAAAAAAAATTGATGATGGGGGTGATGAATGGAACTTTGCCTTTATTAGCTGTACACGCGCGCTGCATAACATGTTACAAACAGCGGGATTTATTTTCACCGAGATTCAGAATCTTTTCAAACGTCCTTATATTGTTGCGCTAGAAGCTTTGAGTGCTGGATTTAACTCATTAGATAAACATTATACATTTGTAAAAGAATATTCTTATCAAACTACGAAAAGGCTAGATGAATTAGGCAAAATTGCTCGAGATTATTTGCAATTAACTATAGCATCGGATCTTATTCACAATGATTTAAAGCGAGTACCACAATTAGAACAACAATTACAAAAGCTTAAGCAGTTTGATTTTACAAAGATACACGATGAAAATTTTGTAGTTAATTTACAAAAACTAAAACAGGAAATTGAGGTACCGAAAATTCAGGAAATGCTGCAATTAGCTATTGAGTTAAAACTACAATTGCCCCACAGACAGATGCTATTTGCCAACAGAAGATTGCAGCATGAGATGCTATTTTCCAACAGAAGATTGCAGCCTGAGGTTTTTGGAAATTGTAAACAATCGCCAGTGGCTGCCCATTCGCCTTAAACAAGGTTGTATATTGTAATCATCTGACACCAACTTCTTATTATGGTTTAACTTCGCAGCTATTTTTTTGGTTAGCTTTTGATGAATTTTCAACTGGGTTTTGGTTAATCCCAAATATTCCCATAGCTTGAAATTGTTCTCTTATATTTATTAATTCATTTTCGATCTCTTTCAAGTATTCGGGGATATTTGGTGGAGTAGAATAGAATTTTAATAAATAATAAACTTTGGTATTTTTATAATCATCAATAACTTTTATTGCTTTGTGAATTTGAGTTGGGTCATCATTACAGTTTTTTAGTACATCAAGAAGTTTTGATAAATAATCAACGATAGGATAGTTTCCATATTGGTTATCGTATTTAAATTTATTTTCCTCTTCTAAAATATATTTAACTTTAATATTCATTGAAAATAATGAATTTAAACACTTTCGAATAACTAATTTTCTTTCTGTAACTATTTTATCAACTTCTGGAGTTAGAATATTTCGGTATTGATTTATATCATCAAGGATTGATGCTCTTTCAAATGCATCAGGATATTCAATAACCAAGCGATTAAATAAAATTTTAACCTCAGGATATTTTTCTATTTCTTTTGCAACTAATATTGCAAAGTGATAAATGTATTCCCAGCCTCGAAAATTTAATTCAACTGCGGTATGGGTTTGTTCTAATTCTTTGCGTGACTTCTTATGTCCGTTTTCGGCTGCTAATCTTAAACAGAAGGCAGCTTTATTTGCGTCTATGGGCACACCTTCACCATAACGGTATAAATCACCTAATAAAGCTAAACCTTCTACATTACCTCTTCCTGCTACACCGGCAATGTTTTGGGCTTTAAATTTTTGTTTCAATTTATCGGTGTGTAGTGTTGCTCTTTCTTCATGGATGCTTGCATTCAAAGTTCCAGCTATCGATCCTCGTGCTCCTGCTTTAGTAAAACAATCCACTGCTGCTTTTCTAAAATCTAAACATGTTTCCGAAAAATCATATTGTGCGGACTTTATTAAATTGATAAATCCCAATTTATTCATAGCTAGAGTAAAAGCTACAGGGTCATCTTGTTGAGGATTATGTTCATAAAACTCTATAATGTCAGAAAGTTTTCTTGTGATTTCTTTTACATTATCTTCATCTTCAAATGCTTTAGGTAATGAGTAAAATGAGTCCCATAATAAATGGATTTCAGCAACTTTATATCCTTGTCGGGCAGCTGTTTCAAAATACTTTTGTGATAACTCTGGGGTTTTTAAAACTAATTCATAGTAATATCCTATTAGTGCATTTTCTTTGTCGGTCAAAGATTCTTTGGCTAACATTGCTTTGCAAAAAGTATCTAATTTTGCTCTATCATTCTCATTAAGACGACGTAATCGTTCAGTTAAAATTTCTAAGTGTCTAGGATCATAACGATAATGAACATTTTCTGAAAAATAATTATTCAAGAGGACTTGTATGGGAGTATTCCAAATTCGCCTAAATTCATGGATAACTTTTGCAAATTTAACAACATCATCATGAATGCTCATAAAGTCAGAATCATAAGTATTGCTAAAATCATATTCAGAGGTTGGATTATAATGGAGCATAAAAATACCTTATTATTATTGTTATCAGTAAAATATACTTAATTGAGAAGTGTTAGCTTATGGCAATATACAAATTAACTGGCTAGTTGTAAACCGAGTCTAATATTATTCTTTGATTTTATAAGCTGACACCATCACTTCTTCATTCGCACATTGTTACTGAATAACTTATAATTCTTTGAATTTCCATCATATTGTTAAGGAGAACAAATACGATGAAGTTTCTTTTGCTTAGGAATAAAACTACAGTTATCTTCATGACAAGCATTTTAGGGATGGCAAATATAGCTTGGGCGGTTCCTTTTATGATTGCTCCAAAAACCGGCACCACACTGCCAACCCAAATTAGTGTAGGTCAAACCCTTGCTGCCACTTACACCATTACGAATAACACTGCGAGCCTACGGAATAACAATTTTATAAAACATTTACCACCCAATGTAGCTCAAATTATTTCTGACAATAATATTCCTGATTTATGCGCTGCTACTTTCAATCTTTTTCCTCGTGGATCTTCAGGAGATAGCTGCACTCTTAAACTTGGGATTACCGGTGCAGTATCTAGTAGTGATTCGAATGCCAATAATCATTTATTTGCATGTTTTCCAGGTGGAAAAACCTGTGCGGGTACTGCATTTCCGTTAAATGTAATTGTTTCCAATTCTAGTACTCCAGCATTCGTGGCGGGTGGATCGTATATAGATAATAATTTAAATTATTTTATAGCTTTGGCTATCAGCAATAATGGCACATCTTGGTCTCAGCAAGCTTTACAGCCACCTACTGGTTTTCAGCAAGGGGTACTGAATGATGTAAGCTGCGCAGGCGCTACCTGCAATGGTGTAGATGTGTATGAAGATGTTAGCTCTAATCAATATGCTGCTATAGCTATCAGTACTGACAGTGGTAATACTTGGAATCAGCAAGTATTGTTACCTCCTGCAGGTTATCAATATGGTAGTTTATCTAGTGTATTTTGCAATACGCAAAACTGTGTCGCGGCAGGGCAATATTCCAATATAACAACGGGCGATAATCTGGCTGCAGTCGCGCTTTCAAATAATTCAGGAACCACTTGGACCCAACAAATTTTACCTTTTCCATCAGGGATGGTAGATGGGTTTATGAATGGTATTTTTTGCCAAGGAAATAATTGTGTGGGAGTGGGGGGCTATAGTAATGGTAGCTTTACCCAATTTTCAGCAACAATGTTAAGTAATGATGGTGGAAATACCTGGAGCCAACAAGTTTTAAGCTTACCAGCTGGAATT
>Ga0182024_10023583_pt1 | contig 11004 bp, 7 predicted proteins | sample P32metaG_FD_120480 | JGI IMG/M metagenome (GOLD analysis project Ga0182024, IMG submission 120480) | Permafrost microbial communities from Stordalen Mire, Sweden - P3-2 metaG (Illumina Assembly) | ecosystem: Environmental > Terrestrial > Soil > Wetlands > Permafrost | place: Sweden: Stordalen... | reverse complement strand
GGGAACACCCGGACGTTCCCGAAAAAGCCAGCCGTCTTCTTCACGTAAATCCGACTCTTTGTTGACGAACGCTGCCTTGGTTTTCTCAGTTCTGGAAGCGATGGACATTTTCTAATCCTCCATTTTTATAGTTCTGTGTATAACTAGTACGGCCCGGCTTCAAATTAAACTTGAGCTAGAGCGCACGCATCGTCTGAAACTATCCATTTACTTTCACCTGCGCACTCCTGCGGCTGATACGAAGCGGCATTCCCGACTAAAGCACTAATCTTTTACGAAGTCGACAGAGGCGCCGGCGAATCCCCGCAAAACAGGCAAGAAAACGCTCTGGCAACCATGCGCCCTATGGAAGGAACCTTCGCCCGAGCAGGCTCGAAGCAAGATTGCGGCTTCATCGAGGGTGCGGGATTATCGCAGTCCGAGGCCAGAAAAAGGGCGCAGGCCTTGCATGACGTTCAGGGCACCTCTGACATGGCCGCCATGGTCAGGACCTTTGCGGCGATCAAACCGCAAGCTCGCCCATCAACATGTTCACGCCTGAAGAATGCAAAAACGAACTAAAAGCTTGCACTTGCCGCCATCTGTTGTGGATCGAAATATGTCGCAGATTCTGGTCCGAAACACTCGTCTTCATTATAAGGCGGGACCTTCATGAAGCCGGTCACGGTATAGTTTTTGCTCGTCGTCTCCCAGAGCGCAAAACCTGCTTGTTTGCTGCCAGGCATATGCGGCATGCAGCGTTGCGGGCCAATGCCGATTTTAACCATATTTCCATCGGCATCATACATTTCGGTCAGCTGTATCGAATATGTGTCCTCATCCAGATAGCACATGCGGCGCGCAGTGGTGTTACGTTCGCCGGGATGCAACGTCGCTTCCAGTACCCATACGCGATGTTTTTCCCAGCGCATGATATTTGGATTCGGAAAGCCGGGTTGCACGAAATCACTCGCATAGCTCTGCGCGATCTGGTTGCAGTTATAGGGCACCAGCATTTCTTTTTTGCCAAGCACCTTCCAATCGTACTTCTGCGGACTGCCATAGAAGCAGGAAGAATCATCGAAATTGCCGATGCCGTTCTGATTGGGGTTTGGCGTATCATAGGCTTCGTCCGGTGCTTTGCGCACCCGTCCCTGGCCGGCCACTACCGCCCAAGTGATATCGGGTTTGATCATCGTATTGCTGGTGTGCCAAACGAGGTCCTCCTGCCCATCCGTGGAGGCTGGCGCCTTCGAAAAGCTGTGTAATTTGGTATAATAGCCCTCATAGGTCTCCGGCGAACCGTTCGGATCATAATAGGGAACGGTTGTCCGTATCAGGGCGCCGAGCGTCATAATGGCTTTGCCGTCGACGACGACCCAACCCGAAATGAAATTGTCTTTTTCTGCAGAGCCATAAACCCAACATAACAAATGGTTCCAAATGAGTTGGGCGCCCCCATTCATCGGATTCGCGGTGTCGATGATCGGAAAGGGAATGCCGCCATAGCCACCAAGGAAGCCAAATCTTCCGCCGGCGGGGTCCAACTGCGCGCGGGTGACATTGGCTGCGACGTTGTCCATGACAAATTGTGGCAAAGCGTGGGTACGGTGCGTCGGAAATACGCGCAGCCACATCCCAAACTCGGTCAACAGCGTTTTCAATCCGTCGCTCATCAAGCCGGAATACTGGGTCATGTTGCTGGCATCGACTCTGTAGAGCATCTTTTCATCTTCGAACAACGGAATGTCCTGCGGATCATTCGGGCCAAGCGGCGGCAAAACCATACCACCGGTCCAAGGCGGGATGGAACCATCGGCATTGCCGGCACGTTCGGAGCCGAACGGAGTCAATGTTGTCTTCAGCAGGTTCGGGTCGGGGTTATAGGATTGAGCCATCGCTGCCTCTCCCCCTCCGACTGCTGCGGCAACCAAGCTGGAGCCGGCCGCCAAGCCTAAGTTTCGTCTCTTCATTTTTGATTTCTCCCTTTATTGCTTGATCGGCCCAACCACCCGCCGATTGATACTGCCAACGTCATTCGTCTCGACTTCGCGTCAGCCGCTTTTGGCTTCTAGTTTCGCAATTTATTCCACGAACGCTCTGCGGTGCCGATAAAGGTCACAGCCTCCCCGAAGGCCGATCTTCATCAGCTTTTTCCACTTCAGAATTTGTTACGAATTCTCAGTTCAAGCGGCAGGCGACAGCTAGCCCTTCAGCTTCGGCATGACCTTGTCCGCGAAGAGTTTCATCTGTTTGTAGACGAGTTCGTAGGGCATGCCACCGAAACTGAAATTGGCAATGATCTCGTAGTCGCCAACCATCTTCTTGCGGGCAAGATGTTTTTCTAACATCTGTTCGGGTGTGCCGATCAAATTGCCGCCGATGTAATCCCTGTAGGCCTTTTCAGGGCCACCTGCTGCCGCCGAAAGTTCTCCCAGAGTTACGTACGTGGAATAAGATGGCAGCGATTTGAAATGTTCGCCCCCGAATTCATAGTGCAAAGCGACTTGCTTGAACTGCGCGGCGAAATATCGATCGGTGTATTCGGTGACCTGTTTTTCATCCTCAAAGCACACGATGAAATCCGAAATGATGAATGGCGGCGCCTGCCTGTGATGGAGTTCTTCGAAAGTGCTGCGATAGGTGCTGATTTCGGCCAGCGCATGGGTCCAGTCGCCTTGCGAAAACCGCAGCGCCTTGAGGCCATATCGCGCCGCCACCTCCGCCGACGATGGCGACATACTGACCATTACCGTGCGGTCCTTGAAGGATTTCTGGGGCCTTGGGCGGACTTCGACGCGCGACTGCTTATACCACTTACCGTCAGCTTCCACGTAACCGGTCTCAAGGCCCGCCATGATGATCAGGGCGGCCTCGTCGAACATTTCACGCGAATCGGCCAAGTCCACGCCAAAGCCCTTGAATTCCCGGCGGGCAGCGCCCCTTCCCATGCCGAGGATCACCCTTCCCTCGCTTAAACTATCGAGCATGATGGTCTTTTCCACCACGCGTAGCGGATTGTTCCAAGGCAGGATGACCGCCGCCGGCATCAGCTTGATGGTCTTCGTCTTTGCCGCGACAAAGGTCAGAAGCTGGAGCGGGTCAGGGCATGCCGCATAGTCCGTGAAATGATGCTCGACCGCTGCGGCGAAGTCGAAACCCATCGCCTCGGCTTCAATCGCGATCTGCGTTTCTCGCCGGAAGAAATCATCGTCCGGAATATTATGTAGATTCTGGAAACCCAGATGGACACCAACTTGCACGAGCAACCCCTTTAATTATTATCAAACAGAAATGAGCCTGACGCGATATCCTAATTTATTGCTCAGCTTGGACCCGATTTCTGGCGTCGGCTCCGTTATCGTAAATCGTATTGAATATCCTATTCGGTTGCCTTCAGGCCGATTCCAGCACGGGCTGACGGCACCATCGCCATCGGCCGATTTGCGGGGCTTGCTGCCTCAGTTCTTCCTCGACCAGTCTTTTTATCACTTATGACGTTTTATAATTCCAGAAATAGTTGGCTGTCAACATAAATTTGCGCAAAACTATTACCTATATCGTTTTATCGTTGACCTTATCATTTGATCATTGTAGTCCGCTGGGGCGCTCGGATGGCTGCTCTTCAAAGCCTAACCCCGATGCGCAAGTTGGCCGCCCGCCTGATTCTTGATAATGGCCGCAACTGTATAAGGTGAAGGTTCTGGATTTGCGGGCGAGACCGATGAACACCATGAGCGTCAAAGAGCCAGGCATCGATCTCGCCCCCCCGTTGAGATCGCCCAGGCGGCCATCGCTCAAGAAGGATGAGCTGCTCGAGAAGGCGTTTGAGATTTTCGTCGAACAAGGGTTCGAGCGCGCCAGTGTGGATTTTATTTCAACCTCGCTTGGGGTCGCTAAACGGACGTTGTATTTACGTTATGGCGACAAGGAGTCTCTGTTCAGGGCAGCGATTGAGCGGGCGATTGAAGTCTGGATCCTTCCGATCGAGCGGTTGCGGGAGGCGGAATGTGACGATCTTAAGGAAACATTGCTCGCGATCGGTCGCCTTCTCGTCGGCAACGTGCTTAGCCCGGCAGGCCTCAGACTATTGCAGCTCACCAATGCCGTGTCTGGGCAAATGCCCGAGATTGGCGCCCATAACGTACACCAGGGCATCAACCCGACCATTGCTTTCCTGGCAGAGTTGCTTAGCCGGCGGCTGGGTCCGCAACTGGGGTGCTCCGTGGAAGCCGAGGAAGCGGCGCTGGCGTTTCTCAATCTTGTCACCGGTCCCGCGAACCTCGTGGCATGGGGTGTCCGGCTCGATGCTCAGTTTGTAGACCGATACGTCCAATCCGGTGTCCGCCTGTTTGTAGAGGGACTTGTTCCGGCATCGGCCGATGCGAACGTGGAGAACGTCACCCAGGAAAACCAACGGCTGAAGGTGCTTCTGGCGGAAGCCATGCTGCAAATTGATACTTTGCGGCAAGAACGCGTGATTAACGCCTCCTCTTCCTCTTCATGATTGTTCCGAGGGCAGGAGGACCGGCCGCATTGAAAACGGGGCGGCGTTCAAACCGGCCAGCATCGGAAATTCGCTTTTGCGGTCCAAGTTTTGGATTGATGCGAGGTTGCATCAATCCAAAAAGATTACGCCAGCGGACAGCTAATCAAATCTCCATCTGATCCCGCAACGTCGACCGCTCAATCATGCCGGTCGCTTCCTCGCCATCCCAGCGGTAATGGGCATGGGCCTGCTGCACCACCGGAAAGCTGGCGGGCAATACGCTTGCACCAAGGGACCGGCAGTTGACGAAGGTCGTGCCCTCGATCGTCACTCGTCCATCCGCGGTCTCCAGAACCAGCGGCACATCCTCCCGGCCGGTATACAGCTTTCTCAACCACGGCACCTGCACGGCCCGCGCCGGTTTCAACGCGCCGTCGCCGTCGAAGATATAGCCTTCGTTCAGGCTCGGCTTGCCGTCCGCCCGCGGCGGGAACACATTCACGCCAAAAGCCTTGCCGCTGGGAAACAGCGCGGACTGCCAGCAATGGCCCCAGAATCCCTCGAACTTGCGCACGCCCTGGCGCTTGATGCGCAGCGCCTGGCCTTTGAACGCGGTCCGCTCGCCATCGATTTCCAGAACGCCCTGCGCCCGGCACAGCTGCTCGTAACGCGGGCTCAAAAATTCCGCCTGATCGCCGCTCATGATTTCGGCGGAAGTGTTGAGAAAACCGGAAATCAATGGCGGTACCGCCGGCCACAAATCGATTTCGAAGGCAACCGTGCGCAAAGGCGGATGCTCCGGATAGACATCGGCAATCAACTGCTCTGCGGTCAACTCGGTGACCGGATACTTGGTGAACGTGCTGGTCCAGTGCTTGAACGGTTCGACGCATTCAAACCGCACCGGGCCGGCGCTCAAAATGGTGGGCTTGCCGCCCTTGCCGATGGGCGAGTGGGTCGTGCCCCGCTCCCGCAGGCTGATCACCCTTCCATCCGGATAGGCGATGTCCAGCCAGAGGTCATGCGCCTCCCATTCCTCCGCCAGCGCTTCCACGCCGATGCGCATGGCAAATGCGCCATTCTCCTCTTCCAGCCAGACATTGACCGCATCGCGCACATTCGGGCCCGGTTTTTCGGCAAAGACATATTCGCGCTCGATGGGAAGTCCGCCGGTCAGATCGATTGCCATGGTCGCTCTCCAAGTTCTTGTGATTTAGCCGCGTCCCTCGGCGGCCAGGGCGACTACACCAGCGATTGCGCCAAACGCCAAGCCAGGCCGCCCGAGGCGATGCGCATTATGGCCGGAAAGCATAGCATGTCTATCGAATGATGGGAGTTCCGGCTCCTTATCCCCTAAACAATCAAGGCCTTCACCGACTCCAGCTGATCCGCTTCTGCCGCCGGCTTGTCGGTCCTGATCCGCAATATCCTTGGAAACCGCAACGCCACGCCGGATTTGTGACGCGCGGATTTCTGCGCCGCGTCGAAGCCAACTTCAAAAACCAGTTCCTTTTCCACCTCCCGCACCGGGCCGAAGCGGGCGGTGGTATGGTTGCGGATCCATTTGTCGAGGTAAAGCAGTTCCGTGTCCGTATAGCCGGAATAGGCCTTGCCGATCGGCACCAGTTCGCCTACCTCGTTCCACACCCCAAACGTATAATCGGAGTAGTAGGAGGAGCGTTTGCCGTGGCCACGCTGGGCATACATCAGTACGGCATCGACGCTCAACGGCTCGCGCTTCCATTTCCACCATAATCCCTTCGGCCGGCCAGAGAGATAAGGGGAATCCCCGCGCTTGATCATCAGCCCCTCGATCGCCGCTTCGCGCGCGCCTTCCCGCAACGCGGCGAGCTCGTGATGTACTTCAAACTTGATTAACGGCGACAATTCCATTCGGGCCGGATGTTCCCTTGCACAGAAGGCTTCCAGGCGCTGGCGGCGTTCATCGAAGGTCAGGCCACGCAAATCATGTTCGCCTTCGAACAGAATATCATAGAGCCTTATGCCGGCGGGAAACGCCGTCAACATCGCGGCCGAGACGGTCTTGCGGCCCAACCGCTGCTGCAGATCGGAAAAGGGCGCCACAACATTATCGCGGATCACCAGTAACTCGCCGTCCAGCACCGCGTGAAAGGTCATGGCATCCAATATTTCCGGAAAAGAACCGGAAATATCATCGGCGGTGCGGGAATAAATGCGTTTGCCGTGCGGTGTGGCGACAAGCTGTACGCGTATGCCGTCCCATTTCCACTCGGCGCGATGCGCGGACCAGTCGAGATCGGAAATATCCTTGGTTTCGATCGGATGCGCCAACATCACCGGGCGAAAAACCGGTTTGTCCTGCGGCGAAGGCCGTGGGGCCCGCTTCTCCAGCCAGTCGAACAGATCGAGATAAGGCGGCTCCAGGCTGTGCCAGACCTCCTCGATCTCATCAACATCCACGCCACCCAGCTCCGCCAGCGCCAGCTTGGCCAGCCGCAGGCTGGCGCCAACGCGTAAGCCCCCGCCGCCGGTGATGAGTTTGATCAGCGCGATGCGCGTAGAGGTTTGGGATGCATCCAGCCAGCCGGCGACAAGATCGGGAATCGCATCGCGTTTGGCCGTGCGCAACGCAGTAATAATCTCCGGCAATTCAGGCGAAGCATCGTGCACCGCCCGCGGCGGGGCCGCCGGCGGCCAGATCAGCGGGATGGTCTCCGCCAGGTCGCCGACGAAATCATAGGAAAGATTGAACAGTTCCGGATCGGTGCGCGCCTCCGCCATCGCGCGCAACGTGGCGGGTTTTGCGCCGGGAAAATCCAGATCGCCAGCGATCGCCGCCAGCGCATAGCCGCGCTCAGGATCAGGCCGCGTTGCAAAATAGGCCCGCAGCAGCGCAATTTTCGTATTACGGCCCGGCGAGAACAGCAGCCGCTCCAGCAGCTCGGCGAATGCCTTCATTCAGGCATCCTCATCGCCATAGCCGATCAGCCGCAGCGCCCGGGCGCGGATTTGCAAGCGGGTGGCGGCGTGGATCAGCGCTTCCTCGCCGCCATGCGTGACCCAGATTTCCGGCGCGCCGACCTCGCGGATGGTGGCGAGCAATCCATTCCAATCGGCATGGTCGGAAATGATCAGCGGCAGCTCTACGCCGCCGGCCTTGGCGCGCTGGCGTATCCGCATCCAGCCGGAGGCCATGCACACCACCGGATCCTCCAGCCGCCGCGCCCAGCGATCCGCGATCGCCGAGGGCGGCGCCAGCACGATGGCGCCCTTCAGCGCGGATTTTGCCGCCACGGTGGCGAGCAATAATTCGCCAAGATCGACACCCAGCGCGCGATAGGTCTCGCAAACCGGCAGATGCGCGCCGTGCAGGTAAATCGGCTTATCATATCCGGCGCGGCGCAATTCCGCGATCAGCCGCTGGCATTTGCCGAGTGCGTAGCAGCCCACTACATGCGTGCGATCCGCAAACATGGCAACGGAAGCCAGCAGCCGGCCGATCTCATCCTCTGCCTCTGGATGCTGAAACACCGGCAGGCCGAACGTCGCCTCGGTGACGAACACGTCGCAGGGCACCACCTCGAAGGGCGCGCAGGTCGGGTCCGGCTGGCGCTTGTAATCGCCTGAGACGATCGCCCGCGCCCCCTGATATTCCATGGCGATCTGGGCGGAGCCGAGCACATGGCCGGCTGGGTGCAGCGTGATCGTAACATCCCCCAACCTCAGTCGTTCGCCATAGCCAAGCACCTGCTGCGCGCCGCCGGCTGCCTCCGTGCCCATGCGGGTTCGCATGATGGCGAGCGTGCCTTCCGTGGCGAGAACCGCTTTATGGCCTGGGCGGGCATGGTCGGCATGGGCGTGGCTGATAACCGCGCGTTCCACCGGGCGCAGCGGGTCGATGTAAAAACCGCCGGGCTCGCAATACAGGCCAGAAGGTGTGGTTTTTAGCCAGGTTTGCGGATGCGGGGTCATGTCCACCATGGAATGGCTCATCTGGAACAAAAAGTGAAAACTCCATATAGTTCGGCATGGCCGAACTGCCAGAGATTTTTTCCCGCTGGTTTGCAGCCCAAGGCTGGCGCTTGCGCGCGCACCAGCAGAAAATGCTGGACGCGGCGGAGGCCTGTAAGGATACCCTGCTCATCGCGCCAACCGGCGGCGGCAAAACGCTCGCCGGATTTTTGCCGAGCCTGGCCGAGCTGGCCGATCACGGGGGCCAGGGGTTGCACACGCTCTATGTCAGTCCGCTGAAAGCATTGGCGACGGATATTGCGCGGAACCTGCTCACGCCGATCGAAGCGATGGGACTCAACATAACCGTGGAAACCCGCACGGGCGACACACCGGCCAACCGGCGGGCGCGGCAGCGGGAAAATCCGCCGGATATTTTACTCACCACGCCAGAGAGCCTGGCATTGCTGATCAGCCTGGAAGATTCCCCCAAATTCTTTGCCAGCCTGTGCTGCGTGATCATCGACGAGGTGCATGCATTGGCCGGCACCAAGCGCGGCGATCAACTTGCTTTATGCGTGGCACGGCTGAAGCAGCTGGCGCCGTCGATGCGCAGCGTAGGTTTGTCGGCGACGGTGGCGCACCCGCAAGCCATCCTCGACTATGTCGGACAAGGCAGCTCCCTGATCGAGACGAAAGATGGTACGCCGCCGCAGGTCGGCCTGCTGCTCCCGCCCGGGCAAATTCCCTGGTCCGGCCATATGGGCCTGGCGGCCGCCCGACCGGTGCTGGAAAAAATAAAACAAGCGGCGATGACGATTGTCTTCGTCAATACCCGCGCCCAGGCCGAGCTGATGTTCCAGGCGATCTGGAAATACAACGAGGACAACCTGCCCATCGCATTGCATCATGGCAGCCTGGACATCGCGCAGCGCCGCCGGGTGGAGGCAGCGATGGCGGCGGGAAAGTTGCAAGCCGTGATCGCCACCTCCTCGCTCGATCTGGGCATTGATTGGGGCGGGGTGGACCAGGTGCTGCAGGTAGGCGCGCCGAAAGGCGTCTCGCGCCTGCTGCAGCGGATCGGCCGGGCCAATCACCGGCTGGATGAGGCAAGCAGAGCCGTGCTGGTGCCGGCCAACCGGTTCGAGGTGTTGGAATGCGAAGCCGCCATTGCCGGCGTGGCCGCGAACGCTTTGGATGGCGATCCGCCGCGGCCGGGCGGGCTGGACGTACTGGCCCAGCATCTGCTGGGCCTGGCCTGTGCCGGAAAATTTTTGCCGGATGACGTTTATGCGGAGGTGATTTCCGCCGGACCTTATGCAGAACTGCCCCGAGAAGATTTCGACGACGTGCTGCAATTCGTCGAGGATGGCGGCTACGCGCTGGCGGCCTATGAGCGGTACCGCAAATTATTCCGGGATTCGGAAGGCTATGTGTATGTCGCCAATAGCCGGATTGCCCGTCAGCACCGGATGAATATCGGCACGATTGTGGAAGCGCCGGTGCTGAAAGTGCGCCTCGCCGCCCGGCGCGGTTTCGGCAAGGCCCTGGGCGAGATCGAAGAATATTTCGTCAACATGCTGACCCCGGGCGATACCTTCATGTTCGCGGGCAGGCTGCTGAAATTCCTGCGCCTGCGCGAGAACTTCGTTGAAGTGGCCGAGGGCGGAACGGGCGAGCCGAAAGTGCCGGCCTATGAAGGCGGCCGCATGCCGATGACGACGCATTTAGCCGATCGCGTGCGCGCCATGCTGCATGACCCGAGCTGTTGGCACAGTTTCCCGGAAGACGTGCAGGAATGGCTGCGGCTGCAAAAATACCGCTCGCGCCTGCCGGGGCCGAACAATCTGTTGGTGGAAACGTTCCCGCGCGGCGGGCGTTGGTACATGGTGGCCTATTGTTTCGAAGGCCGGCAGGCGCATCAGACGCTCGGGATGCTGCTGACCAAGCGCCTGGAACGGTTTGGCTTCGGCCCGCTGGGATTTGTCGCCACCGATTACGTGCTCGCCACCTGGTCGGTGCATCCGCCGACCGACATCGCGCGGCTTTTCGAGCAGGACATGCTGGGCGATGACCTGGAAGCCTGGATGGCGGAAAGCTCCATGTTACGCCGGACGTTCCGGAATGTCGCGGTGATCTCCGGCCTGATTCAGCGCTACCAGCCCAACGCGGACAAGAACCGAAGGCAGGTCACGGTGAATTCCGATCTGATTTACGATGTGCTGCGCAAACACCAGCCCGGCCATATTCTGCTTCGTGCCACGCGGGCCGACGCGGCGAGTGGGCTTACCGATATTGCCCGTATCGCCTTGCTGCTGGAACGCGCGCATGGCCGCATGGTGCATATGGCGCTCTCCCGCGTTTCGCCGCTGGCGGTGCCGGTGCTGCTGGAAATCGGCCGCGAGCGCGTGGCGGCCGGCATGACCGAGGAAGAATTGCTGCGCGAGGCGGAAGAACTGGTGGCTGAAGCCATGAGGACAAGCGATCCGCCGAAACGCCGCGAGAAGCAATCTGGCGCAGCTCAGCTGAGTATGCTCTCAAGGCTATTATGAGCCCTGCCCCGATTCATTTTGGTAACGAGCGCCTGATGCTCGATCACCGCG
>Ga0182024_10023582_pt1 | contig 11004 bp, 7 predicted proteins | sample P32metaG_FD_120480 | JGI IMG/M metagenome (GOLD analysis project Ga0182024, IMG submission 120480) | Permafrost microbial communities from Stordalen Mire, Sweden - P3-2 metaG (Illumina Assembly) | ecosystem: Environmental > Terrestrial > Soil > Wetlands > Permafrost | place: Sweden: Stordalen... | reverse complement strand
ACCACTTTTTCATGAAATGAACAGTGTTGGGAAGTTTAGGCTTACCCCAGCATCCTTTACTCCCTTGCCGACGTCACTTCCTTCAGTAACCGCGCCTCGAATTGCGCCTTCAACGTCTCGCCGCGATCCGCTGACAACGGCAAGCTAAAATGCTCCATCCATCCGCCGTGCGCTGAGCTTGCTGTGCCCTGGGCTCAAGTGAGAATACTTCCGTCCGATCAAGCGGCCTCCATCCCGATGGCTGACCCAGACTGCGATCGTTTTGAAATCGACGCCGGCCATGACGGCGTGCGAGATAAAGTAGTGTCGCCCGTGATGAAACCCCACGTCTTCCTGCCCTGTGACCTTCCGGGCGTGCATCAATTGCGTGCGGAACGAACCCTGCGGCACTTTCGGGTCGTAGTTTGCCGGGAACATCCAATCAGTTGTTTTATCCCTCCGCTCGTACATCTCCAGAAGGTGCTCATCCAATCGCGCGTGGAAATCCACATTGCGGTCCTCCGCCGGTTTGCCTCCCCCGGCTTTGGCCTCATCGCCCGGAAAATGCAAATGACCAACAATTTTATCCCCGATTTTCCAGCCAGCGTCGTCCTTGGTCGCAATGCGGCTCCAGGTGGCATTGCTCCAACGTTGCCGAAGGGTTTCGTGCTCGCGGCCGCCGGAGAGCCATATCAGCCAGGTGTAATCGAAGAACGCCTGAGCTGATCTGGCATGGCGGGCACGGAGGTGACGGTACTTTTTTGGAATAACTGCAAGAGATTCCTCCGTGACCAGATTTGCCCGGGCGAAGCTTTCCAGCTCCGCCGGGGTCATGAGTCTGATCTTCTCCGGCTCCTCTGCGAGCGTGTCCCATTTCAGAACCGGCGCCACTTCGAGCCACTTCTCCGTCACCGCCCAGTCAACGACTTTCTGAATCGCCATAACGTCGAGATCCAGGGTGCGTCCGGAGATGCCTGATTCCTCGTCATCCAATGTTTCCTCTTCCTCAAGTTCTGCCTCCAGTTTAGCCAGGGCTTTCTTGCGACGCCAAACGGCATAATCTTTCAGCATTTTGGAGTCGAGGTCTGAGATGTCGATTGGTTTAGGCTGCCTTGCTTCCTTGCGAGCCTTGCAATACTCCACCCACTTGTTCAGGCCTGAATTCTCACGCTTCCCGGTCTTCTTGTCGCCCTTCTTCAATGCGTCCCGTTCTTCCCGATATGTCTTTATCGCTGCCGGGATGGAGTGGTCCGACACGTCCAATTTCCCTTCCACCGGAGGCGTCTCCGCTTCAACCGCCGGAGGGGTCTCCGGTTGGGCCGGAGGAGGGGGAGGAAAAGTGCCCGCCGCGATTTGACCTTTTAGCACTTGCCGAGCTGTCACAGCCTGTGCTACTGTCCCCGCCTCTTGAAGAGGAATTTGTTTAACATTGCCAGCGACTCTGAGCTGGGCGTAGTAAACGCCGTTGCGGAACCAGATACCGCGAACGCGTCGCCCATCGCGGTTCGTCACCTGGTTCATAATGTTCGGTCGAGCCTTGGTTTGATCGTTGCAAAGCGTTGCATTGCGTTTCATTCTGCAAAAGTAAGACAGAAATGTAAGACAAATGCAATAAATTTCGTAAAATTGATGTAAGTCGTTGGTAGGCAGGATAGCTCAGTTGGTAGAGCAGAGGACTGAAAATCCTTGTGTCGCCGGTTCGATTCCGGCTCCTGCCACCACTTATGAACCGTTTAAATGCTATGAATTTCACCACTACGCCTCTGTCACGGGTTTTCTGCCTGGCTGTCTTCTTTGCTTCGATGATTAGCCTGCGTGCCGAAGATCATGCCACCTTTCCAGCCGGGGATTTCACATTTAACCGCCCCGCCAAATGGGAATGGGTCGAGTCCACCTCCCAAATGCGCAAGGCCCAGTTGAAAGTGACTGATGCAGCCTCGAAGGCAATCGCAGACGTGGCGTTCTATTATTTTGGGACGCGTGGCGCCGGGGGAGTGCAGGCCAACGTGGACCGCTGGCTCAATCAGTTTACCGAGCCAAAAGACCAGATCAAGGCCAAGGTTGAACACACGACCATCGGCAAAACTAAGTTGACGTATGTCCAGGCGGAAGGGACCTACAAGAGTGGGATGCCCGGCGGTTCAACGACGCCCATGCCTGGTTATGCGCTGGTCGGGGCCATCTTGGAATCCGACAACGGCAATGTGTTTGTCCGAATGACGGGGCCAAAGGAATTAGTCCAGTCGTCGCTCATGGATTTCAAGAAAATGATCGAAGGCGCGGCGAAGAAGGACTAACGGATTCCGAGTCGCCTCATGAAGAGGCGTGGCCTATTATTATACTTGACATAGATTGCCGCAGTCATATCCCAGATAGCGTTGTTTTCCCGGCCGGCCTTTGACTCCATGTCGAGCCAGTATCAGGGGGTCCCGTCCCAAAAGGTGCTTGCGTTTTGAAGCCAGTGGAGATCATAGGGGGTGGCCGGGTTCGGATCCAGCTTGCTCACGGCGTCGGCCAGACTGTAGTTGTAAACGGCCGGATCGCTCCACTTATGAATCTCAGCGTGGCCGTCGCAAAAGGAAATGCCGTTGGCGCGATTGTGATAAGAGGCGGGATGATCCACCCATGTTGTGTCTTGCGGGTTACACACCATGAAGGCGTCGTTAATGCTCCACGGGTTTTCGTCCATCAGCAGCCAAATCTTGGAGGAGCCGGGATTGCCCAAATCGCCTGATTTACGGTAGATAATGCATCCGGTGGAGGGCCCAAGGTCCTGAACGCTTTGGGGCGCCGGGCTTATCCATGCATTCATGGACACGCTGCGGGATTTGGGCGTTGTAGTCGGAACATAATTATTGAGGACATCGGTGTTATCAGCGGGACAAATATAGACGGCGGTACTCTTCACATACGGATATATCAGTCCCGCCATAATGAACAGGTTGGTGAACTCGGCCAATTCATCCTCACGTCCTGGACACCATTGTGGATTCGCTCTGAGATTCAAAATCGTAGGCTGATAAGCGTCGTCCCCATTGACTGCCAGATAGTCCTTGTTGTCACTGCCGTACATGATCCATGCCAGGGTCAACTGCTTTAGATTGCTGAGGCACTTGATTCCCTGGGCCTGCTCTTTGGATCTGGCCAATGATGGCAATAACAACGCGGCCAAAATCGCGATAATGGCAATGACCACCAATAATTCGATCAACGTAAACGCGCCGGCCTTGGCCGCGCGCCGGCTGAGGCTGGGCCTGCCGGTGGAATCGCGTCCGTTCATCACGCTGATAGCCGAACCGCCGCCTCCAAGACCAGAATCTGGGTACATGCTGACAGCGTAGCAAGCTTCGGACTCGCGCCACAATCCCCTAAAGCGGGGATTGCCGCCGTTTCCGTCAATAAGGCTATCAGCGTCGAATTGTTGCGGGTGGTTTTGTGTGGCTCCTCGAATTTTCACAAAATTTGGCGATACTCACCGCTTTCGGGGATTGTGCGAAAAGTTCAGCTTTGATAAATCTTTCACATGAACACATACCCCTGTCTCGGAAGCAGTCTCGTCGTCTTTCCAAAAAACTAAAAATAAAAACCGAAACAAAATGAAAAAGATCAGCTCTGAAATTCCACAAAAATCTTTCGCAGTGTCATTCGCGAAGACCTTGGTTGCTATCGGTGTTTTGCTGTGCGGCCACGCCACCCAGGCTCAACCATCCATCACCGGCGCCGCGCTTCCCAGTGCTCCCAATAATCAAAATGGCTTTGGCGTTGGCGCCGTTCAGATTCAGGGAGTGGTGCCCCCGAACGTCAACCAGTTGTCCTTTCAAGTCACTTCCGGGACGGGCGTGACCGCGCTTACCGTACAATTGACTGCGACCTCTCTGCCGGGAGCAGTTAGTTCATCCCTTCTGACGCCTACTTTTGGTTTGACAGTCACCGGCCCCAACACGGATGAGAGCGTGACCGCACCACTGGCGCCGGACACCATCTACACGGCCGTAATTACGGCCACCGATTCCGGTGGCGCCGTTTCCTCAACCTTGACGTTTGACACGATCAATCCGAATTATTTCACCTTTGAGGCGGAAGACTTTGATTACGGAGGCGGCCAGTTTCTTGATAGCCTTCCCGCAGGCTCCTTCCCTAATCTCGATGGGTACTCCTGTCCACAACCTGCTTGTACTAACTTCGACGCGATCGTCGATATCGATTGTAATAATCACAGTGGAGGTGGCAACAGTTACCGGGCCAATCCTTTGGAAACAGAGAACGAGGGTGACGTGCCGCGCTATCAATATTCCATTGCTGGTTATCCCGATTTCGATATCGGGTTCAATAATGGAGGCGACTGGGGTAACTATACGCGAAACTACCCGGCCGGCGTTTATAACATTTATTTGCGAGGTTCCGGCGGCAATGGGCCGCAGGCCAACGCGTGTACCATCGGTTTGGTGACTTCCGGCTGGGGCACCACGAACCAGACCACAAACGAAATGGGAGCATTTTCGGTGGTTGGTCTTGGATGGCAAACTTACACCTGGTGTCCGGCTATCGGCACTGACGGCAACATTGTGGCCTGGGCGGCCGGCGGCGATCAGGAAACGTTGAGGTTCACGGTTGCTAGAGGGAATTGCAACGAGAATTTTTACTTGCTGGTGCCAGCGGTCCCAACCATCTCTCCGAACACTCCCAATGTGTACCAGGGAAGCGCTTCGACACTTAGCTTTTTTCCCTATGGGTTGAGCGCGCCCACTATTCAATGGCAAACCGACAATGGCAGCGGCGGCGTAACCTGGAGTTCCCTCTCCGGCGCTACGACCACAAGTTACGCCGTGCCTTCTGGCAGTTTGCCGGTAGGGCCGATCGAATATCAAGTGGTATTGAACATACTCAGCAATGCTACTCCCATAAGTGTCACCAGCGCGCCGGTTACCATCAATATATTGGCGCCAACCAAGCCGGTGGTGGTGGAAGATACTTATCCCGCTTCAGCCACAGCGGCAGTCGGTCTGGCCTCCTCATTTACCGCTTCATTCACCGGCCCGAATCCAATCACCTATCAGTGGTTGGTTAGCTCGAACCTTGGAGTTACATTTACTCCGATTGCTGGGCAAACCAACACGACCCTGACAGTGCTCGACCTGTCTCTTTTCACTAATGAATATGAACTGCAGGCCAGCAACGGAGTCGGCGTCACCGCCAGCACGCCAGCCACTTTGATAACGACTCCGGCCCCGCCCGCGCCGCCCGTTCAACTCGCTGGCGACATGGTAGCGGAATTGCGATCCGCCGACCTCGCTGTGGGCGCGACAACCTGGGTGAACCGGTCAGGGTCTTTGGCCAGCGTGGGCAACTTCCAGACGACCAGCAAAAGCACTCTGAGCGTGTCGAACAATACGATCAACCCCGGCACTCCGCTTTGGGGCGCGTATTCCGTCAATGCTCTTTATGTCAATAGTGTCAACGACGCGGTGCAATCGGCGCTGATCGCCCCCGCCGAAATCAGTGGCAGCGGCCCCTCCTCGGGTGAAGCGTGGATTTACGCCACCGGGATCAACGGCAACAATTCTGTGATTGCATATGGACTCCAAGGACAAAGCGCCTATCCAGAGGAAGACCGGGAAATGAATTGGGGCCACGGATCGGGCTGTTTTTCGGGCGACTTCGGCAGTCTTGATTGCGGATGGACAACACCCGATCCCGTAACGGGCGCATGGGAATACCTGGCTTGGACTTGGGACGGGACCAACGCCATCGGCTACCTAAACGGCGCACAGGCTGTGTTTCATACTTTAAACCCGTCCGGCACTTTCAATGGTTATCCTCTTGAGACGGTGGACACGGTCATCGGCGTGGGAGCAGCGTTGGGGGGCGGGCCTAATATTGGCGTGGATAATTTCGGTGGAGGATGGATCGCCTCGGTTCGCCTATCCAGTGGCGTATTATCTGCCGGCCAGATCGCAAACAATTTCGCCGCCGGCCTATTGGCCGAAGTTCCAGTGACGGTATTTCCCCCGACCGTTTCACCCACCAATGAAATCACTGTGGGGAATTCAGCCACATTAAGCGGAGTGTTTACTACGAATGAATCCTTGACGTTCACCTACCAGTGGCAATGGGATGACGGCAGCGACGGGACAAATTGGACCCCCATTGCCGGCGCCACCAACGCAACCTACGTGCTCAATACCACCGGACTCTTGCCCGGAAACTATGAATATGAACTGGTGTTGAGCAATGTCGTTGATTCAATCGTAGCGATTAGTTCGCCTCTTACCATCACCGTGGTCTCGAATAGCGCCCCACTCCTGGTCCAGGACACGACTCCATCTAACATCACTCAACACGTGACCCAGACCGGTGCGTTAATGGCCAGTTTCACAGGTGGAGTTCCGCTCACGCAGCAGTGGCAGGTCAGCGCCGATGACATTAATTGGACCGATACCGGAGTCTTTGCCACTACCATAACCATTACCAGTGGAGTTCCGTCAACGAATTGGTACAGGCTCCAGGCCAGCAACGCGCTTGGCACCAACACTAGCTCGCCGGCGGAAGTGATTATCCTGCCCGCTTTGGCTTTCCCGGCTTATACGCCTTTGCAAACCGCAGGCGACTTGATCGTGAACCTTCAACAAGCTGACCTCTCGGCTTCGTACACCACGTGGACTAACGTCACGAGTAACACGAATGGCGTTGGTAATTTCAGCGGGGCCCTCATCGGCGGCTCCAATCTAAATGTCACCACCGGCGCGCCTTATCTCTTCAATCAGGTCAATTCCCTTTTCGTTGACGCCAACACAGCTAACGGCGTGCAGTCAGCCTTGAACGTTCCCACGGAGATCGTCGGAAACAATCCGGTCTCGGCAGAAGCGTGGGTTTATGCCACCGCTGTGAACGCGCAAAACAGTTGCGCCATTGCTTATGGCAACCAAGAGCAAGGCAGCCCGCCGCAGACGGATCGGGAGTTTAATTATTGCACCTCAGGGGGCGGCGCAGTTTCAGGCGATTTCGGCTCTCTGGACACGCCATGGGCAACGCCGCCAACGACTGGCGTCTGGCATTACCTGGCCTGGACTTATGACGGAACCACCGTCAATTGCTACGAGGATGGCACGAACAATACTCAGAATACCCCCAGTGCTCCCAACCAGACGCCGGTCACCCTGGTTTGCGTTGGCGGAGGCATAGGGCAGGTGCTGGGTGGAGATCCCAATCTCGCGGTTGATGCTTTCCAAGGTTACATTGGCGCTGCGCGCCTGGAAAGCGGAGTGTTAACTTCCACTCAGATCGCCACCAATTATGCCGCTGGCCTTCTGGGCGAAGTCCCGGCCGTGGTGTGGGCTCCGAGTGTGACGCCGGCCGCACCGGGTAACATTGTTTATCAAGGTAACACGGTCACGTTAGGCTTGGTTGCCAGAGAGAGCACCACCTTTACTTATCAGTGGATAACGGACAACGGCAGCCACGGGGCGACTTGGGCCAACGCCGCCGGCGCTTCCACCGGCACAAATTACGTGTTGAACGTCAGCAGTTTGACGCCGGGGACTTACGAATATGAGATCGTTCTCAACAACAGCACCTATTCGCTGTCAATCACCAGTGCGCCGGTCGAACTGATCGTGGAAGCGGCCAGCGCTCCGACGATCGAGCAAGAGCCGACCCCCGCTACAAACACCGCCTACGTCGGACAGACCGTCACGTTTACGGCTTCCTTTACGGGCAATCTCCCAATAACCAACCAATGGCAATTCAGCACGAATGGAACGAGCTATAATGACATCGCGGGAGCAAGCAGCACGACATTGACGCTGACCGATGTCCAATTGACCAACACCGGGAGCTATCGTCTGACAGCCGACAATTCCATAGGTGCGGGCACGCCCAGTGCCGCTGCAACGTTGACGGTGACAGAGCCGCCAAACGTCGGTTTCACATTTAACGCCGGTTCGCTGAGTTTGTCCTGGCCAGCCGGTGGGACGCTGGTTGAAGCCAGCAGCCTTGCCGGGCCGTGGACGGTGGTTACGACCACGTCGCCGTATGTCGTCACTCCGGCCACAGGACAAACGGCTCAGTTCTTCAAGGTCAACTTTGGGCAGTAGTAATGGGATTACAGGTGAGTATAGTGAGTATCGCGGGCGCCATGGTCGCAAGACTGTGGCGTCCGCGTTATACCGCCAGTCCCAAAAATGGCCGGGACAAGGTCTGGACTAGACCGTAAATCTGCGCCGCACCGGTTTTCTTCCTCAATGAAGGATTGCTGCTAGATGGTTTTTGCCTGGTGCCTGGCTACCGCTTCCACGCGATTGCGGACATGCATTTTCTGGCAAATATTTTTTACGTGCGAGCGAACTGTCTCCATGCTGATTCCCAATTGATCCCCAATCTCCTTGTAGATAAAACCCGAAGCCAGGAGTGTTAATACCTGTTGCTCGCGTTGGGAAAGGCTGTGCTTTTCGTGATGGCGCGATTCCTGGACGTGGAAGTGCTCCACGACCTTGCAGGCAATGTGGCTGGACATGGGAGCGCCGCCAGTATCGACATCGCGCACTGCATCCAGCAATTTGTCCGGCGGACTGGACTTGACCAGATAGCCGTTTGCTCCCGCCTTCAACGCCCGGAAAATTCGGTCTGAATCTTCATAGACAGTGACCATGATGATCTGGGGCGCCGAATTCAGTTTCTTAAGCTGGGCCACGCATTCGATGCCAGACATGCCTGGAAGCCCGATATCCATGAGGACTACATCGGGATTCTGGGCCGGGATTTTTGCCAGGGCGTCTTCCGCGTTGGAGAAGGCGCCAACGCATTTAATGTCCGGCGCGCTGCGCAGGATCGCCACTAGCTGCTCTCGCAATCCTCTGTCATCCTCCACCACCACTACAGATTTTGTCATAGTCAATTATATTGTCTCGAAGGAACGCCGTTGGCAGGTTGCCGCAAGATTGGCGGGTTGACCCGGCTCGAATCCTCATCCGCTAGGCGCACCAACAATCGGAACTGGACGGTCGTGCCGGTGTTCGGAGAACTCTCGATAAGGCAGATCCCGCCAATATCCTCGAGGCGTCGCTTCATGTTAATCAATCCATGGCCCGTCGGATCAGCCGAAATATCGAAGCCACAACCGTCATCCTGGATGGACACGGTTAAAAACATATCGGCAAAGGAAATGTGAACGGTGACCTGTGAGGCCCTGGCATGTTTAATCACGTTGTGCATGGCTTCCCTTGCCGCCATGCTGATATTGTGGCGCGTGCGGCTGGACATCTCGATATTGTGCGGCAATGGCGAAACATGCAGGCGACAGCGTAACTGCGCCTGGGTGCATTGGTTGTTAATTCTCTGGCGGAGGTAATTCCCGATGGCCTCCAGATTGTCGTTCTCTGGATTTACCGCCCACACGGTTTCGTACAGCGCCGTGACAAGATCCCGGGACTTCAGGGAAATGCGAGAGAACTCCGCCCGGGCCTGTTCCGGAAATCCTGCCATGTTTTGCGCCATGCCACTCAATAATGAAATTTCCGTCACCCGCGCGCCAAGATCGTCGTGAATGTCCTGGGCGATTCGCAAACGTTCCCGCTCCAGTGCGCGTTGCTGTTCGAGGTGCATCATCGCCCGCCGCATTTTGTGCCAGGCGATATAACGGACGCTTGAAACCGAAGCGGCCATGGTCAAAGCAGCCACCAAGCCCCAAAACCACGGGGTTTGCCAGTACGGCAGCGGCACTTTTAGGGCCAGCGTTGCTTCCAAGCCGGTTGGCTGCCCCAACACGGAAACTTCCGCTACCCTAAACTTGTAGGTCCCCGCCGGAAGGCTCCCGTAAAAGGCGCCTCGACTGCCGCTCACGCCGATGCTATACATTTCGTTCCATTCCACCAATAAACTGTCATTCGGAGCAACAGTCGCCGCAGATTCCCTGGTATTCTGCCATTCGGCGTGACTCAACGGATCATCGTCTATCACCGCCAGGACCTTGGTCTTCGGCTCCTGGCCAATTTCCAGGATCTTGGCCATGCTTGGCCGGATGCCATTGCGTTCCCAACCCGGCGGGGCCTGGTTTGGCGAGGAAATCTTCGACGATCCTTGAAGCACCGGAGAACGCAGCAATATTTCCGGCGGGGCGTTGCTGGCGGAAAGCCGGGATAAGATTAAATTGTCAACTATATACAATCCGACAGTGCTCGGCCCACCCGCGGAGGAAAAACAGACCGACGCCCGCGAGGCGCCCAGGGGAGCGGTGAATGTTTCCCGCCGGTGTGTGAAGGTGGAGGTTTCCAATGTGCCATTCCAGCCCGGGCTTTCTCCATGGACTTCGAATAACTTCTCAGCCACCAAGTCCCCCGATCCAGTATAAAAACGGATCGTGACAAACATCGTGCCGCCGCCCTCCTGCCATTTTTGGTCGAAGCCTTCCAGTTTAGTGCGAAGACGCATAAACTTCTGGCTTGAGCCTGCCGGCGGCCCAATATGGAACACAACATTTCTAGGAAAAGTCCCCAAGCTCAACTCTCTGTCGGGCTGCCAGGATAGAATCCTATTATCCACCTCCACATCCTGTATAAGCGTGGGATTTATCTCAGGAGCGGCGCGGACCGGCACCGGCGCTAAAGCCAGAAGACCGGCGAGAGTCAAGACGGCAGACGGTTTAGCTGCCATCCAATTGATCATGCTGTCATTCATATCATTTTGGCGAATTCATGGCAATCTTGAATCGATAAAAATATCCATTTTTCTTAGTTTTATCCCCGATTTCGGGGATGGTGCATGGCGCTGCATGATCACTTGCTTTACATCTTGCGACTTCCGCATGGCTTTGCATGGAAGAATCGCCAGTCATATTTCCGCCGGGAACCCCGTGTTGATGCTTAATCCGTCTCATCTTTTAAACTTTCTTCATGGCTTAATTAGGCTAACAGGGCTATCCTATTGACTCCACCGACCTCAAGCTGTAGTAGAAAGGCGTGGCTGAGGATTACCCGAGGACACTGTTAGAATTGGAAGGGCGATTTGCTACCGACCAGCAGTGCCGCACTT
>Ga0182024_10023581_pt1 | contig 11004 bp, 8 predicted proteins | sample P32metaG_FD_120480 | JGI IMG/M metagenome (GOLD analysis project Ga0182024, IMG submission 120480) | Permafrost microbial communities from Stordalen Mire, Sweden - P3-2 metaG (Illumina Assembly) | ecosystem: Environmental > Terrestrial > Soil > Wetlands > Permafrost | place: Sweden: Stordalen... | reverse complement strand
GGTCGGTTTCCGGACAGCCGGATGAAAACACATGCAGGTTGATGTCCGTGTCCGGCCCCTTGAACATCCGGTGCTCGTACCAGTTGAGCTCTCGGAGGCGGAGCACATAACCAGCCGCTCCCAGGGCCGGCGCGGACGCATCTTCCTGCGCCGAGTCAGCGACCACCAGCAGCAGATCGATGATGGGTTTTGCAGCGAGCCCTGGCACGGACGTCGAGCCGGCATGCTCAATCCGCAGCGCCAGGTTCCCAAGCACGGACCGAATTCTGTCAGCTTCACGCGCAAACAGTTCCGGCCAGTGCGGATCGTAGTCCACAATCAGAATTCGGCTGGACAATGGCTTCAGCTCTCCGATCGCATGAGTGCGGATCTCTTCCTCGATGCACTGTGTGCTGTTATCGAGGGCTGGGGCTTTTTCGACATTGCTGCCAGATCTCATGCTACGAACTACACCTCACGACGCGTGACTTCTATCGAATTTTGAGCGTCTATATTATATGGCGATGGGACGACGAAGAAGCGCGTCCGGCAAGAGGGATTATGGACACCTACCGCAGCACTGCCAGAGTCATCCGTTTTACAATCCGGATGATGTTTACTTTGCGGCAGGGTGCTCGGAGTCTTTGAAAGTGAACAGCAAGAGTGAGGAGGAGGTCTGGTCGGAAGAGTTGGTGGCGGTGGCGGTAGAGCCGGCTTTCAGCCAGACGGGGTCGCCGCCGCTGACCAGTTGCGAGGAGCCATCGGAAAAATCGAGCTTGAATTGAGAGAGGGGCTCAATCACGAGCAAGGTGCCGGCTGGGCCGGCCTCGAGGGAAGTTCGCGCGTTGGCTGGGAAAGTAGCGAGCTTTAGGGCGCTCTCGTCGCTTTCGAGGATGGCAGTGAATGCGGGAGGAGCCGCGGCTGCAGCTTTGGCGTTGTCCGGTGTGGATTGCGCGAGCGTGGTGTTCGAGCCGGTGCCGGGAGCTATACCGGCCGCCGGCGAGCTGGATTCAGAAGCAATTTTATTGGCGGCGCCAGCCACGGCAGCCTGAGGAGCAGAGCAGCCCACCAGCGGTCCCTGCAAAACTTTGGCGCAATCGCTGCGGAGATTGTTCTGCGGGTGCAGCAACTCGATGGTGATGTTGTAAAACGGTTTGTCGTTGGCGGTGCGAATGACGTGCGAGAAGCCGCCCTTCGAATATCCGAGCTGGCCATTTTCCATTTTTACTTCCGCGTCAGGCTTGCCTTCCACTGCGTTGGTGAAATCGGCGTCGCCGATAGACATATAAATGTAGGGGTTGTCGTGGCGATGCATGGGGGTAGCATCCGGGGAGATGATGGCCACGCGGTAGACGCGCACGTAGGAATTCTGCAGGGTCAGGTGATGATGAGGCTCTTCGCTTATGGGGACGGAAGGCGTCTGAGCGGCGTCCGTGGCGGGCGCCTGAACCGGTGCTTGAACCGGCGCTTGAGCGTGCAGAGCGGCGATGGCAACGGAAAATAACAGGAAAAGACGAGCGAAGCGTTTCATTGCAACGAATCCTAGATGTTTCTGGTGAAGCTTACAAGCTTGCGCCGGGTGAGGGTTCCCCAATTACCAACAAATTAGATGGCATAGGTTAAAAGAGGACCGAGCGGCGCTTTGTATTATGCTGGCGGAATATGGGATGGAGCGATCGGCGACGGGGATTTCGCGAGGCGAGTTAAGGGCAGGCAATTTCGGCGGATGCGATGAGATTCCTTTCAGACCAACTGCGATTTTCGGCGACGGACCTGACCAACCATTTAGCCTGCCGGCATGTGACTACGCTGGATCTGCGTGTGGCGAGAGGAGAAGCGACGGCGCCGGAGTGGGCCGCACCGGATCTGGCGACGATTCGGGAACTGGGGCTACGGCACGAAAAAGCGTACATCGAGTTTCTGGAGAATGAGAAGAAGCTGAAGGTTGCCAACCTAGCGGAGATGGATAGCCGCCGCGAAAGTGAACTGCTGGCGGAAACAGTGCGGCTGATGGAGGCGGGCGCGGAGGTGATCGCGCAGGGAGCGTTGAGTGGTTCGCTGGGCGAATCGCGCGGGGAGCAGCAATGGTTCGGGCGACCGGATATTCTGCTGCGTGTGGAAAAACCGGGCAAGTGGCCGTGGTCGTGGTCGTATGAAGTGCAGGACACCAAGCTGGCCAAGGAAACGAAGGCCACTACGATTTTGCAGTTGTCGCTGTATTCGGAATTGCTGGTGACGGTACAGGGGCGAATGCCCGAATCTTTATGGGTGATTCCGGCACGAAGAAATTTCGTGGGGGAAGAATATCGCGTGGCGGAGTTCGCGGGTTACTACCGTTACGTGAAAAGGCGGATGCTGAGCGCGGTAAAGAATGGCGCGGTGGCAACGTATCCGGAGCCGGTGCCGCACTGCGAGGTGTGCCGCTGGTTCCGGGAGTGCGATGGGGTGCGGCGCGGGGACGATCATTTGTCGCTGGTGGCGGGAATCCGGCGGCAGCAGCGCGAACAACTGACGGCGTGGAAGGTGCCGACGATGGCGAAACTGGCGGAGATGGCGATCCCGCTGGAGCAGCGGCCGGAGCATGGATCACGGGCAGGAATGGAGCGCGTGCGGGAGCAGGCACGCGTGCAAGTACAGGGGCGCACGGAACAGAAATTAAAACACGAGGCGATTTTGCCGCCGACGGAAGGAGTGGGGTATTGCCGGCTGCCGGCGCCAAACGGCGGAGATGTGTTCCTCGATCTGGAAGGCGATCCTTTTGTTGGCGAACACGGATTGCAATATTTGTTAGCCTTCGTGGCGCGAAATATGACGGGCGGTGAACTGGAATACGAAAAACGCTGGGCGCTGACGCCAGAAGAAGAGAAACGCGGATTTGAGTGGCTCGTGGATGAAATTATGCGGCGAAGAGCAGCCGATCCGAAAATGCACGTGTATCACTTCGGAGCGTATGAACCGAGCGCGCTGAAGCGGCTGATGGGCATGTACGCGACGCGTGAAAACGAAGTGGACTACATGCTACGCGCGGGCATGCTGGTGGATCTACACCAGGCGTTCAAGCAGGGCACGCTGGCGAGCGTGGAAGAATATTCGCTGAAAAAAATTGAAGCGTTTTATGAATTTGAGCGCAAAACGCCGCTGGAAGAATCGCGCGCGGCGATGCGCTTTCTGGAACACCGGCTGGAGTTGGGTTGGGAGGATGAGGAGTTGACGGACGAAGTGCGCGCGACGATGGAGGGATACAACCGCGATGATTGCGTTTCAACAGCAGAGCTGCAGGACTGGCTGGAATACGAACGCGAACGGTTGGTGAAGGACGGGACGGATGTGCCGCGACCGGCGGAAAAGAGCGGGGAGCCCTCCGAACGGGTGAAGAAGAAACTGGATCGCGCGGAAGTGCTAACGGCACGGCTTTGCGAAGGAGTTCCCGTTGATGCCGCGCGACGGACGGAAAAGCAGCAGGCGAAATGGTTGCTGGCGCAGTTGTTGAGCTGGCATCGGCGCGAGGACAAAAGCGGCTGGCAAGAAGGCTACCGATTTGCGGAGGCGACGGATGAGGAATTGCTTGATGAACGGGTGGGATTGACGCAGCTGAAGTTTTTGCAGCGCATCAAGGAGGCGAGAGGGCAACACTGCGCTGTGGACCGATATGCGTTTCTTCCGGAGAAAAGCAATGTACGAAAAGACAAGGATTTGTACTTTGCGGGCGAGAAATTTGGCGAAGTTGTGGAGATCGATCACAAGCGGGGAATCGTGGACATAAAGAAGACGAAGAAGTCGGCGGAGCTGCATCCGCCAACGGTGTATATGTGGGACGCCCCGATAGGATCGGAGGCACAGGAGGGTGCGCTGTGCCGCATCGCGGAGTGGGTATTGGCGAATGATGTGGATGCGCCGGGGCGATATCGCGCGGGACGAGACTTGCTGTTGCGCAGGCCGCCGCGGCTGCGCAAAGGTGAGAAATTGACGCAACTGGCTTCGGAGACGCCGGTGAATACCGCGAGCCGCATAGCGCTGGCGCTGGAAGATTCCACATTCGCGATTCAGGGGCCGCCGGGATCGGGAAAGACGTACACGGGAGCGCGAATGATTTGCGAGTTGGTGAAGCAGGGAAAGAAGGTAGGCGTGACGGCGCTGAGTCACAAGGTGATTCGCAAGCTGCTGGATGACGTGGTAGCAGCGGGACGTGACATGGATGTGGTGAATGTGTGTTGTCTGCACCGTCAGGATGGCGGGGAAGAAAGCGACGGCGTAAAGGTGGCAAAGAAAAATAACGAGGAGGTATGGGACGCACTGCGCTGCGGGAAGGCGAACGTCGTGGGCGGAACATCGTGGCTGTGGGCGGAAGAAAAAGGATTTGAATGCGTGGATGTGCTGTTCATTGATGAGGCGGGGCAGATGTCGCTGGCGGATGTGCTGGCGGTGTCGCAAGCGGCGAAGAAGCTGGTGCTGCTGGGCGATCCGCAGCAGCTGGAACGTCCCACGAAGGGATGCCATCCGGAAGGAGCCGGGAAATCGGCGCTGGAACATTTGTTGAACGGACGGAAAACCATCGGTGAAGATATGGGATTTTTGCTGCCGGAGAGCTGGAGGCTGCATCCGGAAATCTGCAAATTCACGTCGGAGCTTTTCTACGAGGGAAGGCTGGGCTCGCATGCGCTGGCGAAGGCGCGAGTGCTGGAGGGTCACGGGTGGCTGAAGGGCGCAGGGCTGTGGTTTGTGCCGGTGGAGCACACAGGGAATCGCAACTCTTCGCCGGAAGAGGTGGAAGCGGTGGCAAAAATTGTGGAGGGATTGTTGAGGCCGGAAGTGCAATGGTTCCGGAGCGAAGGCAACAAAAGAAATCTGCGAGCGGACGACATTTTAATCGTGGCGCCGTATAACGCGCAGGTGGCGGACTTGACGAGCCGGCTGCCGGGAATGCGCATCGGAACAGTGGATAAGTTCCAGGGGCAGGAAGCGCCAGTGGTGATTTATTCGATGACGACTTCGTCGGCGGAAGATGCGCCGCGAGGAATGGAATTTTTGTACAGCCTGAACCGGTTGAATGTGGCGACATCGCGGGCGCAGACGGCGGCGATACTGGTGGGAAGTCCGAAGCTGTTCGAACCGGAGTGCCGAAGTCCCCGGCAGATGCAGCTTGCCAATGCGCTTTGCCGTTTTCAAGAGATGGCTACGACGGTGGCGATTTAGGCTGGGCTGCGGACGGAAGTTAAATTAGTGGGTGCCGAAGAGGCTGTAGGAAAGAATAGCCAGCACGATCAGGGTGACGGCTACGTAGGTCCAGTCTTTTTCATAGAGAAAACCGAAGACGGAGAACAGGACACGCGCTACGGGTGTGGCGATGAGCACGAGCAGGCCGAGCTGAATCAGGCCCGGGCCCTGAAAGGCGAGGGCCTGGTGAAGGATGCCGGGGATGGTGCGCAACTGCTGCGCCTCGCCGTGAAAGTTGCGGTCGTTCATGACGGTGGTGTTGTGACGTAGCAGGGAAACGATGCCACCGGTAACGACCAGGAAGGCGGCGAGCAACACGCCGGTCCTGAGAATGATGGACATGATTTGATCGAGGCGCTGGTCGATGCTGTGGACCATTCCCTGGTCCATACCTTGCCTGGATCGATTGGCGGCGGTTGAGGTCATTTCAAATTTTCCCCGAGAAACCTTTGTAGATCATTTCCAGTGCGAGAAATCCAATGACGAGGCTGAAAACAATTCGCAGGGTGCGAACTGCGGCGCCGGCGAGCACGCGCGCGCCGATGAGCGATCCAGCCAGAACGCCCAGCATGACGGGCATGGCAATGCCGGGATCGATGTACCCACGCGTGAGATAAATACCGGCGCTGGCCGCGGCGGTGACGCCAATCATGAAATTACTGGTGGTGGTGGAAACTTTGAAGGGCAGCTTCATGGCCTGATCCATGGCCAGAACCTTTACCGCGCCGGAGCCGATGCCGAGCAGGCCAGACAAAATTCCGGCAATAAACATGATGGCGAAACCGGCCGGCACGTTTCGAACGTGATATTTGGTGAGGCCGTTTTTCGTAGGGTAGGTGCTATCCATGCGCAGCCAGGTGGCGATCTTGTCGGGGCCGAGGTCCCGCGAGGGGTCGGTCTTTTGGCGCAGGCTGGTGATCGCGGAGTATATAAGGACTACGCCGAAGATAATGGAGATGACGGAAACGCGAAGATGCAAAGCCAGCGCCGCGCCCGCCAATGCGCCGCAGGTGGTGGCGATTTCCAGAAACATGCCTACACGGATGTTGGAGTAGCCTTCGCGGACATAAGCTGCCGCGGCGCCGGAAGAAGTGGCAATCACGGAGACCAGCGCGGCACCGATGGCGTAGCGAATGTCGATATGGAACAACAGCGCGAGCAGTGGGACGATGACCACGCCGCCGCCGAGGCCGGTTAGCGAGCCAAGAAAACCGGCGAACAGCGAGCCCATGCCGACGAGCAAAGTAAATTCCAGCGAACTCAAAAGAAGCTCCCAGTGCGGGAACCAGCTTACCCTTTAGAGCGCGAATCCGCGGGAAAAGTGGCGTGGAGATTTGAAATTCGAAGGAGCGGCTGCAGAAATTGTGGATGAACTCAGGATAGCAGTTCGAAAATTCCGGCGGCGCCCATGCCGCCGCCCACGCACATGGTGACCATGCCGTAGCGGCCTTTGCGGCGTTGCAGATCGCGAATGATGGTGGCGGTGAGTTTTGCGCCGGTGCAACCCAACGGATGACCTAGGGCGATGGCGCCACCGTTGGGATTCACACGGGCGGGATCGAGGCGGGCTTGCTGGATGACGGCGAGCGACTGTGCAGCGAACGCTTCGTTGAGCTCGATCACGTCGATGTCTTTGAGCTCCAGCCCAGCGAGCTTCAGCGCTTTGGGAATGGCCAAGACCGGACCGATGCCAAATTCTTCGGGAGGGCAACCGGCGGTGGCGTAGGCGACGAAGCGCGCGAGGGGCTTGAGTCCCAGGGATTTGGCGCGAGCCTCGGACATGATGATGGTGGCGGCGGCGGCGTCGCTCATGGGGGAACTGTTTCCGGCGGTGACGGTGCCTTTAGCGTGGAAGGCGGCTTTGAGCCTGGCGAGAATTTCGAGGGAGGTGTCGGCACGGGGAAGCTCATCGGTGGCGAATTTAAAATTTTCGGTGACGGTTTTAGTGGCGGATCTGGATGATGCGGCGGTGTGTGAACCCGCACCGTTGGCGTTGGCGAGATGCGTGATTTTTACGTCCACAGGGACGGTTTCGTCTTTGAAGTGGCCCGCGGCGATGGCGGCGACGGCTTTTTTGTGGGAGTCGGCGGAAAACTGATCGGCTTGTTCGCGGGTGATGCCAAATTTTCGCGCGATATTTTCGGTGCCCAGGCCCATGTTGATATAGGCGTCGGGATAATTGTCGACGAGCCAGGGATTGGGAGAGATTTTATTTCCGCCCATGGGAACCATGGACATGGATTCCGTGCCACCGGCGAGAATAACTTCGGCGGCACCGGCGCGAATGCGTTCCGCGCCCATAGCGATGGCCTGAAGACCGGAGGAACAAAAACGATTGATGGTCATGGCGGAAGTTTGTACGGGAAGTCCGGCGCGCAAGGCGGCGATGCGGGCTACGTTCATGCCTTGTTCGCCTTCGGGCATGGCGCAGCCGAGGATGACGTCGTCGATTTCCTTGGCGTCGAGGGCGGGGACGCGGGCGAGAGCTTCCTTGATGACGAGGGCGGCTAAATCGTCGGGGCGAGTGGCCCGCAAGGAGCCTTTGTAGGCGCGGCCGACAGGGGTGCGTACGGCGGATACGATGACAGCTTCGGGCATGGAGTTTTCTCCGGATGGCTTGCTGGTCAGCTTGATTGTTGGCTTGGCGGAGGGAAAATGCAAATCGGTTGGAGACGAACGTCAGGATGAGTGGTTGCCTGAGAGATTTCTTGTGTGGCGCGGAGCGGCGCGACGCGATTACTTCTTTGGTTTGAATGCGGCGGTGATGCCTTTGCGAGCGATGAAAATTTTCGCGGGAGGGGTGATGTTGAATTTTTTGGAATAGTTGCCCTGGTTGACGGCGATACCCACGCGGCCGCGCGAATCGATGTAGAGCAAAGACTCGCCGACAGACACGTCCATGAAGGTTTTGCCGTAAGGGAGAGTGAGAGAGCGATTGGCGAGCTGCAGGGTGACTTTGTCGCCGAGGTTATAACCGAGCTTTATAAACTCATCGCGGGGGATATCGGTGATGAGGGAGCCGTAGGGATCGTCGAGTCCGATGATGTCGCCATCGATACCTTTGTCGCCGGTGGTGGAGGATTTGAGGGTGAGACGGACGAGTTGGTCGACGGGAGGGCCAACGAGATTGAAATCCCATCCGGCGGCGAGGTGGGCGGCGGTGGGCGAAAAAATGTCGCGTCCGTGAAAGGTGGAAGAGATAGTGTCGCCGATCATCCAATTCTGATTGGTGATTTCGCGGGCGCTCTGCAAACCATCGCGGTCGATGACGGGAGTGATGACGCCGTTATCGGGCAAGACGAAGTATTGCCCTTTTTTGGATTTCACCGCGATGGCTTTGCGCGAGGTGCCGACGCCGGGATCGACGACTACGAGAAAAATGGCGCCTTCGGGGTAGTAGGGTGTGACGCCAGCAAGAAAACGCGACGCTTCTTCGATCTGAAACGGGGTGACCTGGTGAGTGATATCGGTGAGGCGCGCATCGGGCGCGATGCCGATGATGACTGCCCTGCAAATGGCCACGGCGTCGTTGGCAGTGCCGAAATCGGTCATGAATACGATGGTGGGCTGGCGCGCGGGAGGGAGTGGCGGGGCGAAACTTTGCGGGCCATTTGGCGAACGGGAGCAGGCGATGCTCAGCAGGGTGGAAATCAGCAAGGCAAAATAAATGTTTTTACGCAGACGCAGGTTCAGCAAGATGCCTTCCTTCTCAACGGCGAATGATCTAACCGCATCACGAGCGTGAAGCGGTTTTGAGATAGCGTGAAGCGACAAAGTATATCGGAAGCGAAAGGCAATCAACGGCGAAATTGATTTGGCGCATCCACAGAGAACGGGGACAAATCAGCTTCAGGAATCAACACGTTTGAGGGTAGGACCGGGCTAAGGGATTGTGACCCTGCCTTCTCAAGGGGCTTCCCGTTGACATTCGGCGAGGGTGTAGTTAGAACCTAACCTGCATGTAAGGCTCGGTACGAGAACGTGTGTTACGAGGAGGCAACGATGGCAGGTGGAGGGATACTCTGGTGGATCATAGTAGGTCTAATCGCCGGGTGGTTGGCTGGCCAGGTAATGAAGGGCGGCGGATACGGCGTACTTGCTGATATCGTGCTCGGAATCCTGGGAGGCATACTCGGCGGCTGGCTGTTTGGCAAGATGGGTATGGGAGCATCCTCGACGATTGGATCGATCATTGTGGCGTTCATCGGCGCGGTGATCCTGGTAGGGCTGACACGACTCGTCAAACGAGCGTGACGACCGACAACCTTGGCGGCGGATTCTAGGCCGCTTCACATCGGAAGGTTTTTCTATGCCGGGGCATTTGTTGCCCCGGCGTTTTTTTCGAGGGGCTTGTTGTTGGAATTTTCAGGTACCGGAGGTGGCGACATTTCCATCGAACACCTCAGACAGGTGATGAAGCGATGAACGTTCTGCTATTTGGCGGCACGGGGATGGTCGGACAAGGCGTGCTGCGGGAATGCCTGCTCGATCCGCGCGTGCAACTGGTGGAAACGGTGGGACGAACGGCGACCGGTGTGCAGCATGCCAAGTTGCGAGAAGTGGTGCATCAGGATTTGTGGAATTACGAGGCGATCGCGGGGAAGTTGGCCGGATTTGAGGCGTGCTTTTTCTGCCTGGGGGTGTCATCGCGAGGGATGAAGGAAGAGGATTACGCGCGGGTGACGTACGGAATCACGCTGGCTGCGGCAGAAATTTTGTGCCGACTGAATCCCCGGATGACGTTCATCTATATCTCCGGGCGCGGCACGGACAGCACGGAACGCGGGCGATTCATGTGGGCGCGAGTTAAGGGGAAAACGGAAAATGCGTTGTTGGGGCTGCCGTGCGGAGGCGCGTATATGCTCCGCCCGGGAGTGATTCAGCCGCTGTACGGAGCGCGATCAAAGACCGCACTGTATAGGTTTTTTTATTCCATGAGCAAGCCGCTGCTGCCGCTGATGCGAGCGATGTTTCCGGATGAAATTCTCACCACGGTGCAGATCGGACGGGCCATGCTGGCGATAGCTGCACATGGATTTCCGAAGAAGGTATTGGAGAACAAAGATATTCGCGCAGCGGCGGAAAGTTACAGGGTGTCTTCGTAAACTAATTTGAAGACGAAAATTTCACGCCGGAGTTCTGGCCGGTGATTTCGACGTTTAGTGTGCGTCGGTGTTGTGACTGGACAGGTACCATTCCACGGTCGGAGCACGCTGATATTTCAGTTGGGTGAGGGTCTCAGTGGCGCCAGCGGTATCGCCTGACTTTTGCAGCGCAATGGCGAGTTGCTGGAGAGCCAATGGTGAGGTGCGGTTGGCGCTCAACTCGTCGGCGGCGTTGGGAAGGTCGTTTTGCGACAGCAACAGGTAGCCACGCGCAGTTTCGTAATTGTCGCCAACCAGCAAGTCGCCCGACTGTGCCGCGAACTCGGCCAGCTTGGTGATGGCTTGCTCGGCGGTTTCCTTGATGTTGTGCTGGGCGGATACGCGCGTTTCCTCGCAGAGAACCTGGGCCAATACGCCGCCGCGGTCCGCTCCGCTCATGCCATCTAGGGGATTTTGCAACTTGTCTTCCAGCAGGCGAAGCTGATGAAGTTCGTTGGCAAAGCCGTCGGCGAGCATGGCGGCGCCAAGAGCGATTTCAAATTGCGCGTTGGGCTCCTTTTTCTCGGCGGCCTGGGTGGCAAGGGCAGCCAAGGCGTTGCGGCCCTGCTCAGGATGACCTTCCCAAAAATAAACCAACGCTTTCTGGTACAAGGCGTGAAGCAAATCGCGCTTGTCTTCGGAGACGAGGATAGCCTTGTCGTACTCG
>Ga0182024_10023580_pt1 | contig 11004 bp, 11 predicted proteins | sample P32metaG_FD_120480 | JGI IMG/M metagenome (GOLD analysis project Ga0182024, IMG submission 120480) | Permafrost microbial communities from Stordalen Mire, Sweden - P3-2 metaG (Illumina Assembly) | ecosystem: Environmental > Terrestrial > Soil > Wetlands > Permafrost | place: Sweden: Stordalen... | reverse complement strand
CTGCCCGCAGGAGCCAAGGGCACAGCTGGAGAACTCTAATCCTCGTGCTCGAAGCAACACTGAACGGCCCTGAGATGGCTCCCAGCGCCCGGCTTGTAAACGACCTCGGCGATCAAGCGAGAGACGGCGTCAGCGGGCAGCGACCACCCCCAATTTTCCGCCCGGAACCGGCGTCCCACCAGGGATATCAGAGGCTTGTAAGGATTGTCACCACCACTCCCCCAACCTGGGCTCGTCCCATAGGCCCAGGTCAGGAGCGAGCAGGAGCGAGCAGTGGCGAGCAAACTGCGCTCCCATTCGCGCTCTCACTTCGTGACTCTCGTGCGGTTCCAACGTGGGTCGCCTGGCCGTCGCGAGGAGCGCCACCGCGTCCGCATAGTCGACTTCGGGCCAATCGGTAACCCAGGGTGACCATCTCGTAGGCGAACGAGGCACTCGACTAAGCCAGGTCGCCGAATATTCGCTGGTCTGCGGTCCAGCGAGGCTTGGCGCAACGCGGGTGCAGATTCGCTGCTTCGGCGCGTGGGACACCTTCCCTAGCTTGCCCGGGAACAACTACTGACCGCAGACTGGAAGCTTCACCTGTACGCGGGTCCGTCCTGCCTAAGCCGGGCCCGCCACGCCGTCCGGGCACGCCTGGCCAGCCATGCCATCCCGCTGACATGCGCGCCCTACCGGCCAGCGCGACAACAGCGCAGCGGGAGACCTGGTGACGCAGAGGAGCGGCAATGACGAGGCCGAGTACAGACTCTCCCCCGTGGGGGGTGGTGGACGAGGGCTGGGGCCGTAAGGTCGTCGATTTCGCGACCCTCAGCGAGCCGGGCAACTGCCGGGAGTACGTCGCTGTGCACCATCGGCTCGGCGTCGATGCCGGGGACCGGCTGCTCGACGTGGCGTGCGGGTCCGGGCTCGCCGTCGAGCTGGCTCGCCTGCGCGGCGCTTCCTGCTCCGGTATCGACGCCTCCGCCAGGCTGGTGGCCGTGGCCCGGGACCGGAACCCTGAGTGCGACATCAGGGTCGGCGATATGCACGCCCTGCCGTGGGACCCGGCGTCGTTCGACGTTGTCACCAGCTTCCGGGGCATCTGGGGCACCACACCCGGCGCGGTTGCCGAGATACACCGGGTCCTTCGCCCCGGCGGGCGCGCCGGGATAACGGTGTGGGGTCACCTGAAGGTGTCCCCTGGAGCCTGGGCGCTGGCGCCGTTCCGCCTTGCTGCGGCGGAGAAGGTCGGCAACCAGGCGGTGATGGTGTCGCTCGGCCGGCCTGGTGCGGGCGAGCAGCTCCTCGCGTCGCACGGATTCGTCGATGTCGAGCGCCTGGAAGTTCCGTTCGCCTGGGAGTTCGCGGACCCAGAACTGTACGCGCGTGCGCTGGCCTCGACCGGGCCAGCGTATGAGGCCATCCAGAACGTCGGCGAGGCTGAGTTCCATCGCGCGGCCGTCGAGCAGGCTCAGGCGCAGCTACGGGACGGCTTGCCCCTGCGGGCCGAGATCAACGTCGTGGGCTACCTGGCCCGCAAAACCGAAGGAGCAGAACGCGCATGACCGGAAGCTTTCTCGAAGAACCCCCGGTGTCCGCCCAAGTGCGGGCGCTCTACGACGAGGACCTCGCAGACGGCGGCTATGTGCAGAACGTGTCCCGGCTGTGGGCGCACCAGCCAGACACCCTGAAGCAGCTGTTCGGGCTGATGTCTGAGGCATTCACGCCGAGCGGTCTGACCTTCCGCCAGCGCGGGATCCTGGTGACCGCCGGCGCCTCGGCCCTTGGTGACTCTTACTGCTCGCTGGCGTGGGGCGGGAAACTGGGCAAAGCGGTTGACGCCGCTATCGCGGCAGGGGTTCTGAATGGCAGCGACGCCGGGCTGACGGACCAGGAGAAGGAGGTGGCCGCGTGGGCCCGGAAGGTCGCCAGCGACCCGAACGCGACGACGCCGTCCGACATCCAGGCACTCCGCGATTCCGGCCTCGATGACGGGCAGATCTTCGCTATTACCGCCTTCGTGGCCCTCCGCCTGGCGTTTTCTGCGATCAACGACTCGCTCGGCGCTCAGCCCGACGCGCAGCTCGCCCAGTCCCTGCCCCGGGAAGTGCGCGAGGCCGTCACCTACGGCCGACCGGTAGCTCAAGCGCCGGCTGTCTGACCTGGTGGCTGCCAACCCGCTGTCCGTCAAAGCGGGCCCACCCGAAAGGGCGTTCAGACTTGGCCTGTGGGACGGCCTGCCGATCGTCCGCGTCCAGGTCGACAGTTGGACATACGAATGGCACTATTCGACGCGCATTAACCGCTTCTGGATCGGGGCGGTTCCTTTTGTAGTGCTGTGATATGACTGACGCTGATCCTTGGAGGAAGACGTAGTCAGCGCTGTCCGTGCGTACCTCATCTGCGAATCTAGTTGATCGCCTGGGCGAGGTAGTTCCAGCCGGCTCCACTGCATCTATCATGATGTCGTTGAGGCTCCGCACGGCGAGGCCCTGCCGCAGAGCCTCGGCCGAATACTTCGAACGCCAACTAACTGCCAAAGAGGTAATGGCGGTCATAGAGCGCCGCCCGCTCACCTATGGTCTCGTGCCCTCAACCCTGAGCGGTCGGCGCACGACCTGACCGGCGACCTTTACCCGATCGGGTATCCGGCGGAATGACCTCTCTGTGCAGAACTTCGCGCAGGTCGCCCGTCCGCTCGTGGCGCATGACGGATGATCCGTGGATCCGGGTCGCAGTGCTCAGCTACGGTGCAGCCTCTTGTGTCAGGACGCGCCGCGCCCGGTCCGGCGGGCCGGACAGCTGGCGTGCCGCAATTACGACCTGCCGTTTCCCACCCGAAGCCTGCCGAAGCTAGAACTCCGCTCTAAGCCGGTCGATCTCCCGGACCCGCTCGCGGAGCTGCTCATATTCGGGCTGCTCGCGGAAACGGGGCAGCACCAAGCGGATCGCGTCCGCGCGATCATCGGCGATACCCGCCATGATCAGCCTGTCGACTGTTTCCAGTCCGGCCGGTCCCAGGTGGGCGGGCACATGCGTTGCTTCCCCCAGTTCCCATGCCTGTAGGTCTACTAGTCGCTGGCCGAATTCCATTCTGTTACAGGGACCATCTTTCTCGCAGGTGACGGGGTTATTGCTGAAGGTGAACTCGACCAGCCGGATCTCGCGGAGCTTCGCGACCAGCTCGAGCAGGAACTCTTCGATCGCCGCCTCATGATCACGCTCGAACGCCAGGATGATCTGGTCGTAATCCTCGGGCCGGCCGGCTCGGAGGAAGACCCGGACGAACAGCTCCCCCGGCTCGACTTCCGGGTCGTCGCCATAGTGCAGCAGCACGACCCGTCGCACTGCGTCGCCGGGGAAGCGCTTGTGCACCTCGTCTTCGATCTCGCGCTCGATGCTGTCGAACACGGCGCGGTCCGTGTCCGCCTCCGGCAGTGGTCTGTGAACCGCTCTAAGCCGGTCGGTCTCTCGGACCCGCTCGCGGAACTGCTCATATTCGGGCTGCTGGCGGAAACGGGCCAGTACCCAGCGGACCCCCGCCGCGCGATCATCGGCGATGCCCGCCATGATCAGCGTGTCGAGTGCTTCCAGGTTGGCAGGTCCCAGCCGGACGTCCACACGCGTTGCTTCCCCCAGTTCCCGTTCCCGTACGTCTGTTACCCGATCGCTGACGATCAGGCTGCGCCGGGGACCGTGGCCCCCGCTGGTGACGGGGTTATCGGGAAAGGTGAACTCGACCAGCCGGATCTCGCGGAGCTTTTCGGCCAGGTAGCGTGGGATCTCCTGCATCGCCGCCCGATGATCACACTCGAACGCCATTAGGATCTGCTCGTAATCCTCGGGCCGGTCGGCCGGGAGGAGGATCCGGACCCACAGCTCCCCCGGCTCGATTTCCGGGTCGTCGCCATAGTGCAGCAGCACGGCCTGCTTGATCACATCGCCGGGGAACCGCGCCCTCAGCTCGTCATCGATCTCGCGCTCGATCCTGTCGAACACGGCGTGCCCCATGCCCGCCTCCCCCAGTCGTCCGTGAACCCCACGGTAGGCACATGATTTCCCGCCAAGCCAGCCATTATCGGCCAGGACGAGCCGGAGCTCTCCCGCTGCGCTCCTCGCCAGAGCCCGAGCGTCGTGGTCGGCTCATGGCCAGGCGTCGCCGATGGCAGCGACGGACAACTGGCCGCCATTGGCACGGTGCCTGCGTGGCTAGACGATCGGAAACCGGGGACTACGGCCTCGACGGCGCGTGGTCGGCGTGGTTTGAGCCATCTCGATCTGCGGCCAGGTGGTGCTTTCCAGGTTTCCGTCAGGCCGGCTCCGGTCCAGCTCGGGCTCGATATTGAGACGTTGCGGCGGTTCGCTGGTGCCGACGGCGGTGAGCGGTTTCGGGCGGGCGGGGCGGTAGGTGACGGTAGAGGCTGCTGCGGGTGACGCCGGTCTTGGTGACGATCTCGGCGATCGTGGAACCGCTGTCGCGCAGGTGCGCGGCGTAGGCGAGCTTGTCGAGATCGACCACGGCGGGCCGGCCGATGCGCCGACCTCTCGAGGTCGCGGCCCGCGCGGGCGCCGGCGGCTCGTTCGAGGCTGTAGATGCGTTCCATCTGGGCGAACGCGGCGCGAGTGCATCAACATGCACGGAGAATCGGCGTCAGAAGCTGAGCGTGCTACCTGCGATCGATCAGCCGTCGGCCATGCTCAAAGACGAGTTGCTACACGGATCAGGTCAGCGACAGCGCGGGAGCGACTGAGCTGCGGCCACGCGATCACCGTGGTCACGACCGGCGCGTCCAGGACTGGTACAGCGACGAGGTCGCGGCGTAGGTCAACGCTCGCGGACTCGGCAATAATCACCGTGGTGCGGCCAAGCGCGATCAGCTGAAAAAGCTGGGTCAGGTTGCGCACCTCGGCGCCTGGCCCCTCGGGGAACTTGCCGTCGGCACTGGGCCAGCGCGCCAGCGGCAGCTCAGGAAGCGTCGCGACATCAGCCATCCGGACATGGGTATGACCGGCCAGTGGATGCGTGGCGGGCAGAATTGCGATTTGCCGCTCAGTGCAAAGGACCTCGGTGTCGAGTCCGGCCGTGGAATCGAAGGGCAGGTGCATCAAGGCCACGTCGGCCTGCCCCTCCCACAGCAACTGCCGTTGCTGCTGGGAGTCGCACAGGAGCAAGTCGACGGCGATGGCGCCCGGTTCACTGGCGTAGGCGTCGAGCAGTTTTCCCAGCAGCTCTCCGGAGGCGCCCGCCTTAGTGGCCAGGACAAGGCTGGGATGGTCGGCGGCAGCCCGTTGAGTGCGCCGTTCGGCTGCGGCCACCGCGCCGAGGATCGTTCGCCCCTCGGACAGCAGCACGGCTCCGGCCGCGGTGAGCGCCACTCTCCGGCTCGTTCGCTGCAACAGCGTGACACCGAGCTGCCGCTCGAGCTGGGTGATCGCTCGGGACAGCGGTGGCTGGGCGATGCCCAGACGGTCGGCAGCACGGCCGAAGTGCAGCTCCTCTGCTACCGCGACGAAGTACCGCAGCTCGCGAGTCTCCATGCAACCAGGGTAGGCGGCATCAATAACCCGATCATTACCCTCTGGGTATCGCTGCGCTACTGAGACGGTGTTGGTGGCCCGCGGGGCCGCACGCATGCTTGATCGCATGAGCGAACAGACGATCGCGCTGGTCACCGGCGCGAACAAGGGAATTGGATACGCCATCGCGGCCGGGCTCGGCGCGCTGGGTTGGAGCGTCGGCGTAGGCGCGCGGGATGACCAACGCCGGGAGGAGGCAGTCGCGAAGTTGATCGCGGCGGGGGTCGCGGCGTTCGGAGTCGCCCTCGACGTGACGGACGATGCGAGCGTTGCGGACGCCGCGCGACGGATCGAGGAACGTGCCGGCCGGCTTGACGTGCTGGTCAACAACGCCGGCGTCGCTGGCGGCTGGCCGGAGGCGCCGACGACGCTCACGCCGGAGGAGGTGCAGAGGGTCGTTGAGACCAACGTCATCGGCGTGATCCGGGTCACCAACGCTCTGCTGCCGCTGCTACGCCGCTCGGCGCACCCGCGGATCGTCAACCAGTCCAGCCACGTCGGCTCCCTTACGCTCCAGACCACACCGGGAGTCAACCTTGGCGGGATCAGCGGGGCGTACGCACCCACGAAGACCTACCTCAACGCCGTCACCATCCAGTACGCCAAAGAGCTGAGCGACACGGACGTCCTCATCAACAACGCCTGCCCCGGATACGTGGCGACCGACCTCAACGCGTTCAACGGCACCCAGACCCCCGAGCAGGGCGCAGCGATCGCAATCCGACTCGCGACCCTGCCGGACGACGGCCCGACCGGCGGATTGTTCGACGACACTGGGATCGTCCCCTGGTGAGGGCCTCCCCACTCCTGAGGCGGCCGGTTAGTCCCCTGGTGCCGGTGGGAACCATTCGCCGGTCGCGCAGGGGAGGACTTTCCCCGTGATTGTCAAGTGGTCGCCGGAAGAGCTGAACTCCATCTGTTCGGCCGTCGAACTGCACATCGCCATCAGGCGCCCCGACGGGCGGCTACGGCGTTGGACGCCGATCTGGGTCGTCTGCGTCGATGAGCAGGTATACGTGCGGACCTGGTACCGGCGGGAGACCGGATGGTTCGGTCACGCACTCCTCTCACGCCGCGCCCGCATCCGCGTTCCCGGTCTGGCAGCCGACGTCACCGTCGAAGACCTCGGTCAAGGGGAAGTTGACCTTCACGCCAGCGTCGATGCCGCATACCGCACCAAGTACGGCCACCACGGCTCAGAATCCATGGTGACAGCCGCTGCTGCGGCCACGACCCTCCGGCTCGCCCCAGATCGTTGAGTCCACCGGCCATTCAGGCCCGGGTCTGGCAGCACTTCGCCGATGTCGCCCGCTGGCCTTCATCACTTGGCTGGACAAGACCCTCGGTGAGGACCCGCCGGGTGGGGCGACCGCTTCCTGGTTCTTGGCCCGCTACATCGCAGGCGCTCATGGCCGAATCTGGCGCGGCCACACGGCAACGGAGAGGACCGGGCGGGTGCGGCGATGGCGGTCCATCGCCTGGGAGCGCGTCACACACACGCGTGCGTGACGCGCGAGCTGGGTCGACACGGCGGTCTCGACCGGGCGGCGGGCGTCAGCCCGTTCGCTGCACGATCACCACGGGACGGGACCGTCGTCGTCGAACAGCTGCCCGCTCGGGCCGTCGTCCGGCAGGGTCGCCAGCCGGATGGCGGACACTGCACCTTGCTTTGGGGTGCGGAACCCCTGAAAGTCGGTCAGCTCGGTCGCCATGTAACCGGGCACGCGTTGTTGATCATAATGCCGGTGCCGCTCAATTCCTTGGCGTACTGGACGGTCACGGCGCGGCTATGGAACGGCCACGCTATGACCGTGGTGATGGTGGGACCGTCCAGGACGGGAATGGCGACGAGGTCCTCGCGAAGGTGGACGCGGGAGGACTCGGGAAGGGTCACCGTCGCGCGACCGAGCGCAACGTGTTGGAACAGCGGCGTGTGGTCGTGCACCTCGATGCCGGGACCTCCCTAGCGCGGGGACAAGGGGGCGCACGGTCGACCCGCCGCGGCGGGATGGATCCGGGCGGGCATGCCTATGCGGGGTTGGCCCTGGCGGGGTAACGCACCGCGCCGGCGTGCACGGCGGAGTGCACCGCACGGGCGATCCGCGCGCCCCATAGTGACCGCGGTCCGGCGAAGTCCTCGGGTTCGCCCGCCGCCGGGGCGGCGACGCAGATGGCGTCCGAGGCCGTGCCGGTGGCGCGGAATCCCGCGTCGAGCAGGGCCTGGGTCTTGGCCTCGGTTGCGGTCATGACGGCGTTGACGTATGCCGCGTCGCGCAGCGGCACGGGAACCGAGACGATGATGTTGATGGTGCCCGGACGCCAGACCGGCACCAGCTCACGGTCGGCAGTGCCAGGCGGCACCGCAGCCCAGGTCGGGACGCGCAGGCCGACCGTGGCCGCGGCGCGCACCCCTTCGTCGTCGCACTGCACGACATCGGCCACCTTGGCCGCGGTGAGCAGCCCGACGCCCTCGCCCTTCAGGCCAAGGTCGGCGGCCAGCTCAGCTAGGTGCACGGCCGGGTCCATGCGGCTGTACCCGGCCGGTACCTGCGCGTTGAGCACCCACTCGCGCGGCCCTATCCCGCCACCTGTCAAGCCGCTGGAAATCATCCGGTAACCCGGGCCGGGACACCACAGCGCAACTGGCAGCAGCACCTCGTTCTGGCGATGCCAGTGCATCTCCAAGTGCATGGGCACAGGACATTACTACTGGCTCCTGGTCCACTGGCCAGCGCCACGGGCGGACTTCGCAGCCCTCCACCCGAACGATTAGTCATCTGCGGTCAGCCCGCGCTCCTGAGCCGGGCTCCGATCCGGCACCCCGACCGTGTACGCAAGCCGGGCGAACCCACCGATCCGCCGGGCAGCGTTGGTGATCGCGACCCGGGGGCAACCCGCTCCCGGACCGGTTGAGATGCGGCACGCGGCTGCCGTCAGAGTCTTCAAATCGGAAGTATCCGGGCGGCAACTGTAACTCCCGTCGAACGCCAGACCCGCCATCATGCCGCACGGCCGCCGCGGTGAGACCGCCGGGCGGCCAGGGTCAGCAGGCGAACGGAGAAAATCCGTGCCGATTGCGGCACCATCTGGCTGGCCGTAGCGGCCGGAAAATCAGTCGCGGCAAAGGCCTTCCGTCGGGCAGCATAGCCAGGCTGGTTGCTCGGAATGGGACCAAATGACTGCACCTGAACCTGGTCGCGGCTCACCGGCCCGGAAACGGGCGGTGCTGCTCGCGCTGCGCTACTACGGCCGCCAGATGGCCCGACTCCGGCGCTTCACGGTGCCTGCGATGTTGCTGCCCGCGCTGGGAAACACGTGCATCTTCTACGTCGCACCGCTGATCGTCGCTCAACTGGTCGGCCGCTTGGTCGGCCACGGGTCCGTCGGCATCGGTGCGGCGATGCCGTATGTGCTCGGCTTCGCGGGCGTGCTTCTTTTCGCCGAGATCTTGTGGCGGATCGGCATCCACTGCCTGAATCGCCTCGACGGTCGCGGAATCGAGAACCTTTACGTGATCGGCATGGACGAGCTGCTGGCGAAGGATGCAGCGTTCTTCCACGACAACTTCGCCGGTTCGCTGACCAAGCGGGTGCTGAGCTTCGCTTCCCGGTTCGAAGACTTCGCCGACAATCTGGTGTTCAACATCGTCGGCAGCCTGGTGCCGCTCGCGTTCGCGTCGGTGGTGTTGTGGCGATACGACCCGTTGCTCGTCGTCGGGCTCATCGGGCTGATCGTGATCACCGGCGCCGGCATCGCACCGCTGATTCGCCGTCGTCAGAGGCTCGTGGACCAGCGCGAGGAAGCGATCGCGCGCGTGTCCGGGCACGTCGCCGACAGTCTGATGAACATGGACACGATCCGCGCGTTCGCTGCCGGGGACCGGGAGGCGGCCGAGCACAGGTCGCGGGTAGCCGACCAGCGGCGGAAGTCGGTGCGGTCATGGGACTACGCGAACCTGCGCATCGACACGCTGGTCGCGCCCGTATCCGTGCTGACCAACGTGTTCGGTCTGCTGCTTGCGGTCGCACTCGGCGGGGGCAAGCACGGAATCGAGGCGATCATCGTGACATTCACGTACTACTCCAATGCCACGCAGATCATGTTCGAGTTCAACCAGATCTACCGCTCGCTAGAGAGCTCGCTGACTGAAGCCGCGCAGTTCACCGAGTTGCTCCTAACACAGCCGACCGTGGTCGACCCGATCGCGCCCGAGCCGCTGCAGCCGAAGGCGAGCGACGTCCGCTTCGAGCGCGTGACGTTCGCGCACGCGGGCGGACTGCCGATATTCACCGGCCTCGACTTGGCTCTGCCGAGCGGGACCACGCTCGGTCTGGTCGGCCGGTCAGGCGGTGGCAAGACCACGCTGACTCGTCTTCTGCTGCGGATGATGGACGTCAAGGAGGGCCGGATCCTGATCGGCGGCCAGGACATCAGCAAGCTGCGCCAGTCAGACCTGCGCAGCCTGATCGCCTACGTGCCGCAGGTTCCTGCGTTGTTCCACCGGACGCTGCGCGACAACATCGCGTTCGCGCGTCCGCACGCGACCGACGCAGAGATCCACCAGGCGGCCCAGGCGGCGCACGTGACAGAGTTCGCTGACGCCCTGCCGGACGGATTCGACACGATGGTCGGCGAGCGTGGCGTGAAGTTGTCCGGCGGGCAGCAGCAGCGAGTCGCGCTGGCCCGGGCGATCCTGCGTGACGCGCCGATCCTGCTGCTCGACGAGGCAACCAGCGCGCTGGACTCGGAGAGCGAGATCCTTGTCCAGCAGGCGCTGTGGCAACTCATGGAGGGCCGGACCGCGCTCGTGGTCGCGCATCGGCTGAGCACGGTCGCGCGCATGGACCAGCTCGTCGTGCTTGACCGCGGCCGGATCGTCGAGAAGGGCACGCACGAAGAGCTGCTCCGTCTCGACGGAACCTACGCCAGGCTTTGGCGACACCAGTCGGGCGGCTTCCTGGACGACGACACAACGACAGCGAATCTTTCACAGGCCCCGAGGGGGAGCGCATGAGCCCTCTCGCGGATCTAGGCTGGTACGAGCGGGCCCGGACCCACGGTCACACGAGCCGGGCACTGTCACCCGTGTCTTTCACGACCACGACCTGATCGCTCACGTCGAGTTCACCAACGGCTTCCTCACCCCAGCCGAAGCTGACCTGCCCACGATCGGTGGCGTGTATCTCACCCGGCGCGGTGACCACTTCGCCCTGCCGCTGGACTCCATCCACCCCATCGTCTTCTCCGAAACCATGCGCGACCTCGACCTCGTCGTCAGTGCCGCCCACGTCGGCCGCGTCGACTCCGAGGCCACCGCCTCCACGACTGAGATGTGCGCCGCGCTCATCCGGGAAACCGCCCGCCTGCTGAAGCTGGTGAACATCACCTTCGCCGGAGACCACGTCCTCATCGACGGCAAGCTCGGCGAATACTCCCTGCACCTGG
>Ga0182024_10023579_pt1 | contig 11005 bp, 9 predicted proteins | sample P32metaG_FD_120480 | JGI IMG/M metagenome (GOLD analysis project Ga0182024, IMG submission 120480) | Permafrost microbial communities from Stordalen Mire, Sweden - P3-2 metaG (Illumina Assembly) | ecosystem: Environmental > Terrestrial > Soil > Wetlands > Permafrost | place: Sweden: Stordalen... | reverse complement strand
GCGCCGCGGCGACACATCCCGAGGTCGAATACGGCTGGATCGAACCGGGCGCAAGCGTTACGATGCCCTCGGGCGGCCGGCTGGCGGCCGTCAAGCGCGTCTGGGAGAAGCGCTCGTACCAGATCGCACAGAGTTTGTTCGATCAGGGCTGTCTTTGGAATACGTTTGTAATGGTGGGCAGCGCCGCCGCCTTTCTGGGAATGATCCGGAACGCATCTCCGGCTTTGTATCGCGCCTTTGAAGCGATACTGTCTTTACCCGACTCCGCAATGGAAGCCGAGATGATGCAGCGGATTTATGATCATCTCCCAATCGCCGACTTCTCGAAACAGGTGTTGGCGGTGAGCACGGAGAGGCTCGCCGTCGCCAGCCTCGACGATGTCGGCTGGAGCGATTTGGGCGATCCTCATAGACTGATCACAACACTGTTTGAGAGCGGCATCGAGAACCCGTGGGTTGCCTCCGGAAGCTGCAATCAGTGCGGCCTCACGCTGAGCGCGCCCTGACAACGGCCTCTTCTGTTTTAGCCAAACTGCGGGAATGGGAGGAGAACAAAATGAGCACGGTTGTGAACGCGCCGACTTTCATGGCAAGGCTTGCTGAACGTCATGAAGTAGCCGAGCATACTATGGCTTTTCAGTTCGAGAAGCCGGCTGGATGGACCTTCAAAGCTGGTCAATTCGTCGACCTGACACTGTTGAACCCGCCAGAGACCGATGCTGAGGGGAACACGCGGAGATTCTCGATCAGCAGCGCCCCCCACGAGCCCACGATTATGGTGACGACCCGGTTGCGGGACACCGCTTTCAAACGGGTCTTGAAGACCATGCCTATCCACTCCGAAGTCAAGGTCGAGGGCCCGTTTGGCAACTTAACCCTCCACAATAATGCCACCCGGCCAGCCGTTCTCCTCGCTGGTGGTATCGGCATCACCCCGTTTCGCAGCATTGTGATTCATGCGGCGAAGGAGAAACTACCGCACCGCATCTTCCTCTTCTATTCGAACCGCGGGCCGGAAGATTCGGCGTTCCTCGAAGAACTGCAGGCCCTCGAACAACAGAACCCAAACTATAAACTCATCGCAACGATGACCGAAGTCGAGAAATCGAGCCGTCCGTGGAAGGGGGAAGTGGGCCTGATTAATTATCAGATGTTGGATCGGCATCTGAAGGCGGCAGCATCCCCGGATTGGTACTCTGCAGGACCTATATACTATATTGCCGGTCCGCCGCAGATGGTCCGCGATCTTCAAACGATGGTCACCAACGCCGGTGTGGATAGCGATGATATCCGGGTAGAAGAATTTAGCGGCTATTGAGCCTATGCGCCGACCGGTCTTCGCGATTTTGACAATTTGGCCGATAACGAGTTGGGCCCAGCCGATGGCGATGGCACAGCAGAATTCCGAAGCCCTGCAAGGCGCGGACTCTCGCGGGGAACTCTTGTTCACCGGAGCAACTCGCTTTCGTAACGGTGGCCCAGCGTGCGTCTCCTGCCATAGCATCGCAGGAATTCAATTCCCAGGCGGCGGGACGTTGGGGCCCGATCTGACACACGCCTACAGGAAGCTTGGCCCCCGCGGAACTCAATCCGCGATGCAGACTCTCTACTTCCAGGTCATGACCCCCATTTACGGCGTGCATCCACTGGTCCCCGAGGAACAAGCCGATCTGATGGCCTTCCTGGAACAGGCGGAATCACGACGGCAATTGCAGTGGAGTACCCAGATTATTCTGCTTGCCGCGCTGCTCCTGGGTGGCGCGTTTGTCGCGCTCACGGGATTTCTCTGGCGCGACCGCGTGAAATCAGTACGTCGGGCCCTGGTTCAAAGAGCCACCGGCCAAGGAGTGCCGCTGTGAGTTGGATCAAGGATATCGTCAATCCCAAGCTGCGGCTATGGGAAGAGTTCTATCGCAACCGCTGGCAGCACGATAAAGTCGTGCGGAGCACGCATGGCGTCAACTGTACCGGTGGTTGCTCATGGAATATCTACGTCAAGAACGGCATCGTGACCTGGGAGATGCAGGCCACCGATTACCCGAAACTAGAAAACAGCCTGCCACTGTACGAGCCGCGCGGGTGCCAACGGGGCATCGTATACTCCTGGTACGTTTACAGCCCTCTGCGGATGAAGTATCCGTATCTGCGCGGAGTCCTGATGGATCTTTGGGAGAGCGCTCGAGCCAAACACAAAGATCCGGTCGAGGCCTGGGCATCGATTGTGGAAGATGAAGAAAAGCGTCACGAATATCAGGCCGCCCGAGGGAAAGGTGGATTCCGCCGCGCCAGTTGGGACCAATGCCTGGAGCTCATCGTGGCTTCCATGCTGTATACGGCGAAGAAATACGGCCCGGACCGCGTGATCGGCTTCTCGCCCATTCCGGCGATGTCCATGCTGAGCTACGCAGCGGGCTCCCGCTTCCTGCAACTCTTCGGTGGCGTCATGCTCAGCTTCTACGACATGTACGCCGATTTTCCGCCCGCTTCACCCGAAACGTGGGGCGAGAAGACCGACGTCGCGGAAAGCGCGGATTGGTTCAACAGCAAGTACATCGTGGTCGAGGGAAGCAATCTGAGCATGACCCGTACGCCGGATGCGCACTTCGTCGTCGAAGCCCGGCACAATGGCTCCAAATTGGTGGTCCTGTCCCCGGATCTCAGCCAGGTTTCTAAACACGCCGATTGGTGGATTCCGGTGAACGCCGGCATGGATGGGGCGATGTGGATGGCGGTAAATCACGTCATCCTCAAGGAATTTCATGTAGACCGGCAGGTTCCGTACTTCGTTGACTACCTGAAGCGGTATTCCGACACTCCGTTTCTGATCGAGATCGAAAAGACCGCTGATGGGCATGCCGCCGGGCGATTTCTGCGGGCCAATCGGCTGGCCCGTTATCGCGATGTTGAGAATGGCGAATGGAAGTGCGTGGTCCTTGACAGCCCAAGCGGCCAGGCGCGTATGCCGCAAGGCTCCATCGGCTTTCGCTGGCAGAGCCAGGATGGCCAATGGAACCTCCAATTGAAAGACGGCCTGGACGGAACGGATATCGATCCTCAACTGAGCCTGATTGAGGGCAGGGAGGACGTGCTGCAGATTTCCTTTATCGATTTCGGAGGCGGACGGACCTTCTACCGCGGGGTGCCTGTCCGCTACATCGAAACGATCGACGGCTGCGCGGCGGTCACCACCGGTCTGGATCTCCTGATGGCGCAGTATGGCGTGCCGCGCGGCCTCGCCGGCGACTACCCGGTCAGCTACGACGACGAGGAAATCGCCTACACGCCAGCCTGGCAGGAGAAGTTCACCGGGGTCGGCCGAAACACCGTTGTGCAACTCGCCCGCGAATTTGCCATCACCGCCGAAAAGACGAAGGGCAAGTGCACCATCATTGTCGGCTCCGGCATCAATCATTGGTATCACAACAATCTGCATTACCGCGCCGGCATCTCGGCTCTGATCCTTTGTGGCTGCGTGGGGGTGAATGGCGGTGGGATGAATCATTACACCGGCCAGGAAAAACTCACTCCCATGGCTTCCTGGAATACGCTCGCGAACGCTCTCGATTGGGTTCGGCCGCCACGGCTCCAGAACGGCCCCTCATTCCACTATGTTCATAGCGATCAGTGGCGCTATGAAAGGCGGCATGACGACTATCATCCGCCGAGCGGCCGCTTCGCGCGCGAGCACTTCATGGACCTGCAGGTCGATGCGGTGCACATGGGCTGGCTTCCGTTTTATCCTCAGTTCAATCGCAACCCCATCCAGCTTGTGCGTGATGCGGAGGAAGCCGGCGCGCATACCGCTCCGGAAATTGCGGACTGGACGGTGAATCAGCTTCGCACGGGGAAAGTCCGCTTCTCGGTCGAAGAACCCGATCTTCCGGAAAACTGGCCTCGCGTGTGGCTGATCTGGCGAGCAAATGCACTTCACAGCAGCGCCAAAGGTCAGGAATACTTCCAGCGCCACTACTTGGGAACGCACTCCAACGCGATCGCCGACGAGGTCGCGCAGGATACCGTCCAGGATGTGGAATGCCGCGAGTCGGCGCCGCAGGGCAAAATGGACCTGGTTGTCGATCTGAACTTCCGCATGGACACGTCGGCGCTGTACTCCGACGTGATTCTGCCGTCGGCAAGCTGGTACGAGAAGAACGACCTGAACACCACCGATCTCCATTCGTATATTCATCCGCTGGGCGCGGCGGTTCCGCCGTGCTGGGAATCGCGGAGCGACTGGGACATTTTCCGGGCGCTCGCGGAGAAGACCAGCGAGCTTGCGCACACACATTTCCCCGAGCCGTTCCGGGATCTGGTCGCGACTCCTCTGCTGCATGATACCCCGGATGAGATTGCGCAGCCCGAAGTGCGGGATTGGACCAAAGGGGAATGCGAACCTGTGCCAGGCAAGACCATGCCCCACCTGACGGTCGTTGAACGCGATTACGTCAATCTGGCGCATCGCTTCAACTCTCTTGGCCCGGGAGTCAAGGAGCACGGAGTTGAAGACCACGGCATCGAGATGGATGTTGCGGACCTATATGACGAATTCGCAAAGACCGTTCCGGCTTATGAATGGAATGGGCATCGCTATCCCTCTTTGGTCGACGCTGTGGATGCCGCGAACTTCATCCTGTTCTTTGCACCCGAGTCCAACGGCGAGGTGGCCTATCGCGGCTTCAAGGAACGCGAGCGTCAAGTAGGACTGCCGCTCGTGGATTTGGCGGAGAGCTATCGCGGCGTCCACTATAACTTTGCCGACCTTGGCAAACAGCCTCGCCGCATCCTGACCAGCCCCTGCTGGTCGGGCATCGTGAACAACGGCCGGGCTTACACCGGCTACGCTATGAACATCGAGCGCCTGATCCCGTGGCGCACGCTTACCGGCCGCCAGCACCTTTATCTCGACCATGAGGCCTATCGGGCTTTCGGCGAGTCCTGCCCCACTTTTAAACCGCGAATCAGTTGCGAAAACACGCTCAATATTGTCAACAGCAAGCCGGTTGGGAAGGCCATCACGCTGGCCTGCATCACGCCGCACGGGAAATGGCACATTCATTCCACCTACTACGACGACTTGCGGATGCTCACTCTGTCGCGGGGAGTCGAGCCGTTCTGGCTGAATGAAAAGGACGCCGCCGACATCGGAGTCCTGGACAACGACTGGGTGGAGGCCTATAACGACAATGGAGTCATCGTGACGCGCGCCGTGGTCAGCGCCCGGATCCCGCGCGGCATTTGCATCTTTTACCATGCCGCGGAACGGACCATCTCTTTTCCCAAGTCTCCAGTCCGCAAAAACCGGCGCGGTGGAGGAACCAATAGCATCACTCGAATGCGGCTGAAGCCCGTATTGATGGCCGGAGGTTACGCGCAGAACTGCTATCGCTTTAACGATTACGGCCCGCCGGCCACGGATCGCGACACTTACGTGATCGTCCACAAGCTGGAGGGCAAACCACAGTGGGATTAGGAAGGAATAACGCATGAATGTGCGCTCGCAGATTTCGATGGTTTTCCATCTCGATAAGTGCATCGGATGCCACACCTGCAGTCTCGCTTGCAAGAACCTCTGGACCGACCGGCCTGGCACGGAGTACATGTGGTGGAACAACGTGGAGACCAAGCCGGGTACCGGATACCCGACATTGTATGAAGATCAGGAGCAGTATGATGGCGGCTGGGTGCTCGAAGATGGCCAGCTTCGTCTGAAGCTCGGCAGCAAGAAAAGCGAGCTCATCAACCTCTCCTACAATCCACGGCTGCCGACATTGGACGACTACTATCATCCCTGGACCTATCGCTATAAGGATTTGATCGACGCGCCATTGGGCGACGACCAGCCTGTCGCGCGCCCGATTTCGATGATCACGGGCGAGGACATGGAGATCGAGGCCGGTCCGAACTGGGACGACGATCTGAGCGGCTCGCCCATTTACGCGGCGAACGACCCGAATCTGGGGGTCCTGAACGAAGAAGAGAAGCGGCGGTTTTTCGAGTTGCAGCAACTCGTTTATTTCTATCTCCCGCGGATGTGCAACCACTGCTTGAACCCGAGTTGTGTCGCCGCCTGTCCGTCCGGCGCGATCTATAAGCGGGGAGAGGACGGGATCGTTCTGGTCAGCCAGGAGAAATGCCAGGGCTGGCGCATGTGTGTTTCCGGCTGTCCGTACAAGAAAGTCTATTTCAATTGGAACAGCGGCAAGGCGGAAAAATGCATCCTCTGCTATCCTCGCCTGGAAATGGGCGAGGCTCCCGCTTGTATGCACTCATGCGTCGGGAAGATACGCTATCTCGGCGTCGTTCTGTATGATGCGGATCGTATAGAGGAGACCGCCTCAAGGCCCGAATCGGAGCTGGTCGAAGCGCAACGGGATATGATCCTCGATCCGTTCGACCCTGAAGTGATTCGCGAGGCTGCAAATAGCGGCATCGATCGGAAGATCGTGGAATCGGCTCAGAAGTCGCCCATCTTCAAGTTTGTAAAGCAGTGGCGAATGGCGCTGCCTCTGCATCCGGAGTGGCGAACGCTGCCCATGCTGTTCTATGTGCCGCCGCTTCTGCCGGTGACCGCCACGCTGAATCAGCAGGGCTGCTACGAGATGGAGACGGACTTCTTCAGCTCGCTCGAAAACGCTCGCCTGCCCATCCGTTATATGGCGAGTCTTTTCTCGGCTGGAGACGAATCGGAAGTGATCGCGGTCTACCGCAAATTGCTGGGCGTCCGCATCTACAAGCGCGCCCAAACCGTCGGCGACATTTCCATGGAAACCGCGCAGCGCGCCCTTGAGGAGGCGCACTTAACCCCAGAGGAAGTGGAGGGTATTTTCTACCTGACGGCGCTCGCGGGGTTCGATGAGCGCTTGGTTGTGCCCCCGTTTATGCGGGAACAGGTGGTCGAACTCGGAATCGACACCCAGGCCTTTCAGGAACAGCGCGGCGCGGGTTTCCTGTACTGGCCGACAAGGGGCTTATAGGACATGGCGCTCTATTCTTTGTTCGCCGAAATTCTGGGTTATCCGGAGTGCCCGATCGGGAAGGCCGTCGGCGATTGCATGGCCGAACTTGCACCGGAGTTCCCCGATGCGCACGCGCACATCGCGGACTTTCAAAACGCGGTTGCCGGAAGAAGTTTCGGCCAGCTCCAGGAGACCTACACTAACGCTTTCGACCTGCGTCCCGATTGCACGCCCAATCTGGGATATCACCTGTTTGGCGACGACGGCAGGCGGGGTCTCTTTCTGGCGGAACTGAAGGGGCGAATGGAGGCCCGCGGAATCCCGCTCGGCTTCGAACTGCCCGATCACATCAGTCTTCTGCTTCGATATTTGGAGGCAGTGGAGGAAGAACGCGCCCCCGTGGTCGAGGATTGCTTGCTTCCAGCGGTTTCACGGATGGTTGAGATCCTCGATTCGACTGAGAATCCTTACAGACACGCTCTGCACGCGCTGTTGAGCCTGCTTCAGTATCAGCACGATGCATCCGGGACGCAGGCCGAGGCTATGGAAGCCTGAGGATAGCGCCATGGACGCATTCCTTTTTGTCGCGCTTCCTTACGTAGCTCTAGTCCTGGCAATCGGGGTGGGGATTTATCGTTACGTCACGAACAGCTATACCTATTCGAGCCTTTCTTCGCAGATTCTGGAGAATCGGAAGCTGTTCTGGGGCTCCGTGCCCTGGCATTACGGAATCACGTTGATTCTCTTGGTGCACCTGTTCGCGGCGCTTCTCCCCGGAGTTGCGGCATGGCTTCTCGGCGGCGAGACGAGGCGGTTCGTGCTGGAATTGACCGGGATGGCTCTCGGCCTGTACACGCTCTTCGGATTGGTTGTATTGATCGTGCGCCGTCTGGTCCCAAAATCGCTGGCGCAAGCGACGACATCTTACATGGACGGCGTACTTTTATTCGTTCTGTTTGTGCAAGTCGCAAGCGGAGTGGGGATCGCCATTTTCAATCGCTGGGGCGGGTTATGGTACCTGCAAACCGCGGTTCCGTGGTTCTGGTCGCTCGCCACGCTGCACCCGGACATGAGCACGGTAGCTTCTCTCCCGGCCCTGGTGAAGGTGCATTTTGTGACCGGGTTCCTCATCGTTCTTTTATTTCCCTTCAGCCGTCTGGTGCACTTGATCATGTTTCCGATTCACTATCTCTGGCGGCCGCACCAAGTAGTGATCTGGAATCGCCAGCCGGGCCGTCGGGCGGGTGACTACCCAAGGAGGACAGCCGGATGACAGAGAACGTTCCATTCGAAACAGAGACGAAAGGGTGCGCGGAAGCTGGCCGGAGGCGGTTTCTTACCCGTATTAGCGTCATCTTAGGCTCGATCGGCGCTGCGCTGGTGGCGATCCCCAGCGGGGCCTTCCTGCTCGGTCTCCGAAAGACACCTCAGGTCTGGCGGACGGTCGGCAAACTCGGCGACTTCAAGCTCGGGTCCACGGTGAACGTGTCGTTTCAGGATTCCTCGCCACTACCCTGGTCGGGGGTTACGGCACAGACAGCCGCATGGCTGCGCCGCACCGGTGACCAGCAGTTCGTGGCTTTCTCGATGAATTGCACGCACCTGGGCTGCCCGGTCCGCTGGTTGGCTGAAGCGGACCTTTTCATGTGCCCCTGCCATGGCGGCGTTTTCTACGCCGATGGACGGGTTGCCTCCGGACCGCCGCCGAAACCTCTGAATCAATATCCAGTGCGGGTTAACAACGACCAGGTGCAGATCCTGACGAGTCCAGTCCCCATCACGTAGGCGAGAGGCGGCATGAGAATCCTGAAGCGCATGTGGGAGTGGTTTGATGACCTGACAGGCGTTTCCGCTCTGGTGGCGCCTCTGCTGATGCATCCCGTTCCCCGCGCCCGCAAGTCCGCGTGGCTTTATGTGCTGGGAAGCGCTACTTTCGTTGCCTTCGTGATCCAGATCGTCACCGGCATCGCGCTGGCGAGCGGTTATGTCCCCTCGTCCGGCCAGGCCTACGATTCGCTCATGTTCATTACCGGCACGAGCTTCGGACGCATCGTGCGAGGCATTCACGCGTTCGGCGCCTCCGCCATGATCATCCTGATCGGCCTGCATGCAATCCGCGTCTATCTGATGGCTGCGTACAAGTATCCGCGCCAGATGAACTGGCTTACCGGCGCTGGGCTATTAATGCTGACGCTTCTAATGGCTTTCACGGGCCAATTGCTCCGCTGGGATCAGACCGGATTTTGGTCGGTGGTGATCGCGGCTGAGCAGGGAGGACGAGCTCCGGTCATCGGCAACTGGCTGGGACATTTTATTCTGGCTGGGGACACGGTCGGCGGCGCTACGTTAAGCCGCTTCTTTGCGGCGCATGTCTTCTTCATTCCAGCTCTCATTTTCCTTTTGCTCGGATCCCATCTCTATCTTGTGGTTCATAACGGAATCTCCGAACCGCCTGAGGCTGGCCGCCCGGTGGACCCAAAAACTTATCGCTCCTGGTATCACGCTCTGCTAGCTCGCGATGGGCAGCCATTCTGGCCGGATGCAGCCTGGCGCGATGTAGTGTTTGGGTTCCTCGTGATCGCGACCGTGGTGGGCCTCGCGATCGCGGTTGGTCCTCCGGAAATCGGAAAACCGCCGGACCCGACGATCATCCAAGCCTCGCCGCGGCCAGAGTGGTATTTTCTCTGGTACTATGCGGTGCTCTCCCTGATCCCAAAATGGTCGGAAGATTGGGTGATCATTCTTGGGCCGGCGCTGTTCGTAAGTGTTCTATTTCTCCTTCCGTTCGTAGCCGGCAAAGGCGAACGCAGTCCGATCCGGCGCCCATGGTCGTTTGTGATCGTGGCATTCATTGCGTTCATGATCGCGTACTACGGGAGCGTCGGACATGTCGCTCCGTGGTCGCCGCGCATGGACGCCGCGCCCTTGCCAATGCAAGTGGTGGGTGCGGAGCATGGGCCCGTGGCCGACGGCGCCAGGATATTCCACGATAAAGGATGCGAATTCTGTCACACCGTCTCCGGTTATGGCGGCGTCCGCGGCCCCGACCTCACTTACGCCGGCGATACCATGAATCCTGCTCAAATGACCACGCGCATTTACAGCGGCGCAACGAACATGCCGTCCTATAACGGCAATCTGACTTCGGACCAATTGTCCGCGCTGCTGGCATTTCTCGGCTCGCGCCATCGCCAGCCCGTGCTTCCGATACCGGAGGTACGGTGAAAGGAACCGAATTATGAATGGGGACGCAAGCAAGCTCGCGGAGACCTGGAGCGACCAGCCGCTCGCCAGCCTGATGGATCATATCGTTGAGCAGCATCATACCTTTTGCCGGCAAGAGGTGGCCCGGCTCGGAGCGCTATTCAAAGAAGTCATCGCCAGGCATGGTAAAGATTATCCAGAGCTGAAGCGTATGGAGGCATTATTCTCCGCGATGTCGAAGGATCTCCAGATGCACCTGGTGAAGGAAGAGCAGACACTTTTTCCTTATATAGCTCGTGTGGAAGAGGCTGTGCGTGAGACGGCCGCTGTCTCCTGGCCGCCCTTCGGCACGGTGGGAAACCCGATCCGGATGATGGTCCTGGAGCACGACCAGACGGACGAAGAACTCAAAGAGATTAGCCGCCTGAGCCACGGCTACACGCCGCCTGCGGACGCGCCGGAAGGCTGTCTGGCTCTGTATGACGGTCTCAGAGCGTTTGAACGGGACATGAGCGACCACATCCATGCAGAAGACCACCTTTTGTTCCCCCGTGCGGTCAGCATGGAAGCGGAAGCCTGCACCAAACGGAAACCGCATGCCGGCTGATCTTGGGAAGCTGCACCGGTGCGCGGTGTGACTTAGGTCACTGCCCTCGGCTGGTTAGTCCCGTAGACTGGATTCAGAAACCACAGTTCCCATGGCCTATGTTATTGCTGAGCCGTGCATCGGCGTGAAGGACACCGCTTGTGTGGATGCGTGCCCGGTCGATTGCATTCATCCCAAGAAGGATGAAGTGGGCTTTGAAGAGCCGGCCCAGCTCTACATCGATCCGGTCGAGTGCATT
>Ga0182024_10023578_pt1 | contig 11005 bp, 9 predicted proteins | sample P32metaG_FD_120480 | JGI IMG/M metagenome (GOLD analysis project Ga0182024, IMG submission 120480) | Permafrost microbial communities from Stordalen Mire, Sweden - P3-2 metaG (Illumina Assembly) | ecosystem: Environmental > Terrestrial > Soil > Wetlands > Permafrost | place: Sweden: Stordalen... | reverse complement strand
TCGACCTTGGAATCGAGATCCCACAGGCCCTTGGCCTCGATCTCGTCCTGCAGCTTGGTCATCTCGTCGGCGGTCTCGTCGGAATAGTTCATCGCCAGCTCGTTGTAGCGGTCGAGCACGGCCTTCTGCGGGGCCAGGCCCAGCATCACGTTCTCGCGCACAGACTTGTCGGCTTCGAGCTGCGGCTCCTGCGCCAGATAGCCGACGCGCGCACCCTGGGCCACCCAGGCCTCGCCGGTGAACTCCTTGTCGAGCCCGGCCATGATCCGCAACAGGGTCGATTTGCCGGCGCCGTTGACGCCGAGCACACCGATCTTGGCGTCCGGATAGAACGACAGATTGACGTCATCCAAGACCTTCCGGTTCCCCGGATAAGCCTTTGAAAGTCCATGCATATGATAGATGAACTGGTGGGCCATGAAACCGCCCTGCCCTCGCTGTTGGGCACGAACCGCGCCGGATTGGGGGAATTGCGCGTTGATTTAGCGACCGCGGTGCGGGAGGGCAAGCGGTCGCGCGCGATTAAGTTTTCGCCGCTGCGCATGGCTCCGGCTCCCCGCATCCGGAGCCGCGCGCTGGGCGTAGCTGGCGGGAATAATCCTTCGGAAACGATGATCAAGACGGGAGCCGAGAGTCCGACAAATAAGTACCAGTTTTTAACGAATTTCGGCCGAATGTCGCGGCTGAACCCGGGCGCATCTACGGGCGACCAATGGGTAAGCCGGGTGAACCGGTACCGGCCAAGCGGCCGGTGGCGAACGAGCCGAGAGGAGCGCGTCATGGCCAACGCTAGGGCGAGAAAAACAATTCAAGGCGGCGGCCGGACAAGGCCCGCGATGGCTTCCGAGCTTGCCGACCTCATGCGCCTCATCAAGTCGCTGTTCGACCCCTATCGCCCCGAATTGCACTACATGCGCGGTCCCGGCCCCAAGTGGCATGCCAAGCATCGGCCGGCCGCGCTCGGCGGGCATCGGGCGCCTGGCCTCTTCCACGCAGAAGCGTGAGCAGCCGAACTTAAGCGAAATCGCTCCCCGACCAGACGGCGACAAGCCACCCGGTGGCAAGCGATGGGTTTTGCTATAGTGCTGGCCCCGCCCTCCCCGCCCGCCGCTCCGGACAAAGCCGTGCCATCAGCCAAAAGCCTCCACCGCTGCGCCATCCTCGACGACTACCAGAACGTCGCCCTCGGGCTTGCCGACTGGTCCACGCTCGCCGGCGAGGTCGAATTCACGGTTTTCAACGCGCCGCTCGGAGAGCCGGACGAGATCGCCCGCGCGCTCCAGGGCTTCGACATGGTGGTGCTGATGCGCGAGCGCACGGCGTTTCCGCGCCGCCTGATCGAGGCGCTGCCCGATCTCAAGCTCCTGATCTCGACCGGAAAACGCAACTGGATGCTCGACGTCGAGGCCGCCAATGCGCGCGGCATCGTCACCTGCAGCACCGAGACGACCGGCAATCCGACCACCAGCATCGCAATCGGGCTCATGCTCGAGCTGACCCGGCGGATCGGCTACGAAAGCGAGCGCCTCAAGCAGGGGGCGCCTTGGCAGAGCACGCTGGGCATCGATATCGAAGGCAAGACACTGGGCCTGATCGGGCTCGGCCGCCTCGGCTCGAAGGTCGCCGCCATCGGCCACGCGCTCGGCATGAAGGTCATCGCCTGGAGCCAGAACCTCACCGCCGGGCGCTGCGCCGGCGCCGGGGTCAAGCTCGCGCCCTCCAAGCAGGCCCTGCTCGAAGAGGCCGACATCGTCAGCCTGCACGTGGTGCTGTCGCCGCGCACGCGCGGGCTGATCGGGGCCGAGGAATTCGCCCTGATGAAGCGGAGCGCCTATCTGATCAACACCGCGCGCGGGCCGATCGTCGACGAGGCGGCACTGATCGCGGCGCTGCGGGACCGGCGCATCGCCGGCGCCGGCCTCGACGTCTATGACATCGAGCCGCTGCCGCGCGATCATCCGCTGCGGGCGCTCGACAACGTGGTGCTCTCGCCGCATCTGGGCTACGTCACACGTGAGAATTTCCACACCTGCTATGCTGGCGTGGTCGAGAATATCCGCGCCTATCTGGACGGCAAGCCGATCCGGCTCTTGCAACCCGCGTGAGCCGTAGGGTGGGCAAAGGCGGCCTGGGCTCTGCGGCGTTATCACGACGCTCATTCCGCCGTGCCCACGCGGAGGACGCCGCAGCACTCCTTCGATACTGCGCGTGGGCACGGCGGAAACTGCGCCGTGAATGGTTCGAAGCTCAAGGGCCGCCTTTGCCCACCCCACGAATCGCGCGAAATGATTCGAATTTCGAAAAGTCTGTGCTAGGACCGGTTCAAGCAAACAATACCGACAGGACGGTTTCGAATGGCAAAGCATCGCTGCGCGATCCTCGACGATTACCAGAACGTCGCTCTCAAGATGGCCGATTGGTCGAAGGTCGAAGGCGACCTGGACATCAAGGTGTTCAGCGAGCCGCTCGGCGGCTCGGACGCGGTCGCCCGCGCGCTTGCAGGCTTCGCAATCATCGTCGCCATGCGCGAACGCACGCCGTTTCCGCGCCAGCTGATCGAGGCGCTGCCGGATCTGCGCCTCCTGGTGACCACCGGAATGGTCAACCGGGCGATCGACCTCGAAGCCGCCAAGGAGCGCAACATCGTCGTCTGCGGCACGCCGAGCTTCGGCAATCCGACGACCGGCATCGCCTGGGGACTGATCCTCGAGCTCACGCGCCGGATCGGACACGAGAATGCGCGGCTCAAGAGCGGAGCGCTCTGGCAGAGCGTGGTCGGCACCGACGTCGAGGGCCTGACGCTGGGTGTCATCGGGCTCGGCAAGCTCGCCAACCGGGTGGCCGAGGTCGGCCGGGCGTTCCGCATGAAGGTGGTGGCCTGGAGCCAGAACATCACGCCCGAGCGCGCGCAGGCCGCCGGCGTCGGCTACGCCGCCAGCAAGGAGGAGTTGCTGCGGCAATCGGACATCGTGAGCCTCCACATCCCGCTGACGCCGAAATCGCGCGGGCTCATCGGCGCTCCCGAGCTCGCCCTGATGAAGCCCTCGGCGCTGCTCATCAATACCTCGCGCGGTCCGATCGTCGAGGAGGCCGCGCTGCTGGCCGCCTTGCGCGACAACAGGATCGCCGGAGCCGGGCTCGACGTCTACGACGTCGAACCGTTGCCGCTCGACCATCCGCTGCGCAAGCTCGACAATGTCGTGCTCACGCCACATCTCGGCTACGCCTCGCAGCAGAACTATCGCGCCTATTTCGCCGGCGTAGTCGATGACATCCGCGGCTTCCTCGACCGCAAGCCGGTGCGGGTGCTCACCACTGCGGAGTGACCGCCGCTACTTGACCAGCCGCAGATTGGCCTCGCCCTCGAATGCGCGGACCTGCTGCTGAAAATCCGCCAGGATCCTGGCGGCAACCCCGGAGACCGGGACCGGCCGGCCGAAGTAGAAGCCCTGGGCCTGGTCGCCCTCGGCCTTTTCGAGAAAGGCCGCTTGCCGCGCGGTCTCGACGCCTTCGACCGTCACCCGCATGTTCAGCTCGCGGCCGAGCCCGATGATGGTCTTCACCACCGTCTCGGCATCGCGGCGGGAGTCCTCGAAGCCCTGCATGAAGCTGCGGTCGATCTTGATCTTGTCGAACGGGAAGCGCCACAGATAGCTGAGGCTCGAATAGCCGGTGCCGAAATCGTCCATCACGATGGCCACGCCCATCGCCTTGAGCGTCTGCAGCTCCGTCAGGTTGGCTTGGGTATTGCCGAGCAGCAGGCTTTCGGTGATCTCGAGCTCCAACCGATGCGGCTCGAGCCCGGTTTCCTCGAGCGTCGCGGCCACCATGGCGCTGACGCTTCCGGCCGCGAACTGCGCCGGCGACAGGTTGACCGCAATGGTCAAATGCTTGGGCCACAGCGCGGCGGTCCGGCACGCCTCCCGCAACACCCAGGCGCCGATCCTGTCGATGAGCCGCAGCTCCTCGGCAACCGGAATGAAGACCAGCGGCGGGATCAGGCTGCCATCCTCCGCCGGCAGGCGGATGAGCGCTTCGAAGCCGACGAGCCGGCGCCCCGAAATCTGGATCATCGGCTGATAATGCAGCATGAAGCGATCGTTCAGAACCGCATTGCGGATGGCCTTTTCGAGCTCGATACGCTCGAGCAACGCGGCGTCCATCTCGGGCCGGAAGAAGCGGACGCAATTGCGGCCGTCGGATTTGCACTTCTGCAGCGCCAGATCGGCGCTCTTGAGCAATCGTTCGGGATCGTTGCCGTCCGCCGGCGCCAGCGCGACACCGACGCTCGCCATGGCCGCGATTTCGTTCTCCTTGAAGCGCATGGGCGCGATCAAGGCGCGGGCGAGGCGGTTGGCGAACTCCTCCGCCGCATGTTTGCCGTCCACGCGGGACTGGATCACCACGAATTCATCGCCGCCGAGCCGCGCCACCACCGCGCCGGGCTGCGCCGCCGCGCGCAAGCGCTCGGCAACGGACGTGAGCACGAAATTGCCGCCGTCATGCCCGACGCTGTCATTGATCTCCTTGAAGCCGTCGATGTCGATGAAGTGCACGGCGAACGAGCCGCCGCGCGACGGCAATGCGGCCAAGGCCTCGTCCAGCCTCTCCACCAGGCGGGCGCGGTTCGCCAAGCCCGTCAACGCATCATGATGCGCGAGAAATCGGATGCGCCGGTCTCCGTGCTGCTTCTCCTTGGTGCGACGGTAGAGCGCAACCGCCGGAATCCCGAACGACAGCCCCGACAGCAGGCAAAGCGATACCGCAGCAAGCAGGAACGCGTAGTGGACCCGATCACGCTCCTGCGTCTGGTCCACATAGGCCGCAACGACGGCGATCGGGACCTGATCGACCAGCACGGGGACATAGGCCCGAGCGTAGAACGACGGCAGGTCGGGCGCATTGCCTTCCCGGGTCTCGACCACAGGTCTACCCGTCGTGCCGGCGTCCGCTGCGGCGGCGCTGTATTCGGACAAGGTGAGCAGCACGATCTTGTCGTGGTCCGCCACCAGCTGCGAATACCCTTCACGGTTAAAAATCTCGTAACGGAAGACCTGGTCGGACTTTTGCGCCCACTGGAAGAACGACATGCTGGCCGCGGACGGCAACTCGCCGGCTGCAATCGGCTCCAGGTCGGCGATGCTCTTCGCCATGAAGCCCGCCCAGCTGCGTGCGTCCGACGTGGCGCTCTGATAGAGCAGATAATCGGTGGTCATCTTGACGGCCGCCAAGGTGCCGCCGATCAGCAGCAGAAGCGCCAACACGATCAGCGCGACGTTCCGACCGATCGAGGTCGGGGAACGCGCCGGGCCTGACGATCTCTTGACGGTCAATTTGCCACCGACCCCATCTTGAATGCGTCATACGACTACGCGGCAAATGACGTTTTTGTTCCCCTGATTGCGTCCGGCGCGGAATACGACCGGGAGATTTTGCCGGCTTGGTTACCCTATCCTCAACTTTAGTGCTCGGATCGGAACTTCAAGATTTCCGCCTCCACCTCATTCAAGAGCAGGCGATGATGAGGGCTGGCACCGGCCCATTCGTTGCGAACCGCTTTGAACGTCTCTTCGGCCACGGCAATGTCGGGCTGCGAGGGCAATATGACGGTGCGCAGCGGGTCGGTCTTCAGTTGCTCGAACAAAGCCGCATCGTAGGCCTCGAACCCGTCGACGGCGCGCTCCGTCAACCATTGGCGGCTGTATTTGCGGACCACGTCCTGGCCGGCCCTTGGAAGGCTCTCGAACTTCTTCCGGCTCATGAGGAGGGAGCGCACGCTTGAACCCAGGAGCAGGAAGTAGTGGTGGGTCACCACGCGTCCGAGGCCGAAGTCGATCAACGGTCCTATCGCTGTCGCCGCGCCATCGATCGTGCCGCGGCTGATGGCCTCCGGGGTCTTGCCGATAGGCAAGACGACCGGCGACATGCCGAGCAACGCGAGCGCTGATGCCTCGACCGGATTGTTCGAGCGAATTCTTTTGCCCTTGAGGTCATCGAGCGAGGCAACGGGCACACGCGTGTGAATGCTCTGCGGGGCGGTTGCGTACGATGCGATGACGAAGAAGTCCTCGTACCCGCCAAGATCCCCCGAAGCGATCAACCTGGCGTTGACCCAGGTGGCCTCCCGCGTATCGCGAAAAAGGCCGGGAAGCTCCATGACCCCATGGTCTCTGAACTGGCTGGGTTCCGCCCCGAGCACCACATAGGCGATGTCGGCGACACCGTCCCGCACCAACTGCGCTTGCTGGCCGGCGTCCTTGCCGAGCGCGCCGCCGGGATAAGTCTGGATGATCAGGCCACCCTGTTCATCCGCGTTGACCGCGTCGACGAAAGGCTTGATCCCGATGTTGTAAGCCTTGGTCTGGTCGGAGGTAAAATACGCCAGCTTCAGCGTGATCGGCTCGCCGCGCGCCGCCAATGGCAGCAGGACGAGCGCGATCGTCGCCCAGCGTGTCAAGGTCATCGGCATACCAACTTTCTCCCTGCGGCCTGCGATTGACCTCGATCGGCCCGCCTGCGGCCGGCGGCATCCGCGTGCATCGCCGAGGTCAGCCTCCGGACCTCAGCGAGGCGATCTCGCTCTCGAGCAGCTTGCGAAGCTCCATGTTTCGCGGACTTTCCATCCACCACTGCTCGAACACCGAATGAAACGCGGTCTGGAGCGTCTCGATCTCGGAGCGCGTGGGCACTATCACCCGGCGATTGGGATCGGACCTGAGATAGTTCATCGCTTCAATGTTGTTTGCATCATAGGTTTCGATGAAGCGTGTTGTTGCTGCTTCACCGCTGTATTTGCGGATCACCTCCTGGGCGGCCTGCGGCAGGCTTTCGAACTTCTGCCGATTCATCAGGAACGCCAGCGGCGTCGCTCCCAGCGGCGCGTCGTAATGGAACCTGGTGATGCGCGAGACGCCGTAGGCAAAGAGCGTGTTCGGAGGCATGGTCGCGCCGTCGAGGGTGCCCCGACTGATCGCCGTGGCCACCTCGTTGATCGGCATGATGACCGGCGTAATCCCGATTGCCTTGAGAGCGTTGCCCTCGACCAGGCCGTTGACGCGAAGTGTCTTGCCGCGCAGGTCGGAAAGCGATGCGATCGGCGCACGCGCGTGAATCATCAGCTGGAAATTGGCGACGGCGGCGATCACGAAGAAATCGCCGTATCCGCGCAAGGCTCCCGCCGCCACCATGCGCGAGTAAACGAGCGTGGCCTCCTTCAGATCGCGAAATACGCCGGGAAATTCCAAGACCCTGTTGTCGGGAAATCGGTCGGGCGTCAGGCTCGGATTGACCCACGCCATGTCGGCGACGCCGTCCAGCACCTCTTGCGCCTGCCCGGAATAGCTTCGTCCCAGCACGCCGCCGGAATAGGGAACGATTTCGATGATGCCCTTGCCCGCCTTGTTCACCGCGTCGGCGAATGGCTGCAGCACGGATACATAGGGCGGCTCTCGGTCCGACGAGAAATACGCCATCTTGAGCTTGATCGGCTCGGCGGCTGCCGTGATCGGCAACAGCACGACCGCGATCGTCACCCAGCGCGCGATGGCGTTGATCATCGATATTCCGACCCTCATCGCAATCTTTTTCATCGCAATCCGTTATGAGATCGCGATCAGCGCCCGATTCCGACAGCCCATCATTGCCGTCGCGACCGCAGAAATTTTGAATCGTGCCTAGCAGGCGCTTAACGCTCCGCGATCAACGCTTTGAAGCGTGATCCGCCGGCCGCGGGCAGCGACGGGGAGCGCAGGCCCGCCATCTCCGAAGTCCGCGCATCAATCTAGGCCGCAATGATATCGAAACCCTTTACGGCGACATCGCCGTGTCCCGGCCTTGCGCCGGGACCGTCTCAAACTCCGAGCCTGGAGCGGTCGCGGGTCAAGCCCGCGACCAGGGGCCGAAGGGCGCGGCGCTCAGCGGGTGCGTACGCCGGGCGGAGGGAGCGGGGTCGACTCGATCGGCCGCCCGATGGGGGTGGCCTGGGCGGTCTCGGGCGGCGTGCCCGGCATGACCACCACGCGGGTTCCCACCTGCACCCGGCCATAGAGGTCGGTGATGTCGTCGTTGGTGAGCCGGATGCAGCCCGACGACACGAAGCTCCCGATCGTCGAGGGCTGGTTGGTGCCGTGGATCCGATACTCAGTCTTGCCGAGATAGAGCGCGCGCGCCCCCAGCGGGTTGCTTTCGCCGCCCGCCATGAAGCGCGGCAAGTAAGGCTGGCGGTCGATCATCTCGGGTGGCGGACGCCAATCGGGCCATTCGGCCACGCGCGAGATGCGTTCGGTGCCCGACCAGGTGAAGCCCTCGCGGCCTACCCCAATGCCGTAGCGGAGCGCTTTGCCCTTGCCGAGCACGAGATAGAGATAGGTATTGGGCGTATCGATGATGATCGTGCCGGCCGGCTCCTTGGTGCGGTAATCGATCAGGGTCCGACGGAATTGCGGGGGTAGCTGGGCCGGGCCGGCCTCGGGCTGGTAATCGGGCGGCAGGGTCGCGATGGCTCCCGGCTGCTCCGGCCCGATCGACATTGGCGGACGAATGCCATCGTCCTGGCCCGGATAGGGAGCGACCGCGACCGGCCCGCCGTAAGGCGGCGGCGGCCCCGCGTTCGGATAAGCCGACGGCGGTGCATAGGGATCGGCATCCTGCGGATAGACGGCACGCCCCCCGTATTGCACTCCGGGCTGCGGTGGCCGGCCGGCCGGATACCCATAGGTTCTCGGCGGCCCGAGCGCATCCAGGTCATCGTCCTGCTCGGCCTGCACCGGCGGCGGCAGCTGCCGGCCCTGACCCGGATAGGCCTGAGGCGGGTAGGCCGGGGGTGGATAGGCCTGAGGTGGGTAGGCCGGGGGCGGATAAGCTTGGACGGGTGGGGGCGGATAATACTGCGCCAGCGCCTGTCCGCCCGGCCCCCCCAGATCGATCATGAGACCGATCGCAAGCCCAACCGACAGGACACCCACCACAGAGGCCACGCGCAAGAACATTCCCCCTCCTCGCGACAATCGCAATCTACCGCGACTATGAAGCCAAATCACCCAGGATCAAGGCACATTCAAGACCATGTTGCGAAAAAAATGATCAACTCCTTGATAACGCGCGGTGATCGAGTTCCATCCGCCAGCTCCGGCCGGTCGCAAGGCAGGATCCGCCGGACCAGCCGCAAATGATCCGCCTGCCGTTCGGCGCTCTTTCACGACCCTGAGCGGACCTGCACCTTCGTCAAGGCTTCGAGCAAGGTGTCGAGCGCAGGCGCGGCGAAGGCGGCACGGCAAATCGTCTCATAGGCGGCGACATTGGACCGCGCGGCGTCCGCGGCCGACGGCGCGGTTTCTCCAAGCAAAGAAACGCGTACCAGATCGTACATCGCTTCCTGCTGCAATCTTTCGGCTTCGAGCTCGACTGCCTTGATCCGGGTGCGAAATGCTTCCGCGCTGCCGCCCTCGATCAGCCCGGGAGGCGATTTCAGCGCCCGCCTGATCGACCGCAAGGGAATGACCGTCAGGTTGCGCCAGGGGGCGACCTTCTGCTCGAGCTCATCGACCTCCGAGCCGGACAGCCGGCGCGACTGGGCGCCGTGCCAGAGCAGGAACAGCAGCAGATTGACGTCGCAGCCGGCCTCCTCCTGCAGCCTGATGCAGGCCTCCGCCACGCCCGGCAAGCGATAGAACTGCAGCGAGAAGCGCCAGAACGGCGAGCCTGAGGCGGCGGGGTCGGTCATGGGGTTTCCAGCATGGTCATGAACGCGCGCTCAGTGGCGCGATGCCGAGCGACCCGGCAACCGTGTCGAGCTGCTTGATCAGCGCCGCCGACAGCGGCACGCCGTTCCGTTGCCGATCCGCCCGGCGCGCCTGGCGGCCTTGGCCCGGAATGCGGATCTCATCGACGCCCGGCAGCCGCGTCGAAGCGGCGAGATCGCGCATGTGGCGGTCCACCTCCGCGCCGAATTGATCGAGCGGCAGGAAACGCGCGACATCGAGCGCGATCACGAACTGGCCGGTATTGGTCTCGCTCGCCTGCTCGGCATTGACGTCCTTGATGTCGCGTCCGAACGCGGCGCGGTTCAAGGGACCGGCCAGAAGGCCCAGCACCAGCGCCAGCCCGCTGCCCTTGTAGCCACCGACCGGAACAAACATTCCCTCCGCCAGACGGCGCCCATCGGTGATCGGCTTGCCGTCCTCGCGGCTGATGACCCAGCCCTCCGGCATCGGCTTGCCTTCGAGCGCATAGGCGCGGATCGATCCGTTGGAGGCGACCGAGGTCGCGATGTCGAGCACGACCGGCGCTTCCTTGCCGGCCGGGATGGCGACCGCGATCGGATTGGTGCCGAGCAGCGGCTCGGCGCCGCCCCAGGGCGCCATGAAATTGGAGCCGGACACCGCGCTGTAGATTCCGACCATGCCGTGCTGGAGCGGAATGGCCGCATAGGTCGAGGCGGCGCCGGCGTGATTGGAGCGCCGCGCCCCCACCCAGGCAAGACCGGTCTCGCGCGCGATCTCGACCGCCTTGTTGGCCACATAGGTCATCACCAGGTGGCCCATGCCGTTGTCGCCGTCGACCAGGGCAGTGGCGGGGCCGCGCTCGACGATGCGGATGTCGGGGCGCACGTTGATGTGTCCGCGCTTGAGTGTGCGCACATATCCGGGCAGCCGGAAGATGCCGTGTGCGTCCGAGCCCGACAGGTCGGCGTCGAGCATCCCGGAGGCGGTGACGGCCGCATCCGCCGCGGGCAGCCCGCAGGCGCAAAACGCATCGGTCATGAACGATTGGATCGCCGCAGCGGGCACGCGGGAGAGGGATTCGGACGCGTCGGGCATGTCGCCTTTCTTTCAATCTGATTGATACAATCGCACGTGCCTGAGCAAATTGCGCGGGGCTTGTGGTTTGTCAGGCACGTCGGACTTGTTGTTTGTTAGCAACGCAGGACACATTATTTGTTAGGGACGCAGTGACGTGCACTCCTTCTCCCCGTGGGGGAGAAGGTGGGATGAGGGGGCTCGGGCGG
>Ga0182024_10023577_pt1 | contig 11006 bp, 9 predicted proteins | sample P32metaG_FD_120480 | JGI IMG/M metagenome (GOLD analysis project Ga0182024, IMG submission 120480) | Permafrost microbial communities from Stordalen Mire, Sweden - P3-2 metaG (Illumina Assembly) | ecosystem: Environmental > Terrestrial > Soil > Wetlands > Permafrost | place: Sweden: Stordalen... | reverse complement strand
TGATGATCGGTTTGCATTCTGCTCAATCGTATACTGCCCCATGTTCATCTTGCGGCTTCATCCCCGGTTCGGTCTGCGCTTTCTGATCGCCCTTTCCTGTTCTTTTGCCATGGCTCCCCTGGCCCATTCCTGGGGCAACGAAGGCCATCGGCTAGTCAATCGCCTTGCTATCAGCAGCCTGCCACCCGATGTGCCGACGTTTCTTCGCTCCGAGGCGGCGATCGAAGAGATCGAATATCTGGGCCCGGAACCTGACCGATGGCGCTCTCCGGCCGAGCCGGAGCTAAACGCAGCCCAGGCGCCGGAGCACTTCATCGATCTCGAGCCCGCCGACGCTTTGGGCCCATTGCCCGGGAACCGTCTCGATTTCGAGGCCAGGGTCTCTGCTTCCGGCCAGCGCCCCGAGAAGATCGGCCTTCAGCCGTGGCAAACGACCGAAGTGTGGGAGCGTCTGAAAGCGGCTTTGCGCGAGTACCGGCGCCTGACGGCCGCAGGGCAGAACACGCGGCCGGTTGAGCAAGCCGCACTCTTCTATGCGGGGTGGCTCGGGCACTACGTCGGCGACGGCTCCCAACCGCTGCACACCACGATCCAATACAACGGCTGGGTCGGCGCGAACCCGAACGGCTACACGACTGCACACACCATTCACTGGCAATTCGAAGGACCGTTCGTCGGCGCAAATGTATTCGCACAGCAGGTCGAACCGAAGATGACACCGCCGCACGCAATCGATGGCGATATCTTCAACGCCTATGTCGCCTACCTTCGCCAGAGTGCGACGCACGTAGACAAGGTCTATGAATTGGAGAAAGCCGGAGGATTTGCGGGCGCAGGTTCGCCCGAGTCGCGCGACTTTACTGCAGCGCGTCTGGCGGCAGGGGCAAGTATGCTGCGCGACATGATTTTTACCGCCTGGCTTGAGAGCGCAAAGGCGGTGCCGGACCCCTACGCCGGCAAGTGAAAACGGGACAGCACGCCTGTCGCTCGACAAGATCGTTCAAAATGAATCATTCTTCGAGCCGAAGTGCCCCGCTGCTGTTTTGCGTGTCAACGGGATAGGTCTGAATTTCGAGATCGATGCTGGCAATCTCGTCGCCGCACTCCCGCGGACTGAGACGCGTACACTGGCAAAGTTCGGTAAAACGGATGTGGCCGCTGCGGCTGAGTTCCAGCCCAGAAGCAATCAGGACCGTGTAAATATCAACACAAACTTGCCGTTCAAACTCGAATAGCAGGTTGACCGCGCCTGAGTCGTTCGCGCCCCTGCTCAAAACCCACCCTCCGCACCCCAGAATGGCGCCGGTCAAAGTGTGTACGAGACGGGACGGCTCTACGAGAGAGATCGCCCTCATCTGCATTGCCCAGGGAATCGCTGGATTCCGGTTGCCGACGATGGGAACGAGCTCTCTCACGATGGAGTTATCGGAGCCTTGGGGCCGAGCATGATGAATGTGCGGGAGTGGCACGTCGCATGACTGCCTTTGACACATCCAACAGATTGGGATCGGCCGGCGTCGCCGTATTCTGCCGGAAATCGGGTGACCCTCGTCCCGAATAAATGCTCGAAGAGTATTGGCCGTGCCTGGGGATGAATGGTTTAGTTTGATATCCAGGATTGGATTTTCAGGACGCGATTTTTAGGATGATCGTCGGAAGCGGAATTGATTTGGTCGAGATTGGTCGCATTCATCAGTCGATGGAGCGGTTTGGCCAGCGGTTTCTCGACCGCATATTTACAGCGGCGGAGCAGGCATATTGTCTGCGCAAGCGAAAGGCGGCCGAGAGTCTTGCGGCGCGTTTTGCGGCTAAGGAAGCGGGGGCGAAGGCGCTGGGAACCGGGATCAGCCGTGGTGTGAATTGGCTCGAAATCGAAGTGGTCCGCGAACCGGGCGGAAAGCCATCGCTACGCTTCCACGGACGAGCCGCCGAGATTGCAGCCGCCCTGGGTGTCGCCCACACAGCACTCTCGCTTACGCATACCGGGGATTTGGCGATGGCCAGCGTGGTGCTCGAAGACGAACGATAAAGCACTCCACGCGTTGGTACCGAGGGAACCAAAATCCTCTGGGTGGTTCTTCTTTAAGAAAGAGGCTCCTTGCACGATTCGGAGATTCCGCAGCAACGGGAGAAGCGCCTTAGTCCTGCCTGTCTGCTATCCTCAAGACGTTGAGGTTGATAGGTCCCGGCTCAAAATAATCAGGGGAGCGCCGTGCCAAGCCGCAAAGAGATTCTGTGGTCGCAACTGAGAGTTGGCGCATTGGTCCTTGTGGCCGTGGCTGTGCTTGTCGGACTCATCTTCCTTATGTCCGGCTCCACCGGCGGCATTTTTGCACCCAAGCTGAAATTGCGCTCGTATTTTACAAATGCTTCCGGGCTCAAAGACGGCGCGCCGGTGACACTTGAAGGCGTAACCATCGGCAACGTTCTCCACATCCGTGTAGTTCCAGAGCGGAATCCGACCCCCGTCGAAGTCACAATGAGGGTGGGCGAGGAGTATCTGCGCGACATACACGTGAATTCAACGACATCGATCGCCCAGGCCGGAGTGCTCGGCGACAGCTACCTCGACATCGACTCAAGTCGGGCTTCGGGACCGCCTCCGGCCAACAACGCCGAACTGCGCGCCACCGAATCGCCCAACATTCAGTCCGTGATCAGCACCAGCCAGGATTCCATTCAGGAAATTTCCACTCTGATTCGCAAAATCGATATCCTGATGGACTCGATCAACTCCAAAAAAGGAACCGTGGGTGAGTTGATCAACGATCCGGCCTACTACGCGAAAATCTCGCGCATCACCGATCATCTGGAGAAGATCACGAGCGAAATCAGCGAGGGCCAGGGGACGATCGGGAAACTGATCAACGACGATACGCTCTATTCACGGGCCAATTCGGCGATCGACAACGTGGATCGCATAACTGCTTCTCTCGATCAGGGACAGGGAACGGCCGGAAAGCTGCTGAAGGACGACTCGCTCTACAACAACCTGAATACGACCGTCACCAGCGCCAATAACCTGATCGCCCAGATCAATGCTGGCAAAGGGTCGATCGGCAAATTGGCAAGAGATCCGGCCTTCGCGCAGAAACTCGACGATACCGTCACGCGCCTCGATTCGATCCTGACCACCGTCGACGAGGGTAAAGGGACAATAGGCCAGCTGGTGCAGAACCGCTCCCTCTACGATCACGTCGACCAAACCATGGACCAGGCACAACAGCTGGTCAAGGCCATCCGCGAAGATCCGAAAAAATACTTCATCATCCGGCTGAAGGTCTTCTGAGAGCCTTCCCTTCAACCTTCGCTTCGAACATTACTGCATTTGCCATCTGTTTTTTCCCGCGAGGAGTCCACGCAGCGCGAAGTACTCATTGATCGGGCGGTCGTCCTTCATTGCGGGCGTGGAGGGAGAAAGGTCGATAAGTTGGTCTGTCGTCATCTCTTTCGATAGCACCATCTGAAACTGTTCGACCGGTGTCGCAGCGGGTCCCCATTCCATCATGTCGGTCACTGCGGCCGCCGGCATGTGCGCCACCATTTCAGAGGCAGTGCGCACGGGGATTGGGTGCGTGCTGGCGAGAAAATGCCAACCCCACCCACGAATCGACTTATACACGGCCACATACGGAAACGAGCTTTTCAGCGCCTTCGCAACCGATGCCTGCACTGCCTCATCGCCACCTGGAAGCCATTGCTGCAGAATTCCGCCCGGTTCCAACCTCTGTTTTGCTACTGCATAGAATTCGTCGGAATAGAGCAAGCTGGACGCTGCTGCCTCGACAGGGGGGGGCGGATCGATGATGATGGCGTCGAACTTCTCCGTGGTGCGTTCCAGGAAGCGCCGTCCATCGTCGACGACAAGATGGGACTGCGGCGACTGCAGGATTCGCTCCGCGTCTCGGTGGAAATAGGGGAACAGCCGCGGTACGCTGGGCACCAACTCGGCCGCCGTTGCCGAAATTCCCCAGGAAAGCACCGATCGGTACGTCGTACCCATTCCGAAGCAGATGACCAGCGCATTGCGTGGCTGGTGGTCGAGGGAGGCAAGCGTCAAGTGCGCCATCATTTTCGTGATCGGGGTCAGCATCGTCATCCCAATTCCGTTGGTAATGAGGCGTTTCTGCATCCCGGCGCCAGTCGCAATGACCGTGGCTGTACTATCCCGCAGAACCTCGCGTTCCGGATAAATCGTCTCAAAATCCTTGGTGAGAAAAAAAACGGCTAGAGTAGAACAAACGATTGCGTATCCACTGAAGCGCGTCGTCACCGATGGTTTCGAATTTCCAGCCGGGATAAAAGCCATCAACATCCATGGCGTCGCATAGAGCAACATCGAGAAATGCTCTCCAACAAGAGGCAACAAGATGAAACCGGAAAGCAATGGGCCCAGAATGCAGCCGAGCACATTCACCGCATACGCACTGCCCGCGCGGTCAGGATCGCCCGCCGACCAGCGGTCCACCAGCATTGGCGTGAGAAACCCGATCAGGATCGCGAATGGAATGATACCCACGCAAACACGCACCATCGGACCAAAGGCCAGCCGCGGATCGGATGAGAGCAGAGGCATCAAACCTACAAGCGCCAGCACGACCCAGGCCAGTTGATTGTTAGGATCGCTTTTCCGGCTCGCGTCGCGGTAAAGGACCGAGCCGATAAAGGTGGCGAGCAGGTAGGACGCAAGGATGATTGCGAAGGAGTAAACGAACGGTCCGATATATGGTGTGAAGAGCCGAATCCAGATCACTTCCATGCCCATCGTCGTGAGTCCAGTTAGAAAGAGCAGGACCAACACGCCGTTTCCCGGCCTCAGTGCATTCATCGTGGGGCTCTCGACCTTGAGCTCAGAAGCTTCATCCCGCTCCGGCTTGCGGAGCGACAACCAGAGCGCGGATGCGGCAATGACGGCATTCAAGAGCGAACCAATGCGGAGAGTGTCATGAAACCCATAAATCTCGATGAGAAACAACGGCACGATCGCGCCAGCCAGTGCGCCGACCACGTTGGACAAATAGAGGTAACTGAAACTTCGACGCGATGCGATCTTGGGATCGCTCTCGATCGCGGACATAGCCAATGGGTAAGTGGCGCCCATGCACACACACCAAGGCAACAATGTCAGCGCTACCAACGCACCCGAGGCAAGATAGTACGTCCCGGACGACATCGTGAAGTTTCCGGTGAATTTCTCCAGCAGTCGGTGCCCCAGAATCAATTCGCCCGGGACCGCAAGCGACGAGCAACCAATCAGGAATTCAGCCAGAGCATACAGACGAAGCGGGGAACGACCTTTTGCACTATAACGCCGAACGACTGTTCCAGCCGCCCAGGACCCGATACCCATCCCCAGCATGAACATTGAGAGCGTAATCGAGACCAGAGCCGTCGTGACGCCATACTGCGCCATCGTCAAACGAAGCCAAATGAGCTCGTAGAGAATGCTGCAGAACCCCGATAGAAGAAAGAACGCGAAATACCAACCCATCCATGCTCCCTTGAAATAATCTGACGGCGGGCCTTCTTTGTCGCTGAGCGGTTGTTAAGGCGATTGAATCATGGATGAACGGGCGCCGCAATCGACTTGCAGAATGTCGCATCTCCTTAGGCACCCAGAAGGATCAGGAGATTCGATCATGGCGCGATCCAGGTGTTATCCCCGGAACGTGCGCCAGAATTCGATGAAGCTCTTCAGCCGGACGACATGGAAGAAATCGCTCACAACCAGATAGAAGAGTGTCGAGCCGGCCCACACGAAATGCATGGCGTCCGGACCCAGTTCATCGCTGAAAGGCAACGGCGCAGCCGAGAACACCATCGCAAGCACGATCAGCGCGAGCTTCACGATTCCCATCACCAAATTGATTTCCATCAGCTTGCTGGCGAAGGCTCTACCCAGCCGAAAACTAACAACGTAGGCTGAACCCGCGGACCGATCCTCCAACAGCATCAGCATGGGCGCGACGGCAAATGTCCAGCTGACAAGCGCCCACAGCGTGAAAAACCCCAGCGACAGGAAGATCGCCCAGATCGAATAACCCACCAGGTCGGCGTCGCCGTCAGGGGTGATGTGCGTTGCCGCTACCCATTGAATAGAATGGAACCATCCCCAGAAAACAAGGCCCAGCAAGGCGAGCCATCCAGCCTGCAGCGCAATTATCGCCACCGGTCTGAACCGGAGCCCAGGCTCAATGCGTTTGAGCACAAGTCCGCGGCCGATCCCCGAAACAACGCTCCACGCGATCGCAGCGGACGGAACAAGCCACCTGAGAGCGTGCGCGACATACGGTTCATAGCGCGACCACACATCGGCCAGTTGCACCACAGCGACCCACGGATTCTGCGTATCGAGGTTTGAGAGCCCTGTGTAAGAAGGCGGCAGGACAACCAGAATCTTTTTGGCCTGCAAAAAGCAGACCCAAAGAAACGGCGCGCCAAACAGCCACCGCCATGCAATTTCAACTGCGGTAATGGAAGGGTGACCGAAGACCCAGCCCATTTGGTCGACGAGTTTCTGCGTCGCCCGCACCGGCCGCGGCTTCGTGGGGCCCGCTTTCACTTGACAACCAGGTTGACAAGTTTGCCCGACACCACAATGATCTTGACGACGTTCTTTCCGGCAATGCGCGACTTCAATTTTTCGTCCGCGAGAGCAGTTGATTCCATGTCTTTCGCACTGGCGTCAGCCGCCACACGAACAACTGTCACGAGCTTGCCATTGATCTGCACGGGAATCTCAATCTCGTCTTCCTTCGCCAATTCCGGGTTACTCACCGGCCACGGAGCGCGCAGCACGGTGCCTTCCTCGCCCAACTCGTTCCACAATTCCGCAGCGAGATACGGCGCAAACGGCGCCAGCAGCAGCACCAGCGAGCGCAGCAGTTCGCGCACCACAGGTGCGGGCACTTCACCCGCCGCAAGCTGCGCATCGGCAGCCTGCATTTCATTCACGAATTCCATGATGGCTGCAACGCAAGTGTTGAAGTGCCAGCGCCCTTCAAAATCGAGCGTGATTTTCGCGATGGTCTGATGCAGCTTGCGCAGCAGCTTCAGCGAAACCCCACTCGGAGCAACGACAGCCTCACCGTTCGCCGTGCGTGCGACAGGCGTGTATTTATTTGCCAGCCTCCATACACGAGCCAGGAAACGGCTCACACCCGCAACGCCGTCCTCCTGCCAATCGAGATCGCGATCCGGCGGCGCAGCAAACAGCGAGTACATACGCGCGGAGTCTGCGCCGAAGCGTGCCACCATGTCATCGGGCGAAACCACGTTGCCCTTCGACTTTGACATCTTTGCGCCATCTTTGATGACCATGCCCTGCGAGAACTGACGCCGCACCGGTTCGTCATGATGGACCATGCCCAAATCGCGCATCACCCTGGTCCAGAAACGCGAATAAATGAGGTGCAGAATCGCGTGTTCCACGCCGCCAATGTACTGATCGATCGGAAACCAATAAGCCACCCGCGCAGGATCGAACGGCGCAAGCGCGTTCTTCGCGTCGGTGTAGCGATAGAAGTACCAGCTCGAGTCGACGAACGTGTCCATCGTGTCGGTCTCGCGGCGCGCCGCGCCTCCACACTTTGGACAGATGACATCAACGAACGAAGGCACACGCGCCAAAGGCGAGCCGCCCTGCTGCGTGATTTCGATCTTCTCAGGCAGAAGCACGGGCAACTGGTCGTCCGGCACTGGAACGATGCCGTCGCGCTCGCAGTGAATCATCGGGATCGGCGTGCCCCAATAGCGCTGCCGGCTCACGCCCCAGTCCTTCAGGCGGAACGTCACCTTGGGTTCGCCAAAACCACCGGCCACCGCTACTGCCTGAAAGCGCTTCACCGCTTCTTCATAGCCAAGCCCGTTAAACTCGCCGGAATTGATGACCACTCCATCCTTGGTGGTGAACGGCAGCTCAGGCTCCTCGACATTTGGGTCGGCGGGCGCGATCACGCGCCGAATCGGAATCGCATATTTGGATGCAAACTCAAAATCGCGTTCATCGTGGGCCGGCACACTCATAATGGCCGCCGTCCCGTAGTCGCTCAGTACGTAGTTCGCAACCCAAATAGGCACCATCTCGCCGCTATACGGATTGATGGCGAAGTGCCCCGTGGGCACACCGTGCTTCTCAATTTCCCCGATATCCCCGGTTTCCCGCGCGCACTTCTGCTCCTCGATAAGCTGGCTCACTTGCACCTTCAGGCCCGCATCGACCGCAGTCAAGGCGGTCACCAGTGGATGTTCGGGCGCAAGCTGCAAGCTCGTCGCACCGAAAATCGTGTCCACCCGCGTAGTGAAAACACGTATCCTCTGTTTTTCTGATCTCTGATCCCTGTTCCCTGATCCTTGTTCGATTTTTTCTGCCAGGAAAAAATCGACCTCCGTCCCTTCGCTGCGGCCAATCCAGTTGCGCTGCATGGTGCGCACTTTCTCCGGCCAGCCATCCAGCTTGTCGAGACCATCCAGCAGTTCCTGCGCATACGCCGTGATGCGGAAGAACCACTGCACCAAATCGCGCTGCTCCACGATCGTCTCTTCGTGGCGCCAACAGCGTCCGTCGATCACCTGCTCATTCGCCAATACAGTCGCGCACTCGGGGCACCAGTTCACCTTGCTCTTCTTGCGATAGGCAAGGCCTCGCTCGTACATCCGCAGGAAGAACCACTGGTTCCAGCGGTAGTAGTCCGGCAGGCAAGTGGTGACCTCGGTGGCCCAGTCAAATCCCATGCCCAGGCGCTCAAACTGCCGCTTCATTCCGGCAATGTTGTTGAGCGTCCATTCGCGCGGAGGTGTGTTGTTCTTGAACGCGGCGTTCTCGGCGGGCAACCCGAAGGCGTCCCATCCCATGGGGTGCAGCACGTTGTAGCCGCGCATCCACATGTGGCGCGCCAGCGCATCGCCAATCGAGTAATTGCGAACATGCCCCATGTGCAACTGGCCGCTGGGATAGGGCAGCATCTCCAGTACGTAATACTTTGGCTTACCGCAGGAAGGGGGTTCGGCCGCATACAGCGCAGGGTCCGCAGCCCACCGCGCCTGCCACTTGGCCTCAATCGAGACCGGATCGTATCTCTGTTCTCTGTCTTCCGCCATCACCCTTCAGTGTAAATGGGGCCCTGAGGTTCAATCCTCAGCCGGGGATGGGATCCTCGTTCCTCGATTCTGCTCGTGCTATACTTGTCATACAAGTATAATCTGTTGCAGGAACGTAAGCGAGGAGATTCATATGCTGGCAGTCCGCATCCCCGGCGAGATCGAAACGCGCTTGGAAAAACTTGCGGCTCTCACCGGACGTCCCAAAAGCTTTTACGTTCGCGAAGCCCTCCAGACGCATCTAGACGAGATCGAAGACACATACACAGCTCTTTATCGTTTGGAGCACCCCGCCAGGCGCTGGACCCTAGAGGATTTGGAGAATGGCTCAGACCTCGGACGATCCGCCAAAAAGAGATAAGGCATGGGCGGTAGAGTTCGACGACCGCGCCCGGCGCGAGTTGCGCAAACTCGACACTAAGATTCAGCAAGCGATTCTTCGCTACCTGCGTTCACGCATTGCGGTAACTGAAGATCCGAGGCGCTTCGGAAAGCCCTTGCGCCGAAATCTCGCCGGTCTCTGGCGGTATCGTGTGGAAGATTACCGCTTGATCTGCCGCATTGAAGAAACTCGCGTGGTAGTGCTTGTCCTACAGGTAGGCCATCGTCGAGAAGTTTACGAAGACTGAACCAGGCTCTTCAGCACCCGCACATTCCGCTCCTCGTCGCCCTCTTCATCCACCGGCGTCTCCGCAATGAAGGCAGCATGCGCAAAGCGCTCGTCATTCAGCAACCGCCGAAAGGGCTCGACGCCGATCGTTCCCTGCCCAATGTGCTCATGCCTGTCGAGCTTCGACCCGCGCGCCGCCTTAGCATCGTTGCAGTGCCACACGCGCACTGCCTTGAATCCCACCGTCGCCGCGATCTGCTTCATTGTGTCTGTGTAGCCTTGATCGCTCACGATATCGTAACCGGACACATGCGTATGGCACGTATCCAGGCAAACTGCCACCGGCGCATGCGCCTTGAGCAAGGCCACCAACTCAGCCACCTGGTCAAAGCTTCCGCCCAGTGAACACTCCGAACCGGCCGTATTCTCGATGAGAATCGTGAATGTGGTCCCCTCCCACGGCAGCCCATCGATCGCCTTCTCAATCGATTCCGCAGCCAGCTTGAGGCCCTCGTCGCGCGTCATCCCCTTCCACGAACCGGGGTGCAGCACCAGATAGTCGGCGCCGAACGCGAGCGCCCGCTCAATTTCCCCGCGAAACGCAACCACGCTCTTCTCGCGAAATTCCTTCGTCTGGCTGCAAACGTTCACCAGGTAGCTTGTATGAATGACCAACGGGCCCACATCCAGTTCAGCCCGCAGCTTCCGCATCCGTTCACACTGCTTCGGGTCCACCTGGGGGGCGCGCCACATGCGCGGACTCGACGAAAACATCTGAAATGTATTCGCGCCTATCTCACGTGCACGCTGGACGGCATTCGATGCGCCGCCCGCCGTGCCAAGGTGAACCCCGATGCGCTTTGCCATGCGAACCAGTCTAAATCGATCCGATCCAGAACCGCTCCGCTTACAGAAGCTTCATCGCATCCGGATCCAACCGTACCACAGCGCCCTTTTCAATGCTGAGATTGCTCAACAGCGCCGCGCCCGCCGCGCGATAACCAAACACCGCATCTTCCACTACCGGCTGGCGCGACCGCACTGAGGCGAAGAAATTCTTGAAGTGGTCGTAGCTGTCGCTGTAGCCCTCCGGCGTCACGTACCGCTCCGACCCCACCGGCGGAGTTCCCTCGAAATGTTTCCGCGGATACTTCTTCCGGTACTCCGTCTCGATCAGATCCTGCATGGCTTCAGGAAACGTCCCAATCGTCAGCCCCGGCTCGGTTTCCCGTGGCACACGGCTCACGGTGACACCCGTCCAGCCAATCTCCAGCGTGCCCTCGGAGCCAGTAAACAC
>Ga0182024_10023576_pt1 | contig 11006 bp, 11 predicted proteins | sample P32metaG_FD_120480 | JGI IMG/M metagenome (GOLD analysis project Ga0182024, IMG submission 120480) | Permafrost microbial communities from Stordalen Mire, Sweden - P3-2 metaG (Illumina Assembly) | ecosystem: Environmental > Terrestrial > Soil > Wetlands > Permafrost | place: Sweden: Stordalen... | reverse complement strand
CTGTCCAACTTCTTGTCATGGCAGGCAGCCACCGCGGTCATGCTGCAGGATCAGTTGGGGTTGGAGAAATACGTAACGTCGCAGATGTACTACAGCCTCGTCGGCCGGGGTCTCGAATACGAATTCCAGTCGTTTGCCGAGTATCATCACATCGGCATCCTGGTCTGGAGCCCGCTGGCGGGCGGATTTCTCTCGGGCAAATACACCCGCGCTAACCCTGCTCCTGGCGGCACACGTTTCGCCGAAGCAGGCAATTTCGTGCCCTTCGACAGGGAGATGGGCTACCGCGTCGTCGATGTATTGAAGGAAGTAGCCAATCGACATGACGCGACCCCGGCTCGCGTGGCGCTCGCATGGGTATTGGGACGGGCGGCCGTGAGCAGTGTGATCATCGCCGCCCGCAAGCCCGAGCAACTGGAAGATAACATCCGTGCAGTAGACCTTCAACTCTCCGGCGACGAGGTCCGGCGCTTAGACGCGGCATCAGACCCCGGCGTTCCGTATCCTAAGTGGATGGTCCTGCAACTCGATACCGCGGAAGATCCTCGGTCGAAGGTGCTCTATCCCGAGCGCTACGAGGGTGGCGATACCTGGACGGACCTGCGCCAGACTCGTTGGTCCGCCTGAAAGCGAAATGCTTTGCAAGCTTTCAGGAATCTGCCCCTCATGCCTGTGTCGTGCGGGGTCAGTTTTCTCGCTCGTATAGAAGGCCCGAGTTGGCATGGCTGCGACAGTTTTCATCCTGCCTTGCCAATCTCTTTCGCCGCATTCAATTCAGTTGGTTGCAATATGCAATTGCCAGTGCCGCCGAGCCCAGGTCAATCAGGACCACGACTTATGGAAGTTATTCGAACCGATTCCCGCATCAAAAGAGCAGTTCGGCTCTTGAATGAGAACTCGTCTCGCACCCTCGCGGATCTTGCCAACGGGTGCACCCTGAGTGTCTCCAGGCTTAGCTATTTGTTTAAGGCTAACACCGGGCTCACGGTGGGAATGTTTCGCCGCAATCGCCGGTTTCAAAAGGCGATGAGAATGTTGGCGACAACGGACATGCCGATCAAGCAGATCGCATCTGCGCTTGGCTATCATCATACGTCTAGTTTCATACGAGCCTTTGAGCTTCATGCGGGAGTTTCGCCCGGTGAGTATCGCAAGTATGAAACCAGAGAGGATAGCCCAGCGGTTGCTGCTAACAGCAAGGGGATATGACGCCGGGCGTCGGTCGGATGACAACAGCCGCGATGCTTCAAACGGCCTGATCTTGGTCATGAGGGAGGCAGTCAGTTCCCATGCTGGTCAACCGGTTGACGCGTGGGAGATGCGCCCGCGCCCCAGCGGGAAAGGACTCACCAGATCGGTGAATTCACTAAGGCCACACTCTGGCAGTCGATTCCAAAGGCAATGTCTCATGTCTATGGCTTGTCGAAATGCGACGCCTACGAGAGGCTCTCGCAAGCAGGGAAGAAACCGTAGTGTCGTAAGATAATCCCTTAATATGCCACGCGTGGATTTGAGGCGAACCATGGCTCGGCCGAAACTCCAATCGCAGTTTGCCCACTCCCCCGTTCTGCGTTGCGGTCTTGCAGCGACTTCCTTCGCCATCGCCTTGGGCTTGGCGCTTCTGGCACAACGCTATGGTTTCCGCAACGTGGAAGTGCCGCTTTTCCTGTTTGCCATTGCTGTAACCGTCTGGTACGCAGCGACCGGGCCTGCGATTCTTGCGGTTGTGCTTTCAAGTTTAGCCTTCGACTACTTCTTTACTGAGCCCCGCTACAGCTTCTACCTTACGCGTTCGGAGCTTCCACATTACGCTGTCTTCGTACTGTTTGCGTTACTGCTTACCTGGTTCGCCGCTGTTCGACGCCGCGCCGAGGCAGAGCTTCTGCAAGCTCGCGAAGAGCTCGAAATCGAACGTAAATTGGTCGAGGAGGCGCTCCGTCAGAACGAGACTTATCTGGCCGAGGCGCAGCGTCTGAGCCACACTGGCAGCTTCGGCTGGAGACCCTCGACCGGCCAACTCATTTGGTCAGAGGAAACTTTTCGAATCTTCCAATACGACCGAACCACAACACCGACCGCCGAACTGATTCTCCAGCGGGTTCATCCGGAAGACGCAGCGCTCGTGCAACAGACGATCGAACGCGCGTCGCAGGAGGGGAAGGATTTTGACCTTGAACATCGCTTGCTCATTCCGGATGCTTCCATCAAGCATGTCCATGTTGTGGCTCGTGCCTTAATCGATAAATCGGGCGCCGTAGAGTTGGTTGGAGCGGTGATGGACGTCACCGAGCGTAAACGCGCCGCGGAGGCCCTGCTTCGCAGCGAAGCGTACTTGGCGGAAGGGCAGAAGCTAAGCCATACCGGCACCTGGGCATGCAATATTGCCACTCGAGAGATGATCCATTCGTCCGAGGAACACCGGCACTTGTTTGGTCTCGCTCCAGAGAGGGTCGGGATACCTTCATTCGAAGAACTTTATCAGCGTATTCATCCGGATGATCGAGGCCCGGCCGTCAGAGATATTGAGAGAGCGATGGTCGAAGGAAGTGATGTCGAGGCACATTTCCGAGTCGTTCTGCCGGACGGAGGCACGAGATACATGTACGGAATAGGCCACCCTCTCGTCAAACCGTCCGGCGAGACCGGCGAGTTCGTGGGCACCGTGATCGACACCACCGAGCGCAAAAAGGCGGAAGAAGCGTTGCGGCGAAGCGAAAGTTATCTGGCAGAAGCACAGAGGCTCTCGCATACGGGGAGTGGGGCCTGGCGGGTACCAGAAGGCGACGCCTTGTATCTCTCCGAGGAATGGTATCGCATCTATGGCTTTGATCCAAAGCAAGGCCTGTCGGCTTGGAACGACCGGCTGCCGCGCATGCATCCCGAGGATCGAGCCAAAGTGGCAGAAGCAAAAGATCGAGCAATCCGAGAAAAGTCGGATTACGAAGTGGATCACCGAATCCTGCTGCCGGACGGCACGGTCAAATTCACTCACACCGTCGGCCATCCTGTTTTGAACGCATCTGGAGATGTGGTGCAATTCGTGTGCACCATGATGGACGTGACGGAACGCAAGCGGGCTGAGGAGAAGCTGCGACAGAGCGAGGCCTATTTAGCAGAAGCGCAGAAGCTCACACATACGGGAAGTTGGGTCTGGGAGGTAGTTGAAAGACGCGCAGTGCATCTATCCGACGAATGGTCTCGCATATACGGCTTCAATCCGGAAGAGGGCATGCCCACCTGGGAAAAACGGCTGGAGCGTATCCATCCAGACGATCGAGCTGAGCAGCGACAAGCAATGGAGCGAGCAATAAACGAAAAGTTGGATTACGAACTTGAATACCGAATTCTCCTCCCTAATGGCGCCGTAAGACACCTCCTCAGTGTGGGCCATCCTGTTTTGGACGCGTCTGGGGACCTGGTGCAATTCGTTGGCAGTTCCACCGACGTTACCGAGCGCAGGCAGGCAGAAGAGGCTTTGCGTCAGGCGCAGGCGGATCTGACACGCATCAGCCGCGTCACAACCATGGGAGAGCTGACTGCTTCGCTGGCGCACGAAGTGAATCAGCCGATTGCCGCCGCCGTTACCGACGCCAATACGTGCTTGCGCTGGCTTGCGCGCGATCAACCTGATCTGGAAGAGGCTCGTGCGGCTGCATCAAGAGTAGTCAAGGATGCGGCCCGAGCCGCCGAGATCATGAGCCGAATCCGCTCGCTCTTCAAGAAGGAAATGTCGCAACGAGAGTTGGTGGATGTAAACGATATTATTCGAGGAATGATCGAACTGTCGCGCAGCGAGGCTACCCGATACTCCATCTCAATGCGCACAGAACTGTCCGATGATCTTCCCCTGATCATGGGGGATCGAGTGCAACTGCAGCAGGTCACCATGAACCTGATCATCAACAGCATCGACGCGATGAAGTATGTGGACGGAACACGCGAGATAGCCATCACGTCTCAGCGGGCGGAAAACGAGCAACTTCAGGTGTCCGTCAGCGATACCGGCATAGGGCTTCCCTCGCAGCGGGCGGACCAGATATTCGATGCGTTCTTTACAACCAAGCCTCACGGCACTGGCATGGGGCTACGCATCAGCCGCTCCATCATTGAATCGCATGGTGGGCGCCTATGGGCTGCCCACAACTCTCCACGAGGCGCGCGTTTTGCTTTCACCCTACCCATCAAAATCGAGGGTCACGAATGACGACCGCAGCCGCTCCCACAGTGTTCGTCAGGCCGAAGCTGCCAAGTGATTGAAAAGATGGTGAGCGCGGTAGGAATCGAACCTACAACCTACTGATTAAGAGTTATGTTTTCCGATGCGGCTGCAGAATTAAACGACTGTAGTCATGACAACAACTTAATGATCAAAAGACCCGCATGGACGGCTTTCAAAAATGTTGAAAAAGTTGGCGAAATCGAAGGGGATCTAACTGCGAAGGACACAACGCGACAAGCATGGCGACAGTGAAGCACCATGCGGCGGCTGCCTTGGTTTCGATAGCGTTGCCCGTCTACCGCAGGGCTATATTAGGAATGCCAGGCTTAACTGGTAATTTCTGAGCCAGTTTTCTCGGTGGTCTATAGAGGACAGTAGTTTGGCCAGTGTTGATGGCATTTTTGAGGGGCATGGCGGAGAGAGTGGGATTCGATTTTCGCCACTTAGCGCAAGTCGTAGTGAAAACTAGACATAGCAATAATACCCGCTGTTTATGCTGGTTTCAAGCACTTTTTGATTTTTGGTCTGTTGCCTCCCAAGACCTCGAACGACCTATATTGACCATAAAAAGGGTATCACTGGTATCACTCTCGTGCTGGAGAATAGGCTCCTCTCCGCCTCGTTTCCGACCTCGTCAACCTTGTCACAAAACACGCAGGGACGGAGAGTGAGCGTCTCTCACTATTTCATCCGCTCAGCGGTATCACAAGGTTCCGCGGCGCGCGTGGGAGGGAGCAAACCGCTCCTACAGTCCCGACGCGCGTACCCATATACTCAGCTGTCGTAGATCCTCAACAAGGACATCTGATAAAGGCAATGACTGAACGACTCACTCGCAAGGCGCTTTACGATTTGGTCTGCTCGGAACCGATGATGACTCTTTCGGCGCGGTTCGGAATTTCCGACGTCGCACTCAAGAAAACATGCGCGCGGGCGAGAATCCCAACACCTGAGCGGGGCTATTGGGCGAAAAAAGACGCAGGGAAGGAGGTGTTTCAGGCAGCATTCCCCTTACGTCCTCCCGGGATGAGTGATGAGGTCGAGATCGGAGGCGGAGGCAACACTTCTTATAGCTACCGGACGGAGGAGGATCTTCTTGCCCCGATCGGCGCGCCTCCGGAGTTTTCCGAACCGATCGGGGCAGTTAGGGCGCGCATCGCTGAAACTGTAGGTCACACTAACCGTCCCACATAAAGTGCTAACCTGGCATCCAGCGATTGATCGTCTCCTCAAAGAGGATGAAAGACGCCGAGAGAAACAGTTACCCAGACTTGCACCACGGCCTGCTAGGGATGTCGACCGCGTTGTACCGATTGTTGTGGTGTTGTCGTCGACCCTTGGCGCTAATCAGAGAGCGGAGGTTTCGGGCCATGAGCTTGCCACGTACCTACAGCTCGTGTAAGTCGTTTGTTAGCATTCTTGGCGGCGAGAGCTGCATTCTCCGCAAGCCGTCCGTACTCATCTCCTGTCGCTTGCCAAAAGCCGATAGCGCGCTATTAGGGTCGTCGCTCTTTCACCACCTGTGCCGTTTCGCTCTTTTTCGTCGAGTGGATTAGCGTCGGCGAGGGAGTCTCTTTGCCGAGGCCTCGGATCCAGGTGGTTCACGGAACGGTTCCACAGAAATGCGTTCGTAACACACTTCCAGCACGGTCAAGTGTTCTGTACCGCCCGGCAATTGAAGGACTACGCTGTCACCCGCTGCCGACTTCATCAACGCGCGTCCCAGAGGCGACACCCAACTGATGTGGTTGCGGTTGAGATCGATTTCGTCGGTGCCCACGATGCTCACCACTCGCGATACTCCCGCGGCATTGGCATAGCGCACGGTCGCTCCGAAGAAGGCCCTCGTCGCCGCCTGCCCCGCTCTCGGAGCTTCCGGGTCCACCACCTCCGCGGCTTCGATTCGCTTCGTGAGAAAGCGAATCCGCCCATCGATCTGCCGCAGCCGCCGCTTGCCGTACTGATAGTCGGCGTTTTCACTGCGATCGCCGTTGCTGGCCGCCCACGCCACCACCTCCGTCACGGCCGGGCGTTCCCTGGTGAGCAGAAACCGGTGCTCATCTTTGAGGCGCTCCAACCCGCTCGGCGTTATGTAGTTCTTGAGCGGCGTCGCGGGGGCGTCCGGTTGTGGATTTCTCGTAAACCCTTTTCGCATCTCGTGGTCTTTCCAAGGAGTATCGAGTGGGTGCACCAACGACGCCGCGGCCCTAACCGATTTTTTCACATTTTTCTGGAACCCGGAGACACGTCCCCGCACCTCTGCGGGACGGGGCGGCCGAGTGTGGAAGGTAGTTTTAGCGTCGTTATTGACTCCCCTGTGCGGCATTTGCGCCAGGAAGGCCCTTAAATCCCCATCCATTGAGCTGATCCAGGATGAAGTTCTCAGATTGAGTGATAAAGTTTATTGCTAGATTGAGCGTCTTTTCCATCATCTCGTTCACGACCGCACTGTTATCAATCCTCCCGCCCACGCCAATCTCAGCAGCTATGATGTCTGCAAAGTCGTAGCGGATGTCACTTCTCTTCTCCCCCAGAAACGAGGCGAATAAGCATTCATCTAGCGGCGTTGCCGCAATCGCTTCAGCAAAGCGATCAGGAAGGTAGTGGAATACTGCATCCCGTCGCGTTGCCCTCAGGTGTGTCTGCTCAAGCTTTTGAGCTGTTTTATCTTTCAGCAACGTTTGGATAGTATCTTGAAAAATCTTCTCCTTGCCAAAGACAGCGCCCATCGCACGAATCAGATTCAATGATTCGTAGAGGACTGCTGACACAAAAAAATAGGAATTCCACTGGTCACGAGTCGCGGCGGGAGTGTTTTTGTCGGTTGCACTCTGCATCAACGAATGTGCCGAATTTAACGCGTTGACCGCCCGAGCGAGAGCCACGACATAAGCAAACTTCTTATCCCCCCGGCATTTTGTGAAGACGGCCGCATCGCCGAAAATCTCGTGCGGTTTTACGTTATCGGTCATAGCCCCCATTCACTTGACTAACTCGCCCGGGGAGGGCGGACGATCTTTGCGTTGCACCATTCCCCCCGAGGGTGCCCCATCCTTGCGTTTTTTGCAAGGGTGGGCCGCGATGCTGCCCGCGCTATTTGATTTGTAGTGGCGGCGTGATCAAACCCACTCGATGCATGCATTCCCGACTCCCGCCCTTGCAAAGAACGCAAGAGCGGGGCACCCTCCGTGTTGCTGATGCCGGCAAGATCAAAAGCCTGGGCCACCCGGTGAAGGCATGCTTGGGAGGATCAGGATTCCGGCAAGGGTGATTGCTCGGCTTGCGGTTGCGGCTTTCGCCTCAGGACCAACGCGCAGAACAGCGTGATGACGAGCCCAATCGGGAAGGGATGAATGAACGTGAGCACTGCGTTGAAGAATGGGTTTTTGTACAGCTCTTTGTATTTTCTGACCTGCTGAAGTTTTTCCTGGACGGCTGCCGGACTCGCCCCCGAGGCGGTGAGCTTCTGAACCAAATGAGCGCCATATGCGTCCCAGAAACCAGGCAGGAAGTTGTAGTAGATCACTTCCCAGGTTACGACATAGATGATGCAGGATATCAGCGTAATGGAGAGGCCGACGGCAAAAGCCTTTAAAAAGGTAATCTGACCGTTGCCGATGTTGTCCCGGTAAGTTCGGATACCGAAATACACCATCAAGAACGAGAGCACGATGGAGGTGTTGCCGATGATCGCGCCGCGGTCGAAGCCAATCCTGCCGCCGAAGGTCACCAGCGCTATCATCATCAGCGAGGAGATAGCGCCGGAAATCAGCCCGAAGGTGACGATGATCTTTCTCATATTCTCGTAACGTCCTTTATCCGATCCTGACCTTTCCACGTATGCTGCCGGCCCAATGCTCACACGGGCTCAGCGACCAGGCACGTCAGCTGACGACTTGGATGCCGCTGGGATAACTACGATCAGGTTATCGCCTGCTCCAGGGTGAGTCATCCCAAGATAATCGAGGTTCGCCAGCGATTGGGCGTCGAACCCGATGTCTTTCGTTGTCATGCTCGGCGCATAAAACATCAAGTGCGGAGGGAAAATGCCAGTGCCGTGCTCGGGCATCGCTCTCAAGCGGTTCTGGCTGGACATCATGTAGAGGAACCCCGGTTTGCTCGGATACTGGTAACGGCCTTCCTTATATCCGCTGGCGACGTCTGCCTTGATTTCGGCCTCGGACTTGCCGTTTGTGCGCAGCTCTTCACCGTGCATGTAGACAAGCAAGAGAGTGCGGCTGCCTTCGGCGTCGAAGCACTGCGGCTCAATGGTTGTTTCTGCGGGCTTTACGAAATGCCGGCCAACAAAACAGCTGAAGCCGTTAGTGCCCACGCGCGCTTTCTCGTAGCCTTTGGGGCCGAGAACATAAACTGTGGCTTTACTGGATACCTCAGCCGGGGCGGCGCTTTCTGCGAGTGTAATCTGCTGGTCACGTGGCATGGAGGCGTCGTAGACCCGGGGGAGTTCCTGGGCGGTTGCGGGAATGAGCGCAGTGCTTGAAAACAAGCCGATCGACAGAGTAGCCACGACAAAGACCTTCATCGAATTCAGAGACTTCATGTTCGCTCCTTTTTTCAAGAAGTTCATGTTTTCATAAACTTCGTGTCGCTCGTATTGAGCCGCCGCTCAACATACCGCATGAGGCGGGGTCGGTGTCGTCATCCTTTTGGCTGATTTTGGCAGCGGAGAGAAAAATCATTCGTTTGGGGGAGCGGTTATTGGCGCGAACCGTGCTCGTGCACGAATAAATCAGGGGAGAAGGCCGAATTCCTTGCCGAGCTGCACCGCCTGCGTTCTTCGTCTCGCCCCGAGTTTGTCGAAAACACGGCTGGAATGGGTCTTTACCGTGCTCTCGCTCACAAAAAGCTTCTCGGCGATTTCGCGGTTGCTCAGGCCCTGGGCGATCAGTTCAAGGATCTCAAGCTCACGGCGAGTGATATGGAGGTCCTCGCGTTTTCTTTCGTCAGGGATGAACGGTCCCTCGCCAGGGACGGGGACCTCCCTCACAACAATTGTCTGGCGTTTTGCCGTCAGCTTGAGGCCAAGCCAGATGCCAAGAACGGCAAAGGTCGCGGCGATCAGTCCGCCGTAGATTTCGATGGAATGTTCGACGACCAGGAACTGATACTCGGTCCACCGGAGCAGAGCAATCAAGATTCCACCGATCAACCCGTACATGAGGACGTGGCGCTTCATAAGTTGCAGGAGGATTCGTTACCGAAATTATCGCACCCATGGTGGGGTAGGTCCTACTGCTTGCAGGGCAAGATCAACGCTTGACCGGCTTTGCCCGAGTCACGGGCAACTCTTCCCTAATCTTGTAAGGGAAGGTTTGCCGACCAATCGGGAGTTGGCTCGCGTTGCACCACAACCAAAAACACCACACCGACAATGGTAAACATTCGGAATGCCTCTTCCTGGCCATTCCACATTTTCGACTGCCACATCAGAAACCATTCGCCCCCGACATCGAGGAATGCCACCAACCACATCAGCAGGCTCGTCGTCAGCGCAATCACGGCGACGTCCAGCGCAGCGGCGAATTGCGCCCTGTCCGCACGATAGGACTTCAGCAACCGAACACCAGCCCACCAGCATAGAAGCATAGTGACTGATTCCCAGGCGATGATGCCGATGTAGAAGACCGTATGTATTAGCGGCGAATTGACGGAGCGCCACATGAGGTGGTTCCCCGGAAAGGTTGAGTCCATCATCAGGACGTGGCGGACAAACTCATTGTTGGAGCCGTAATCCGTAATGTTGTTTAGGATCAGAATCGTGTAGAAAACTGCGATCGCAAAAACGAGAGCCGCTTTGGAAACGCGAAGCGCCATTACCTGCCGCATAGGTTGTCGCACGCGGGAATTATATCTCTCGGGGACTTAGCGCAAATTTTCCTGGAGTGCGCACAAGTCCTGCTTGACGGGCAACTCGGAAGTTATTCAATCGATACACAGGCCGGTCATTGCCGACAAACAGTGAGTTGGGCACTCAACCCATCCTGAACGAGTGCGACGAATGTGCAGCATAGTTTACGACTTCCATACCCAGATGAACTTTTCCCACCAAGTTAATGGACGAACAAAAATAATGAGTTCACCAGGCCTTGCCGTAGCGGTTCTTCGGCTGCAACTATTACTAGCTACTAAGCCTGAAGCGACGATTGTAGAAACCGGATAAAGATGTTCGCTTCCGTATGTCCGCGTGTTGCTATCGTACAGCTTTTGCCGGGTACACGGTATCCAGGCCCCATTATTACCGAGCCCGTTAAAAACCAGAACTCCGTGAGCGTCTGGATTCGCAACGTATGAATCGCCATCCGCTGAGGTCTTGACGATCATTCTCCCATTGAGATCAGCATGTGGCCTCCCATCGGGATCGGTATAGTAATCCACAAACGCTAGATTCATTCCTGACAGGTTTTTTCCTGTACGTCCGTCAAGTACGCGAACATGAATCGTGGCAGTCTGTTGCGCGAGAAGTCCGATCGGAGCAACCGCAAACAAAATGAACGAGAGTGTGGTTTTTCTCAGGGTCACGATTTGTAGACGTTCACAATTCACATATTCCTCGCCAAGGACGATACAGCTTACTCATCCCTTGGCAGTTCAATCAGCGGATTGCGTTTGGGACAGAACACAATCTTGTGCAAGGATAATCCTTGTTATTTCTGAACATAATACCCCAACTCTTCATTCTGCCCGGTTGGCGGGCAAACCTTCAATAATCCAACGTGCCAGCGTTAGCCGCCAATTTTCTGGCCGGGCTACACTGGAAAGGGCAGCG
>Ga0182024_10023575_pt1 | contig 11007 bp, 13 predicted proteins | sample P32metaG_FD_120480 | JGI IMG/M metagenome (GOLD analysis project Ga0182024, IMG submission 120480) | Permafrost microbial communities from Stordalen Mire, Sweden - P3-2 metaG (Illumina Assembly) | ecosystem: Environmental > Terrestrial > Soil > Wetlands > Permafrost | place: Sweden: Stordalen... | reverse complement strand
GGCACAACGCGTCGGCTTCAACGCCAACTGGAAACATCGCAGCCTCCTTGCCACTGGTGATTTAGGACAAAACCATCATGGCAGGAGGCGCGATTTTTAGTAACGCTCGTTGAACGGTATTGCAGTTAGCCGTGACGCGCCAGCGGAGCGTGTTCGACGCGCACTCCCACACGCTCCCCGGCGCTAGCGCTCCGGGTCACGGCTAACTAAGATTGGGTAATGGGCATCGCGCTGTTTTCATTCTCTGCTGTCTTGCTCGGAGGTGTCCCTGGCGGCCCGCACGTTTTATTCACATAAATCGCCGCGTGGGACAATGCATCCACCTGGTCGCTAAACTCTCCCAGCGGAAAATGCAGCAGCTCATGCTCCAAATCGAACAGGTATGGGGCTTTTTCCGGAAACCACACCTGCCCGGCGTGCATGCGGATCTCGGCGGTTTCGCTTCTGGCTTCCTTGCTGCCGCGGGCTTTGATCGGTTTCACCGTCAGGCCCTGCTGCTTGAGAGTTTGGACGATGCCGAGGCCCAGGCCGTCTTTTTCGACGCCGATGAAATTCGGCTCGAATTCTTTCACAATTTTCGCGGCGGCTTCGGCCGCTTCGGGGGTTTGCACCTGCTTTCGATACTGATGCACCAGCAGCATTTCATACGGCGCGTCGGGCGTCACATCCCACACCTGAATCACCGTGTAGCAAGGCCGCTTGTTCTGCTCCGGCTCCGTGCCCGCCGGGTCCATCACGGCGAAGCGATTGCATTTGTCGATCTCAATCACGCGGGCGCTCGCGTGATCCAGCAGCTCGTACCTATTGCGTGTCTTGCGATAATAGCGAAACCAACTGCGCTCAAACCGGCTGCCGGAAGCGGGGGCCGGCCGCTGCTGGAACTGCCCCGCGTAGCCGCGCGGGCCGAGGCGGAGTTTGAAATCGGCAATCTGTGCGGGGCCGACGCGCTCGGGCCAGAGCAGCGCGCCGGGCTCGGTACGCTCGTCCTCGAAGCTGAAATTGTCGAGCTGGATGATGCAGCGTCGCGTCGGCTCAAATTCCGCCGGCAGGCACAGGTGTACGTAGCCGCCCTGCGAAAGCACATGGCCCGATAGATCCCTCTCATGCACGCGCTGCATGACGATGACTTTCGCCCCCTTGGCCGGGTCGTTCAATCGCGTGGTCATCGTCTGATCCCACCATTCCAGCGTGGCGATGCGTTTGCGGTCGCTGTCGCGATGGGTGACGTTGTGCGGATCATCGACGACCACGCGATCGCCCCCTTCGCCGGTGGCGGTTCCGCCGACGCTGGTGGCGATGCGGCAGCCGGTGCGATCGTTGTCGAAACGCGCCTTGGTATTCTGATCGGTGGTGAGCATGAAGCGATCGCCCCAATTGCGTTGGTACCAATCGCTGTCAATCAGCCGGCGGCATTTGACGCTATCGCGAATCGCCAGCGAGTGAGCATAGCTGGCGTACAGCCAACGGCTCTCGGGATGATTAATCCACTCCCAAACCGGCCAAAATACGCTGACCGCCAGCGATTTCATGTGACGCGGAGGAATGTTGATCAGCAGCGCGTGAATGTATCCATCCGTGACGGCCTGCAGATGATCGCAAATCGCGTCGAGATGCCAGTTAGGGATGAACGGCGTCGGTTCCAGGATCGGCCACGCCTGTGGGACGAACACTTGCAGGTGCCGCTCCATCTTTTCCACGCTTGTCGCTATCGGACCCAGGTTTTCCGCTCGTATCGTCATTCATTTTGTTGGTTAAATAGCTCCACATCTCGAATTCGTGGGGCTTCAATCGACCGAACATCTCCTTTGTCGGAGACGGCTCAACTTTCTTACGTATGCGTGGCTTGCGATTGCGTCCGAATTGCCCGGGCCAGCGCGATTGAAGGACGAACGTCGACGCTTGCCATTGCTCGGCGTCCGACAGCTTCTCCAGCATTTTCTTCATGCACTTGGCTTCCGCTTCGCGAACTGATTTCGCGAGGTCTGGATCGTCCCGCCGGATTCCTTCAAGTTCCTCGAGCGAAACCATGATGAGTGCTGCGATGAGCCGCCAGGGCATGCCGAGCCCGGCTGCTTTAATGAGCTCGTTGCGTTTTTCGGGACTGAGCTCGGGTTTGGTTGCGCTGTCGGTTGCCGATTCGCTTTGCTTATCCGTGGAGGTGGGAGCGGATGTGGTAGAGTTCTCCGTGGTTTGGTCCATGTTGGGGCCTTTCTCAAAGGACAAAGAAACAGGAGGTGTGCGTGGGCAGCGGTCGGAAATGGCGCAGGACGTTGTTCAGCGCGGCTGCATTTATATCGAGCCTGTTGCTCCTCGCGTCGGCTATCGCGTGGTTTATTGAGTCGGCTCTTCTGCGGCCGTTCCAGGTGGAAGCGAACCGAATGCACTCCGACGCGCGCGGCTCGTCGCGCTACGAGCTGGACGGTTCAGGCGGAGGCCTCGCGGTTCGCGCCTTCGGGGACCGCGCTCTCCAACAGGCGTCACAGAAGCAAATCACGTCATATATGCCGGAAGTGGCCCGGCGACCGCTGATCGAGTCCCGATGGCAAGCAGATTACAGCTACCCCGCGAGCGAGCTGGATCCTAATGGCAAACCGACGCTCGGGTTCCTGGTGTTTTCGCACCACTTCACATGGCAGGGCGCGGTATTCACCAATTACGAGTACGGCGTTGTCGTTCCGTGCTGGTCGCTGGTGATTCTCTTTGCGATACTTCCAACGCTCTGGTTCATCAAACATCGCAAGCATGGGAGTCCGAGTAGCACTCAATGCGCCGCCTGCGGCTACAACCTCACCGGCAACACGAGCGGCGTTTGCCCGGAATGCGGTGCACCCATCCTCGCTTTTGGGCTTTAATCCACCTGCTTTTCTCACTCCCAACCTCCGCGATGCTCCGCGACCTCGGCGGTTAGCTCTTTGTTTTACCGCGGAGGAAACAGAGGGACGCGGAGGGGTCGAGTTTGTCGAGTTCTGAAATCGAGGAGTCGAGAAGCCGGCGGCTTCTTCGATCTGTTCATGGTCGCTGTCGGTGATCATATTTGTGTTGACGTGACGTGTGGTAGGATTGTGTGATGCGGGCAGTGGTGGTTCAGATACTCGTGTGGGCTCAGTTTGTGTTGTTCGGCGTCGTTTTCAGCGACGTTTTGCTAAGGCCCGGCTATTCGTTCTCTTTTCTTCATTGGGTGGTGATCGTGGTACAGTTTGTGGTTTGCGTGGTTGCCGTCGTCGTGCTCCGCGATCAACGTAAGGGGAGAGATGCAAGCGGGATGTGCACCCAATGCGGCCATAGCCTCACCGGCAACACCAGCGGGGTATGTCCGGAGTGCGGTGTCGTGATTCCAGAAAAGACAAAATGCTAATCTCACGCAAAGGCGCAAAGGCGCGAAGGGGAATGCGGGGAGTGCAGAATACTTGTATACCTATGCGGGTTTGCGCGACTTCTTTGCGTCTTTGCGTCTTTGCGTCTTTGCGTCTTTGCGTCTTTGCGTGAGCCCTTTCTTCTGCTTCATGTTATCATGCAGCGCCAGCGGCGAATGCCCGGAGTGTGGACACGAAATCGCCAAAGCGCAACGAGCTTGAGGGGATGATGCCGGGTAGCCGCGACCGCGCGAGCGGAGCGCGTGTTTTCGGTGGTCGAGCAACGCGCTCCGCTGCCCGCGTCGCGGCTACCCGGGGTCTCCGTTTTGCCATTGCTGATTTTTCCGCGTCCCCGCGCCTCCGCATGAGATTCTTCTTGTGCTGCAAATACGAAAAATGCCTTACGCGGAGACGCGGAGGGAAGATTAGAAAACAGAAAACCGTGTGGCGCGGGCCAGCTAATAGAGGAGCCGGGTGAATGAAGTGCCTTGCGATCTGTCCCAATTGCGAGGAGCGGCTGCCGCGAAGGTGGTTTTGGTGGGGACTGTCAAAGCGGCGGCGTTGTCCGCGGTGCGGGGCCGACCTTCGGCGTGTGCCGGCGCGGCAGATGCTCCGATTCTATTTGATGTTCGCCGGCGTGTTCGTCGCGATGCCGTGCGGGGCCGCGATCGGCGACGCCATTTCAAGCTCGGCGTGGGTTGAAGTCGCCGGCGCCTATTCCGCCGGGATCGTTTGGTTCACGGCGTTCTACCTTTCATACCCCTACGTGGCCGCATACGAGCAAGTGGCGAATGCCTGCCGCCTGTGCATGCGATGCGGGTACAATCTGACGGGAAACCTCAGCGGGGTTTGCCCGGAATGCGGGAAGAAAATCGGTGAAGTGGTACGTGCTTGAAGGGATGACTCCGGGTAGCCGCGACCGCGCGAGCGGAGCGCGTTTTGTGCGGGGGGGACGCGCTCCGCTCGCGCGTCGCGGCTACCCGGAATCTCTGTCGGGACTTGGGCGAAGTTCGACAATCGAGGGCCTCAGTGATCGTTGGCTATCATCTGACTATCGGGGCGTATGGATTCTGGTTGCCGAATGATCCGCGGGGATCATGGTCAAGTTTTGTCGGGGCATATGAGCTCTATCTGGCTGCGGGCCGCGCGATCAAGACCGACGAACGCCGCTCGCTGGCTCGAAACGTGCACGATCGCGATCTGCGTCGCGCGGGAAAGCAGAACCTGCAACGCGAGCCGCTCAAGTTCAACGGCATCCAGGCCCGCGCGATCGCGCGCGGATTCGAACGGTATTTCGCGCGCACACGTCGAGAGGTTTGGGCATGCGCGATTATGCCCGATCATGTGCACTTGGTTGTTGGGCGGTCACGTATTTCCATCGAGCAGCTCAGCATTCAGCTCAAAGCAGCCGGGACGCGACAAATGACACTGGAAGGGTGTCATCCGTGTGGGAGTGCGCCGGACGCGCGCGGACGCTTTCCAAAATGTTTCGTGCGCGGGGAGTGGTCGGTGTTTCTCGAAGAGGATGCCGTTGATCGAACGATCCAGTATGTGAAGAACAATCCGATCCGCCAGGGATACAAGCGTCAGAAGTGGTCGTTTGTTAGACCAAGGTCATTGTGAATCAAAGAAAGCGCTTCACGGATCGGTAGAGATTCCGGGTAGCCGCGACCGCGCCAGCGGAGCGCGTGTTTCGCTGGTGGGACGACGCGCTCCGCTCGCGCGTCGCGGCTACCCGGCGTCTTCATTTTGCTATGGTTGAGAATCCTGGGATTGACGATCTTTGGATGATCGCCGGGTTGTCTGGCGTGCTGCCGGGAGTCTGGCTGGCGCGGTTCGCATGCAGACCCCGAAAGTCGCCGGGAACGTGCGCTGGCTGCGGGTACAACCTCACCGGCAACACCAGCGGCGTTTGTCCGGAGTGTGGTAACGCGATTTCGGCGAAAACAAAATGCTGATCTCACGCGGGGGCGCGGAGGCGCGGAGGAAGACAAAGGCAAAACTCCTTTTGATCCAAGTGCAGCGCGAGATTTTAGACGACCGTGATCGCTACACTTTGTTTTTGCATTTCCTCCGCGTCTCCGCGTCCCCGCGTGAGATATTCTTCCACCCCACATGCGAGGAATACGCGCCCCGAAATCTTCCGCGATCATCTCCGTCAATAGAGCAGCGTGAGCGCTGCGCCCGGATTGAGGAGGATCTTCCCATGATCCGTCACTGGATATTCAACATCATCGCGGCGATCTCCATCGTGCTTTGCCTGGCGATGCTGGGGTTGTGGGCGCGGAGCCGTGGCACGTATGACGCGATCTCGAATCGGTGGATGTCGGGGTATGTCGGCGTTGCGTCGTCCGAGGGGACTTGCGGCCTGGTTGTCGATTTTTCGCGGCGCGGGATGGGGTGGAATCGTCCGCCGCTGGGATGGACGTACACCGTGACGAAGCCGGTATGGATGGCCGTGGGCAATCCAGGTTCCATCTCGTGGCAGGCCGCCGGCCAGCGACGCTGGAGCGTGCTGATCGGCTTCCACTGCGGCTTTTATCCTCCCGGCGATTTTCATTGGGAAATGCCCGATGGATTTCTCGCGCTCCTCTTCGCACTGATCGCGTCGGGGCGGGTCATTCGCAACCTGCTTCAAAAACTCCCCTCGATTCCCAGCGAAACCCGCCGAAAGTTTCGGCGGGCGCTGCGGCTGTTTCTCATCAGCCTGGTGACGGTGGGGATCGTGCTGCCGGTCGCGGTGCCGCTGCTGGGCTACAACGCCCGCGAAGGTTGGGCGGCGGTGTGGGGCACGCCGCTGATTTATCTGCTGTTCATCACGGTTCCCGTCGGCGGCGTGATGCTCGCGTTCTCCACGCTGCAACTGCAGCGCGGGCGATTGGTGCTGCGAAAGAAACGCCATCTGTGCAAACAGTGCGGGTATAACCTGACGGGTAATACCAGCGGGCTGTGCCCGGAATGTGGCGCGAGCATTGAGCGCAAGACGGATGTGCCGCGCGTTGTTTCCGAGGGCGGTGCGTCGTGATGCGCCAAGTGCAGTCGGCGCGCCCGTGAGCGCACAGCTTTGCTGTTGCGGCTAAACCTTGGGGCGTCGGGATTCGTTGAGATCTTGGTGGTTTGGCGATTTGGTTTAGCCGCAACACCGCAGGTGTGCGCTTACTGGAGTGCGCTTACGGGCGCGCTGAATCCAACGCTCTTTGCGGCGAGCGATCTTTCAGCGGCGTGTGCACGGAATGCGGAGTTAAGGTACCAACCTCAGCGAACACGTGGATGGCGTCATTGGGTGACCAGATTATATCGCGATATTTCCGAGCATCGTCATCGTTTCGTCATGTCTGATCGCTAAAGTGCCGGCGATTCAGTCGCTCCGGCGCTTCCTTGGCGGATAGCGTCTGGCCGTCATTTCCGGGCGGCGGAAGGGCGTGCAACTGGAGGACAACCGTGAAATTATCGCATATTCGCGCCGCGGCGCTGGCGGCTTTGATGTCTGTCGCGGCGGGTTCGCTCGCGCGGGCCGGCGCCAAGGATGACGCCGCTTTGGCAAAGGCGCCGGCGGCGGTGCAGGCGGCGGCCAGGAAGGCGCTGGGGGATAAGAAGCTCGACGAATTCGGGAAAGAAAACGTCGGTGGGAAAATCCTCTACGAAATTGGCTACAAAGTCGGCTCCATCGATCATGCATATATCCTCAGCGAAGCCGGCGAGCTGGTGCAGGAGGAAGAGGATGTTGAGGTGGCCAAGCTGCCGACGGCGGTGACGGATGCGGTGAAGAAGGCCCAGCCGGACGGCAAGATCGATGAAGCGGCCATGGCCACCGCCGGCACGAAACATTTCTATGAAATTGACGTGAAAGTTGGAAAAGACACCCATGCGCTGAAGATCAGCCGGAAGGGAAAACTGATCGCCGACGAGATCGAGAAGGAGCAGGAATCCGGCGAAGGGTCCGAAGCCGCCGAGGGTGGCAAGAAGGATTAAGCGGGTTTTTTAGAAGGTGTAAATCGGGCTGGGCTACGGAGGGCTGGGCATTCAAATCGCGACCCGATCCGCGATGCCTCGAGCGCGCCCAACGTGGCATGGGCTTCCAGCCCATGCGGAACGACCTTCACCTCAAGCTCGCGCTGCCAATTCGAACGGCCAAGCTAGAAGCGCAGCGCTCTTCGCTTCGCAACCTGTCCGAAAGTCGTACGTCTGCTGATGCCGCGAGCGGCGAGCCTGGATTGTCGATCAGGTGCGTCATTTGAAAAATGAAAATTGTTTGCATGGGCTGGAAGCCCATGTCACGTTGGGCGCGCTCGAGGCATCGCGTGCCGGGTCGGGCTTTGAATGCCCAGGCCTCAATAACAGGCAGAGGCGCTGGCAGCGCCTCTGCCCGCATTCATTTGCAGTGTGTCGGCGAATCTTCACGCGGCTTTGTCAATCACCTTGCCCGTGCCGCCGGCCGACGGCGCGGGCGATTGGGCGGCAGCCTGCTGCTGCTGCTGCTCGTGGGCGAGCTTGGTTTTGGCGATGCGGTCGCCGTGGGCGGCTTCCTTCTTGGTCTGGGCGACGGTTTCGGTGGCTTCCTGAAGCGCGGTTGACGCGCTGCTGGCGGCGGCATTCGCCGCGTTGACGGCGTTGCCGCCGGTTGTGCCGGTGACGCTCTGGGCATAATTGCTGAACGCGGTGGTGACTGCACTGACTGACATGGGAGAGCCTTTCGATTGCGTAATACGTCGGACTGCCACGCGAAGAGATCGGGCGTTGTCCATTCATTCGTGAGGGAGTGATCGATAATCGGGAACGTCCGATAAGATAGCAGAACAGATCATAAGCGGTGGCAGCGACGCGCCCGCCGACGAAGCCATGCGGGGCGCTGCGTGCGGTGCGGGTATGATCTTCAGGGCAATGCCAGCGGCGTGTGCCCGCAATGCGGAGAGCTGATCACGCCGGTGGAAAGCGGGTGATCTGGATGCTCCCATTAATTTCCGTTCGACTTTTCTCCGCGCCTCCGCGCCTCCGCATGAGACTTCCTTCTACAGGCATCTTTAATCGTCGCGGATTCGGAAGAAGATCTCACGCAGAGGCGCGGAGACGCGGAGAAAATGCGGAATACGGCATCGCCGTCTCCGTCAATCCAGTGGCGCGATGAGTGAAACGGGTCAGAATCAAGCGCAATCCCCACGGGATCGAAATCGCGTGCTCGCGATGATCCCGATGCGATATAGCGTCGTCATCGGCGTGTTCATTTTCACGCTGGGGCTTTGGCTGATCAGCCTCGGGCACTTCGATCATTACTTCAAATCGATGGATAGACAGATCATTCTGGACAACGGCACGCTTTTGTTGGCAGGCCCGCGGCCGTATGTGGTGTTCAGGTACGACATGGCGCGGCCGGTCGTCGCGAGCATCGGGCTCGCGGTATGCGTGGCGCTGTATCCCTTGCTGCGCACAACCGGCGGGGTGGCCGTGTTGGCTGTCTTGTTGAACTACGTCGCCTGCGGAATTGGGGATGCCGGGAATCCGCTGACGGCGCTCTGCGTGTTGGTGTTTGATGTGGCGCTGTTCATCCACGGGGTGGAAGTTTTTACGAAACTGAGGAACCAGCCGCCGCCGAAGGGGATTTGCATCAAATGTGGATACGATCTGCGCGCCACGCCGGAGCGATGCCCTGAGTGCGGCACGCCGGTATTTCGTATCGCCGAGCTGCGGCCGAATCTTCAACCTCCGCAAGATCATCAATCGCCGCAGACTCTTCAACCTGATCGGCCCGACGAGCTATAGAGAGTAAGATGACCACGGTGAAGCATCTGACTTTGATCGCACTGATCGCGGCGACGCTTGCGGCGGGCGGTTGTTGCCACGACGTCGCCGACACCCGGCCGGCCGACAAGGCCAACGCTGACGTGAAGAAAATCACCGGCAAAGATGAGTGCGCCGCGTGCGAAGGGATCACGGGCAGCGATCAAGACGTGTTGCTGGTCGAAAAGGATGGCACGCCGTGGGTGCTCATCGGCAGCGGCCCGGGCTACCAAGCCGCCCAGGACGGGCACAACGAGGGGAAGACCATTACCGCCACGCTGGTGGGAAAGCCGGTATCGAAGATCGGCCTCAATGGCAAGCCGTACAACGAAGTGAAAGTCTCGGATATCAAGATCGCCGGCTGAAATTGCGCGTTTGGTGTGGGTGATAGTACGTCGAAAATATCCTGAATTTTTCCATCCGCCGGCACTGGAATTTTCTACTAGCGCGATAAGCTATCCGTATGCGCCGCGGTTTGCTCATCGGGCTGATTCTCTGCATGCTTCCCGGGCTGATTTGCCTACTGGTCGGCTTGCAACTGTTCGAGCGCGGGTACACGTTTCTGGCAATGCATCGGCGTTTCTTCGTCGCGATGATGTTCGAAGCGGCGTTGCTACTGCTGATCCTCCACGTGATGAACGACACGCGCCGATGGAAGCGGCGCCAGGCCCGGCTCGGGCAATTCTTGCGCGGCGCCCGATACAACATCATTCAATCCGCGCTGATCTTCCTGATGGCCGCGCGCGTGGCCGAGTGTGTCTACAAGGAATGGCCGTTTAGAGAAATCGCAATTAACGCGATTGTGCTATGTGCTCTGATCTACCAAGCCATCGCAACTGGCCGGGCCAAATCGAAGATTGATCGGCTGCTCCAGGGCTTCTGCGTGACATGCGGGTATAACCTGCGCGGTAATCAAAGCGGCGTGTGCCCCGAATGCGGATATGAAATCGCCGAGCCGGGGCGGATCGCGATCGCGAAGACGATCGTCACGCGGGAGGAAGTTGCGGAGCTGGTTCCGGTTGCGGGGTGAAGAGCGCGCGTCCCGAAAAATCCGCGGCGGCGCGAGTACGCTCTACCGCGGCGTGTGGGTTCCGTGCTTCGATCACGCCGCGCGAGATATTGGGCGTTCTTTTGCTTTCGTGGCAGGGGGGGTGACGATTGGATCGCGTGATGAAGCTCGAAAACTCCCCACGCCGCTGCATAGCGTACTCGCGCCGCTGCGGATTTCCGGAGCGCGATTTGTTCGACCCCATTCGACTCGTTACCGCACCACCTTCAATCGCTTTGCATCCACAAGATTCGGCGCGCCAACATACTCAAACCCCGCCGTGAGTCTCCCACGGCTGTTGGTATGCGACATCTCCGTCTTATCGGTGCTCGTGGCTCCACTTCTAGCTACCATCCCAATCCTCCCGATCAATCTCCAATTCGTGGAAGCGATGCGTTTGCGAATCCACGCCGGGTGGCTGGTCCTGCTGAAGTAGGGCTTGCCGGTAGATACATACATCGCCGCGACCGAGTCGGACAAATGCGACCCGACGCCGATGCCCTGGTAGTCGGGCAGGCAGACGGTGCGATGCTCGCGATACCCCGGCCGCTTCGGATGCGGGAACGGCAGCACCGCCGTGAAGGCGGCGGGGCGACCATCGACGTACGCGATGAAACACGCCGCCGACCGATGAAGACTTCCGCTGAGATAATGGTGCGGGCGGAAAAGCTCCCAATCGGCTGTCGACGCACGGACGATCCGGATATCGAACGAGAAAAGGGGATAAGCCCGAATGGCATTCAGTTAAGCACCTGCACTCTACCCGTTCGTTGACGCAAGCGTTTTCGGAGTTCCTCGCGAGGCTTATTCATCAGGTCATATTGTTTGGCG
>Ga0182024_10023574_pt1 | contig 11007 bp, 9 predicted proteins | sample P32metaG_FD_120480 | JGI IMG/M metagenome (GOLD analysis project Ga0182024, IMG submission 120480) | Permafrost microbial communities from Stordalen Mire, Sweden - P3-2 metaG (Illumina Assembly) | ecosystem: Environmental > Terrestrial > Soil > Wetlands > Permafrost | place: Sweden: Stordalen... | reverse complement strand
CGCTCGACAGCAGTTCCCGCAGCACCCAAGCCCTGACCAAAATCCTCAGCCAGCAAAAATGGAAGATCGCCCCCGAATTTCTCGAGATGCCGCCCGACCTCCCCACCATGCTCGTGCGCGCCGACGCCGCGCTGCTCATTGGCGACCCCGCCCTGCGCCTCAGCCTGGCCACCGAGTCCGGCACCCGCCGTGGCGAAGCCGGCGAACAAATTTGCTCCGCCGCCAGCGCCGGCATCGCCGACGACAGCACGCTGCACATCTACGACGTCGTCGAGCAATGGCGCCGCATGACCGCACTACCCGCCGTGCTGGCCGTCTGGGCCGCCCGCCGCAAAGTCGTCACACCCGAAGTCATCGAAGATTTCCAAGCATCCCGCAATTACGGCCTGCGCCGCCTGACCGAAATCAGCACGCAAGCCGCCGCCGACCTCAACCTCCCCGCCAACAAGCTCCAGCGCTATCTGACCGAAAACATAAATTTTTCGCTCGACGAAGAGAACCTCCGCGGCTTGACCGCTTTTTTCCAAGCCGCCGCCGAGCAAAACCTGATCCCCCAAGCCAGACCCATAGAAATAGCCACCCCCAAGCCGGACCGCTTGCGCGACACCGCCGCCTACGCCAAGTCCCGCTAGCCCAAATCCCGCGCACCACGGGGGGCGCCGGCATCCTGCCGGCTGCAGTCTGCCCTTCATGTTTCGCGTGGTGAAAATGGAAGGATGGGCGGACGTGTCCGTCCAGCTTCGATGCCGCGGCGCCGGATGTCTTGTTTGCATCGGAGATCCCTCACCCCGTTCGCCAAAGGCGGGCGACCGGCGGGATGACATCGAACCCCAAAACCAAGCAAGGAGAGAAAGTCGCGATCCGTCTTCGGCCCCGCTATACCGGTCCGTTACTCTTCGACTCTTTCCGCAGGGCCGGTCTCTTTATTCCGTTCGAACGTTTCAACGTGCAAACCGGCCAGCGTGCAATGCCCCAAAAAGGCTAGAATGGAGGCTCGGTACAAGGATGCCTTGTGGGACTGACCAAAGAACAGGCGATCGAGATGTTGGAGTCGGATGATTTGGTGGGCGTTGGGATGGAGGCGCACGCGTTGCGCTTGGCTAAGAATGATCCGCGAGTGGTGACTTACCAGATCGATCGGAACATCAATTACACCAATTTTTGTACGGAGTATTGCTCGTTTTGTGCGTTTTACCGGCCGATTGGGGCTAAGGATGGGTACATTCTTTCGCTGGAGACCATTTACCAGAAGATTGAGGAGATGCTGGAATTGGGCGGGACTGGCGTGCTGCTGCAGGGCGGGTTGCATCCGGATTTACAGATTGGGTATTACGAAAATTTGCTGCGGTCGTTGAAGGCGCGATTTCCGCAGGTGCATTTGCATTGTTTTTCGGCGCCGGAAATCTTGTGCATTGCGGATGTGTCGGAGCTTAGCGTTCGGGAGGTGATCCAGCGGTTGATGGATGCGGGATTGCAGTCGATTCCGGGCGGCGGGGCGGAATTGCTGGATGATGAGATTCGGTCAAAGATTGCGCGGTTGAAGTGCACGAGCGACGACTGGGAAGGAGTGCACCGCATCGCGCATTCTCTGGGGTTGCGCACGACCGCTACGATGATGTTCGGGTGCGGCGAGGAATTGAAGCATCGCGTGAATCACCTGGAGCGCATTCGGCGGATTCAGGAAGATACCGGCGGATTCACGGCGTTCATTCCTTGGATTTTCGCGGCGGAGAATACGGCGCTGGGGAAGAAAGTGCAGGAGACGACCGCGGTCGATTATCTGAAGACTTTGGCGGTCAGCCGGTTGTATCTCGACAATGTGGATCATATTCAGTCGAGCTGGCTGACGCCGGGGATCAAGGTTTGTCAGGTGGGATTGCAGTTTGGGGCCGACGATGTGGGTAGTATTTTGATTGAAGAGAACGTGGTGTATGCGGCGGGGGTGCGGAACCGCACCAATGAGAATGAATTGCGGCGGATTATTTCGGACGCGGGGTTTATTCCGGCGCAGCGGGATACGTTGTATCGGTCGTATGCGTTGAAGTAGGGCTCGGTTGAGGTTCTTCGCGCATCCTTGTCGGATGCGCTCAGAATGACAACGTTTTTCGGATGAAGAACACCCGCACCTTAAAGGCGAAGGGTGCGGCACCTGGGAACAGTGCGACAGTCGGGACGGAGCCCAGGAACGTCGAAAATACCCTCGGCGGCTGAAGCCGGATTCGCTTATCCGCGGTTGCGGCGCGACTGAAGTCGCCCTCCCGTTGTCGCGGAGGACGTACCTTCCCGTTATCACCGAATGCGAATGGCTGTGCCGTAGGAACAGTCGAAAAAATCAGGACGACTTGGGCGGGAGGAGGCGGAGGAGGACGTCTACCTCGACGCCGTCGGGCAGGTCGACGTCTTCGAGGAGGTAGAGGACACCGCTGCGGAAGCGGGCGCGGATTTTGCGGACTTCGCCTACTGGGCCGCGGGATTCCAATTTTCTTGGCGTGGGGATCGCGGCTAGCTTGGCGGATTTGGGAGCGGCGTTTTCAACTTCGTCCATGGCTTCGTTGGCCAGTGCGTCGGCTTCGCGATTTTGTTCGCGGTAGACGTGGTCGATGCGGAACGACTCGAGGGCGGCCGCCATTTTGCGGGCGCGCTCGAAGAGGGGTTGCAGCTCCGGGCTGCGTACTTTGTACAGGCCGCGAATCTGCTTGACCATGAGTTCAGAGTCGGCTTCGATGCGCAGCGCGCGGATGCCTTGCGATTCCGCGTAGTCGAGGGCGGCGATCAGACCGTAGTACTCGGCAACGTTGTTGGTCATGCGGCCGATGTATTTTTTGAGCTTGGCGACGATGTCGCCTTTGGCATCGCGGATGACGACGCCGTAGGCGGCGGGGCCGGGATTACCGCGCGAGCCACCGTCGATATTGGCGCGGTAGGCGGCGGTGGCGGGTTTCGCTTCGGGCGCTCCGTCAGCGAAGAGGCCCGCGGCGCGGGCAGGTGGGACGCGTTTAGCCATTAGGAAGAAGTTGACGCGGAAGACGCCGCGTGGCTGGGGTCAGCGTCCAGATTGTGCGGGACCACCGGCTCGAGGGAATAGAGGATCAAGCCGCAACTTTCGCAGCGGTAGACTTCCTCGTCGTTGGTGTCTTGCACCAGGAGCTGAATGATGTGTGGAAGGACGCGCATACCGCAGCCGCGGCATTGGCCGTCGCGGGCCAGGGCCAGCGCGGTGCCGTTGTGGCGCTTGGCGATGCGGTCGTACAGGATGCGCATGTCTTCGGGGATGGGAGCCAGGGCGTGCTCGCGCTCGGCTAGCGCGGCGTCGAATTCTTTCTTTTTTGCAGCTTGCTGCGTTTCGATGTCTTTGCGCTCGACGGCTACCGATTGTTCGGCTTGCTTCAAGTTGGCTTCGGAGTTTTTTACGCGGCGCTCCACGTCTTCGGCGGCCATCATGATTTCCAGCTGGCGATCTTCGGCTTTGGCCATTTCCGCTTCGGCGTTGGCGATTTCGTGCTGCAGGGCTTTGTAGGCTTCGTTGGTTTTCACGGCGCCGCTTTGGTCGCGGTATTTGCGGGCGCGTTCTTTCCACTGGTCGACGTCCAGCTCAAATTTCTTGCGTTCTTTCAGGCCGTTGACGTGGGCTTCTTTGGCGGCGGCTAGTGCGGCGCGAGCGCCGTTCAATTTTAGGTCGGCTTCGCGAATCCGCTTGGGGAAGGTGTCGAGGTCGGCGCGCAGGGCGACGAGGTGGTGGTCGACGGTTTGGAGGTCCAGCAGACGGGGTATGGCAGGATGCATGAAGGGAGAGTCTAGCATAGGGGAAGGGAGGTTGGACGGACCGGTTTGCATCCGGAGTGGGCGAAGAGGGTAGGGGCGAGTTCGACGGCGAAGAAAAACTGGGGGTTCGCAGGACAAACGATCTTGCGGGGGCACAGCGGTGCTGTGCCCCTACACGTGATTGAGCACGCACGTTTTATTGGGCGGGGGTGGCGTCGCGGCGGATTAGGGTGGCGTCCAGGAAATAGCCGATGCCGATGGCTAGAGGGATGATGCCGAAGGCGGCGGCTACCCAGGTGTCGGGTTCGCGTTCGATCTGGGCGATCAAGGCGAAGGTGAGGATGTAGCCGAGTGCTCCGGTAACGAGCAGGATGCCTGAGCGGCGGGAGCGAGCGGTTTCCGAGAGTTCGGCGGCCATGGAAATGTCCGCGCCTTTGGCGATGGCGGCCAGGCGCTCTTCGGTGCGCAGTTTGCGCACGCGGTAGTAGGTGTACATGGCGCCCAGGGGGATGCCTAAACTCATGATTACGGCGACTAGACCGATTAGTTGACCATCCATAATTTGCTCCTTCGTTTTTTCGCGCCCGTGGCGCTTACTGCGGGGAACCGATGTCACAGAAAGGTACGCGGAGAAGCGGGGAAAAGTTCCTTGTGCTGCGCCGAACACTGAGGTGCTGAATGTGGTGCGCTTGGCGGGAGGGCCACAGATCCCTCGAGGGTCAAGGCAAGCCCGGGGGGGTACGTGAGAAGCGTGGGGTGACGCCTGGGCGTCTGGGGCGCAGCAGTGCTGCGCCCCTACAAGCTTGGATTTGGCCGGTCTCGCTAATTTGCTTCGTGGACTAGCATGCTTTGGTCGATGGCTAGGGTGGGGTAGCGGATGGGGGAGCCTTCGGGGGCGGGTGCGTGGCGGGCGACGGCGGTGAAGTCGCCGCCGGAGCACTGCACGGAATAGGAGTAGCCGTCCCGTTCGGGGCGCTGCATGGTGATGGAGTTTGAAGAGATAAGTTCGTCCATCGAGGCGCAGTGATCATTCAGGGCGGTGAAGCTGCGCTCGGCTTGGGCGATCTGGAGCAGGTCCCCGCGAACGCCGGTTAGGCTGATCGCCTGCGTCGGAGCCGTTCCTGGATCAGAAGTAGGCATCTGCTTCAGGGAATACTGATAGATCCCAAAACCGATGCCAACGAAGACGAGCAATCCAGCCAACCAGCGCATGACGGCATTGTGTCGCCGCTGCTGCGGAGGATGCAACGCCGCGCTCGAACGCTTGTGCGGAAGGAAACAATGGCGGGTTTTCGGGCCGCGCCGCAGAGCCGCGCTGATAGACTGGTTTTGCCGCCGAACCCCCTTCCCGGTGAGATGTTTCCGTCTGGAAAAACCGAATGAAATACGATCGCGACGCCCGTGGACCTCGGCGTCATCGAGGTTGCGTGACCAAGAACTCGAGGAAGCGCGCTCGATGCAAAGCGGCAAGCTGCCTAGCGAACCGCTGCGCGCCGGCACGGTGAGGGTCTCGCACGAATTCCAGCGCGTAGTAGAGGTTGGCGGCGACTTCCTGGACTATTTCGAATTGACCGACGGCTCCATCGGGTTGTACCTCGGGGACCTGTCCGGCAAGGGCTTGCGGGCAGCAATGTATGCCGCGCTGGCGGTGGGGACGCTGCGAGGCGTCCACAAAACGGGGCTGTCGCCTGTGAACATGCTGGCCGGTGCTTTTCTTCACCGACGGAATTTCGGACGCGTTCAGCTTTGACGGCGAATCGTTTGGGCTCGAGCGAGTGCAGATGGTGTGCGAAGCGTATCGCGAGAGTTCGCCGCCGGAGCTTTTGGGACGCGTGTTTTCCGAGATCGATCTCTTCGCGCAGGGGCGAGTGCAGCAGGATGATATGGCGGCGGCGCCTTTTCACTTGGAGACCGAGTAGACGGGTCGCGCGCGGGCTTGGATGGAGGACGAACGAATCGAGATTGGTCGGGTGTGGATCGTTGAGTGCTCGTGTGGGCGTTGAGGTCCTTCGCCTATCCTTGTCGGATAGGCTCAGGATGACACCGCGGTGCTGGGGCGGCGCAGGTGGTGGTGGCACGCGTGGGTGCGGGTGGCGCGGCGTGGTGGTGCTGGCGCTACGGTGCGCGGTTTCGGTCGGGTGTGCCGCCGCGACCAGTGCTGAAGGTGCGAGATCGAGGCGTGCCCTGACGTTGCCCCGGAGACTCGGCTTGGCCGGTCGAGATGCAACGGTATCCGGCCGCATGGCGTCAAACCTTGTGTTGCCTGCGTAGCGACCCTAGCTTTGTGCTGTTTGTACGCTCCCAAGCCGCTGTCGTACACTGAATGATTCGCAGACCCGTCTAAAGAGTAAGTGAGGCTTCCTTTGAGTAAATTGATGCGGAATCGACTGGTTTCCATGTGTTCGGCGCTGAGTTTGCTGGCGCTGTTAGGTCCGGTAACGGCGCGAGTGGCGCAGGCGGCGCCGCCGGATACGCCGGCCAAGCGCTCGCCGCTGCTGGCAGCGATGCAGGCGGAACTGGAACGCTCGTTCAAGACTTTGGGGGCGCAGGATCCACCGGCGTACTACCTCGGCTACACGATTACCGACACACAACGCGCGGAAGTTTCTGGCTCCAACGGCGCGCTGCTGAACAGCAATGAAAATCGGAATCGCTGGCTGGAAGTTTCGGTGCGCGCCGGCAGCTATGACCTCGACAACACGCACAAAGTGGGGACGCGGGAGGAGCAGCGCGGCGGTCCGGGTGAACCCGTACCGACCGACAACGATACCGACGTGCTGCGGCGCGCCATTTGGCTGGAGACCGACAAGCAATATAAGGCGGCGGCGGAAGCGCTGATCAAGATCAAGACCGGCAAGGAAGTGAAGGTGGAGACGGCGGAAGGCGCCGCGCCGGACTTCACGCACGAGCAGCCGCACACGTATATGGGTCCGGAGAGTTCCTTCCAACTGGAACGCAAGCCCTGGGAAGAAAAGGTACGCGCGTATACGAAAGAGTTTCGTTCTTCCCCGGCGGTGATCAACTCGATCGTGACGTTTACGGCGCAGGCGCAGAACGCCTACCAGGTTACGAGTGAAGGGACGCAACTGCAGTTCGGCCAAATCCGCTACCGGCTGGAATTGTTCATTCAAGGTAAGGCGCCGGACGGCATGGACCTCGAACGCTACTACAACTTTGACTGGGTGAATCCTGCGGATGCGCCGGACGACAAAGCGGTTCTTGCCGCGGGCGCGACGATGCGCAAGGAATTGGAAGGATTGGTCGCCGCTCCCATCAACGAGCCCTCCGTAGGACCCGCGTTATTGACGGGGCGCGCAGCAGCGGTTTTCTTCCATGAAGTTTTCGGGCACCGCGACGAAGGTCACCGGCAGAAGGACGTCTCCGAGGGGCAGACGTTCGCCAAGAAAGTGGATCAGCCGATCTTGCCGGACTTCCTGAGCATTGTGGACGACACCACCATGCGCAAGCTGGGTTCCACCGACCTGCTGGGCTATTACGAATATGACGATGAAGGTGTGAAAGCGCATCGTGTGGTGCTGGTCGATCACGGAGTGCTGAAGGATTTCGAAATGTCGCGGTCGCCGCTGGTGGGTTTCCCGCACTCGAACGGACACGGACGGCGGCAACTGGGAGCGTCGCCGGTTTCGCGGCAGGGCAACCTGATCGTGGAAAGTAGCAAGCAGGTAACGAACGCGGAGTTGCGCGTGAAGCTGATCGAGTTGATCAAGCAGCAGCACAAGGAGTTCGGTTTGCTGATCGACGATATTGCCGGAGGATTCACGTTCACGGGCCGCGGGCAGCCGCAAGCGTTTCAAGTGCTGCCGCTGGTGGTGTACAAAGTTTTTGCGGACGGCCGGCCGGATCAGCTGGTTCGCGGAGTTGATATCGTGGGAACGCCGCTGGCGTCGCTGACCAAGATCGTGGCGACCGGCGACACCACGGAAGTTTTCAACGGATACTGTGGCGCGGAATCAGGTTCCGTACCGGTTTCGGCGGCCTCGCCGGCAATTTTAACCACCGAACTGGAAGTTCAGAAAAAGGAGAGTTCGACAGACCGGCCTCCGATTCTGCCTTCTCCCGCACATGATGCGGCGAAGGCCGGGGGTGCCCAGTGAATCGCGCTCGCACGATAGTCGCGCTTGCGATCGTTGCGGCAACGATGAGCTGGTTCGCGCCGGCTCGCCTGCAAGGAGCGCAGGCCGCTCAAGACAACGACCAAACGCTGCGCGCCATGCGCGACGAAATGGGGCGATCGAAAACGCGGCTGGAGTTGAATATTCCCGGCACGAACGAACCGGTGCGGCCCTACTACGTGGAATACCGGCTGCTCGATCTGGACGTAAAAGAAATCGTCGCGGAATCCGGCGCGCTGATGAGCAGCTCGCACACGCGCAACCGGTTTATGGATGTGGAAGCGCGCGTGGGCACCTACAAGCTGGATAGCTCGAACTTCATTGGCGATGAGGGATTTCGCGGGTTCATCGGGTCGACGGGATCCGTGGGAATCGACCGCGACTACGATTCGCTGCGGCAGGACTTGTGGATTGCCACGGACCAGGCCTTTAAGGAAGCGATCGATACGTACTCGCGCAAGCAGGCGTACTTGAGCAGTCTGGCACGACAGTCGGAGATCGATGATTTTTCGAAGGCGGAGCCGGTTCACGTGATCGATCCGCTGGTCACCGCGGATTGGACGAGGCGCAATTGGGAGCAGGAAGCCCGCGATTCGTCAGCGACGCTGCGGGCTTTTCCGGGGATTTACGAATCGCGCGTTACCTATTATCTGGTCTACGCCACCGAATACCTGATGACCAGCGAAGGCACCGAGATTCGCACGAACCGGACGTTCGCCGCGGTGGAAGCAGGGATGAATACGCTGGCCCAGGATGGCATGCCGCTGAATCATTTGTTTTCGGCGTATGCGCCGAAGCCCGCGGATCTGCCGAACGTGGATGCCGTGCGTAAAGGACTGAACGTTGCGGGCAGCGAGTTGATGGCGCTGCGGGCATCGGAGCCCGCGCAGGACTACACCGGCCCGGTATTGTTCGAGGCGCGCGCGGCGGCTCCGCTGCTAGCGCAGATTTTGGGGCCGGCGATGAATGGATCGCGGCCACCGATATCGTTCCAGCCGATCGTGGAGCAGATGCTCGGCAACCTGGGAGGCAAGAGCGATTGGAGCGGGAGGATTGGCGCGCGCGTTTTGCCGACGACCGTCAGCGTCGTTGACGATCCCACGGCCAAGGACTTTCATGGCGCGCCGCTGATCGGGTCCTATTCCGTCGATGATGAAGGCGTGCGCGCCCAGAAAGTGACCGTAGTGGAAAACGGCACGCTCAAAACACTCTTGATGTCGCGCCGCCCGGGAAATGACTTCGACCAATCGAACGGGCACGGGCGGTCGGGATTCTTGACGGACGCCAAGCCGACGATGAGCAATTTGTTCTTCACGTCAACGGAAGAAGTTTCGCCGGCGGAATTGAAGAAGAAATTTCTGGACGAATGCCGGGCGGAGAAGCTCGCGTACTGCGTGATCGTCCGCGAGATGGACAATCCATCGCTGAGCTTGCTGCACCAGGAAGATTTCTCGGAATTGCTGGCGAGTTATGGTGGGGGCGCAGGTACTGGTGACCGGTTGCCGCTGCTGGTCTACAAGATTTATCCCGAGGATGGGCGCGAGGAAGTGACGCGCGGTGCTCGGATTGTCGGCGTGAACAGCCGTTCGCTGCGGAATCTGGCGGGAATCGGCAACGATAATTTCGTATACAACTACATGCAGAGTCAGATCGCGGGTTTTTCGGGCACGGCGCTAGGGGCGTTCGGATCGGCGCAAGGCGGGCTTCCAGCGTCGGTGGTGTCTCCTTCGCTGCTGTTTGAGGAGCTCGAAGTCCGAGGAGCGCGTGGAGAGCCGAAGCGATTGCCGCTGCTGGCCGCTCCGCCGATAAGCGCCGCGAAATAGGGCTCGACGTCACGAACTCTTAGGCTTCGTCTGGTGGCCGATCAACATCCGATTGCGCGTGCAAAACGTATTATAGGGTGGGAGTGTTGGCGCCCGCGGTTGAACGCAGATCGCTCCGCCAACGAAGTGCCGACATGAAAGATTTAACACGTCGCAGCCTAATTTTCGGGACCGCCACCCTCGGCGCCTATGGCCTGCTCATCGGAGTGCAACGCGCGTTCCTCGCGGCATTCGCGGACGACAAACCATCACAAACGAATCCCGACACGGGTCCAGTAACCATCGTAAAGTTTGCCGACGACGGCACCCGCCTGGCGGCAGCCACCCTGCCCAGAGTCAAAAAGACCGACGAAGAGTGGAAGAAGCAACTCAGCCCGCTGAGCTACGATGTCACGCGCCGCGCGGGCACCGAGTGGGCGTTCAGCGGCGCGCTGGACAACGAACACGCCGCCGGCCTGTATCGCTGCATCGATTGCGACAACGCTCTTTTCGATTCCACAACGAAATTCGATTCCGGCACCGGCTGGCCAAGTTTTTGGAAGCCGATCACCAGCGAAAACGTGTATGAAAAGAAGGACATTTCGTTTGGCACGATCCGGCGGGAAGTGAAATGCACCGTTTGCGACGCGCACCTGGGCCACGTCTTCCCCGATGGCCCCGCGCCCACCGGCTTGCGCTATTGCATGAACTCCGCCGCTCTGCGTTTTCTGCCTCGCAGCCGATCCTGAAGCGGGCTTCGCCGCCTTCGTTTATCGGCGCCAACTTCGTTTATCCGATAGCCAAGGCTCGTCAGCCGGCTGGGAACACCCACCTGCCATCGCCTGTACATCGGCTTATCCCGTATACGGGCAGAGGCTTACTTTGAGGTAGTCTAGGCAGCGGTGATCGCCACCGTTCAAGAGAGAGAAGTAAAGGAAAAGAAGCGGGCGGCGTTGTTGAGCGTCGTCTCCGCTGTCGTACTGGTGTCCTTGAAGGCTTTCCTGGTGCTGCGTACGGGCAGCCTCGGCGTGTTGTCCGAAGCGCTACACTCTGGCCTGGACCTGGTCGCCGCGGTTATCACGTTTTTGTCCGTTCGCGTTTCCGATGAGCCGGCGGACGAGGAGCACCCGTACGGGCACGGCAAGTTCGAAAATTTCTCTGCTTTCGTTGAAACCGCGCTCCTCGTTCTGACGGCTCTGTATATTATTTACGAAGCATTCGCGCGTTTGTTCTTTCGCAGCGTGCACATCGCGCCCAGCATCACCGCGGTTGTGGTCCTGATGGTGGCGCTGGCGATCGACTTGACGCGT
>Ga0182024_10023573_pt1 | contig 11007 bp, 9 predicted proteins | sample P32metaG_FD_120480 | JGI IMG/M metagenome (GOLD analysis project Ga0182024, IMG submission 120480) | Permafrost microbial communities from Stordalen Mire, Sweden - P3-2 metaG (Illumina Assembly) | ecosystem: Environmental > Terrestrial > Soil > Wetlands > Permafrost | place: Sweden: Stordalen... | reverse complement strand
TTCTTCACCCTCGCAGCGTGGTTCTTTACGGCAAGAGGATAAAAACAGGACAGCACTTATTCGGGAGGTCCCTTCATGCCCAAAGCGGACATTTTACTTGACTTCTATGTCAGGAGTTCTGGAATCGGAATCAATCCAACGAGATACGGCAGAAGCGGTGTCGGGTCCATAACGCTTGAACGCAGCCTAACAGCTTGATTTCATTCCAGATACCATTTTACGCCCTCGTTCCCTTTGACACAAGCCGAGAACTGCCCTGCCATATCGGGCTGAGATTTTAACTAATCAGGGAAGTTTTTGGTCGGTTATCAGATTGCAGCATTTGGAATTGAGGATTAGGCTGCGGCATGAAGAATGTCCGGATTTATCTGCCAGGGACAGGCAGCAAATTAGTAGCTTGACCAGCCACCATGAACCTAAAACTCATCGGTGGCAGGGTTATTGGAGCATATCTTGCGATGCTGCTTTTATGCCTTACTGGATGCTCATATACGAACGTCGGTGACGGTTTGGGCACTCCATCGCCGGACGGTAAATTTCGGCTCGCTGTTGGGGTTAATGGTGCTTACCGCCAAGCCTACATTGACAAGACCAAAAAGGAGGTTTGGATTTCGATTAAAAACGGTAGCGCCACGAACTCAACGCCGTTATTTGAGCATCGTTATATTTTGGTCGGTTCCGACATCGAATGGAAAACAGGCTGGTCGTCTACTGAGGCCGTTTCTGTCGAGTTTTATGATTGGGGTGACGGAGTGAGCAATTACGATAATATGAACCATATGACTGCATCGAATCATATTGCGTTGCTCTCATTCATTTTTGACAAGAACACCGGCAGTTTTATTGAGAGGAGATGACGGTTATGGCCGCATGACGATTGCATGACGCCCTTCAAACCTTTTCTTGCGTTTTCGTGCTTGACCGTGCCTTTCTCAAAATCGACTTAAAAAGTGCGGGCCAAAAGGATGCGTAAAATCAGGGGTTTCGTGAATTTGGCTCCTTCGTTTTAGGAAACTGCTTCTCTATCCAATTGTGGTACAGGGGCACTAGCATAGTCGTTTTAGTATAATTGCATGTTTTCATTTTTTCCGCGCGGCGCGCCCCGCTATCGCCAAGGAACTGTCCGCGCCCATGTTGAATGATCGTAACGGCGACTCGGCAGAGCGCCGCATTCATGGGTAACGATTGTTTTGATGGCGGCGGTCTGGCGACCGTCGCTACGCCGGCCAACAATGGAGCTCTTAAAAAGTTTATTAACTCTTTGCAGTTCAATCATTTAAACACATTAGTCGGCCAAAGTGAAAGTTTTCTAAAAATTCTTATAAATATCCATTGACGGCATAGTTCTTTAACTATAGTATTCATCTAATGAAATATGGCCATTTGAAAAGTAGGAGACGACGTCAGGAGTCTCTGATTAATCCCTTGTTTTCGGGGGCATTTGAGACTCCTAACGTCGTCTCCTCCCCGGACGAGTTGTTTTTAAATGGCCCGCCCATGAACCAACCAACAAAAAAATAAAATATATGAAAGAAAATTCAAACCAGTCATTCCAATTCGCCAAACCTCAACCGGCCGCCGAACCGGTCGAACTCTCGCAGTTGCTCGATGAGATTTCAGCCATCATCCGGACGCATGTTGTCCTTTCAGAACATTCGGCGGCGGCCCTGGCGTTGTGGGTGGTGCATACCTACGTTTTTGACGCGCGAGATGCCGTGGCTTATGTGTCCATTGAATCACCGGAAAAGAGATGCGGCAAGACGACGCTCTTGTCTGTCCTGGCCGGGCTGGCTTGTCGGGCGCTCGTCGCCTCCAACATCACCGTCAGCGCTCTTTTCCGGGTGATCGATGACGCCGGGCCGACTCTGCTCATTGACGAAGCCGATACTTTTTTGGGCGGCAACAGCGTCATGCGCGGCATTCTCAATTGCGGCAATACCTGGCGAACCGCCTACGTCTTGCGCCTGTCCGGGCGCAAAGGGCGCGGTTCAAAGCCAAAGGCTGACCTGGCAAAACAAGACGAATCGCTCGATTCGAGTCTGGTGCGCTACAGTTGCTGGTGCCCCAAAGTGATTGCCATGATTGGACGGGTGCCAGACACCATTGCGGACCGGTCGATTGTGATCCGATTGGAGCGAAAGCTCCTGTCTGAAAAATGCGCGCCGCTGACCGATTTCAAGCCTGAAATCATCACGTCCAAATGCGTCCGTTTTGCGGATGATAACAACGAACGCATCGCCCAGGCTGCCTTGGAAACGGTGCCCGGCTTGCATGATCGGGCCGCCGACACCTTTGAACCTCTTTTTGTGCTGGCGCGCATGGCCGGGCCGGAATGGTTTGCCAGAGCGGCCGAGGCGGCGGTGCGCCTGACCTCATCCCAGAACAGCGACTTGCAGGGCGCGGGCCTTCTGCTCGATATTCTGATGATCTTTGTGGACTGCGGCAAAGAGAAAATGTTCAGCCGCTCCCTGGTGTGGTGTCTGCGCGGGGAAGGCGAATGGATAGCCTCGCAGTTCTTCGCTGGAAAAGCGCTCAATGAGTTGTTGTTGGCACAGACACTCAGGAGTTACGGCATCAGGCCCGTGCAAATTCGTATTGGCGAGGAAGTCAACAAAGGGTATCGCCTGGACGATTTCAAGAATTGCCTCAGACGCTACGTCCCCCGGATAGATGTCGATGCCCGCATGGAACAAATCGAAACGAACGGGATTTTACGACTCGAGGCAAAGGCAGCGGAAGCCGAGCGGTTGAAAAAGGAGGCGGAAGCGAAAAAAACATCACAACTGGAACGCCGGGAGGAGAGGAAAAAGGAGGCGGAAGAATTTGCCGAGTTTTTGGCAGCGGCGGCACAGGCCTAATGCTGGCAGTAACATGTTACCGGTTAAGTCATTGACTATCAACACTTGTTACCGTGTTACTGATTTTCCGGACCTATCTATCAAAACCCTGCAATCGTCACGCCTTGCCGCCGAAGGTCACGAAATCGTCCACATCCAAAAGCTCGAACCAAGTGCCGAGATCGCCGCGTTTGGGAGCGGCGGCGGTCTGGAGCTTGTTGAAGAATTGGCGCGAATCCATATCGGTCGGGACGCGTTGCTCCTGTGCCGCGGACCAGGCGACGATTTCGAAGTCGGACCGCTTTATTTTGGCATGGGCCTGGATCCATTCGAGAATCTCACCGTCGCCTTGGCCGCGGGCCAGTTGCTTTTTCAGTTGCAGAGGGTCAATGCCGGCGAAGCTGAGAAAACGCTGGTCCAGCGGGCAATTGAAATGGTATTCGCCCGGCGTGCCCACGATGGTGGCGCGGCCTTTGTCCAGCATGCGCGGCAAAATGACAAAGCCGCCCAGGCGCACCCGGGGACTGCGCGGCGGTCGTTGGGTCAAATCAGGCGCGTGAATGTTCATGGTCTTTGAAGGCGTCTTATTGCGCGGGCACGGGCGTGGTCGTTGGCGCAGGGGCGGTGGGCGACGCGTTTTCATTTAGCAGCTTTTCCAGCGTTGCGCTTTTCGGATGGCCCAGGGCGAGCGCTCTTTTGTAATGCCAGCGGGCCAGTTCCAGCGACGGCGGTTGATTGCCGGCATAGACGACCGCCAGATTAAAGTGCGCCTCGGCGTAATCGGGATCGCTCTGCAAGGCCTTGCGCAAAGCGGTTTCCGCGGCGGGGCGGAGTCCCTTATCGGCCAATACACAACCCAGGAAATTCTCGGTGGCGGGATTGGTGGGATTATATCTGGCCGAAAGGCTCAGGGCGTCGAGCGCTTCATCGAGCTTGTCCTGGCGATAGCGCAACAGGCCCAGCAAATACAAACTGCCCGGGTCTTCGGGATCAGAGGCCAGGGCGCGCTGCACGGTCTTCTCGCACTCGGTGAGATGGCCGGCGGCGAATTGCACGTTGGCCAGAAAAGCCAGAACATAAACATTAGTGGGATCCTGTTGCAGGACTTCGTTGTATTTCTTTTCGGCGGTGTCGAAATCGCCTCCCATCGAGGCGCGCATGGCTTCATCCCACAACGTGCCCGAGCCCGGCGGCAAATCTTTGATCGAATGAATATGGCTGGCCACGGGCGGGGGCGCAAGTGCGCTCTTCGGCGGCTCGGAAGAAGCAGGAGGAGGAGACTTTTTCAAAAGGGCCAATTCGTCAGTAGTATAAGGAACCGGACTGGCCTCCAGCACTGCTATCCGGGCTTCAAGTTGATCTACTTGTTGGGTCAATTGCGGATTTCCAGAGTTGGCGGGAGACGTTGCCGAAGCCGCGTCCGGCGGCGTGAGGGAGGCGAGTTTTTTTGCCAAATCATCCCGCTTCTGCTGGGCGTCCTGGAGCGCGGCGCGCACGCTGACCAGTTCCTGGTTGTGGTGGGCCTCGGCATCGGCCAGGTCTTTCGAGCGCTGGGCCAGTTCCTCTTTCAACTGGTCGCGTTCCTTGACGATGGCGCTGGCGCTATCACCAGACGGGCCTGCCGACGGGTGGCCTGCTTTAAGCGATTCCAACTGATTGTTGGCCGCGTTTAATTTTTGATTTGTGTCGGCCACAACGTCTTTCAGCCGGGCGATTTCCGCCTCGTCCTTCGAGACTTCGGCCATGAGCTGCTTCAATCGGTCGCCTTCCTCAGCGATTTGTTTCCCCGTTTCCGGCGTGACCGGGCTTTCCGACGGGCGGCCGGCTCGTAACAACTCCAATTCCTTATTGGCTGCGGCGAGTATCTTGTCGGACTCGGCCCCGGCGTCTTGCAACCGGATCATTTGCTCTTGGGCCTTCTTCTCCTCGGCTGCGGCGCGGGCTTGAGCGGCGGCGTTCTGATCGGCGTCCGCCGCGCGCGCTGCTTTCAAGTCCTCCAGCTCTCGGGTGGCGTCGGCCAGTTTTTTCTCCGCCGCGGCCTCTGCCTCTTTGGCCACGGCCAATTCCGCCTGGCCCTTCTTCCTCTCCTCGGCGACGGATTGTTCGTTGGCAGCGGCGGCGTTGATCTTTTCCTGTTCGAGGGCAACGGTGAGCAAGTCCTTTTCCTTTTGCAGGGCGACAATTTTCGCCTGCGCCTTGGCCATTTCGGCGGGACTGACGGCGGCCGGTTGCACGGAAAGCGCCTCCTTAAGTTTCCCTTGCAAATCGGTATTGGCGACAGACAGGGAACGAATTTGTTCTTGATAGCTGGCGTTCTGCTGCTCCAAAGCGGCGACAGAAGCTTCGGCGGCGGTGGCGGGTTGCTGCGCCGTCGGCGAGGTCACGGTGGCAGGCGCCGCATTGGTCGCGGGAAGATATTTGGCCAGCGCCTGAAGCTTGTCCGCCAGATAATCCAGGCGGTACTTCACAATGTCGGGATTCCACGTCGGATGGTCCGACTGGAGTTTCTGCAAATCGGTTTGAGCCTGCAGGTAGCGGAGGGCGGCGGCATCGGAGTGGCCGTTATGCTGCAAGGAGTCCGCTTGGAGGATCTCATTGTAAATATCAAGATACTGCTCGTCCGATCCGGCGGCCAGGGCCGATCCGGTGAAAACAAGCAGCAATGCCAGGATTGCGATCAGTCTCATATTTTCCAATGTAACTAATTCCGGAAGGACTTGGCAAATCATTCCTACAAGCATTCCAAACGGCGCATTGGCTCGATTCGCGCCTCGTGCCTTTGCCGGCCGCCTGCTATGTTGCGGCATGAGATTGTTTTGGCGTTCTTGTTTTTGGGCGATGGCGGCGGCGGTTTGTTCCTCGTGCGTTTCCACGCAAACTGAAGTAATCACCCTCAACCGCTACGAGTTTGACCGGGCGGAAATGGGCTCGCCATTTCGCATCGTGCTCTACGCTCCGAACCCGGCCGTTGCGGAAAGGGCGGCATCATCGGCCTATCAGAGGATCCAGCAGCTCAACGACATGATGACGGATTACGATGCGGAAAGCGAATTGAGCAAGCTTTCGCAAACGTCCGGACAGGGACGGCCCGTTCGAGTCAGCCATGATTTGTGGGTCGTGTTGCAGCGCGCGCAATTCCTGGCCGAACGCAGCGGCGGGGCTTTCGATGTGACAGTGGGGCCGGTGGTCAATCTCTGGCGACAGGCGCGCCGCCAGGGGGCGTTGCCGGACCCCGCGCGGCTGGCCAAGGCCCGGGAAGCTGTCGGGTACAAGAATGTCAAATTGGATCCGGCAACGGAGTCCGTCACGCTGCTGGTCCCGAATATGCGGCTGGATTTGGGCGGCATTGCCAAAGGTTACGCGGTGGATCAAGCCATGCACATTCTCAGCCGGTTCGGCGTGGGCACCGCTTTGGTTTCCGGCGGCGGCGATTTGGCGGTGAGCGGGCCGCCTCCCGGCAAACGCGGCTGGCGCATTGAACTGCCGCCACTCGACGTCACCAATGCGCCTCCCGCGCGTTTTGTCCTTCTCACTCATGCCGGTCTGTCCACGTCCGGCGACCTTTTTCAACGGCTGGAAATCAATGGCAAACGCTACTCCCACATCGTTGACCCCCGCACAGGAATAGGTTTGACGGACCACAGTCTGGTTACGGTGATTGCTCCGGACGACTTCACGGCCGACGGCCTGACAAAAGTGATGAGCGTGCTCAGCCCAAAAGAAGCGTTGCGATTCATCAAACACACGCCGCATGCCGCCGCGCGCGTCACGCGCAAACCGGGAAACAAAATCGAGCAGTACGAATCGGCGGGATTTCGCCACTATTACGAATAGGATTCTGGCAGTTGCATATTTTTCGATCTTTCGCACCATTTAATAGCGGAAGCGAGCACTCCAAACAAATGCGGGACAGGAATCGAAGGTTTGTTGGAAGCGGCCAATTCTCTCGGCTGGCCGCTCGATAAATTTGCGGTCATTGAATTGTCCGCGATTGAAAGCGAACTGCTTCAGGAGGCGCAGAACACACTTTTCGGCGCGTGATATAGGGGCAGTTAAGTTTTTGCAGACCGCCAAGGGCGGGGATGAAAATGGGAGGGCAATTTAACCCACCCTTTGCTCAACTTTAGGCAAGCGCAAAGTTTTTCAAGAGCGCGTCCGGCTCACTGTGCCGCCGGGAACATGGAAATTCTCAGGCGGGCTGCGCCCATTGGGATCAAGGTCACTGTTTCAACCGGCTCATCCGTGCGGGAGGGACTGGCGGGCGGGTTGGCGGCCAGGCCGTTGGTGTCCAGTTGCCACGAGGGAATTCGTTTTGCCTTCAGGCGCAGTTCAATCGGCGCATGTTCGGGCGTAAATGGGTTGTCTTCGAAAGCGCGGTTCGGCCTTTTCACGACGACGGGACGGTCCGTCAAGACCAATCTGTAATTCCACGCGTTGGTGGGAGTTACCGCCCAATCCGGCCACGCATCCGTCCCGCCGATGCGCGTCCATTTCTCGCCGATGTCCAGCGAGAAGCTCAAAGGGCCGCGGCTGACGGAAATGGCGTTGTGCTGTTTCGGCCATACTTTGCAGGTGACAGGCATGGGCAATTCCAGCGCGACTGTGTCCCCCTTTTTCCACGTGCGCTGAATGACTGCGTAGGAAAGCGGTCCGGCTTGCAGAGGAATTCTTTTCTTATTGATGCGCAACGCGGGCTTCATGCACCAACCGGGAATGCGCAGGTATAAAGGAAAGGCGGCCGGTTTCTCCGTTGTAATATACAGCTTGACAGACCCGTCGAAAGGATATTCGGTTGATTCGCTAATGAAAACCGTCGAGCCGTTGGCGACTTTAGCCGTAATCCCGCATGGGGCATAGAGAGAAAGGCAAAGGCCATCGTCCGGGGTGGCCAACCAAAGTTCTTCGGCATAGTAAGACCAGCCGTGCGAGACGTTGTGCTGGCAGCACCGGTACATCTCGCCCGCGCTGTAACTGAACATTGCGCCTCCATTCTGAATGCCGGGAGCATGGTTCTTAGCATCCAGCACGACCTGGTTGGGACAAGTTAAATAATGCAGGGCCTTCAAATCCGGCGTGAGCGCGGCCGGCAGGGAATTGAAGGCGATTTCTTCGCAACGATCCGCCCAAACAGGGTCTCCGGAAATTTTGGCCAGCATCTCGAAGCTGTGCATGAATTCGACGATGCCACACGTCTCGAATCCCTGTTGCGGGCCGGTATGGCCGGGCCGCGCATTTTCGTCGGCGGCGAATCCCCCGCCGGGAAACTGGCCATATCGATCCATTATGGTTTGATAATTGTCCTCGGCGGCGTTCAGAAACTTCTGGTCGCGCGCCTGGAGGAAATAGACGCCGGGCTCGCGAAAACCCTAGGCCACGTTCACATTATGCCAGTCAATGACCCCGCTGGTCCAGTCGGCCATGTTGTCATGAATTTTTTTCGCGACGTTGAGTAGAAAGCCGTCGCCGGTGCGATTGTAAAGCCAGTAGGCAGTTTCAATGGTGTCGCCGAAACGGACTTTGGGCCAATAACCCTTCCCAAAATCAGCGGGCGGAAGGGCATTAAGCCAGTGAAAATAGTTTGTCATAAACGGAAGCACCCGCGCATCGCCGGTGGCTTCATAAAATGACTGAAGGACGTTGAGCATGACCATGTGCGGCCAGAGATCGGGAAAGCCGTTCAGACCGGTCTTGTTGACACGGGGGCCGAAATAGCCGTCCGCTTCCTGGCTGGCGAGCACGGCATCGATCCAGCGCCGGGCGTGGGCGATGATCTTTTTGTTATTCAGGACATAGCCCAGGTCTCCATAGCCCTTGAGCCAGTACGGCAATTCTTCCCAGCCGAATTGGCCGGTCCCATTTGTGGAAGCCCAGGCGCTTTTGTCGAAATCGAGCCATTTCGAGATTTCCTCGAGATGTCCAGTCATCCCATTGGCTTCCAATTCGAGCTGACGCCGCAGCCAGCCGGCGGGCGCGATGCTGCCAATGGGCAATTTGATGAGCGCGCTCGGGGCCAGTGGGGCGCGATTGCTAACGTAGAATGCGTTGGTCTGATCCACCTGCACCGCAGTCGCGACCAGGGTCCAACCCAACACAACGCAGGCGGCTAAAAAATTTTCCAAGTTCTTCATTTTAACCATCGATATAACATGGGTTCACGCAGGTCTACCATGTTCCACATTGTAAGTCTGTGTGAATCTATGCTGACAACACAGCGGCTTGTGATAGGCTGGACTTGGAAGTGGGGGCAACTCATGAGCAAGCCTGACTCAAAAAAAACAATTGTATTGGTCATCGATGATGAAGTGCAAATCCGCCGCCTGTTGCGTCTCTGTCTGGAAATGAACGGCTATGATGTTGTCGAAGCCGCCACCGGCCAGTTGGGCATCGAGGAAGCGGTCCGTCGGCAGCCCGACCTCGTCTTGCTGGACATGGGCTTACCCGACATCGATGGGTTGGCTGTACTCAAAAGGCTGCGCGAATGGAGTCAGGTCCCCATTTTGGTCGTGTCCGTCCGCCGTCTCGAGGACGACAAAATCGCCGCCCTGGACAACGGCGCCAACGATTACTTGACCAAGCCTTTCAGCACTGGTGAATTACTGGCCCGGCTGCGTGTTCTGCAGCGCACGGCTCATCCCCAACCTGCCATGGAAGTCTTTCGTTCCGGCCCGCTCTCGGTTGACTTGACTACCCGCACGGTCAAAGTCGAAGGCCGGACGGTCCGGTTGACCGCCACTGAGTATTCCCTGCTCCTCTTGTTTGTCCAACACGCCGGAAAAGTGCTGACGCATGGACATCTCTTGCGCGAGATTTGGGGTGTTCAAAAAGCTGATAAAACGGGGCCGCTGCGTGTCTATATGGGCTATCTGCGGGACAAATTGGAAGCCAATCCGGCCCAGCCCGAATTGTTCGTCACCGAGCCGGGCGTTGGCTATAGGCTGGCGGTTGGGGAGTAATTCTAACAATATTATAACATTTAATTGGAGCTTCGTTTCTTCAGTGGGCCTACGGATCGCGATCTGGGAAATTAAAAACAGGCAGCACGGGTGTTATTTATCCCTCCATATTGTATAAAAGAAACCAGCCTGCCCAGATTGTCGCAGGCATTACAAAATGCGAGCCTCATAGAATGACGCTTCGCTCCTCTTAAAACACGTTGTAACCAGCAGTGTTAGAAAATTGTAAGTGTTTACGGCTGCTTTGGCATCGCGTTTGCTCAATGGCTCGCAGGCGCGGTGCGCGGCATTTGGAACGGGCAGACAAGGGAGCCGTGCGCCCTGACAAAAACAGAAACGCAGCAAAAAATAAAACGCATATGAGTACACCACAAACATCAGCACCAAAAACAGAAATGAAGCCCACCCTTGGGCTGACGGGTTTGACGATTAACGCGATGGCGCTTATCGCGCCGGGAGCGTTTCTGTGGCTTACGTATGAAGAGCAGGCGCTCTACGGCGCGCCCATGGCCGGGTCCGCCATGTGGCTCGGAATCGTGTTCGCCTTGGTCTTGTGCTTTGCCACCGCCATGAGTTATGCGGAGTTGTCAAAGTTGTATCCCGGCGCCGGTTCGTCCTACCTCTACGCTGAGCAGGCTTTCCTGTCCAAAACGAAAGCTTTCAAGTGGGCGCGTCTGATCAAGTTTTTCACCGGTTGGAACAGCCACCTGTATTACTGGATCTATACGGGATTGATGGTCGGTGTGACCGCGATTCTGGCCGGCTGGCTGGCGGGGCAGTTGATGCCGGACACTTTCAGCCAAACCTACAACAGCCCCTTGTTCATGTGGCTTTTCTGCGTCGTGTTTGCGGTCGGGGTTGGTTACATCGCCTACCGTGGTGTCAACGGCACGACCGCTGTCAATATGGCGATTAACGTCATCCAGATTTCCGCGCTCATTGTGTTCGCCGTCATGGCGATCAGTTATCGCTCCAGCCATCCGGACGGCTCAGTGGGCTGGCATCTGTCCAACGGAACACCGGTGAATTATAATGTGGCGCAAGTCAACGTGACTGATGACAAAGGCAAACCGGTCCAGGATAGTTGGGCCAATGGCGACCTCAAGGTCGATGACAAGAAGCAGCCCATTTGGAAACAGCAGGATCGCCAGGTGACCAAGGATGACTTGGACAAGACCAAGAACACCAACGCCGTCGAACTGGCCAGCTTGACTGCG
>Ga0182024_10023572_pt1 | contig 11008 bp, 12 predicted proteins | sample P32metaG_FD_120480 | JGI IMG/M metagenome (GOLD analysis project Ga0182024, IMG submission 120480) | Permafrost microbial communities from Stordalen Mire, Sweden - P3-2 metaG (Illumina Assembly) | ecosystem: Environmental > Terrestrial > Soil > Wetlands > Permafrost | place: Sweden: Stordalen... | reverse complement strand
AGCTTTCGTCACGGATAGACCGGCGAGCCGGGCACGATAGAGATCGAATCAGATTGGACGGCGAACAAACAACTTCGCGCTGCGCACGAAGCCCACGTCTCACAAGCGAGACGTGGGGCACCCCTATCCGTGGAGCTAACCTGAGATGTGGGCCACCCGCCAACCCCAACCCTCATTGTCCTGGATCAGAGCAAGACGGTCCTCGGTGCGTGGGTTGGCAAGCTTTCTTCGGATGATGAGGACAAGGTACTGCACTTGGTCCGCTCAGGATCCCTGGGATGCGCTCAGAACCTGTTTCAATAATTGTTTGGAGGAGCCGAATTATGAGGCAAGCAGCGCTAGCGAGTTTCGCTGCGGTAATCGCGGCGGTTGGGGTCCTTTCGGCGAGCATCGCGACCGCACAGCAGCCGCGACAGGCAAAGCCTTTGCACTTTGAAGCGGCTGCCATCAGGCCAGGCAACCCGAAACTGGTAGGTTGGTCGACTTCGGGCGGTTCGCCTGGGGGCCTGTTTCGGATAGTGAATATGCCTTTAAAGCAGTGGGTAGAGATAGCGCTGTCCGTGAGTGATTATGCTCTGAAGGCGCCCTCGTGGCTCGATACATCCAGGTTTGACCTGGATGCAAGACTGCCTGCCGGCAAGCCGATCAACCAGGAAGCCAAAGCCGAAATGATCAAAGCACTCTTGATCGAGCGATTTGGATTGAAATGGCACGAGGAGCCCCAGACCGTGTCCGGCTTTGAGTTGGTTGCCGACAAGAAGGTCCTGGCCAAGCCATCGAGCCTGCTGGAACGACAGCAAGGGGTTCATGGATCCGGCTCCGGCCCTGCGTCCATTAACGGCACAAATATGCCGATGTCAGAACTTGCGGAGGCGCTGGGAAAGATACTCGGAAGGCCCGTGGTAGACGCAACGCACCTTTCCGGTGGATTCGATATCAAATTGATGTGGCTTCCCGATAACGACGCTGCGGTGGCCGAGGAGAAGCGATATGGGAAGCAATATGGAATTGATGTCGATAACCTTCCTTCTTCAGTAACTACCGCGCTGCGGGAGCAGTTGGGGCTGCGGCTTCAGAGCGCCAAGGTCCCATCGAAAGTCATCGTCGTGGACAACATAAATCGCCAACCTACCGGGAACTGATGTTCTCGTTGTTGACCACATGGAGCGGCCGTCGGAAAACTGAGAATCGCCCACTCCTCGTCCGAAACATCGCTCGGATGACCGACTTTCCCCTGGCTCGCCATCCCTCCATAGTGGATAAGATGGCCCGCCAACGTAAGCACCTATCTTGGTGCAAACTTCATAACAGGCTCTAGCCCGTCGTGCTTCTATACCGTTGCACGATCGAGAAGTTCGGTCATTACCAGGAATACAGACGAATGGGAATACACTATGTTATCTGCATGAATAAACAGCGGATCGCTCTTTTGGCGAGCCGTAGCACAATCATTGGGGACATTTGAGATGAAAGTAAAGCGACGGGACCTCCTGAAATCTCTTGGAGTGATCACTGCATCTTCAGCTTTTACCTCTTCCAGCGCAGCCACTGGTGCCGAACCGGTAAAGCCGTCCGTTGCGAAGAGGCCCAATATCCTCGTTTTCCTAAGCGATGACCATGCGCAATGGTTGCAGCAGGCGTATGGAAACTCAGAGGTCCTTACCCCGAATATGGAGCGGATCGCCCGCAACGGCGTTCGCATGACAAATGCTTTTACTCCATGTCCTGTGTGTTCTCCAGCTCGAGCTAGTTTCTTCACAGGGCGTATGCCGTCGCAACACGGTATCCACGATTGGATCGAAGAAACCACCCAGGCATATGCCTATCCGTGGCTCAAGGACGAAACCCTTATCTCCGATCTGCTCAAAAAGGCCGGTTATCATACGGGACTTGTCGGGAAGTGGCACTGCGGCGAAGAAAGGATTCCGCACTCGGGATTCGATTTCTGGTTCAGCTATTGGGTGAGTCAATATCCGCATGCAGGCCAGCAAAATTTCTCCGATAACGGAAAGCATGTCACGGAAGATGGGTTCCAGTCATCCCTGCTGACAAAGCAGGCGCTTCGCTTCCTTCGAACGCACCATGACGACAAAAAGACCACGGACAAGCCGTTTTTTCTGCTTGTCAGCTACACGGACACGCATGCTCCACACGAGAGCATGCCGGCGGATCTGGTCTCGCAATATGACAACTCCATATTTCGTGATATTCCAAACGAGCGCTTTCCCGCAGTTCACGGGACCACGATTCTACCGGTCTCAGGAGATCCGGCAATCGAGCGCAGTAAGCACAAGCAGTACTATGCCGCTGCATCTTCGATCGATCGTGAGGTTGGGAAAGTATTGGATGAACTCGAATCGATGGGAAAACTCACCGACACATTAGTCGTTTACACCGGCGACCATGGGCTGAATGCCGGACAACATGGAATGTGGGAAAAGGGAAACGCCACAATCCCTCAGAATTTTCTCGAAGAGTCGATCCGTGTTCCTTGCAGTATCTCCTGGCCGAATGGAGGCATCCCTCGCAACCTGGAATCTGAATTGCTAGTGAATCATTGCGATCTGTTTGCGACCTTGTTGGAGGCGGCGAGAGTGGTTCCCGACGCCAGGACCTCGAATAAAATCAATTCTCCCGGCCGCTCGTACCTCTCTCAGCTACGTGACGACACTCCAGGCAACTGGAAAGACTACATTGTTTGCGAATACGGGAACGCGCGGATGATTCGGAAAGATGGGTACAAGCTTATCCTCCGGTATCCATATCAAGAGGTGAATTTCCCAAACGAGTTATACGACCTGAAAGCTGATGCGCGCGAAACAACCAACTTGTACGCTGAAGCCAACCCCTTATATTCCAAAACCAGCAAATATCTCAGTGATCAGCTCACCGGGTTTTTCTCGAAATACTCTGTGCCCGGTCATAGCGGGTTGGATCTGGAGCATCAGCCACTGGCTACCCCCGCTAGCCCTTGGCTGGAAGCGGTAAAGATGAAATCGACCGCTAAACAATAGCCGGGGGAGAATGAACTATTGCGGAAGGCGCTCCTCCTCTATTATCCCCACTACAGGCACTTCGGATCAGGTTTAACAGAAGAGTTAGATCGTAGTGGGATCATGCCCTAGTTTGCCGGAGACAGAAGGGCCTGCCGGATGATGGCCGCGACTTGGTCGCCCATAAGCTGTGAGCCCGTCTGGTTGAAATGGACGGCGTCCTGGTAGAGGTCCTGATGCCCGGACATGAGAGCGTGCTGGTCGTCGACAGGGATCTTCTCGGCATCTACGAGGGCCTTAGCGATAGCATTCCTGGCGTCGATGCGAGCATTGGTGGCACCGCTAGGTGCCGGCGTCTTAATGGGAGTAATGGTGGCCCAAATCAGTCTGCCGTGTCCGGAGACGGCATGGAGGGCGCTGAGGAAGGCGGGAAAGGCAGACTGGAACTGCGTTTCCGTATAGCCCCATCCGTGCATGCCGTTATTGAAGTGCACGATGCGGAACGGGACGTGCTCCATCGCGGAAAACTCGGCGATCTGCGCGGGTAGACGTGGGTCGCCGACGGAAGTGGACGACGCCATTAGATAGACGTTTGCGACACCGTCAAGGTCTTTGGTCACCTGCGGAAAATAGTTCTGCGTAATAGAGTCTCCCAGCAGCAGAACGTTCGGGAGCTGCGAGACAGGATGCGGCGGGCGCATTTCCCATGTCCATTCAGTCACCTCGGCAAGGGAGGTGGGTGCTTGTGCGAGCAGGAACGGGCCTCCGGCGGTCCACCACAGACTCGTAACGGCGAGTGCGGCGCAAGGGAGCAGCCGACGAGTTCGGGTCGATCTGTATAGCCAGCGAGGTGACGGCGGCATCGCTTCTCCACATCGTAATTGTAGCCTGTCGTGCTATCGAGAAGTCCAATCATTCCTGGGGATGAAGGCGAATCGGAATACACTATGTTATCTTCCCAAATCAGATTCCCCGGGATCGCTCCGAACTCCGAAGGAGACTAAAAAATGGACCAGGGGCGCGTTGGTTTGAACCGCCGTAAATTTCTTCAATGTGCCGCCGGAGCTGCCGCCTCCTTTCAGCTTGCCAACAATAAATCGTTTGCACTCGGTCAAAGGAATTCAGGCGGTCTGTCCGAGACAACTCTCCCTCGACCAACCGCCGCGCAAATTGCATGGCAGGACTTTGAGGTGGGAGTTCTTTTTTCCCTTGACCTGCCAGTATTTGCCCCAGAGGGTTTCACGGAGAAACCGAAGACCTACGATCCTAATCTGTACAACCCCACACAACTCGATACCGACCAATGGCTGGAGTCCGCGAAGCAGGCAGGAGCGGGATATGCGGTATTTACCGCGACGCACTTCAATGGATTTTTACAGTGGCAGAGCGACCTTTACCCCTATGGCCTGAAGCAGTCATCCTGGCGCAATGGAAAAGGCGATGTGATGCAGATGTTCGTTGAGTCCTGCCACAAATACAAGATTGCCCCCGGCGTCTTTCTGAGTTGCCATAGGAATGCGTTTCAAAACGTCTATAACTACCGGGTAAATATGGGTAAGGGCGGAACCGAGCAGGCGGCATTTGCCGAACTCGGCGCGAAGATGACGGAGGAGCTTTGTTCGCGCTACGGGCCACTCTGCGAGATATGGTATGACGCAGGGTTGCCGGCGCCTGCCGATGGCGGGCCAGATGTCATACCAGTGGTAGAGCGGCATCAGAAGAAGACCGTCTTTTACAGCAACCCGCAGAGAAACGACCATCGCTGGGTTGGGAATGAGGCTGGAGTTGCCGGGGACCCATGCTGGGCAACCGAACCCGATCAGGCCACTGCCTATCGCGCCCATATGAACTCAAACTTGCCCGCGATGCGCGAGCTTAATAGTCACGGAGATCCGGACGGCAAGATCTGGAGTCCGGCTATGGTCGATGTGCCGATTCGCAATCATGAATGGTTCTGGCGGCCTGACGACGAGCACAAGCTTTACACTCCGGAGGCGCTGGTCGGTCTTTATTACACCTCTGTAGCATTAAACAGCAATTTTATTCTTGGAGCCGTACCAGATACACGAGGTCTGATTCCAGAGAAAGATTTCGCGGTCGCAGCCGCATTCGGTAAGGAGATTCGACGCCGATTTGCAGTGCCGCTTGCCCAAACAAAGGGAAGTGGAGATGTGGTCGAACTCTCTTTACATCAACCCACTCGCATCGATCACATCATCGTGATGGAAGACATTGCCCATGGTGAGCGCATCCGGGAGTATGTACTTGAGGCGTTGGTCCCTGGCAACACGTGGCAGAAGGTATTGGATGGCCAGTCGGTCGGGCATAAGCGGATCGTGAGGTTTCCCCCGATAGAAGTGGCCCGGGTTCGAATCCGAGTGACCAGGAGCGTTGCGCGCCCGCTTGTTCGGCAACTTTCTGTCTATTCAACGAGTTGATCGACCGAACTAATCGAGACTGTGAAATCAGTCGAAAGCCTACAGAATCGTCTACACTTGCTCGAAGAATGCAGTCCGTTTGAGCAGATCGATTGGGAATGACGACCAGAAATGGAGGACACATGGTAAACAGACGTAGGTTCGAGCAATCTGTTCTCGCTGCTACTCTCTTCTTTTTATTCATCGCTCAACTCTCTACCCTCAGCGCACAACAACCTCCGCTGCAATGGGTACAGATCCAAAATGCGCATATTGAAGTCGACGGCCTGCCTTGGTTTGCCGAAAATAGCGGCGAACTGTCTCGCCTTCCCGCAAAACTCAAAGACAGCTATCGGGGCCCCGTGTGGGACCTTGCGCAGTCGCCGAGCGGCGGCCGGATTCGTTTCCGCACAAATTCCTCGACCCTGGCCATCCGGCTCGAATATCCCAGGTCACCCGACATGACCAACATGCATGCATTCGGGCAGACCGGCGTAGACCTCTACATCAGCGGGACGTATCGCGATACGGCCATTGATAGCAAAGCTGGCGGCGTGCAGGAGCACACCTACTATAAGAATCAGCCGCGCACGGAACGCGAGATAACGCTGTACCTGCCGCTGTATATGCCGGTGAAAGTGCTCGGCATTGGCGTGGATGCGGACGCGGAAATTCAGCTGCCGAAGGCATTTGCGACGCAGAAGCCCATCGTGTTTTACGGGACCTCGATTACTCAGGGAGGCTGCGCGAGCCGCTCGGGCATGAGCTATCAGGCAATACTTGGCCGCATGCTCAATATCGATTTCGTGAACCTCGGATTCTCCGGTAACGGATTGGGTGAGCCGGAACTCGCGCGGACCGTCGCCAGCATTGATGCCGCATATTATGTGCTGGACTTCGCGCAGAACAATCCGACGGTTGAGTCACTGAAGCAGAACTACCAGCCGTTCATCGAGACAATTCGCAGCAAGCATCCGGAGACGCCGATACTGGTTATTACTCCCATCTATGCCGCGCATGAAGCTGCCACGCCGGACGCGAAGCTCGATGGAATGCGGGCGCTGATCCGTCAGGTGGTGGCCCAGAGTATTGCAGCCGGCGACAAAAACATCCAGATCGTCGAAGGCACAGACCTGATTGGCCCATCACGCGGTGATGGTTTGGTCGACGGCACCCATCCCAATGATTTGGGATTTGAGTGGATGGCCGAAGGCCTGACCGCAAGAATTTCAAATGTGCTTGGGCTGAAAATGCGCCAGTGATTTTTGGTAGTGGTCATGTTTGAATCCACAGGGTGATAAACGCCCAACCCTTCTATGGAATTGCAATAAGCAGCCCTAGGTTAATACTCATGGATTGCTCATGCCCGCTGCCGAAGTTGTATCCATAGCTCGGCTCCAGATACCAGCCAAACCTTCGCCTGGGCCGAGGCCAAAACATAAAATCGAGCGCGGCCTCTCCTGCAATGGAATTGGACGGCGAACAAACGACTTCGCGCTATGCACGAAACCCACATCACTGAAGCGAGATGTGGGGCACCCAGATTCAATCTTGGTAGGATGTGGGCCACCCGCCATCAGTCATACTATGACTACATACATTATGTCTATGAGCCTCTACGCCCTTGTCCACTTCGCCAACTTGTTCTTTTCTGGGATTCTCGCGGGCATCGAAGTCGGGATCCATTACGGCATAGGTGCGCCACCACAGGGGCTGGGAGAGCAGGGACAAATTCAGCTTCGCCAATCGATGGTTCTCAATTTGCGAGTTCTGATTCCTGTCTTCTTCGTGTTGACAGCAATTTCTGCGGTAGCTGTGACTGTGCTCGATGGCAACTCCTCCGGCTATCTGTTTCGCTACGCTGGTTTGCTGACCCTATTAATCTGGATCATCTCAAGAGTCATCGGCACAGTGCCGATCAACGGAGCCTCGCTCACATGGAACCCCGCAGCGCCGCCAGCTAACTGGAGATCCCGTGTGGAACGTGCGGAGACGTTCCACATCTGGGGGATGTGGGCAGCCGTCGCACTGTTTGGTTTGTTTTTGGCAGCCACGGCTTTCAAACAGCCAAACTGAGGGGAATTTTAGATGAAAGAGCACAATGTGAATGTCAGCTGCAGGTTCTTCCTAAGGAGAACCTCTTCCGCACTCGCAGTCGTATGGCTCCGTATCAGGGCATTGCGTTGCAGATTCGCGGTTCGATGCCGATGTGCTCTGAGCGTCCAGTGAGACAAACCTACATCTCTGAATGAAGCGAGATGTGGGGCACCCAGATTCAATCTTGGTAGGATGTGGGCCACCCGCCAAACTACTACTGTGAGACTGAGGGGGCACAGCATAAGGCGACCATCTTGCCCATGCCGGACCTACTCACGTATAGTCTCGTGTGAAATGAGACCGTTCAGATCTTCTGCGCCGCTCGCGCTCGTCGTGCTGTTCGCCTCGACTCCGTTTATTGCCACACAACGAGCCCTGGCTCAGGCACCGGCCGCGACTCCAGCATCGCAAACGACCGCGGCAAAGCCGAAGCCGGAGGATACGGAGATCTGGTCGCCGGAGCCGAAGATTGTTACTCCGGGCGCGACTGCGGGCGCGCCTCCCTCGGACGCCATCGTCCTCTTCGACGGCAAGAACCTCGACGAGTGGGTGATGAACCGGGACAAGTCGCCTGCGGATTGGATAGTCGCCAATGGCATTGTGACCGTCAACAAGCAAGGTCGCGGCAACATCGAAACGAAGCGGACGTTCAAAAACTACCAGCTTCACGTCGAGTGGAGGATCCCTGAGAATATTACAGGCACGAGCCAGGCGCGTGGGAACAGCGGCGTCTTCCTGGCTTCGACCGGTCCGGGAGACGATGGCTACGAGCTGCAGGTACTCGACTCGTACAACAACAAGACCTACGTGAATGGCCAGGCGGGCTCGATCTACAAGCAGAGCCCGCCGCTGGTGAACCCCAACCGCAAGCCCGGCGAGTGGCAGACCTACGACGTTGCGTGGACTGCGCCGACCTTCAACAGCGACGGCTCGCTAAAGACTCCGGCGTATGTGACGGTATTCTTCAATGGTGTTCTGGTGCAGAACGACTTCGAGCTGAAGGGGCAGACGCTGTATATCGGCACGCCGTTCTATAAGGCGTACACCTCGGCGCCGATCAAGCTGCAGGCGCACGGCGACAAGAGCGAGCCAATCAGCTTCCGCAATATCTGGGTGAGAGAGCTGCCGTAAGCGGGGTTATGCGACGAGCTTGCTGATAACCCTTCACCAGTTCCGTGATCGCACGGACCTCAGCAGGAACTCCATGGTGGATCGAGTAGGCTTTCGTAGGGCACTGGAACAGGGCTTCGAAGGTTTCGGATGTGAGCTTCATGCTTCATTGTGAACGGGCCGTCCGGAACGGACAGCCTGTTGGCAATCCCAGTCCGCCCCTGCGACCGCCGGGGCAATGCGGGGACATGATATCTATTGCGCGTGATATGTTCCTTGGCATGGCGCGTCTTGGCGGGCGGCCCAGGTCTGAAAGTGGGTGCCCCATGTCTCGCGTTTGAGACGTGGGAGGTGGGATGTTGGCATGGCGAAAGGTCTGGGTGCGATATCAGCAGGCTATGCGCTTGGCTGCGGCCCGCTCCGCAACAATCCGCTCCGCTTCTTCCATCGACATTCCCTTGGGCAAGGCACAAACGCGCCCCAGTGACCCGTCCGCCCCTTCCCGCCATTCACCAATACTCGGCTCTGTGCAGTCAGCTTCCAGATCGACAATGATGGTCCGCGTTATCCGTCCGGCAAAGCGTCGCTCCAGCATCGACCGAGCCGCTGCCCGCGACTGTACGGAGCCAAGCGGGTAATCTCCCGGCTTCGGCCCCGGAATTGTTGCGCTTAGACCCTTCTGAGAGCCTTTATTTGCCATAAGATACGCTTTCCTCACTGTCACCTGCTGTTGCGCCTAGCCGCCCTGTTGTGCCTTTAGATTTTAAAGATTAGCCTCTTCTGACTGGCAACCGCTGTTGCGCCTAGCGTGCCCTCAAACCATTCCGGCAACGCGCCCGATTGCGCGTAGGCTTCCAGTTCCTCTGTGCTCATCCGCTCGAAAAGATCATTCATCGAGACTTGCTCCGTGCGGTCGATCCATTCACCCGCCGCGTTGATCTTGGCGTAGGCTTGCACCGCCGCGACGACGGCGGAGGCGGTCACGTCCACGTCGCCCGCCTTTTCAAGGATGTGCTCCAGCGCCGCCCGGACATTCCGCTTCCGTTTTTCGCTGAGTCCCAGCGCATGCGCGTGCCGGTAGACGCTGGCTCTGTCCGCCAGCCCGTATTCCTTGGCAATGGCCGCCGGACTGTGCCACGCGATGAACGCGCTCTCGATCTCCTCGCGCTGCGGATGGCGGCAAACAGAGCAAGTCCGCTGGTGCCGCCCAGGGCTCACCGTTGCGTCCGCCTTGCGCTCATGAATCACGCTGCTGCTGTGGTCTGATTGCCGCACTGTGGCACGATGATTCTTGGTCGCCAGATCGCTCATCATATCCCTGCTTTCATGCACTTACGGTCCTTATTATATTCTCCTTCTATTCGCTGTACAATCCCCGTCTATGGGTGCGTATTTTTGCCAGCAAGGGGCGCGGAAGCCGACGCATTACGTCGTCACCTGCAAACGCTGTGGCCGCCATATCCCTGCCGGGGTGACAGCCTTCCCACGCGATAACCTCGTCATCCCCTGCACTCTCTGCGGAGAGCTTCGCCGCTACCGCCCCAGCGAGGTTTATCTCGGCTTCCCAGACTCGCTGCTCGGAGTCCAGCAAGCGACGATCACGCGCCATAGGAAAGGTGGCTGGTAGTGATAGCCTATTGGCCCCATGCCAGATCGAGTATTCCAGACGGCCCGCTTCAAGGTCCACAATCCGAGCAAGCACAAGCAAGCCATCCTGATGAGTGCGTTGAAGAGCTACCACCTGATGGCAAAGCGGCTTCTGGAGAAAGCTGTTGCCGATCCTGAGTTGATGGTGCATTGCTCGGTCGTCAAAAAAAGGGGAGTTGGGGTACCGAATGGATATGCTTCGGTAAAATATCTTCGGACGCTGGCTCCAAAAGGCTGGAATCTCGCTCCGGTCCGGGATTTTCTCATCTTCGATGTTTCCGCCGCGTTGATGAGTCATTTGGCGAAGACGTTCAAGGGCAAGAACGAATCCAATCCTCCTACTCTTGCCAGGCTGGAACCCCTCAGCAATGATGAATACCAGCAAGCATACAAAGACCTGACGCTAGCACCTGAATTTCAGGTCAACTCGGAGCATCAGGAGCGGATTGATGAAGCCAGGCTGCAAGGCCACACGCGGGTGGCGCATCGCATGGAACGGGTATTCCGCTCGCGCGCATTCACAAAGGCAGCATCGCAGTTGCTGCGTAAAATCGAGGGGCCTATGCCTCGGCCAATCGAGTTTCAGTACTGCGAATTTGAACGAGGCTTTCTGCTGGCGAAGTGCGGGAGCAATCTCTATTGTCTGCTGCGTCTATTCTCGCCGAATAGTCGCTTTTACAAAAAGAAGGAATTGGAAGCTGGGTTCGTTGATATCTCTACGGGTGAGGACCTCGGTGGCAGGCT
>Ga0182024_10023571_pt1 | contig 11008 bp, 10 predicted proteins | sample P32metaG_FD_120480 | JGI IMG/M metagenome (GOLD analysis project Ga0182024, IMG submission 120480) | Permafrost microbial communities from Stordalen Mire, Sweden - P3-2 metaG (Illumina Assembly) | ecosystem: Environmental > Terrestrial > Soil > Wetlands > Permafrost | place: Sweden: Stordalen... | reverse complement strand
ACTTGGCGATGATCTGATCCACACTGTGATGCTGTTGCTTCATACGAGAAAATCCTTTCCGGGCCTTCGGCCCGTCAGGATTCTCTCACTCGCACTGGATTAAGTTTAGGGGAGATGGTCAGACCTTTGCGAATGCGACTGTCGTCCTCTGCAAAAACTACATCGAGCACCCAGTGCAACGAGTTTTCGATTCCCCAGTGGTCGCGGATGAGCAGTAAGCATGGTTTCTCCTCCCACTTAGGACGAGGAGAGAGCTGGGTCCTGCATCGTGCAGGGGACTATTTTCAGTGCCTCAAGCAATTAAAATGATCGGCATCATGGCATTTTCAGCAATTATCTCCGTCCTGTCGCTCCTCATCGCCGCGCTCGCCGTATTTTTCGGCCCGATGATTCAAGCGCGATCGACGCGAAGACAGATGGAAAGCTCACTTGCCATAGCGAACAAACAAATCACGGCGCCCATGCGTCAGACATGGATCAATAACCTGCGTGACTCCATCGCACAACTCGCAAGCAAAGCCGAATTTCGCAGCCGACTCGAAAAACAATCTCGACAACAATCGGACCTTCAAGAATTGGAAATACTTCGGCACAAAATCCTTCTCATGCTGAATACTGCGGAGGCGGATCACGTTGAACTCGAGAAGGAAATCAAACAAATGCTGGAGTTCGTCGAGCAGTGTCCGGAATTCGATGGGATCTACAAGATGCACTACGATAAAGTCATTCAGCTATCACGGACTATCTTCAAGCGAGAGTGGAATCGAGTGAAGGAACCCATCCATCTTGATTCCGGAGGTACGACCTGACGTGCGGTCAAGCGACCAGATGCATTGTTCTACTGTAAGCAGGCATCATCGGGACGAACCCAGTGGGTGACGACTATCCAAACGGCAGAGCATTGATGGTGATGGCAGCCTCAACTGGAAGCATCGGTGAAATCCTTTTTGCATAATCTGGGGAACCATAATGTTAAGTCGATTCGAAGGCGTGGATGGTAAACGGCGATTGATCGAAGCCTTACGTGATCAGCGTTTGATTGAGCATGACGAGGCACTCGCGACGGCTTTGGCGGAGCGAGGAGAGCTGAGCGTAATATCAACGGGAACACAATTAATTGTTCAGGGACATTCAGATAACGACATTTACTTTATCATTGATGGTGAAGCTGCCATTTTTGTAAACCAGCGGCCAGTCGCAGTTCGTAATCCTCGCGAATCACTGGGAGAGATGGCAATGATTGATCCTTCGGCACCACGATCAGCGACTGTGATCGCCAAACAACAATTGACAGTATTAAAAATAACCGAAGCAATATTTCGCGATCTGACTAAAGACAATCCAAAAGTATGGCGTTCTATGGCGATCGTTGTTGCCGAACGACTACGTCAGCGCGAACGCTTCCATAGGTCCCCGAACGATATGCCGGTACTTTTCGTCGGATCTTCGGTTGAAGGCGTTCGGGTAGCGCAAGAAATCCAGCTCGGATTAAAGCACGAAAAGATCCACATCCGCCCGTGGACCACACCGGGTGTTTTCGGGCCTGGTGGAGTTCCGATCGATTCGCTTTTGAAAGAAGTGGATGCATCAGATTTTGCCGCGTTCATTTTTGGGCCTGATGACCAAGCCTTCAGTCGCGGTGAAAAGTACGAGGCGCCGCGAGACAATGTCGTGTTCGAACTCGGTCTCTTTATGGGCCGACTAGATCGAAACCGCACATTAATCATCAAGGAGCAGTCATCTGACATCAAAATCCCTTCGGATTTGTTGGGCGTGACGCCGATCACGTACGTGATAAAGCCGGGGGAAGATCTTTCGCCCGCAATTGCTGTCGTCTGCACGGAATTACGCAAAGCGATTGAGGCACTCGGAGCCCTCTAACAAACATGGGATTAAGCGACGACATACGAAAAGAAGTTCGAACGATCATTCGCTCCGCCTGGAGTGTTCGTGAAGGGACGAAGATCCCAGACGTAGACGAGTTGAAGCTTGGCAACGAAGCCGTCACGTTCGAGACAGTTGTCCTCTATGCAGATATGGCTGACTCGACGGCCCTCGTACTTGGATATAAGCCGGAGTTTGCAGCAGAAGTATACAAATCCTATTTGATTAGTTGTTGCAGGGTCATTGCCAAAAATAACGGCGAAATTACTGCTTTTGACGGCGACCGAGTTATGGCGGTGTTTTTTGAAGGTGCGAAAAACACGAATGCCGCAAAAACTGCATTGAATATCAATTGGTGTACTCGAATGGTGAATGAAGAGCTGAAGGATTTTTATAAAACCACTCAGTACACAGTAAAACAGGCCGTTGGGATTGATTCTGGGAAGCTCTTCGTTGCCAAGACCGGAGTCCGTGGAGCAAATGATTTAGTGTGGGTCGGAAGCGCCGCCAATCTGGCTGCGAAGCTCTGTGAATTGCGGGACGATTACTATGTCTCATGGATGACTGACACTGTCTACAACACGATTTTGGATGAAGCAAAGTATGTTGATGGTAAAAATATGTGGACAATGAAATCGTGGTCTGCATATGGGCGTACGGTGTACACCTCGGGATACTCGTGGGAACCCTAGTCGGAGTAATCATGAGCTTCGAGGACGATCTACGTGAACAACTCTCATCGATCTTTGGCACGGCGTGGGATGTCCGGGAGTCTGAATCCGTGCCTGATTCTGACGATGTGACGTTGGGCAATGATGCAGTCAAACTCAGCGCAACGGTCTTGTATGCAGACTTAGCCGATTCAACGACTATGGTACGGGACAAAAAGAAGGAGTTTTGTGCCGAGGTATATAAAGCTTATCTAGACAGCGCTTGTCGAGTCATTCGCCAAAAAAACGGGGAAATTACAGCGTTTGACGGTGATAGGGTAATGGCAGTCTTTGTCGGATCATCAAAGAACACTTCTGCAGTTGAAGCAGCACTGGGAATCAAATGGGCTGTCACAGTGATCAACGAAGAAAGAGGTAAAAAATGGACTGGTTCATCCGATGTAAGACAGTCTGTCGGAGTCGACACGAGCGAACTCTGGATAGCAAAGACCGGAATTCGTGGATCGAATGACTTAGTCTGGGTCGGCACGGCTGCCAACTATGCCGCAAAGTTATCGGCATTGGGTTACGGCGATTATTCAACCTGGATTACGGAGGCGGTATATGATTCGATGAACGAATCAATAAGGCTAAATTTGGCCAAGAGCCAGAATATCTGGGAATCGACGACTTGGGATCAACAGTCAACGCCCATTTACAAATCTTGCTGGTGGCGCAAGATAAATTAAAAAACATGGGAGGAAGAAAATGGCATAATGTGCAAATATCCAATCCGTGGATCACAGCGTCAATCCAATGTGCTGCGTCCGCCTAGGTGTGAACGCATCGCTGCGCTATTCTCGGGGCATCGACAATTAAAGCAGCTCCGTAATGCCGACCAGTGGGTGGACTAATGCGGACGGCAATCATAACTCCGGCACCGCCGATCGACGAACTCCTCGCGGAGTATTTCTCCATTGCCGCATTGAATTCCCTGAAATTCAGGGCTTGGCACTCAAGGCAAGCGACGATGTATTCCTTCGTTCGCCTCAACGTCGACGGATCCGTTTAATTCTGCTGGAATGGAAAACGCGATATTTTCTTCATGGCCCTTAGCCAATGCTAAAAAAAGGCAGCAATGCCCGAAAATCGAACATGGCTGCCATAAGCGACGGAGCTTTTGTTCACGGAGAGCGCCTCTTGCGTTTCTCTTTCCTGACACTGGATGATTCTATTGGACCGTTAGCGGTCTTTTGACGAACTCTGGTCGCAACAGCACGAGCAGCCATTTCTAGCATTCGATAAAGTGGACTGCCTGGCACCACAGGTCCCTTAAGCGGTTCTCCTCTGCGATCACGTCCAGATTCATTTTTGGACATATGTTTCTCCAATAAATAAAAAACCCCGGCAGAATTTCTGCCGGGGCATGTGATGATTAGTAGTCGCTCTGACCGGTTACACCGCAGGAGGCTGGTAACCGTCCAATGGCTCGAAGCGATATCTTGAGTTCTTGTGACGGCACAACCTCAGATCGTCTGGTGGTGTGAGCACTGTTTGATAAGGGGTTGTTAAACCCAAAGATCTCATCCGCTTGTCAAGATTAATGGCGTTGGTAACCGCTGTTGAAGTTGGGTTTCCCGGTACTTTCGCGGCGATCTGTCGATGGGTAAGTCCCTGAGCAGCTAATCGCACAGATTCTTCCCGAATCGCTTCCCGCTGAACAGGATCGAAAAGATCGATGGTCACCACTCTGCTCAACAACTCCTTTAGTTCCGGAACCTGAACAGAATCTGCGATGTTGCCCGCCAGTTCCAGCTTGACGCGGATTCGAGGAAGCAAAATACCGCCATCACACAACCGCACCAGATAGACATGAAATTCGGGCACCAACGCCCGCAGATAATATCCGAACTCCGGAGATTCGATCGCCAGTCGTTGGAACTCCTCGGAGATCATTGATCGGAGCTCTGCAATTGAGGCGGGAAGCGTAGGTTTTCGGCTACCCAATTGTTCTAGTTTCCATCGTTCTTGAGCCGCTTTAGTGGCACGAGCTTCTAAGCCGTCGAGGATTTGTCCAAGCATCGGCCGAGGACCAAGTTCTCGGATGCTTAGCTCGACGTTTTGCCGCTCTTTTTCAATGGCGCTCTCCTCACGGTGTATGGCGTCCCACCGAACCGCAAGGCCATCTACATCCCCCCGTAGGGCCCGCTCAACTAATTCTCGATATTGAGCATCGATTCCTTCTAGTCGGGCGAGCTCAGCGAGGATGACCTCGGAAATCCGTTTAGCGCAAAGCGCACCGTTAAAGCCGATTGAATTCCAACATTTCCATTCCCGAGCGCCGCTGCACATAAGGCGTTCTGTTACTCCATTTCCGCCCCAAACGCATCGGCGACCACAGTACCAGCAGCGCACGTGCTGTCCAGGAAAGCGGGTCCGGCTGCGTGGAATGCCGAGCCGACAATCGCATCCCTTTTCATGGTCCCGTTTAAACTTCACGTTTTTCTCCGCCAACTGAGCGATGAGCTCATCCTGGAACGCGGGATCTAGATGTGCCAGGTGTGGGTAATTGACATATTGCGGCCCTTTAGGATTTTTTACTGATCGTCGCCGACCCGTCTCGTAGTTCTTGATGCTGTGCATAGCACCCCGTTGGGGACGGCCACTAAGAAGCAGATTGCGATAGTATCGAAGCACCATGACGCCGTCCCATTTTTTCTCGCGAGAATACGGCCCTGTGGGGACACCCTGCGCATTGAGCGATGCGGCCACTGTTTCGCCGTTAAGGCACACCATCAGTTGTTCGGAGCCTTCTCGGATGTTCGGCGTCGCATTATCGTCCTTTTGCCAGTCGGCATAGCTTCTAGCGCCTTCCGGAACGATGTAGCCATAAATATCGCGCTTCGCAGTGAAACCGCTTCTAGTGAAGCGGTTCATCATTTTGTGTTTGATTCGTAGCGATGTGAGGATATTGTGTTCGACGTGACTGCTGGCCGCCTTCATCGCGGCGGATTCCCAGGTTGGGTCGTTCGTATCGACCCCATCATTCGGCGCCAGGACACGCGTAGCATGATCGACGGCAACGCCACAGAGTCTCGCGGCCTCGCCGCCGCGAACGATGCGGCCAAGCTCTTCCACAAGTAGCAGATCGAGCTTTCGGCTGCGAAGTAACTTTTCCAATTCTTGGAGTTCAGGGCGATCAAGTTGCTCGCCTTTGCCCTTCGTGGAGATGACAATGTACTCCACTTCTCCTTTGTAGAGCATTTCGACGTACTCTTTGCAATGGTCGATCTGATCGTCGAGGCTGATCTCCGTCTGGCCTTGGCAACCGCTTATTCTTGCGATGATGCCTACGACCAGCACGCGACCGTTGCGTGGAAAGAGCGGGGAATGTTGACCGAATAACATTGCAGCAGCCTCCATAGAGGAGCCGCCGGGCCGGATACGATTGCCTCAGTGGGGCAATCGCGCTGACCAATCCTGAGAGTTCGTGAATATTCGTGATCACTGGTGACAATCCACAAGTCCAAGCCCGAACATGGCTTGTTGGCAGAAAGCTAAACTGTGGATTATCTTGCGAAAAGGTGGGCGCTGAGTCCCGTGCCCTCCGTTGGTCTGGAAATGGGTTCGAAATTAACTCGTGATTGATCCGGGATCGTCCGCTTGCCAGTGCGTTTAGCCGTCGCCAAACTGGGCGGCTACCTCGCTCGAAAGAACGACACACCGCCGGAAAAAACGGTTTTGTGGCGCGGGCTATCGCGGCTGACGGACATTCACCAGGGAGTCGAATTGGGCAGAGGGTTTGGGTCGCACCTGCCGGATGTGCGGAAGCGTAAGGGCATGGCGAAGCTTTTCGCGGAAGTTGTGGGTAATTGAAAGGTCCGCGGAGAGTCTACGCGTCTCGTGATTTTCCGATGGAATTCCTGCAGCAGCACTCGGGGCTGCCGGTCGGAACAGATTACCCGCGCTCTTCAACCCACTGCTTAATGTCAAGATGGGGCGGACCGTTTCGATCTTGTCGAGCAGAAAATCGGGAGCCTGTCAGCGATACCTGCGGGACCAAGCATTCGCTCGCAAAACACCTTCTGAAGGCGAAAATGTTGAGCAGTTTGGACCGAAAGGTGGCTTAAATTGAAGTGATTCAACGCCGCAAATCGATGTGTCTCAAAGGGATACGAGTCAATTGGGAACAGGGTACTCAGCCGTCCTCCTAAGTTGCTTATCCTGGCTTCGTCCGTACACTGCCTGAATCACAAAAAAACCGCATAGTCAAAGACCACGGAAATCTGAGAAGGCTAAAAAAAGGCCGCCTTTAGGGCGGCCGCTGTGAGATTGGGTATAAACCCTCCTCGCGATCCGTCGCCGTAGCCTTTAATCGGGCGGCGGACCACTTGGCCTTATTTTCCACCGACTGGCCTTCTGGGGCCGGCTAGTCAGTCGTGTATATGGATCGAGCATGCCTGCTTTCTTAATCGCAAAACCAGTGTTCTTAGCACTACAGCTCGTCGTGATTGATATACCAAGCTCTTTCGAAAGCTGCTTGCATGTTAAACCGTGCCCTGCCAGTTCGGCGGCCCGCACCGCGCAGCTTAGCTCGGCAGACATCGTAAATAAGTCAACCTGCACGTCGATCGGTGCCAAAAGCTCTGCTGGAACAACCTGCTGATTTTCTAATAGGCACTCATCCATGTCCAAAGCTGCGATCTTAACCAAACAAAGTCTAAACTCCGCCCGCAGCACTACCTTATTGTTTCCGAACTGCATATAAGGAAATGCACGAATTGGCCCATCAAGAAGTCTGCGAAGCAAGATTCCGGTCGTGCGATCGAACGTTAATAACTGGGTCGACGCTTCCTGGATTGCAGCAAGAATCTGTTCACGTGTCGGAGGCTTTCGGACATTGGCGATTTCCTTGGACAATTCTTCGGCTCTGGCGCGCAGGCGGATCACCCGATGTTCTTCTTCACGCAATAACTTCAATAGTGATTCTGGAGCCTCCTTGCCGTCCGCGATTGCAGCGGCCAATCGTTGGCAGCGACGTTCACGGTTGACAAGTTCTTTTCCTACAGAGATCAATTCATCTTTTGGACGATCGTCCTCCGCATAGTATTTGCCAACCAGAGCAACAACATCGTCGCTATGTTCCGTTAACGATAGAATTCGCTCGGATATTGCCCGCGAAATATTTCCATGCGTCAAGAAACGGTCCGCTGTCGCCTTCATCCAGCATTTTCCCTTGCCCACGTTGCTGCAGTAGTAGCCGCCTTTGGTGCGGCTTCCGGCGTACATCTTTCCGCCACAAACACCGCAAACAAAGATTGTCGACAAAGGTCCACGCGAATCACGAGGAATGCCGGTTAGCGGGTGTGCGTCGTCGGACGGATATTCTTTCTTCGTCCTCCTTCCCGTGATCGCATCATTGGCTCTGAACCACAGGTCATCAGTTACGATTCGCAAGTGGGGCATCTCCCGGGTCAACTGTTTTTCGATTGCATTTTTTGCAGTTCTTTTCTTTCCGGTACGCCGTTTTTTTTCTTGGACTGTTACACGAAAAGTCTCTACCCCGCGGTATATTGTTCTGCGAATTAGCCGGATGATGTCGGCTTCTGTCCAGGGTGAGTACGTATCTCGACATTTCGGCAGTTTTTGCTGGTCTGCATATTGCACCACCGACCACAATGGCTCGAGGTTGGCGACTCGCTCATATACCTCGTTGGTGACGCGTATCCATTTGGGCTCGATTTCATCGAAGAAAGGTCCTTTCTCGGGTTCCGTGGCCGTGGCTGGAACTGAAGCACGTCGACGATAGCCGGTCCGGATGGGAGCAACCGCGGCTCCTGCCTTCCAGAGCCCTTCCACTGTGCGTTCTAACCGCAACCGCAAGTAGCGATTATCTTCGCAGTGGTGCCGCTGGGCATCATGGAGTCGTGTCGGCCAATCAGGCTCAGCGGTATCGAAAAAATCGTTTGGGCAAATCGTGCGGACTTTTTCATCCGCTGCTGTTTCCACGAGTTCGAAGCACGCGGATTCATTTCGAAACAACCGGCTGCTGTCCTCAGACAGCAGCAAATCCCATCTTTTAGAATCGATCCCTTTCCGAACTTCATTAATGCCGGGTCGATCTCTTAACTCCCCCGACATTTCCTCGTCGGACAGGAGCGTAAGTTCGTACTCGATCTCCAGTGCATCAAGAAACTTTTGGCAGAAGCCGAATTGATCGGTAATGCTGCTCGCTTGTTGCTCAGCGCTGGAGTAGCGGGCATAGATTACAACCCGAAGCTTCCTCCCAGGTGGTACAGCGATGGGAACTCGGGGGCGCAACATAGGGCTCTCCTTCGGGCGACATTAGTAAGTCACCGGCAAGAGAGCAGCTAGCAGAATCGCAGAGCCTACTTGGCAGGCCGTCTCGCCTTTTTGGCGTACAAGCCGGCCTCGACAAATGCGTCTAACGCATTACCTTTGAAGGTAACGCGTTGTGGCAAAAGCCCGCGAATTAAACTTAGCCCAATGGTTTCGTTCACAAAGGTGCAACGACGGTCGCCCCGATTGAAACGTAAATCATGCTGGAACCTTGAATTAGGTTCACCTGTCCGACTCGGCAGCGCGGCGTGAAAGCGGGTTTTCTACCCTCTTTTATACCCTCCACGGAGGACGCTGCGATGTCGGGAAAGATGATTCGTCAACCTGCCTATTCACTTCACAAGGCCAGCGGCCAGGCCCGCGTCAGGATCAACCGACGCGACCACTATCTTGGCCTCCATGGTTCGCCGGAGTCCTACGAGCGATACCAAGATCTGATTGCGGAGTGGCGGATCCGCAACGGCGATACAGACCGTTACACGCTCACCGTTGACGATTTGGCGCTACTGTATTTGGACTATGCCAAACTGCATTACCGCAAGAATGGCCGTGAGACTTCGGAAGTGCATTGCACCCGATCCGCACTGCGGTTTTTGGTGGCAGCGGCCGGTCAAACCCGGGCGCGAAGCTTTGGCCCCAAGCTCCTCAAAGAGGTTCGGGAGCGGATGGTGTCGGCAAAACTCTGCCGGACCACCATCAACAGCAACGTGGGCAGAATCCGCCGGATGTTCAAATGGGCAGTGGCGGAAGAATTGATCCCGCCGACCGTGCTCACCGCTTTACAGGCGGTCCAGGGGCTGCAGGCCGGGCGCAGCACTGCAATCGAACGTCCTCCGGTCCGTCCTGTTTCCCAGGCTGCCATCGACGCCATTCACCCGTTTGTTTCGCGACCGGTGTGGGCCATGGTGCAAGTGCAGCTTCTGACGGGGATGCGCCCGGGTGAAGTTCTGAGCATGCGGGCTTGTGACCTGAACACTGGCGGGCGCGTCTGGGAATATGTGCCGCAAAGCCACAAAACGCAGCACCACGGACGGGGTCGCACGATCTTCCTCGGGCCTCGAGCGCAGGAAATCGTCCGGCCGTTCTTAAAGGCTGACCTGCAGGCCTATCTTTTCAGCCCGCGGGACGCGGTGAGGGAATTTAACGCGGAGCGAAGCAGTCGACGTGTGACCCCGTTGCAATACGGCAATCATCCGGGAACACATCGGAAACGGAGCCCGCAGCGACAACCGGGCAAGCGCTACGATCGCGATGCCTACCGGGTCGCCATCCAGCGGGCTTGCGAACGCGTCTTCGGGATGCCGGATGAGTTACGCCATCTAGGCCGCGGACTGCGGAACCTGCTTGAGCAGGACCGCCAGGCGGAGCGCGAGCGACGCCGGCGACTGGCCGCCCAATGGCGGGCGCAATACTGCTGGCATCCGCACCAATTGCGGCACAACGCTGGAACGATCATTCGCCGCGAGGGAGGGCTCGAAACTGCCCGTGTTGTGCTGGGGCATTCGGAATTGAAAACGACGGAAATATACGCGGAATTTGACGAAGCCCGGGCCCGTGAGATTATGGGGCGTGTCGGATAGGGTCCCAAACAAGCTGTCATGCAGCTAGCTACGCCACAGGTCTGACGGCGGCATTGTGGAAGCACCTTTGCTACCGCGTTGGTTCGACTTGTCTTGAGGGCCAGAGTCTTGTGCCTCTGGGCTCGTCTCCCTCCGAACCCCGTGTGAAAAAGACACGCCGCATTCTTCTGGCCAAAAATTCTGCGCGCCGGCAAAAAAACCGGCGCCCTGCCGGTGCCATTCCGGTGCCCTGCCGGTGAGGGGGTCTATACTCGATTGCGGTTTCGTTCATCTTCGTCGACTGCAATCGAGGTCACCTCATGTCTCGGATCGATTTACTGAGTGATCAACTGATCACTTTTGCCCAAGCTTGTCGGCTGCTGCCCTCGAAGCCCGCCCCGAGTACGTACTGGCGGTGGCGATCGGTTGGGGTTGACCATCTCCCCTAAACTTAATCCAGTGCGAGTGAGAGAATCCTGACGGGCCGAAGGCCCGGAAAGGATTTTCTCGTATGAAGCAACAGCATCACAGTGTGGATCAGATCATCGCCAAGTT
>Ga0182024_10023570_pt1 | contig 11009 bp, 13 predicted proteins | sample P32metaG_FD_120480 | JGI IMG/M metagenome (GOLD analysis project Ga0182024, IMG submission 120480) | Permafrost microbial communities from Stordalen Mire, Sweden - P3-2 metaG (Illumina Assembly) | ecosystem: Environmental > Terrestrial > Soil > Wetlands > Permafrost | place: Sweden: Stordalen... | reverse complement strand
CGAGTAGGTTTCGATCTGCTCCGCGAAATCACGAAGGATGCTGTGAAGGCGTTCACTCATATTGGCATAGAGGGTGTAGTTGGAGCTGAATACCGTGACGTTGTGACGCTCCAGCAAGCCTTTAATCTGGAAGTAGGGACGCTGCATGTCCACGCCGAGGGCTTTGGCTTCTTTGGAACGGGCGACAATGCAACCGTCGTTATTGCTCAGCACGACCACCGGCCGTCCAGCCAAATCGGGCCGAAAGACACGTTCGCATGAGGCATAGAAGCTGTTGGCATCGACAAGAGCGTACATTCAAAACCTCGTGACCACCGCAACCACAACACCGCAGACCAGACACGGAGTATTCAGTGAAAACCTTCGGACGGCGAATTCGCCGGATTCTTCCACCACAACCAAACGGCCGAGCCTCGGGCAAATTGACCGATCGACGACCAGCACCGATCCATCACGCACATATTCGTGACGCAAGACATCACCTTTGACCCGGTAGAAGAACGTGGCGGCGGGATTGCGAACGAGCCAGGAGTGGAGGTCTAAAGGTTCGTCTTCGTATCCCTCTGCGGCACTCGGAAAGCCAGCCGACAAGCCGTCAACGAAGCGAGTGACGTAAAAGTTGTCAGCAAGCATTGGCGGATCATCGTTCGGCGTCTGTTAGGATGTCAAGTCTGAGGTTCAAAAATGACTGGTAGCGGCTAGGAGTATCATCTCGGACAGGTTGCGCGGCGTGTTACGCCGACGGCTACGGCCGCCTATCCAGGATATGGCCGCTCTCGGGGCGACAGGAATTGAGCTACATACAACGACAGCCGGGAGATTAACCGTGAGTTTTACATAATCGCCACTGTCGCCCTGCGGCGTGCATCCAGGACACGGCCCCGAATCAGCCGACGGCTACCCCGCCAAAATCTTCGTGGCCCAACCCCTCCCTCTGACTCAGGCTCTGAAGTAGCGTGAGAACGACATCGAAGTCGCCATCGTCGTCAGTCGGTTCGCTCCCGATTGTAGCCGCTTCGCGGCATGGGTCGCTGCATACCCCGACCGACGGCGAAGGCGACGAAGTGGCAAGATCAGGTGCGATGCCACTATGGTTGGCCGTGGATTACAAACCGTGAGACATTGAGACTGCCAGCGCAATCTCCTGTTGCCGCCATCGCTTGCGCCCGCATCTTTAGTCTCAACGCTCAATTTCATTGAGACTTCAAGCGCCCACACGGTTGCGAATTGCATAAATTGGGGGATACTCGATTATGCTGACATCGCCCCCCGACTTCCCCGAAGACTCAACATTCTAGCGTCCTTATGGAGGCAATGGACCCTCGACGCACGTTCATGCTGAACTCACCCAATTCGCCACAGCGCGTCATCATGCGGATTGAACTGTTGTCGCAGGCGAAAGAACAGTTCACCCATTATTGTCAGTGTTCGGGGATAACTCAGGTTGCCGTAGCCAGTCGCCTGGTCGAGTGGTTCTGTAAGCAGCACGACGTGGTTCAGGCCGCCGTCATGGGGCTTTATCCCGAGGACATCCTGGACAAAATCCCTACGATGATCCTCAAGCGCATGGTTGCGGATGAGAAACTGTGACGATTTGACGGGGGGACCGCAACGTTTGCTGATTAGAGCATTCCGAGCAGCCACAAATCCCCGTGCCATACCACGCTGCAATTCTCGACACGTCTCGGATTGATGGCTATCTCCTCCTCCCCAGTTCGGATGAACACTAGCAACAGATTGCCCTTACCCCAACGCGACCCCTTCCCTCCTGCTCTGGCTCTGAAGTGGCGTCAGGAAGACATCAACATCGCCCCCGCCGTCAGTCGGGACGCTCCGAATTGTAGCCGCTGCGCGGCATTGGTCGCTGCATACCCCGACCGACGGCGAAGGCGACGAAGCGGAACAAAGCGCTGGCTGATCGTCCCCGCATGTCGGTCAAACCCTCATGCGATGAGTTACCACACCCTTTGCTAAGATCACTTTCCGCAGGTCCGTACAAACGGTTCCGACGACGTCTGCAAGATCACATCCCGGCTTGCATTTGTAGGTGATCGGGTTGACCCCCGAGAGGTCTGTCGGAATCTTCAATTCCACGTCGGCGTCTTTGACCATGAAAACCCGATCGCGACCGAGGCGGCCGATGAAAAGCCCCATCTCGAATATAACATTGTCGCGAGGCACCATGTGTTCGTCTTCCCGGAACCTGATCTTGTCATCGGGGCCGAACACGAAGACGGCGAAGTCTGCCGAGTCAACCTGCTTGATTAGGTCGTCGACCGGAAGCCTAGAGGGTCCGAAGACGCCGTTCGTGGTCCAGGATCGTACGATTACTTTATCGTGTTTCAGGCTGGCTTCAATTTCTTGTGCGACCTTCAGCCCTTCTACTGAAGAACCCATGAACATGATCGGGGTCGGATTTGCTGGCATGTGGAACTTCGACCGCTCACGCAGCCGATTTCCGACAAGCTGAGCCACATGCCGCCAAAACTGCGGTGAAGAGTCACCAGCGGCCCTGAATTGGTCGCCGGAGATTTTCAGGGCGGTGACGACGTTCGCGGCTTTCAATGTGGCTGATCGTCGCGCAGCAGGATCAATGGCAGCCATCTCACCCACCACCGTCCCGCCTTCACGGGTTGCCACATGTTGATGATTAACGAAGACTTCACTCTTGCCGTTGATAATAAAAAATACGACATCGTCGCAGCCATCTTGTTCGACGATGGTTTCTCCGTCATTGAACTGCACAACTTCTCCGTTTGATGCGATCCTTTCGGCGACCGCTCGATCACCGGCCAGAATCTTCTGCTGAATGAGTGCATCAATGAGGTTCTTCTTTCCTGTGTCACCGGTAAAACGACCAATCATCTGTTCCTCGCTGTTTCTGCCGTTGATCATCTCTCCCTGTTCCGACTCGGCTCCAGTAACAAATCGCAAATGTTCCCCCGTTCTGCGTGTTCAATGCCTCCGTGATTTATCGGCCCGTCGGAGGCGCTCTGTTCGCTCGTACTCTTTTGCTCCCTCATTATAGTGACTCCAGAAAGGCCACTCCTTTGGCCATTTTGTCAGACCCTCGCGAAAAGCGGTGTAGTGACGATTGATCAAGCAACCCACGTCATTAATTAGCCAATCGCGTCCCTCCTTTAGGACTGCCAGGGCCGACTTATCTTTCCAATTCATTCCGTCGCGCCAAACTTCCTGTAAAATCCAGCACATACCATTCGCTGGGCTATTGTGCCAATCAGCGCCCTCACGCATCCAACGTTCGCTACACAGAACGGCAGGTGGAACACTTTTGAGGACCGAGAAATCCTGCCATACTCGGATTTCGACTGAGGCAAATAGCGCTCCTATGTCGAGCCGTCCGGTCACGCGGTAATACGGCAAACTGCCATTCATGCGATAGTCCGGCCAATCGACGGTTGCTATTGCACTTCCGCGCAATTTTTCCCTCAGCATGCGAGCAAATTGGAACGATGTTATCATTTCCAATGCGGTTTCGATGGAAAGGGCCGTGATTGCCCACTCGGGAAGGTAATCGTCGTCGCGGAGCCCACCGATGCTTGTCGCGCCCGAGCCCGGATAAGAACATCTGCCTTGGCAACGCGATACAGTGTTGACTCCTGACCACGCTGCGTCACAGCAGGCTCGAACGCCTTCTTGTACGCCTCGTCAAGCCGCTCCCAATCCGGATTGAAGACGACAACCTCCTTAGCCTTCGGGTTGATATCACCGAAGGCTTGAGCACTCCTCCCGAAGCCCTCGCCAGCACCCACAAGGAATCGTCTCTGGCCAACCTCGACGCCGGCGAGGTAGACGTTGCCGGCAGAGTTGCCATGCACGTCTCCACCGGCGATGCCGTGGGCCCACCCGCCGAACCCAGAATCGATCGCCGCCTCAGCCATCTCCTTCTCGAAGTCCAGCGATAGCTCTACGAGTCGCCTCGGGATCGCTCGATCGTAGTCCGCCCTGGCGGCGAACACCGCGGCGGCCGTGAAGTTGTCCCCTGCCCAGGGTAATTGCGCGAGAGTCTCCTTATGTAACACAGTGAATTGCGCCGCGGCCTCCATGATGCGGTAGAATTCGTCCGCAAGTTCGTGGAGCCGCTGATCATTATCAAAGCACTCTTCGACTCGCGCCGTGAAGCCGTCTAGGTCTACCCGCATCACCCAGCCGAAGTATGTGTGCGGCTTCTCCGGCGATGGCGAAGCGGGCGTGCCGGCGGGAGCTAGCGGTAGGGCGCGAGCAGTTGCCTGTTTCCATTGCGGAACTGCCTCAAGGAAGTCCAGCTTCGGCTCTGCCTGCCGCGTCTCCTTGGCGATGGACTTCACCTCTTCCAACCGGCTCTTGGTTCGGTCCAAGCTCTCGTGATGCCACTGGCCAGTCACCGGGTTACGAATACCTGCGAAAAACCGCTTTAGTTCGCGGTCCTCCTCCGCAAGCTCAAGCTGCGCATACAGATGCTTGGCAGGACGGTTGGCAGCCTTGCCGAGCGATACCCATGAATCGTCCCCATGTGGGCCGCGCCCTGCGACAAGCAGGGTCTTGCCCGAGTCAACGGTCATGCGCCACCCTTCGACGCGCGAGCGCGAGTCGTTGAATACGTCGCGGTATGCCCAGTGCAGGTCGGCCACATAGGCGTTGGCGCTTTCCATCTCAGTGACGCCGGGGCGACGCGGCAATCCCACATGGAGAGTCGATCCCTGCACTTCCAGCAGGACGCCATCGTATCGCTCCGCAATACGCTGGGCTGCCATCGCGGCACGGGCAACGGAGCGAAGGAAGCCCCGAGCGTCGTCCGCTGTGCTAGCGTTCTCGTACTGAGGCTTTAGGTCCAGCTTGATATAGACGTGCGCAAGGCCCTGAGGCGCATATGGCAATTTGAGGCCTGCTGCCTTGACCCGACCAAAGGTCCGAAGATCTGCCACCCGTTCCGTCAAAAGTCGATTGGCCATCAGAAATCTCCAAAAAGTGTGCCGACGAACCGAAGGGAATTTGATCCGGTCGGCGGCGGCCATCCGTGCCTGTTGGCACTTGATTGTAGTTCACAGAACCCGACAATTAGATATACGGGCAAGCGTGCCGCTTTTTCGTCGGCTGAAATCCGTCAGTATTCTTGGCACGGTTCACCGTATTTCTTCCTTAGTGGAAGGTGGCCGTGGCCAATGAGCGGACCAATATCCTGACGCCGGCGAAGCCGGGTGCTTTTGCGAACGACTCTGACACGGATCTATTGACGTACATGAGTTGGCGCGAGACCGACGCTGCAAACGCGCGCGCCGCTGGGGGCGCGTTTTACGATCGCCATTTACGTTATGTGTTCGTTGTCTGTAGGAATGCCGCCCAAAGGTATTTTCTTGGCGATGACTGCGTTCAGGATTTGGTTTCTGAAACCTTCCAACGCGTGTATGAACACGCAGGTACGTTTACCAGTGGGGGAATTACCGACGTTGATCAACTGCGGATGCGTGTCCGCGGTTGGCTCGGCGCAATCGCCCGCAACGTCGTCAATGACGAACTTCGCGGTCGTCAGACCACGCCGGAAAGGAATCTCAGTCCCGACGCATGGTTGCGCCGGCCTCAAGAGGTGGCACCGGACGAATCGGCGCTCGCCCTGCTGGTGTCACGTTCCCTTGAAGAAGCGCTCGATGATCGTGAGCGCGAGGTGATTCGTGTCACCTACCAGGGCTACAAGCCCGGTGCGGAACATCAGCGACTTTCCAATGAGGACGTGGCGGCCTTGGCCAAATCCCTACAGACAACACCGGACAACCTCCGTAAGATTCGCCGGAATGCACTCTTGAAAATTCGAACTTATGTGGCATCGCACCCAGCAGAACTCAGTGGCGATCACCGCCGTAATGTGGAGGGAAAGCCATGAATGAATCAGCCAAGAAGACCTCCCCGGGCGATATCGAACAAGACCAGCAACTCCACCGACTCATTCATCGGGCGTTAGAACAAGACGGATCGCTGATTCCGGTCTCTCCGGAAGCAGTGGCACGCGTCGAGGCGGAGTTGGAGAAAGAGGAACTTGATATGCCCGCATCCCTATCTACGTTCGACAAGGCTCTTGAGCGGGCAAGTGAGAACCGGAATGTGAAATGTGTCCCGCTGAAGCTTACTTCCAGAATGGAAGAGAAACTCGCTCGCGCCGCCCGCGACGGTGGTGACATTCCTCCAGAGGTTGAGGCTAGGATGCGAGCGGATCGCGCCGCTGCGGAAGGTGGCTCCGATGCCAAAGGGCAGGATTGAGCGAATGAGCGCCGCACGCGCTCAGGACATTGGCGAACTCGCCGAGGAGATAAGCTTCCGCCGCTTCCCCGACAAGCACGTTGATCCGATCGAAATCATTAAACAATGCGGCATCACCTTGAGTTTCAATAACTATGGCGAAGCATTCGACGGGATGCTTGAGCATCGATCCGGTAGGTTCCACATCTATGTGAATCTCGCTCGTGTCGGCGATAAGGACGGAGTACGAGCACGCTTTACTCTCGGGCACGAGCTTGGCCACTATTATCTTGATGACCACCGCCGTGCATTGGAATCGGGCAGGTCGCCAGCGCACAAGAGTATCTGTGAATACCGCTCTGATGCCACGGTCGAACAAGAGGCTGATCACTTCGCCTCAAATCTTCTGCTTCCGCAATCGCGATTTCTTGCGCAGGCTAAAAGGTACGCCGCAGGACTACCGGCAATCCTGACGCTTGCCAGCTATTTCAAGACCTCGGTCACTAGCGCGGCCATCAGATACGCCTCTTTGGGAGCCAGCCCCTGTGCCGTTATAAAATGGGATGATTTGGCCTTCGGCTGGAAATGGCTCTCGCGAGAGACATTTGAAGCTCGGCTTTTCCGAACCATTGAATCGGTCGAACAGTTGCCCGTTGATTGCCCGACAGCGCGTGCGCTACGAGGCGAAACGGCACCAGAGAAATTCTTCCAAGGGGCAACTACGGCAGCCGCATGGTACAAATCCGTGGCACCCGATGGCGCACGCAACGCACTTTTGATGGAGCAGGCGATCGCGCTAGGGCAATACGGCGTGCTCACATTTCTTTATCCGCTAGACGGGAAATACGGCGGTGTTCTTTGACGATCACCCACGCGCGATCCGCGAGTTAAAACCACATGGATAGGCTGTCAGCGCAGGCGTTCAAATACCATTGTACTTCCGTCCGAGCCAGTCACCTCCAGTTTCTTTGTTCGCGACAAGTCTTTGACGGCTTGATCTCCTAGACCGAACGAGCCCCATGTCGGAGCCTCACCTCGGTTCTCAATCGCCTTCAGTATTAACCTCTTGTTTTGAACATCCAAGTACGCCTTTTCCACCTGATAAATGCTTCGCGTCGTAATCGCAATCAGCTGGAGATCGCCAGTGGTCTTCCCATTGAACTCAGTGACCGACGTGCCGTCCGCGTCGGCCTCGCTAAGCCCGACCACCATGTCTTCTGCACCATCGACTCCGTCTAAGGCCGTAGTGAATGGCGCCACCGTGGCTAGGTCGCCCGCGAGGTCAAGAACGACATCCGTTGACCCCTCAATTGCCGTCTCGGTCACGACGGCGGTAGTCGTTTCGGCAGCAGCATCCGCGGCTGCAGCGGCGGCGGCGTCTGCCGCAACCTCGTCCACCGCTACGGCCTCGCCAACGCCCCCATCGCACCCCAGATTGCTCACAGCCAACGCACACAAAACCAGCAGGGCCAAAAGGCTGATTCCGTCAATCCAAGTACTGACTGATGTTAAAGACCGAATCATCTGATTCTCCTTTCGACACGAGGTCGATTGTTGCAACTGTGGGCGCAATTGCCCTCAAATTGCCCTCAGCGGGCATCAAAAGACGGTAAAAAACCGTGTAGCTTTAGCACATCAACGAGACGTGCTAAATCCTTGAAATTTCCAGCTTTAAGATGTAAATAGAGATGCGACAGGAGATTGTGGATTTGAGCCGTTTCGACTCTCCCCCTCTCCGTTTTGGCCGTAGGCCAAAACAGAGCAGTGGAGCAGTAGAACAGTGGAGCAGTAGAGAAAGCAAAGAAAAGGCGAAAGAATTCACTGTCGCGCACGGCGCCCGCTCCACTGCATTCTACTGCTCTACTGTTCTACTGCTCTTTTTATTCCGAACAACGCAACGCCATACACCATGACCCAACTCCCCCAATGGACCTGCCGCGTGCTCCTGTGCCTCGCCACCCTGCTCGGCGGCTGCACTGCCGTTTCCATCCCCGACCACCAACTCACCGCCCCCGGCGACACGCAACAAACGCTCTTCACGCAAAACTGGCGCTTCGCCCCCGGCGATCCGCCCGATGCGCAAAACCCCGCATTCAACGACTCCGCCTGGCGAAGTCTCAATCTCCCGCATGACTACTCCATCGAAGGCCAGTTCGACCAAAAGTGGGCCAGCGGCACCGCCTTCCTCCCCGCCGGCATCGGCTGGTATCGAAAACACTTTTCCATTCCCGACGCCGACAGCGGCAAAACCATCACCCTCCGCTTCGACGGCATCTACAACAACTCCACCGTCTATCTCAACGGCCACGAACTCGGAACCCGGCCGTACGGATTTGCCTCGTTCGAATACACCCTCAACCCCTGGCTGAACGCCACCGGCGACAACGTCCTGGCCGTCCGCGTCGATCATCACGAATTCGCCGACTCCCGCTGGTATCCCGGCTCCGGCATCTATCGCAACGTCTACCTGACGGCCACCGATCCCATTCACGTCGATCGCTACGGCACATTCGTCACCACGCTGGACGCAACGCAGAACGCGGCCGACATCAGCGTGCAAACCACCATACGCAACGACAGTCCGCCCGGCGCCCTTCCCACCGGCGCTCCCATACCCTGGCTTGTGGACATCGCGACAACCATTTATGACGCAAACGGTTCGCCCGTCGCAACCAACACGGTCGAAACCGCCCCCGACCGCCAGACTGCATCCCTCACGCAGTCGTTCCAAATTCCGCATCCGCAGCTATGGTCCGTCGATCATCCCACGCTCTACACCGCCGTCACCCAAATCACACGGGACGGCAACACGCTCGACACCTATCGCACTCCCTTCGGCATCCGCACCATCAAGTTCGACCCCAACACCGGCTTCTGGCTCAACGGCCAGTCCATGAAGCTCAAGGGCGTCTGCCTCCACGAAGACGCCGGCGCTCTCGGCTCGGCCATCCCGCGTCAGGTCTGGGAACGCCGCCTGCGAATTCTCAAGGAGGCCGGCACCAACGCCATTCGGTGCAGCCACAATCCGCCCGCCCCCGAATTCCTCGACCTTTGCGACCAGCTCGGCTTTCTCGTCATGGACGAGGCGTTCGACGAATGGACCCACGGCAAACGGAAATGGATGGACCACTGGAACGGCTCGCGCTTCAGCACCGCCGGCTACCATACCGATTTTGACCAGTGGGCCGACCGCGACATTCAGGACATGATCCTGCGCGACCGCAATCATCCGTCGATTGTCATGTGGTCCATCGGCAACGAGATCGACTATCCCAACGACGCCTATCCGCGCAACTCCACCGACCTCCCGCCCATCGCCGCGCGGCTCAGCCGCGATGTGAAGGCGCTCGACACCTCGCGCCCCGTCACGGCCGCGTGCGCGTCGATTGAATCGAACCTCTATTATCCCCAGCTCGACATCGTTGGCTACAACTATCAGGAGCAGCGCTACGCCGCCGACCACGCCGCCAATCCCAATCGCGTGATCTACGGCAGCGAAAACAAACCGAGCCTCGCCGCCTGGCTCGCCGTCGCCGACAACCCATTTATTTCCGCGCAATTCTTATGGACCGGCATCGACTACCTCGGCGAAGCCCGCGCCTGGCCCAATCACGCCAGCCCCGACGGCTTCCTCGATCTTGCCGCTTTTCCGAAGCCGCAATTCTATTTCCGCAAATCTCTGTGGAACGACGCGCCCATGGTGAAGATTGTGCGCCCCCACACCGCCCTGATCTGCTACACCAACTGCGATTCCGTCGAGTTCTTCCAAAACGGCCAATCGCTGGGCGAAAAACCCCTGCCCGCCGAGCGCGTCATCCTCGTCGAAGCCGATCCGACCAAAGGCTCCATCACCGCCGTCGGCAAAAAGAACGGCCGGCCCGTCGCCCAGGACACATTCATCCAGCCCGGCCCCGCCGCGCTGATTCAACTGCACGAATACAAGACCATCCTCGGCTCCGGCGACGGCCCCAACGTCGCACAGGTAGAACTCGCGATCACCGACGCCGCCGGAAATCTCGCCGCCGACGCCGCGCCGGACGTGGCCATCTCCCTCTCCGGCCTCGGCCATCTTCTCGGCATTGAATCCGGCGACACCGCGTCGATGGAAAGTTATCAAGCCCCCCACCACAAAGCGTTCCACGGCCGCCTGCTGATCTACATCGAAACCCACGGCGCCGTCGACGTCACCGCCTCCGCCGCCTCGGCCGGCCTGCCCGACTCAACCATTCGCGTCGGCGGTTAGCACCTCCGATTTTTATTTTGGAACTGAAAAAAGGTGACATCCACGAGATGACACGACGCACGGCTCCGCCAAAGCAGCTGATTGCCAACAAAGGTGGATGTCACCTTTTTACCGTCCAGCGCTATTCCCAGTAGAGATTCGACCGGTCAAGCAATTTCAGCAGCGTCTGCCGATATTGTTCAAGCTCGTCGGGCGTGAGCAAATGCCTTTCCTTCAGCTCCTGAAACAGAATCGTCTGATCCAGATCATCCCGGTGCCGCGATAAGTCCGAGATCAGAATCGCCTCGTGGCGCTGCTGAAAATATTCCGACACTTCCCAATCCATATGCCCCTCAAGCGGCGCCTGCGCGTCGTAGGCGAAAAAGAACTCCATGCGATTGACCTGATATTGCATCCAGCACGAATACCCCAGCACAGCTGCGGCCACAATAAAACCCGCCCACGCCGCCTTCGATCGCGGCAATGCCATCAGCCGCTGCGCCAGACACAACGCCGGCAGCACCGCGATCGGCAGCAAAAAAAGCATGTACCGCGG